>Ga0105101_10000139_pt1 | contig 28102 bp, 31 predicted proteins | sample PPLLak21cMay2015_2_FD_87037 | JGI IMG/M metagenome (GOLD analysis project Ga0105101, IMG submission 87037) | Freshwater sediment microbial communities from Prairie Pothole Lake near Jamestown, North Dakota, USA - PPLs Lake P8 Core (1) Depth... | ecosystem: Environmental > Aquatic > Freshwater >... | reverse complement strand
GCGCGTGCGGCCCGTGACCATGACCAAGGTCGCGATCATCGCCGCGCTGCTGCCCATACTCTGGAGCGACGGAACCGGCTCGGAGGCCATGCAGCGCATCGCCGCGCCCATGGTGGGCGGCATGCTGAGCGTGGCGGTGCTGACGCTGGCCGTGATTCCGGCCGCCTATTTCCTGTGGCAGGCTTGGCGTGTCGGAAAGGCCGTGACGAAAAACTAGCTGCGCTTGCGCACGTAATAGCGGAGGATTTTGCCTTCTTCTTCCATGCGCAGCAGTTCGTGGCCGGTGCGGTTGCACCAGGCGGGGATGTCCATGCGCGAGCCGATATCGGTGCAGATCAGCTCCAGTAACTCGCCCGGTTGCATGGCCTTGATGGCGCGATGCGCCTGCTTGAGCGGCTCCGGGCAGCAGGTGCCCGAGGTGTCCACTGACCGGTCCGGTTTTTCCTGGCTCACCATCCATCTCCTCTGCTGGGTGTGCATCGCCAATATTAACCTATCCCTCCGCCGCGGCCGGATATAATCCCGCGCCATGGGCAGAAACCGTCTTCCACAGGCCAGGGGCTCGGCCTACATCACGCCGCAGGGCGCGCAACGCCTGCGCGAGGAGCTGGACCATCTGTGGCGCGTGAAGCGCCCACAGGTGACGCAGGCGGTATCGGAGGCCGCGGCCCAGGGCGACCGTTCGGAGAACGCCGAATACATCTACGGCAAGAAACAATTGCGCGAGATCGACCGGCGCATACGTTTTTTGCAGAAGCGGCTCGACGTGCTGAAGATCGTGGACCGGCCGCCGACCGATATCGCGCGCGTCTATTTCGGCGCGTGGGTGCGGCTGGAAAGCGAAACCGGCGAGATGGCGGAATACCGCATCGTGGGGCCGGACGAATCCGACATCAACAAGGGCTTTATCAGCATCGACTCGCCGCTGGCCCGGGCCCTGCTCAAGAAAACCGCGGACGACGAGGTGACCGTAGTGCTGCCGCGCGGTCAAACGGTCTACACCGTTCTGGAAGTACGCTACGCGCCTTTTGACGACGGGGGCTGAGGGTTCTGGAATCAGGCCAGCGCCGGCCTGCCGGAACCGTCGGAACCTGAGGCCCGGTCGAAGCCGGCCAGCTTGAGGACGTCCATCTCGCCGAGCCGCGCCCCGAAGTTCTCCGCCGGAACCGGCCCGCCGAAAAGAAATCCCTGCATGTCGTGACAGCCGATGGTCTTGAGGAAACGCGCCTGCTCGCGGGTCTCGACGCCTTCCGCGAGGATGCCCAGACGCAGGCTTTTCGCCATGACCGCGATGGTGGTGGTAATGGCGGCGTCGCCGCGGTTGCGCGTGACGTCACGGATGAAGGAGCCGTCGATCTTGAGCAGGTCGATGGGAAAACGCCGCAGATAATTGAGCGAGGAATAACCGGTACCGAAGTCGTCGATGGAAAGCGTCACGCCGATCTGCTTCAGCTCGCGCATCAGGTCCAGCGCCTGCTCGGCATCGTCCACCAGCACGGTTTCGGTGATCTCCAGCTCCAGCGAGCGCGGCGGCAGCCCGCTTTCCTCAAGCGCCTGGCGCACGCTGTTCAGCAGCGTGCCGGCGCGGAACTGCTTCATGGAGAGGTTCACGGACACGCCGAGCGAGTCGTGGCCGGCATCCTGCCAGCGCCGGCCCTGCAGGCAGGCCTGCTGCAAAATCCATTCGCCCACCGGGACCACCAGGCCGGTGTCTTCCAGCAGCGGGATGAAGCTTTCCGGCATGACCAGCCCGCGGCGGGGATGCTGCCAGCGCAGCAGCGCCTCCGCGCCGGTCACCGTGCCGGTGGCGGTGTTGACGCGCGGCTGGTAATAAACGAGAAATTCCCGGTTCTGCAAGGCCTGGCGCAGCCCCAGCTCGTATTCGAGACTCTCCTGGGCGCGCGTCTCCATCTCCTGCGTATAGAAGGCATAACCGTTGCGCCCGGATTCCTTGGCCGCGTGCATGGCGGCGTCGGCGTCCCGCAGCAGCCGCTGGATGTCCTGGGTGGCGCCGGGGTAGACGGCGATACCGATGCTGGCGGTAACCACGATCTCGCGACTGCCGACCTGCATCGGTTCGGAGAATTTCTGGATCAGCCGGTTGGCCACCTGCGCGGCGTGTTCGTTCGAGGGCAGTCGCTCCAGGATCACGGTAAATTCGTCACCCCCGATGCGGCAGGCCGTGTCCGAGGCGCGCAGGCAGGTGCGGATGCGCTTCGCGGCCTCGATCAGCACCGCGTCGCCGCTCTCGTGGCCCATGCTGTCGTTGATGGCCTTGAAGCGGTCGATGTCGATGAACATGACCCCCAGCGATTTCTGCGTGCGGTTGGCGATCGTGACGGCGTGCTGAAACCGGTCCTTGAACAGGGCCCGGTTCGGCAGGCCGGTCAGCGGATCATGATAGGCCATGTAATGCATCTGCTCCGCCTGCGCCCGGCGCTCCGCGTTTTCGTGCGAGCGGATGATGCGATCGGCGCGGCGCACGATCATCAGCAGGAACAGATAAAGCAGGAACAGCAGAAAAATCACTCCGCTCAGAACCGTGTATTGCGTGCTTTCGATATCCGCCACCAGCGGCGTCACGTCGGAATAGATTTCAAAAACCCCTTCGATCGGCCCATTCGGCGTCCGGCGAACCGGGATATACGACGACAGCAGGTTGCGGTTCACGATGACCTGCTCGGTGGAGGAAAACCGGTCGCGGAACACCAGCTCGCTTTCGACCTGGCCGGCTTTGGCCTTCTGAAAACCGGAGTTGCCGGCCTTGTTCTCGCCGATCTGCTTCGGTTCCGTCGAGTAGACTGTCAGGCCGGAAAGGCCGTATATCTTCAGCTTCACCACGTGCAGACCGCGGATCTTCTGGAGTACGTCCTCGTGCAGGCTGGCCAGCTCCGGTTGTAATGCCAGCTCGCGTGCCGGAATGCCGTCAGCGCGTGCGACGAAGTCGGCATACTTGGGCCACAAGGAGTTGGAAAGCGACTGGGTGAGGGCGGCGTTGGCCTGCGATTCATGTTCGATCAGCGATTCCACAGCCACCGTGCGATAGAACATGCCCAGGGCAATAGTCACCAGGACGATGCCGAGAAAACTCGCGATGGAATAGGTGCGTGTGAGCCGGAACATGGCCTTAATCAAAGCAAAAACAGGCAACCGCAGATGAACGCAGATGATTAAGAGATAAACGCGGATTGTTACAGAAGTTCTTGATATCTGCGTTCATCTTAAGATAAACCTGCGTTAATCTGCGGTTAAAATTCTATTCAAGCGGCGTCGGGAAGAAATTCGAACTCGATGAGCTCCAGGCCGTCGACCAGGGTGTATTGCACCGCCACACCGTAATGGCAGACGATGGCACTGTCTTTCTCGGAAAAATTTTCGGTCGGGGCCGTCCCTTTCCTGCCGCCGCGCAGCACCCGCAGCCGGGGCGCTTTTGACCGTCTTCCTGTCCGGGTTTTCATGTTTATCTCCCTGATGACCTGTACCCGGAAGAAATGCATAGGTTGTGCCAATATCGCGGCAAAACCCTGGTTTCCGGCGGGAATGCACCAAAAGATGGCAAGACGAGCGGGCGCAGCAAGCAGGGCCAAGTCAGGCCCGCGCGCCTGAAATGGGCGAATATTAGTCCAAGCGGGTAAATCCAGGCGAATCAGGGGCTTTTGCCGCCTCCGGCCCCGCCGGCCTGCGCCATCAGCAAGGGCCAGTGCATCAGCGTATAAGGCATCGACTCGGGCGTTTCGCGCAGCACACCGCCCTGCCACGCCGCCGTCCGAACGGCCTTTTCCGCATAGCCCTTGTCCCCGGTCAACCGGCCCAATCGCAGCAGGTTGCCGACGGCCATGGCGCTGGGGGACGGCGTCACGTTGTCGGCGGCGGGCTTGGCGCGCAGCCACAAGCCGGGGTCTGCGCCCGCACCATAAAACCCGCCGTCCGCGGCGTCCCAGAACTGCCCGATTTGCGCATCGGTCAGCTTTCGCGCCGTGGCGAGCCAGGCCGGATTTCCATCCAGGCCATGCAGGGCCAACAATGTCTCGGCCATGGCCGCGTAATCCTCGGCGAAAGCCCGGACGCCGCGTTTGCCTGCGCGCCAGTCGCGATACAGGACATTGCGTTTCTCATCGTATAACTTGTCGAGAATGAAACGCGCCGTCTCCTCCGCCGCGCGCCGGAAGCGTGGCGCCTCCAGCAACTGGGCCGCCTCCACCAGCGCCGTCACCATATAACCGTTCCACGCCGTCACGATCTTGTCGTCCCGGGGAAGCGCCGGACGCGTTCGGCGTGCGGCGAGCAACAGGCGATCCACGGCGCCGAGCCGCTCACGCACCATGGCCAGGTTTGCACCGAACAGCTCGGCCAGCTCTGCTTCGCTCCGGGCGACATAAAGGATGTTCTTTCCCGCCAGTTCGACCGGTCCGCCGTCCACGACATTGCCGTCCTGCTTGAGCCCGTAACGGGAGATGGCCCATTGGCGCAGGGAGAGATCGGGAATGGCTTGCTGCAAGGATTTCCATTCCCAGACGTAGTAAGCCCCCTCTTCGATCCGTTGCGGCTGTTTCGCGCTGACCGCGCTGTCCGCGCCCAGCGCTGAATAAAAACCACCACGGGCATCGCGCATGTTTCCCAGGGCGAAGTCCAGCGTCCGGCGCGCCACCCCGGCGTATTTTTTGTCTCCCGTACGGCGGAAGGCGGCTAGGCAGGCGCGCGCGACCAGCGCCTGGTCGTAGAGCATCTTCTCGAAGTGCGGCGTGCGCCAGGCGGCGTCCGTCGCGTAGCGGTGAAAACCGCCTTCGATGTGGTCGTGAATCCCGCCCGCGGCCATACGGTCGAGCGTGAACAGCGCCATCTCGGTGCTGTGCCGGTCGTCGTCCTGCAACAGAAACAGCAGTTGCGCCGGTTGCGGAAATTTCGGCGCCAACCCAAAGCCGCCGTCATGCTGGTCGAACTGCGCGCGGAACTGCCGGCGCGCCTGCTCGAGCGGCTCGTTCGTCAATTTGTCCAGGGGCGTGGCGACCAGGGTCTGCTTCACCTGTTCCGCGGCCTGCCGGCTCATCTCGACGACGTTGCGGCGATCCTTGTCCCACAGGGCGCGCGCCTTGCGCAGCAGCGGGGCGAATCCCGGCGAACCCTCGCGGTCGTCCGGCGGGAAATAGGTGCCGCCGAAAAACGGCGTGCCGTCCGGCGCCGCCAGTATCGTCATGGGCCAGCCGCCGTAACCCTGCGTGGCGACCACGAAACTCATGTAGGCGGCGTCGAGATCCGGACGCTGCTCGCGGTCCACCTTGATGGAAATGAAACCGCTGTTCAGCAGGCGCGCGATCTCCGGGTTGCGGAATGACTCGCGCTCCATCACGTGGCACCAGTGACAGGTGAAATAACCGATGGAAATGAACAGCGGCTTGTTTTCCGCCCGGGCCCGGGCCAGGGCCTCCTCGCCCCAGGGATACCATTCCACCGGGTTGTCCTGATGCATGCGCAGATAGGGGCTGGAAGTCTCCGCCAGGCGCCAGCCGCCCTTCCCCTTCACGGCCGCGTCCGCCGCGCCGGCCAGGCACGTGAAAGCAAGCGCAAGAACCAGGTTCAGCAGACGCGACGGCTGCCGCGCCGGGATAAATCGTGCGCGGAACCCTGAGCGGGAAAGTCCAGACGAGAGCGAAGACATGACACCTATGACGAGACAACCGGGTCCGAAATTCCCGGACGACACGGAATCAGGCGCCGCCCAGGTACATGCGGCGCACGTCCTCGTTGGCGAGCAGCCGGGCGCCGGTGTCGGTGAAGCGGTTGTGGCCGAGTTCGAGCGCGTAACCGCGGTCGGAAAGCTCCAGCGCCCGCGCCGCGTTCTGTTCCACCATGAGCAGGGTGCGGCCCTGGCGCTTGAGCTCGAGCAACTGCTCGAAGATGATGTCGACGTACTTGGGAGAAAGACCGAGCGAGGGTTCGTCGAGAATCACCACGCGCGGATTCATCATGAGCGCGCGTCCGATGGCGAGCATCTGCTGCTCGCCGCCGGAGAGCTTGCCGGCCGGCTGGTGGCGCCGCTCGTACAGCCGCGGGAACTGCTCGAACACCGCCTGCACCGCCTCGCGGCGCTTGCGTCCGTCGTGCTGCAGGAACGCGCCGATCTCGAGGTTGTCGGCCACACTCATATTGGCGAACACGATGCGCCCCTGCGGCACGTAGGTGATGCCGAGCGCGGGAATCTCGTGCGCCGGAAAATTGGTGGTGTCGCGTCCGTCGAATTCGACGCTGCCCTGCTGCACTTCCACCAGGCCGATGACCGCCTTGATGACCGTGGACTTGCCGGCGCCGTTGGGCCCGATGATCGATACGATCTCCCCGGCGTGGACATCAATACTGACGCCGAACAGGACCTGCACCGCCCCGTAGGAGACCCCCAGGTCGCGAATGGACAGCAATGGTTTGGTCATGCGGTGGCCGGTTTCCGTTTTTTGCCGAAATACGCTTCCAGCACCCGTTCGTCGTTGCGAATCGCGGCGAAGTCGCCATGCGCGATGATCTCACCCTCGCTCAGCACATACACGCTGGAGCAGAGATCGGCGATGACCTCCATGTTGTGCTCGATGACGAGGAAGGTCGTGCCGAGCCCGTTCAGGTGCCGCACCATGTCCCACAGCGTCTGGCGCAGCGTCGGGTTGACGCCGGCCGCCGGCTCGTCGAGCAGAATCAGCGCCGGGTCGCTCATCAGCACGCGCAGGAATTCCACCAGCTTCTGCTGGCCGTAGGAAAGGTTTTTTCCCCGCACGCCGGCATAGTCGCGCAGGCGCACGCGCTCGAGCAGGCCGAGCGCGCGCTCCTTGACGCTGCGGTCGTGACGGCTGCCGGCCACGATCAGGTTCTCCAGCACCGTCAGCTCCGGGAACACGCGCGAGAGCTGGAAGGTGCGCGCCAGCCCGCGCTGGTAGATTTGCGACGGCCGCCGCCCCAGGATCGGCTCGCCGTCGAAACTGATGCTGCCGGTGGCACCCCGATCCATGCCGGAAATGACCTGAAACAGGGTGGTCTTGCCCGACCCATTGGGTCCGATCAGGCCGGTGATGGTGCCGCGCGTCACGTGCAGGTCGACGCCGCGCAGCGCCTGCACGCCGCCGAACTCGCGCGAGACCCCCCAGGCGCAGAGGATGTGGTCGGTGGCGCAAGCGGAAGCGGATTCGGTCATGGCGACTCTCCGGGACGCGCGTCGGGACGGTTTTGCTGCCGTTCGCGCACAATGGAGACCAGGCCACCGGGCAGGTACAGCACCACGATCAGCAGCAGCACGCCCAGCGCCGCCAGGTGCGCCGCCGGAAACTGCGCCCACAGCAGCTCGCGCAGCACCATGACCGTGGCCGCGCCGATGATCGGCCCCCAGACCGTGCCGCTGCCACCGAACAGCACCACCACGATCATCTCGATGTTGCGCGCGTGGTCGAACGCCGAACTCGGGTTGATGTAGCTGGTGTACATGGCATAGACCGCGCCGACCGCGCCCGGGATCAGCGCCGACAGCACGAAGGCGGTCACCTTGTTGCGCGTGGTGTTGACGCCCACCATTTCCGCCGCCTCCTCGTCCTCGCGGATGGCGCGCAGCTCCAGCCCGAAGCGGTTGCGATGCACCCAGGCCACCAGCAGGGTCGCCCCCAGCGCCAGGCCGAGCATGGTGAAATATTTCATGTCGAGCGACGGCAGCAGCGTCGGCGAGAGCGTGAGGCCGGTGCCGCCCTTGGTGACGTCCACCCACAGCGTGGCGACGATACGCCCGACTTCATTGAGCCCCAGCATGGCGATCGCGAAGTACGGGCCGCGCAGGCGCAGCGTCAGGAAACCGAGCGGCACGGCGAGCAGCGCGGCTATGCCGGCGCCGTGGAATATCGCCGCCCACCAGGGAAATCCCCAGGTGAGCAACAGCGCGCCGGCATAGGCGCCGACGCCGAAAAACGCCGCGTGACCGAAAGACACGTAGCCGGTCATGCCCGAGATCAGGTTCCAGGCCTGCGCCAGCGCGATCACGAGAAACACCTGGAGCAGGAACGACTGGTAGTACTCGTTGACGCCGAACGGCGCCAACATGGCCAGACCCATGAGCACCGTGCCCACCCAGAAACTGATCAACCGCTGGCTGCCTTCAGGCACGCGCCACCCCCTTGAGACCAGTCGGCCTTATCAGCAGTACCGTCACCAGCAGCAGATAAGCCACCGCTTCGGCCCACTGGGTCGAGAAAAATCCGCCGACGAAGGCCTCGACCACGCCCAGCAACAGGCCGCCGTAGAACGCGCCGACGAAATTGCCCATACCGCCGATGATGATGATGGCGAAGCACTTCTGGATGAAATCAATGCCCGATCCGGGCCAGAACGAGTAGATGATGGAAAGCATCACGCCCGCGGCGCCGGCCATGGCCGCGGCCATGCCGAAGGTCAGCATGCGGATCTTGCGCACGTCGATGCCGCAGATCTGGGCCACCTGGGCGTGCTCCGACACCGCGCGCACGGCCTTGCCCAGGCGCGTGCGCTCGAGAAACTGGTACACCGCCACGGTCAACGCCAGCGAGATCAGGCCGGCCGTGAAGCGTGGCTTCGAAACGACCAGATCGCCGACCAGGAACGACCCCTGGAGCACCGGCACCGATTTGAAATCGGCGCTGAAGATCAGCAGGCCGATGTTGATCAGGATGATCGATACGGCATAGGTGGCAAGCAGCGAGGTAAGCATCGGGCGTTCCACCACGCGCTCGATCAGCACGCGCTGGAAATAGTAACCCACGACGAAGATCGCCGGCACGATGATAAACAGGGAAAGTAGCGGGTGCAGCCCGAAGATGTTGAACAGCACGTAGGCGCCGAAGGCGCCCACCAGCATCAGCTCGGCATGCGCCAGGTTGATGACGCGCATGACGCCGAAGATAAGGTTCAGCCCGCAGGCAAGCAACGCATACAGCGCGCCTGCCAGCAGGCCGCCGACCAGCAGCTGCAGCAGGATGTCGGCTTCGAGCAGTTCCAAGGGTTAATGCCTGGCGGGTCAGTCGCGGTTTAGCATGTCGGCGCCTGACCCGTGTGCATCATCCCTTCAGCGCTTGCCCCAGTCCTTGAACGGATAGGCCACCTTGGCGGTCGCGGCTTCCTCCGGCAGCACAATGTGGCGCTCGCCATTGAGCCATTGCACGGCGTACGCCGGCTTGCCGATCTGCTTGCCGGTCGCGTCCACCTTGAAGCGGCCGAAGGCATTGACGGTGTCAAGCGCGAACAGCGCCGCGCGCACCTTGTCGCGGTCCGTCGAACCGGCCTTTTTAACCGCCTCCTCGAGCACGTAACCCGCGCCATAACCGCCGCCCGCGTGGTAGCCCGGTTCATGGCCATACTTGGCCTTGTATTTCGCGGCAAATTCACTCGCGCCGGGAAGCTTGAGCGTAGGCTCCCACTGGGTATTGCCCATGACACCCTCGGCATCCAGTCCGAGATTGGTGCCGAAATCAGGCAAGCCGGGGCCCACGGCGAAGGCGAAGATCTTGGTGTACAGACGGTTCTCCTTGGCCTGGCGCATGAAGCCGGTGGAGTCGGGCAGGTAGGAACCGCCGATCACCATGTCCGGCTTCTTGGACTTGATCTTGATGATCATGGAGGAAAAATCGGTCGAGGCCTTGCCGTATTCCTCCTCGAACACGATCTGCATGCCGAGCTGCTTGGCCTTGGTCTTGACGCCAGCGGCCACCCCGCGCGGGAATGATGTGTTCTCGTAAACCAGGGCGATCTTCTTGAGCCCCTTTTCCTTGCCGAGCTCGAGAATCTGATCCATGTAGAGCTCGGCCAGCGTGTACAGGCCGAAGGTGTTCTTGTAGCCGCGCTCCCAGATCTCGCTCGCCGAGGCGCCGGAGGACACCATGGGGAAGTTGTGTTTCTCGGCCACGGTGCTGGCGGCCATGGTGACGTCCGAGGAATACGGACCGATCAGCAGGTCGACCTTGTCGTCGGTGATGAGTTTTTCATAGAGCCTGGCGCCGGTCTCCGGCTTGGACTCGTCGTCGTAATGAACGAGTTTCACTTTTTGACCGAGCAACCCGCCGCGGGCGTTGACCTCGTCAACCCACATCTGGAAGCCCTGCAACTGCTCCTGGCCGGTGCGCGCGTACTTGCCGGTGAGCGCCACCGACGTGCCGACCACGATATCCTTGGCATGCGTCACAACCGGGGCAACCAGCAAAGCCAGAACAGCGGAAAACACTGCCAACAGCGAAAGCCGATGTTTCATGTTGTGCTCCTCCGTAAGCCGCCGCAGGGTGCGGCGGGGACCTTGTTTGTCATTACCATACCACAGTCAAATCGCGACAAAAACCGTACACGGCCAGGGGCGGGAACTATTGGACAGCCCGGTGCGTCTTGTCACCAGTGAAGACAACCTTGGGAGAAAAAACCATGTCCACCGGAGCAAATGGAAGCAACCGATACCTGTTTATTGTCACCGGCTTCGATCAGGAGCCCGACCGCACGGCCGCGCCCCTGGTACTGGCCAACAACGCCCTCGCCGCCGGGGGCGACGTGCTGGTGTGGGTCACGCACGAAGGCACGAAACTCGCCAAGAACGGCGAGGCCGGCGCCGTGACGCCCGCGAGCTTCCCCAATCTGGGAGAGCTTATCGATCATTTCATCGGGGCCGGGGGGCGCATCGGCATCTGCCCGCCCTGCGGCAAGACCTACGGCGTGACCGAGGACAACATGGTGTCCAACGCTGGCTGGATGGGCGCACAGGCGCTGCTGGCCGAAATGACGGGGCGCCAGGTGCTGTCGTTCTAGCCCTCGGCGCCACCGTTACAAATAAGTAATAAGAAGGACGCATCGAACCGGGAACTTCCCGGCCTCCCGATGCGTCCTTGTGCCAGCCATACCGGGTCGTCGTAAACTACGGCAACACGTTCCCCACCCTGGAGAAAACGTGACATGGACCATCAGCCCATCACCCCGGACATGACCGTATGGAGCGTCTACCGGCGCTATCCGCAGACGCTGGATGTGTTTTTCTCCTTTGGCTGCCCGGACATACGCAAGGGCCTGTTTCCGCTCGTGATGCGGTTCATGAAGCTCAAATGGGCCGCGCGGGCACACAAGGTTCCGGTCGAGGACATGATCCGGGCCCTTAATGCCGTTGCCAGATGACGCCGGGAACCTTACGCCCGGCAGCAGCGTCCTTGCGGAGAATGACTCAAAGCCATCGACCATGACCGACGCCGACCGCACCTTTTTCGAGCAAGAGATTACCGGTCTCCTCGACCGCCTCTATGGCGCGGCGCTGCGGCTGGCCAAAAACCGCGCCGACGCCGAGGACCTCGTGGCCGAAACCGTCACCAAAGCCTGGGCGAATTTCGGATCGCTGCACGATCGCCAATGTTTTCGCGGCTGGCTGTTCCGCATTCTCACCAACACCTTCCTGAGCGAATGTCGCAAGACCGTACCGGCCTCGATCGAAGCGCTGGCCGAGGCCCAGGGCGAGGATGATGAGCCGGCGTTTTCCCTGTTCGATCGCCTGCACCAGCCGTTTCTCCTGTGGTGGGGCAACCCCGAACAGGAGTTCCTCAACAAGGTGCTGCAACAGGATCTGCAAAAGGCGGTGGACGCCCTGCCCGAGGTGTTCCGCGTGCCGGTGATCCTCTCCGACCTGCAGGGCCTGAGCTACCAGGAGATTGCCGAGACGCTCGGCGTGCCGGTCGGCACGGTGCGCTCGCGCCTGAACCGCGGGCGCTCGCAGTTGCAGAAGGCGCTGTGGCAACACGCGCAGGAGGCGGGTCTCAAGCCCGCTCCCGCCACGGATGAAAAACCAATCCATGCATCACAGACAGGTGAACACCATGAGCGACACTAAAGAGATCGGCTGCGAAGAGGCCCTGCACCGCCTGTTCGAGTACCTCGACCGCGAGCTCGATGGCGCGCGCCATGCCGAGATGGAACAGCACCTGCACACCTGCCGCGCCTGCTACTCGCGCGCCGAGTTCGAAAAGCGCCTGAAGGGCAGGCTCGGTGCGCTCGGGGAGGAACCGGCGCCGCCCGAGTTTACCAACCGCATCAAAAACCTGCTGCACCGGTTCTGAGATACCGCAAGGAGGAAACATGGTCGCCATCGTCAGCAACAAGCGCGAGGCCATCCTGAAGGCCGTGGAGGACATGTACACCGAGGTCGCCAACCGCCCCGCGCATCCCTTCCATTTCCCGACCGGACGCCGGGCGGCCGAGCTCGTCGGCTATCCGGCGGCCGAGCTCGACGCACTGCCGGCCACGGCGGTCGAGTCCTTCGCCGGCGTCGGTTATCCCTTCGCCGCCGGAGTGCTGCGAGCGGGCGATGTCGTGCTCGACATCGGCAGCGGCTCGGGCACCGACGCGATCCTCGCCGCGCGGCGCGTGGGGACGGAAGGCAAGGTGCATGCCCTGGATCTCACCGAGGCGATGCGCGCGAAACTGGCGAGCAATATCGCCGCCGCGGGCGTGACCAACGTCGAGATCCTCGCCGGCAATGCCGAGCAGATTCCATTGCCGGACCAGTCGGTGGACGCGGTCACGAGCAACGGCGTGCTGAACCTGGTGCCGGACAAGACGCGCGCGATCCGCGAAATCCTGCGCGTGCTCAAACCCGGCGGGCGGCTCCAGATCAGCGACATCGCCCTGGCCAAACCGATCACCGGCAAGGCCAAGCGCGATCCCAAGCTCTGGGCCGAGTGCATCGTGGGCGCGGTCGAGGAAGATGCCTATCTCGACCTGTTCCGGGAGATCGGCTTCAAGCACGTCGAGCATGTCGCCAGTTTCGATTATTTCGCGCACGCGCGCGGCGAGGACACGCGCCTCATGGCCGGCTATTTCGGCGCGCACGCGATTACCTTCCGCGCGCGGCGCCCCACGGCTTTTGAAATCGCGCAGGCCCCGGACGACGACGCCGCGGTCGTGCGCCTGGCGCGCAACGCGGGTGGCCAGTTCGCCAGCCTCGGCGGGGCGATCGCGGCCAGCGCCGCCTGTTTCGGCGCGCCGGTACTGGTGTCGGCGGCCAGCGCCATCGGCGCCACCGCGCTCACCGATCACGCCACGCTCTACCCGATCTTCGTCGGCGCCATCGCGCTGAGCCTGTGGCAGCTCTATCGCTCCACGCGCGAACGCGGCAGGCTCGCGCCGTTTCTGCTCGGGCTGACGGGCGGCGTCACCGCGGCCGTGTTCCTGTGGCTCATGGTCACGGGCATCGTGCCGCTGCCGGGCATCGCGCTCTATGGCGCGCTCGGCGTGCTCGTCGCCGGCAGCCTGTGGGAGATGGCCGGCCGGTTCATGGAGGTGTGCGTCGCGAAGATCCGGCGCGAAATGACGCACGAGAAGAAGATCATCCCGACCGGCAGGAAGGTCGCGAACGGCGCCGCGATCTCGATCGCCGCGGCGGCGGCGTTCTACGGCATGTACAAGTCAGTGGAGACGCTTGCGCCAAAAGCCGAGGCGGCGCAAATCGCCTGCTTCGGCATCAACGCCTGCAAGGGCCAGACGCAGTGCGCCACCGCGCATAATGCCTGCCCGGGCCAGAATTCGTGCCAAGGCAAGGGCTTTCTCTACACCTCGGCCACCGAATGCACCGACAAGGGCGGCGCACCACTCCAGGGCTCGCCCGCCGATCCGGCGAACAAGCCTGCCTGAGCCGGGGGGGCGCGGCCGGGAACTCCGGCGGCGGGTCATGCGTCCTTGTGGCTGTAAACATCACAACGAGGAGAATCCCATGACCATCGCCAGCGCCGTCAAGTCCGTCAACACGATCGAACTCGAACAGAAAGTCAAAGAGATGTATGAAAAGGTCGCACGTGACCCGTTCGGGGAATTTCATTTCGAGATGGGTCGGGCGCTCGCCGAGCGTCTCGGCTATGCGCCAGCCGATCTCGACCGCATTGCACACGAGGCGGTGGACTCTTTCGCCGGAGTTGGCTATTACTTCGACCTCGCCGCAATCAGGCCCGGCGAGACCGTCCTCGACCTGGGGAGCGGCTCCGGCATGGACAGCTTCATCGCCGCGCTCAAGACCGGCGCTGCCGGAAAAGTCCTCGGGGTGGACATGACCGATGCCCAGCGCGAGAAAGCCGGGAGACTGCGCGATCGCGACGGTTTCGCCCAGGTGAGTTACCACAAGGCCTATATCGAAAACACGCCCTTTGACGATGACAGCATCGATGCGGTCATCAGCAACGGCGTGATCAACCTGGTGGCCGACAAGGCGGCAGTGTTCCGCGAGGCGGCGCGCGTGCTCAAGCCCGGGGGACGACTGGCGATTGCCGACATCGTCACTGAAAAAGAACTGCCCGAGGGCGTGACCTGCAACGCCACGCTGTGGGCGGCGTGCATCGGCGGGGCCCTGCAGCAAGACAAATATCTGGCGGCCATCTCCGCGGCTGGCCTCAGGGTGGTGACGCTGCGCGAAAACCCGCAGTACCGCTTCCTCACCGCCTCGGCGCGGAAGGCGTGCGCGACCTACGGTGTGAAAAGCGTTTCGATCCTGGCAATCAAGGACTGAAACCGCGACAACCCCGGCGGCTGCCCGCCGCCGGGGTTTGTGTTTTAATGACCGCCCTGCGGCGCCGGGTTTCACGGGAGATCAAGTGCGGTCACGAACGGTTCCAACATGCATTCTCGCGGCAAGCCTTGCCGCCGTTTTCCCCCTGGCCGGCGCGCAAACCGTACACCGGGTCGAACCCGGCTCCGGCGTCGAATCCTGGGAAACCGCCGCGCACGGCGTCAGCCTGCGGCTGACCCAGATCCTGCCGGATCAGGTGCGCGGGTTTTACCTGGCGCGCGGCTTTGACGCCGAATCCGTGGAATTGCTCGCCGCCGGGGCCTGCGTCTTCCAGACCGTTCTGCGCAACGAATCCGCCCGGGGCGCGATTGAATTCAGCCTCGCCGACTGGCGCAGCGTCAGCGCCGGGGTTGAGCGACCGTTGAAACTCGAAGCGGACTGGCAAAAGGACTGGGAGAAGCGTGGCGTTCCGCTGGCGGCGCGCACGGCGTTCCGTTACGCGCTTTACCCCACCCAACACCGCTACGACATCGGCGACTGGAACATGGGCATGACCACTTACGCGCTGCCGCTCGGCAGCCGCTTCGATTTGCGTTTCGTGTGGCGCGAGGGCGACAACCGCCGCGAGGCGATGCTCTCCGGCGTGCGTTGCGCCGCGGGAGCATCCCCATGACAACCACAGCGCGTGCCGCGTTGGTTTTCACGCTGATGCTGCTGGCAGCTCCCGCGCCTGCCGCCACGCCGGCGCAGACCATGACGCCCGTCGCGGGCCGGCCGGCGGCACCAGATTTCGCATTAAAGGATGCCGACGGCAAGCGGCACCGGCTGTCGGAGAACCGCGGCAAGGTGGTGCTGGTGAATTTCTGGGCCACCTGGTGCCCGCCGTGCCGCCGCGAAATGCCCTCGATGCAGCGCGCCTGGAAACAGCTCCAGGGCGAAAACTTCGAAATGCTGGCCATCAACGTCGGCGAGGACGAGGACACCATCTTCGGCTTCACGTTCTCGACCGGCGTGGAGCTGACATTCCCTATCCTGCTGGACCGCGACGCGCAGGTCATCAAGGCCTGGCCCGTCATCGCCCTGCCGACGAGCTTCGTCGTGGATCCGCAGGGAAGGATCGTCTATCGCGCCGTGGGCGGACGCGAATGGGACGATCCGGAACTGCTGAAAAAAATCCGCGAACTGATGCCCCGGAAGTAAACCATGCCTAACGGTCGCTTGCCCCGCTGAGCCCGTAACGCTTGAGCTTGCGGTACAGTGTGCGCTCGCTGATGCCCATGGCCGCGGCGACGGGTCGCCGCTGTCCCTCATAACGCGTGAGCAGATCCGCCATGTAGCGCGACTCCAGTTCGCGCATGCTCAGCGGTTGCTTGTCGGTCGACGGCGGCGCGGCGATTTTGCGCACGTTTCCCGACACGGGGCTGGCGTCATGGTCGAACACCAGACCCGCCGCCGTGATCGCGCCGTTGTTGGCGCCGCACATGGCCGAAGCGCGATGCAGGATATTGCGCAGTTCACGGACGTTGCCGGGGAAATCATAGTTCGTCAGTTTTTCCATGGCCTCGCCGGTCAGGTAGCAATGCGAGTGGTTGGCCTGATTCAGGCGGTTCAGCAGGGCCTCGGCCAGCACCGGGATGTCGCTGCGGCGCTCGCGCAAGGGCGGCAGATCGACGTTGATGCAGGCCATGCGGTAATACAGGTCCTCGCGAAAATCCCCGCGTTCAACCATGCTGCGGATATGGCGGTTGGTGGCGGCGATGACGCGCACGTCGGCGCGCAACACCTCGCGCCCGCCCACGCGCCGGAACTCGCCGGTCTCGAGCACGCGCAACAGCTTCGCCTGCATGGCCGCCGACAATTCGCCGACTTCATCGAGGAACAGCGTGCCGCCGTCGGCGAGCTCGAACAGTCCGCGCTGGCGGCCGGCACAGCCGGTGAAGGAGCCGCGCTCGTGCCCGAAGATTTCGCTTTCGAACAGCGATTCGGCGATCGAGGCGCAATCCACCGCCATGAACGGGCCTTTCTTGCGCGGGCTGTGCTGGTGCACATAGTGCGCCGCCAGTTCCTTGCCCACGCCGGATTCGCCGTAGAGCAGCACGTTGGCGTTGCTGTCGGCGGCGCGCGTGAGATGCTCGATCGCATGCAGGAAGGCCGGCGCGCGGCCGATCATGCGCATCTCGTCGCAATCGAGCTCTTCCGGACTGGTCAGTCGGAAAATCGACTCGCCCAGGAGCTTGCCACCGTCGGGCCGGGGAATAATGTAGCCCTTGATTTGCACATGTTCCGCCCGCCCGATGGCGTCGTAGTGGGAGTGCAACGACTGGCACGGCCGGTTGTTCTGGAACACCTCCCGGTGCGGGCAATCCTCGCCGTGCTGCCAGCAGGGGGAGTCCCGATGGTGCGAGATTTCATAGCAATGTTTTCCGATGATCTGGCTCGGCTCCACGCCGTAGGCGGCCTGGTAGGCGCCGTTGGCGGCGACCACCCGGTAGTTTTCATCGATCAGAACGAACGGGTTGTCGTGGGTATTAATGAGCGACTGAAACGTGGAAAAAATATCCGGCGACATGCTTCCTCCATAAATAACGGGTGCTGCCATACTGTCAGCCAGATTGGCTGATCATGACGCTAATGTCATGTCATGACGGCAAGCATGTCAATGACCTGAGTCAGGGAAGCGTTTTCCCGGAAAAATACAATGACCGACAAGTTGGTACAGCGATTGCACCAGGAATTGCATCACGACTGGACCAGACTGATTAAACTTCCGTTATCTCCTCCAACGGATTGGGCGCGGTACGTACCGCGCCCTTTTTTGCCTTCCTCGGCACCGCCATCGGTACTCCCTGTATCGCTCCTCGTGTACCGCGGTTTTGCCTGCCGGGCAGGGGTCCGCTAAAGTAGGCGCGCCATCATGCCCAGGCCGCCACCGTGATTCCCGCGACACCCGGATCGGGACGCAGCAAACTGCCGCGCACCGTCGTCATCGTCGGCCTCGTGAGCCTGCTCAACGATTTCGCCAGCGAGATGGTGGTACCGCTGATTCCGCTGCTGCTGGCCACGGTACTGGCCGCCGGCCCGGTGGCGCTGGGGCTGATCGAGGGCGTGGCCGACACCGTCTCCAACCTGCTCAAGCTCTGGGCCGGGCGCCATTCCGATCTCTACGGGCGGCGCCGCAAGCCCTATGTCGTGGCCGGCTACCTGCTGTCGAACCTGGTGCGGCCCCTGATCGGATTCTCCGGCAGCTGGCTCACCGTGCTCTCGATCCGGGTCACCGATCGCATCGGCAAGGGCGTGCGCACCGCGCCGCGCGATGCGCTGATCTCGGATGCCATCGACGACGGCGTCGCCGGACGTGCCTACGGATTCACGCGCGCGCTCGATCATGCCGGCGCCGTGCTTGGCGCGCTGGTCGCGGCGGCGATCGTATACTGGGGCACCGCGCGTCTCGACATCGTGATCGCGCTGTCCGCCATACCCGGCCTGCTGGCGGTGGGTCTTTTCGCCTTCGGTATTCGCGAAACCCCGCGCCCGGTGATCCTGCCCGCCGAGCGAGCGCCGCTGAGCTGGGCACGGCTGAACCCGATTTCACGGCGTTATCTCATGGTGCTGGCATTTTTCACGCTCGGAAAGATCCCCGAAACCTTCCTGCTGCTGCGCGGCCATGAGCTGGGCATGTCGGTGGTCGAATTGCTGCTGCTGTGGGCGGCGATGCACGTCGTCAAGGCCGCCATCGCCGAGCAGGCGGGCAGCCATACCGACCGCGTCGGCCGCCGGTCGCTGATCCTCACCGGCTGGATGGTCTATGCGGTAACGCTGTTCGCGCTCGCGTTCGTGACCCAGCCGCTGATGCTGTGGGCCTGGAGCCTGGCGCTCGGTTTCTACTTCGGGCTTACCGAAGGCGCCGAGCGCGCGCTGGTGCGCGACCTGGCCACGCCGGCCGAGCGCGGCACCGCCTTCGGCTGGTTTCACATGCTGGTGGGCATGTCCGCAATCCCGGCGGGATTGTTGATCGGCGGGCTGTGGAGCCTTTATGGCATCAAGATCGCTTTTCTCGTTTCGTCGCTGTTGGCCGCGCTCGCCACCGTCGGCTTCTGGCGTTACGTCCCACTCGGCCTGCGCCCCTAGCGGTTCAGGCCTGCGGGCATACATGTGCATCTAAAGGTGTCGTTTCCCGTCATTCCGTTCTGCCCATAAGGGCTTCGGGCATGACAGGCCATGACCCCCTCTCTGGCACATATCCTTTTGATCTGAAACATCTATTTACCTCTAGTTGAGCGAATTGGTATGTCGTTTGCATGTCAAGCCAGACATATTGGCTCGTTCAACTCCAGGTTAACAAAAGGAAGGAATGGCTTATGCCATGCACACACAAAGACAGCTGTGGTCTGTTTCCGGTCATCAGCCTGAGCAGCGCACTCAAGATCTGGCAGACCTTTTACTGCGACGGCAAGTATGAAACCTGCCTGCGGTACCAGCGCTCGCTGAAAGGCGAAAAAGTGGCGCCCAATCTATTGCCCAACGGCAAGGAACTCGATCTCATCGTCGAGAACAAACCAGAACGCAGGCCGGCACCCGCCACCGGCGTTCCGGCGACCGCCGCGGCACCGGCAAAACCGGCGGCGGGCACTGCCACCTGCAGCGGACTCTATTCCTACTACCTGCGCTTCCGCATCCAGAATATGCAGGGGCTTCCGGAAAAAATCATCCAGGAGCTCCGCAAGAGCGGCATCGGCATCGACGCCACGATCACCAAGCCGGCGCCCGTGGCCGGGACCCGTTGCCTGATCATCATCACCGATCAGGCGCCGGAACTCGATCTGTATCAGGCGATATTGCGCATCGAGACCATCGAGGGCGTCATCGCCAAGGTGAAAAGCATCCCGCTCGAGAAACACGACGTCATGATGGCCGCCTGAACCGAAAGGGAGAAAGCCATGAGCATACGTAGCGTGTTGTTAACAGCCCTCTGCGCCGCGCTTCTGCTTCTGACGCCAGCCGCCGGCGCCAGCGGGTTCACCACCAGCGACGAAGCCCGGGATTGGTGGATCGAACGCGCCGAGCACGGCGGTCCCAACATGCAATACGGACTCGGCATGATGTACGCCGTGGGCAATCCGGCCCTCGGCATCCAGCGCGACGAAAGCCGGGCGGCCGTCTGGTACCTGCGGGCGGCGGAACAGGGGCATGCGGAAGCGCAATTTGCCCTTGGACTCTTTTATGAAGACGGGCGCGGCGTGGCGCGCGACCCGCAACAGGCGCTTTTCTGGTATCGCATGGCCGCCGATCAGGGCCATCTCATCGCCAGGGAAAAGGTTCTGGCAATTGCCTCCGGCGCGACGGCCCCGGAAACCGCGCCGGCCACGGCGCCGGTGAAGGAAGCAGCGGCAACATCGCTGCTCGACACGGTCTTCGTCAACAAGACCAATTTCTGGGACTGGTGGCAGGGCGCGCTGGCGCTGGCCTTCGTCACCCTTGCCTTCTGGTGGGTGATGCGCGCGCCGCTGGGCGTGTCGTCCAGTTGGGACCGCATCGTGGGCTGGCGTGAAGAGGAAGAATTCGCCCGCAAGGAACGGGCCATGATCGAGAACAGCGAGCAGGTGACGGACGCCATGCTGGCCGAGACCATCGCCCAGTTCGGCAAGGACGCCGTCGCCGAGCTGCTGGCCCAGCAAGGCAAAAGTGCCGCCAAAACCGGCGGCACCCAACCCGTGGAACGGCGGCAGATCCCGTGGCAGGCACATGTGACGTTCCTGGCAATGATGATGATCGGCGGCCTGCTGGCCAGCGTCATGCGCGGTGATTTTCACGTGCAGTTCGACATGGGGGCCGACTATGCGCGGCTCTTCGGCAGCGGTCCGCACATCTGGGTGTTGCTGCTGATCGGCGGAATCATGGTCGGCTTCGGCACGCGCATGGCCGGCGGCTGCACCTCGGGACACGGCCTGAGCGGCTGTTCGCGGCTGCAACCAGGCAGCCTCGTCGGCACGGCGGCGTTTTTCGGGACGGCCGTGGTCACCTCACTCATCCTGGAGATGCTGATATGAACAACCATCTGCGTTCTCACCTCTTCCTTGGTTTGTTCGGCCTGCTCATGGGCATGAGCCTCACCTTCATCGGGTTCGCCGATTACGGCGAACTGCATCGCATGTTCGTGTTCGCCGACCTGCGCCTGTTGCTGGTGTTCGCCGGCGGCGTGGCCCTCTCCATGGTTGGTTTTGCGGTGCTGGCGCGCGGGAAAAAGCTGCCGCGCAAGTCGCTGCACAAGGGCTCGGTTCCCGGCGGCATCCTGTTCGGGCTCGGCTGGGCGATCACCGGCGCCTGTCCCAGCGTCGCGCTGGTGCAGCTGGGTGAAGGTTACCTGCCGGCGCTCGCCACCATGGCCGGGATCGTGACCGGCGTGCTGGCCTACCGCTGGATGCAGGCGCGCTACTTCCACTGGGATACCGGCGCCTGCGAGGTCTAGCCGTACAGACCGGTTGCTGCTCAAACGCACTCGCGCCGCGAACCGGCGCGAGTGCGTGTCTCTGACGGTTCCCATTTTCCTGCATTTCACATAAGCTCCGCGGTCCCATGACCGCCCTCCCCTCGCTGCGCCTGAACAAAAACGAAGACCGCCGTCTACGCGCCGGGCATGTCTGGGTCTTCAGCAACGAAGTGGATACGAAGCTCACGCCGCTCACGCAATTCGAGCCGGGACAGCCGGTGCTGATCGAGTCGGCCGGCGGGCAGGTGATCGGCACCGGCTACGTCAATCCGCATGCGCTCATCTGCGCCCGTCTGGTGTCGCGCGATCCGAAATACATCCTCGACCAGTCGCTGCTCACGCACCGGCTCAACATCGCCCTGTCCTTGCGGGAACGACTGTTCGACGCGCCTTATTACCGCCTCGCCTTCGGCGACAGCGACGGCCTGCCGGGGCTGGTGGTGGATCGTTACGGGGATATCCTGGTGGCGCAGATCACCACTGCCGGCATGGAAAAACTGAAAACCGAAATCGTGGCGGCCCTGCAAAAGGTCGTCCGCCCCGCTGCCATCCTGTTTCGCAACGACAGCTCCACCCGCGAGCTGGAGGGCCTGACGAGCTACGTCGAAACCGCGCTGGGCGAAGTGCCGGAGTCCATTACGCTGGAGGAAAACGGCGTGAAATTCGCCGTGCCGCTGCTCACCGGCCAGAAAACCGGCTGGTTTTACGACCAGCGCCCGAATCGCGCGCGCTTCCGCCACTATATAAAAGGTCAGCGCGTGCTGGACGTGTTCAGCTATCTCGGCGCCTGGGGCGTGCAGGCCGCGGCGGCCGGCGCCGAATCCGTGACCTGCGTGGACAGCTCGCCCAAGGCGGTCGAGGCCATACGCTATAACGCCGAACTGAATGGTGTTGCCGCCAGGGTCACGGCCGAGCGCGAGGATGCATTCGAGATGCTGCGCCGGTTGCGCGCCGCGCGCGAACGCTTCGACGTCGTCGTTATCGACCCGCCTGCCTTCATCAAACGTAAAAAGGATATCAAGGAAGGAACCCAGGCCTACCAGCGGCTGAACCAGATGGCGATGCAGGTATTGTCGAAGGACGGCATCCTGGTGTCCTGCTCCTGCTCGTATCACCTGCACCGCGATGAGCTGCGCGACATCCTGCTCAGGAACAGCCGGCACATCGACCGGTTTCTGGAGATCATCGAGGAAGGCCACCAGGGGCCGGATCACCCGATGCACCCGGCGATTCCCGAAACCGGTTATCTCAAGGCGTTTTTTGTAAGGCTGCTGCCGAGTTAACGGCCCGCTTGACCGGCAACGTGTTTCGTTGCGTCGTCATGGGTAAAGCAATGATCAGGTCTCATTGCCCCTCGCCCGCCTGTTCGCGACGAACGCGCCAATCCGCGCCGCCACGATGGAAGGCACGCTCAGCACGGCAAACACCACGATGCCGAGCGGCAACAGATTGCCGGGGCCCTGGGTCAACAGCATCCAGAGAAACTGGGCAAGCAACGGAACCAGCCCCCACCGCCACGCCCGCCGCGGCTCGAGGAAGCCCAGCACCAGCGCCACGATGCAGACCACCGGCATGCCGACCGAGAAATACAGGCCGGAATCCCATGCCTCCGCCCGACCGGTTATGGCGGACACCAGAACCCATGTCAGGATGCCACTCGCGGTCGCAATCAGATAAAACCATGAATCTTTCTTCATGCGAATCACTTATTTATGGTCTAACCCTCGAAAGTCACCGGCGCGGCGCCTGCGACGCGTCCGGTGGACTGCCGGGTTGGGCGGTGTGTCCTTGGGCGGCTCCAATGGTTTGCTGAAGGCTCAGCATACTTTCATGGCTCACCTGGATGGCGCCGCGTCGAGGCCTGTCCAGGTCGATAATGAGGTAGACGACCAGGGTGATGAGTATCAGCAGAACGAATGCCGCGAGGGTGACCCGATGCCCGGCAATTCCCGATGCATAGCCGAGCGTGGCCGTTGTCAGCACGATCGTCGCGATCATCAGGAACAGCACGATCTCCGGTACCTGCCGGTTCAAGGCCGCATTCCTCGTGGCGGATGTATCGATGAGTTCATTCAGGGATTGAATGAAGAGCCCGCTGGTGACGACGCTCTTGTCCAGTTCCGCTGCCCTCACGGCATGGCTCCACAGTTGGGCCTCCATCAGTTTCGCCTGATGCAGCAGTGATTCGTGCAATTCGGGTTTCGTGGAATCGACCCTACCTTCCTGGATGCGAACATCCAGGTATTGGCGAAGCAGTGCCTGCACTTCATCTGGCATCTCCCCGGGAAGCAGTCGCGCCCTGAGATAGGTAGTCCCGATGGCATTGGCTTCGGCCACGACCGTCTGGCTACGATTTTCATAGCGTTGCAGCGCCGCAGAAAATGTGAAAGCCAGCAACAGCGCCAGCAGGCCCAGCATGGAAACCAGGACGGCATTGGCTTGCGTGATCGCTTCAGCCACGCTTGCCTGTTTGCGACGACCGCTTCGAAAGCCAATTTCCATGGCAAGCAGCATGAAAATAAAGAGGCCCGACACGATCAAGACGCTGCTTTGGGTGTACATGATTTCCCTCATGGAGTCATGGCACTCCTGGTGCGCGGTAACGCCCAACGCTCGGGTTCAGCGATTAGACGACATAGTGCCTTGTTATCAACGTTATACGACTCAAGCGGGAGAAGCTAACCCCTTGATCGAAACCGCCCGGCGTTAATCCGCCAGTCCCGCATAAACGTTTTGCACGTCATCGTCGGCATCCACCGCTTCCAGGAACGCCTCGACCTCGGCGCGCTCGGCGTCGCCCAGCGTCACCGGATTCTTCGGCCGGTAGCCCAGCTGGGCGGACTGCACGGTGAAGCCGTGCGCCGGCAGGGCGCGGGACACCGCGTCCAGATCGGACGGCGCGGTGAGAAACAGCGTGGCGCCGTTTTCGGCCGGCTCCAGATCGCTGGCGCCGGCCTCGATGGCGGCGGTCTCCGCATCCGCGCCGGCGGATCCCGGGGTCGCTTCGATCATACCGAGGTAGTCAAAATCCCAGGCCACCGAGCCCGAGTTGCCCAGCTGCCCCTTGCGAAACAGGATGCGGATGTTGGTGACGGTGCGGTTGACGTTGTCGGTCAGGCATTCGACGATCACCGGCACGCGGTGCGGGGCGAAGCCCTCGTAGATGACTTTCTCGAAGGTCACGCCGTCGTCCAGCAGCCCGGCGCCCTTCTTGATGGCGCGTTCGATGGTGTCCTTGGGCATGGACGCCTTCTTGGCCTGGTCCACCACCATGCGCAGCTTGGAGTTCATCTCCGGATCGGCGCCGGCGCGCGCCGCTACCATGATTTCCTTGGCCAGCTTGGTGAAAATGCGGCCCTTGGCGGCGGCCGTCGTTTCCTTGATCTTGGTTTTCCACTGCGCACCCATACTTGTGTCCTCGTCATTCCGCGAGCAGAGCGATGGTCGTCTCGGCCGTGTGTTTATCGATGTCCAATTGTACTACGCAGTACTCGCTTTCCTCATTGACGGGGGTGGGATCGTCGGCGCAGGCGCATCCGGCGATGATGCCGGAATAAAAGATGCCGGCCTTCACGCGTATGAATCCCGCCTCGTCGGAAACGCCGATGACCATCGCCTTGTGCCGGCCGTCGAGGGCATAACTGCCGGTCGTCAGTCCCTGCTGCAAGGGAAGCTGCGCGGCATCCAGCTGCTCGATTTCCTGCTTGAGGGCGCCTTCGAATTCCGGCGTGCCCCAGGCGTTCAAGGCTTTGGTCAGGCGAATCATGCCGCTATCCTGACCCGTCGGGCAGCGATCTTCAAGCGGGTGGGGTCATGCCACGGGGGAAATCCGCTGCGGCGGGTCCGCGGCAAAGCAAGAGAGACAGGGTTTCGGTGCTAGGTCTTGGACGACGGAAAAATCCTGACGTCCCGCATGACCTTGAGCTTGTTGCTCACGCCCTTCACGCCCGCGACCTGCGACAACACCTCGGTGATGGCGTGCTGCTCCTCGGTGCTGGCGGCGATGCCTTCGAGCGTCAGCTTGCCGTTGTCCGCGCTGATGGCGATCTTGACGTCGGCGGTCCGGGGGCTGGCGCGCAGCGCCGCGCGCGCGTGGTATTCGAGCGTGAGGTTGGCGAGCTTGGCGCGCGATTCCGGGGTCTCCTCGAACTCGGGGCGCTTCAGCAGCGCCTTGATCATCTCGACGCAGGTCGCGACCGACAGGCGCTCGGTGTTGAGCGTGATGTCGTATTGCATGGGCTCACCCCATCCGACGCCGAACTGGTGCTGCATGTTGGCCCGGTGCGCCGCGTCGCTGTGGCGGATCTCCTCGGCCACCATGTCCTCGTCGTCGGTGCCGAGCGAATCCATGACCCACTTGAGGCGCGTGGCGAACGGCGCGCCGACGCGCACGCACGGGATATGCGGGATCGGCCGCAGGATATGGGTCGCGCCCCAGCCACGGATGAGGACGTTGCCCTTGGCCGCCAGATCGAGGATTTCCTCGACCTTGAACAGCGCCAGGCTGGCCTCGTCGGTGCCCCAGCGCTCCAGCAGGCCGGACTTGCCCTCGAGGAAGCGCTGCAACGCGCTCTTGCGCATGTGCATCTTCTGCGCCACGTGATCGATGATTTCGTGGCGCACGATCTCCAGCCCGAGTTCCTCGGCGAGCTTTTCGGCGACGAACTTGCCCTGCGAGCCCATCTCCTGATTCATGGCGATTACCGGCATGAAGATCTCCTTTTAAATACTTTAATCCGCAGATTAACGCAGATTTATATTAATTAGGATGAACGCAGATAAACAATACTTCATCTTAATCTGCGTTTATCTTATTAATATCCGCGTTCATCTGCGGATGCTTTGTCTTTGTCATTCCACCGGACGCGCTTCGTCCAGGTCGTTATCGCCGCGGCGCAGGCGCGCCAGCAGCTTCGTGATCACCGGCCAGAACAGCATCAGCATCGCCAGCGCGCAGATGCCGCCGACCAGGCCGTTGGACCAGAAAATCGACACCTCGCCGCGCGACAGCAGCATCGACTGGCGGAACGAGCTTTCCGCCATGTCGCCCAGCACCAGCGCCAGCACCAGCGGCGCCAGCGGGTAATCCAGCTTCTTGAACAGGTAGCCTACGACGCCGAATACCAGCATCAGCGCCACGTCCAGCATGGCATTGTGCACGGTGTAGGCGCCGACGGCGCAGATCACGACTATTATGGGCGCGATGATGGAAAACGGCACGCGCAGGATCGCCGCCCACCACGGCACGGTGGTGAGCACGATGAGCAGGCCGACGATGTTGCCGAGATACATGCTGGCGATCAGGCCCCACACGAAATCCTTCTGTTCCACGAACAGCAGCGGTCCCGGTTGCAGGCCCCAGATCAGCAGGCCGCCGAGCAGCACCGCGGCGGTCGGCGAGCCCGGGATGCCGAGCGTCAGCATCGGCAGCAGCGCGCTGGTGCCGGCGGCGTGCGCCGCGGTTTCCGGCGCCACCACGCCCTCCATCTCGCCGGTGCCGAATTTCTCGCCGGTCTTGGAGAAGCGCTTGGCGATGCCGTAGCTCATGAACGACGCCGGCGTCGCGCCGCCCGGGGTGATGCCCATCCAGCAGCCGATCAGCGTGCCGCGCAAAGCCGTCATCCAGTATTTCGGCAGTTGCTTCCAGGTGTGCCACACCACGCGCGGGTTGATGCGCGCGTGCACGCCCTTGAACGCCAGCCCCTCCTCCATGGTGAGCAGGATCTCGCCGATGCCGAACAGGCCGATCACCGCGATCAGGAAGTCGAAGCCGCGCAGCAGCTCGGTGGTGCCGAAGGTCATGCGCAGGGTGCCGGTGACGGTGTCGAGGCCCACGGCGGCGAGCGCGAAACCGAGCATCATGGCGGCGATGGTCTTGGCCGGATGGCCCTTGCCGAGGCCGACGAAGCTGCAGAAGGTGAGCAGTTGCACCGCGAAGAATTCCGGCGGTCCGAACTGGAGCGAGAACTTCGCCACCAGCGGAGCCAGGAAGGTGATGACGATGACCGCGATCAGGGCGCCGACGAAGGACGAAGTGAAGGCCGCGGTCAGGGCCTCGCCGGCACGCCCGGCCTTGGCCATCGGATGGCCGTCGAAGGTGGTCGCCACCGACCACGGTTCGCCCGGGATGTTGAACAGGATGGAGGTGATGGCGCCGCCGAACAGCGCGCCCCAGTAGATGCACGACAGCATGATGATGGCGCTGGTGGGCGGCATGGTGAAGGTGAGCGGCAGCAGGATCGCCACGCCGTTGGCGCCGCCGAGCCCGGGCAGGACGCCGATCAGCACCCCCAGCAGGATGCCGATGAACATGAACATCAGGTTCTGATACGTGAGCGCGACGTTGAAGCCCTGCATCAGGCTGCTGAATTCTTCCACGCTCGTCTCCCCTCCCCGCGTTGCGAATGACGGACGCCAATCCCCGCCATTCCGATGTGAATCATGCCAGGCCGGCGGCAACCGCCCCGGCGTCAGTAACCGATCAGCGCCTCCAGCGGTCCCTTGGGCAAGGGCACCAGGAACCACACCTCGAACAGCAGGAACATGGACACCGGCACGCTCAGGCTGACCGGAACGATCCGGGTCCAGGCGAAACGGCCATGCCAGTACATGAATGCGCCGATGAACACGGCAGAGGCGACGTAAATGCCGATGAACCAGGTCGCGGCCACGTAGATCATGGCTGGAATGAAAACCGACAACACCAGCCGGAGCTTTTTATGGCTGACGAAAACGCCGGCGGCGGCCTTGCCGGAGAATACTGTCCGCCACAGGGTCCAGACGCTGGCAATACAAAGGATAACGCCGATATAGAACGGGAAATAGCCGGCCTGCGGGCCATCCTCGGCCCAGCCGGCGCCGACGCGACGACTGTCGTAGATCACCACCAGCCCGAGGGCGAGGGTCAGCAGCGCCACGACGATTTCCATCGTCTTCGCGGAAACCCCGCGATGGGCCCTGTCTTCGTGCTGACCGTTATCGCTCATTTTCCAACTCCTGCTTGCCATCCCGCCCCGCGGCAAAAAACGGGGTGAAGATCCGGAAACAATCTTCACCCCGTTCCATCGCCTGCCGGATGCCTGTGCCGGATCCGCCAGCGCGGACCG
>Ga0105101_10000137_pt1 | contig 28211 bp, 24 predicted proteins | sample PPLLak21cMay2015_2_FD_87037 | JGI IMG/M metagenome (GOLD analysis project Ga0105101, IMG submission 87037) | Freshwater sediment microbial communities from Prairie Pothole Lake near Jamestown, North Dakota, USA - PPLs Lake P8 Core (1) Depth... | ecosystem: Environmental > Aquatic > Freshwater >... | reverse complement strand
ATTTTGGGGAGAAGAACGTGGGCGTGATGGTAGTCACTTACCCGATCGATTTTCTTCCGTCCTAGCAAAAATTTATCTTGTCGCAAGACTTGCGATCAGCGCTTTGATGGGCTGCTCGTGTTCCTCGATGCTTGTCGTCAATTGGAATTGCACCATGGCACGGTGCAGGTTCTGTCCCGGCCGTTCGGTTTTGAAATAGTGGTCGCCTTCCAGGTAGTCGGTGAGAAAGCGCAGACCCAGTTCGAAGGGAATGAGACGGATCGCATCATATAAATAATCGTAGTCGTGTCGCGTGAGAAATCCCCGGGTTTCGGCCAGGTAATTTTTCAGAACCGCGCGGCCGATGTCGAGATCGAAGCGGACGGAACCCGCATCCTCTGGCGATTCACCGGCGGGGTTGGCGCAGGAGCGCAGGCAGTCACCGATGTCGTAATGAATCAGTCCCGGTTGCACGGTGTCTAGGTCGATCAGGCTGACCGCCTTGCCGGTCCGGGTGTCGAAAAGAAAATTGTTGAGCTTGGTGTCGCCGTGGATCGGCCTGGTCGCCAGTTTTCCTTCGCGCCGGGCCCGTTCCAGGACGCGCGTGAGATTCCAGCGCGCTTCCACGAACGCCAGGCCGTGCAGCAACTCGCTGCTCGCGGCGGCGCGACGTGGCCGGGCCGAGGCGCGCAGAAAGTGCGCAAAATAACCCGGCGCATCGTGAAAGCCGGGCAGGGTCCGGTGCAACCGTGCGGGATCGAGATCGTGGATCAGCGCATGGAAACGGCCGAGGGCGAAACCCACTTCCCCGGCCTGGGCGATATCGCTGATGGTGTCGAGCGTGCGCGTATGTTCGATGAACTCCTGCGCGCGCCAGAACCCGCCCTCGGCGTCGATGACAAAATCCCTGCCGTCGCGCGCCGGCAATATTTCCGGCAGTCGCAGCGTGCGCGCGCCGGCATTGCCGGCAGCGGCACGTTGCCGAATGTGTTCGCCCAGCACGCGCAGGTTTTCCATGATGCGCTCAGGATGCGGGAAGACATGACGGTTGATCCGTTGCAGGATGACCTGGCGGCCGCTATCGACGGTCACGATAAAAGTATCGTTGATCAGTCCTTGACCGTGCGGGCGGATGGCGCTGATTTTTTCGTCCGGAATAAACTGGCCGGCGATGTCTTGCTCAAGGGACATGATCGTATGGCGCTTAATGGTGTTCGATGCGCGTATTCCGGCGTTTGACGGGCTAGCCCGCATCGCATTAGGCTGAGTCTAGCCTCTGGGGCATTTCCGTGAAATGTCCGGGAGGAGTGTCTGATCAGCAACCAGGACAAAAGGAGAAGGATCATGCGGAGATTGATACTTGCTGTTCTGATGTCTTTCATCGGCCTGGCTTCGGCCCAGGCGGCGATCAAGGGGGAAGAAGTCGAATACAAGGCCGGCAACACGGTGCACAAGGGCTATCTGGTTTATGACGACGTCATCGCAGGCAAGCGCCCGGGGGTGCTGGTGGTGCATGAATGGTGGGGGCACAACGAGCACGCTCGCAACAGCGCCCGCAAGCTCGCGGAGGCGGGATACGTGGCGCTGGCGCTCGACATGTATGGCGATGGCAAGCGCGCGGACCATCCCGACCAGGCCGGAAAATTCGCCAGCGAGGTGGGCAAGAATCTGCCATTGATGAAATCGCGTTTCGGGGCGGGCATGAAGTTTTTGCGCAAACAGGCGCAGGTGGATGGCAAGCGCGTGGCCGCGATCGGATATTGCTTCGGCGGCAGCGTCGTGCTTCAGATGGCGCGCGAAGGAGAAAATCTGCGCGGCGTGGCAAGCTTTCATGGCGGGCTCGCGACCGAGCATCCGGCCAAGCCCGGCAAGGTCAAGGCCAAGGTACTGGTGATGAATGGCGCAGAAGATCCCTTCGTGCCGGCGGAGCAGGTTGCGGGATTCAAGAAGGAAATGGAGAGCGCCAGGGTTGACTACAAGTTCGTCAACTATCCGGGCGCCAAGCATGCTTTTACCAATCCGGAGGCAGATGCCAACGCCGCCAAGTTTAATATGCCGCTCGCCTATAACGCCAAGGCCGATCGGGAGTCGTGGGCCGAGCTGCAATCTTTCCTCAAGCGTGTTTTTAAATAAATGATAAAAGTTAAAATATTTATTGCCGCGAAGACGCAAAGAGCGCAAAGATTTTTCTGGTTTCTGTTTTACATGCCTTTCTTTGCATCCTTCGCGTCTTTGCGGCGAAGAATCATATAATCGTAACAAGCGATGCGCTTCGCCACAGACCTGGTTTGCTGGAAATGCGGCGCTTCGCTGGCAGTGCTGCCCTTGCCTTTGAGTCGCGAGGCGGAATGCCCGAAGTGCCGCGCGTATTTGCATTGTTGCCGCCTGTGTCATTTCTACAATCCGCGCCTGACCAGCCAGTGCGACGAGGAGCGCGCCGAGGAGGTGCGCGACAAGGAGGGCGCGAATTTCTGCGACTGGTTCAGGCCCCGTCCCGACGCGCACCGCCCGCGCGGGGGAGAGAAAACGCAGGCCGCCAAGACCAGACTCGATGATCTGTTCGGCGGTTCGCAAACTTCCGACGGCAAGGCGGAGACGGCACGGGACAAGCTCGGTGATCTTTTTGCCCCCGGAAAAAAAACCGGAAAATAATGCCAACTCTCCGCTGTATCGAATCGGTGAGTGCCGGGATTGCGAGGCGCTGAATGCCACGCTGCGCGCGCGGATCGAACAGCTGACGCCGGATGAAATTGTCCGGCGCCATCATTATCTCGGCGGGCGTTATGAAAATCTTTATGTAACGATCGAGTCGATCCCGGAACTGCGCGTGATCCTGGATCTGGCGACGGCGCAGGCGGCGCATATCCTGAATCGTCCGAAAAAAGATCTGCGTCTGGGCTGGTGGCTCAACATCATGCAGCCGGGCAATGTCACCTTCCCGCATACGCACGACGCGGGCGATGAGCTGCTTTCCGGTGTTTATTACATTGACGTGCCGCCCGATTCCGGCAAACTGGTGCTGACGCAGGGCGCGCAGCGCCTGGAAATTGATCCGTGCGCGGGGAGATTTGTGTTTTTCGCGCCGGATGTCATGCACGAGGTCACGCGCAACGAATCCGGCCGCCCGCGAATCTCCGTCGGTTTCAATGTCGGGTCGGCGTAGCGTTAAAAAGGTTTCCGGAAACGAGGCGGCAGCGACTGGTATAATGGTCGCTGGAGTTGGCCAGACAGCCGCTGCCCAGCCACGTTCGCGTGGCCGGGTGGAGGAAAGTCCGGGCTCCGCAGGGCAGGGTGCCAGGTAACACCTGGGCGGCGTGAGCCGATGGAAAGCGCCACAGAAAATATACCGCCGAAGCTCGCAAGAGCTGGTAAGGGTGAAATGGTGCGGTAAGAGCGCACCGCGCGGGTGGCAACATCCCGTGGCAGGGCAAGCCCCACCCGGAGTAAGGCCAAATAGGGGAACGATAGTGCTGCCCGCACTGTTCCCGGGTAGGCCGCACGAGGCGTCTGGCGACAGGCGTCCCAGATGAATGGCTGTCCACGACAGAACCCGGCTTACCGGCCAACTCCTTTTTTCACATTAACTTAGTTATCTAATTTTTTGTTTTTCCTCCAGTTTTTAGTCTCACTTTCAGCAACAAATGCACTTGCATTGGGCGCTTAAACAGCCTGCGTGTTGCTTTCGTCCCTAAAATTCCACCTTCCGTCACTAACTCACTGTCCTGAAAAGAAGAAATATCCATGAAATGACAATTTTGTCTTGACACCTCTCATTACCGCTATCTATAGTGTCAATAAGTGGATAAATGTGGTTTTTTGTGGACGAGAGCGGGAAATAGCGGGGAAAAATGTTTCGCGGTGTCAACACATTGTCGCTCGACAGCAAGGGTCGCATGGCCATCCCGACGCGCTATCGCGACCAGCTGGCACGCAGCTGCAATGGCCAGATGGTGCTCACCGTCAACGCGCTCGACAGTGATCACTGCCTGCTGCTGTATCCGCAGCCGGAGTGGGAGGAGATCGAGCGCAAGGTCATGAAGCTGCCGAGTTTCAACACTCAGACGCGCAGGTTGCAGCGCATGCTCGTGGGTCACGCCACCGAATGTGAAATGGACGGCAACGGCCGCATTCTGCTGCCGCCGCCGTTGCGCGAGTTTTCCGGGCTCAACAAGGAAGTGGTGCTGATCGGCCAGGGCGCCAGATTCGAGATCTGGAACGACGCCATGTGGAACACGCGCCGCGATGAATGGCTCAAGAACGAGGGCGGCGGCGATGACAAGCTGCCGCCTGAACTCGAATCGCTGTCGCTTTAGAAACAGGGCGTGAATGAACATCACCATGTTCCGGTATTGCTGGAGGAGGCATTGCAGGCTCTACAGGTGAAGGATGACGGAGTGTATGTGGATGCCACTTACGGACGAGGCGGGCACGCGCAAAAAATTCTAGAAAAAATCGGCGAGCGGGGACGGCTGCTGATGTTCGACCGGGACCCGCGCGCCTGCGAGGACGCACGCCGGCGTTTCGGCGCTGACGCGCGCGTGACCATCCAGCCGGGATCGTTTTCCCAGCTCGGCCGGACGATCGAGAAGTTGGGCCTCACGGGAAAGATCAACGGCGTGCTTTTCGATCTCGGCGTTTCCTCACCGCAACTCGACGATCCCGGCCGCGGTTTCAGTTTTCGCGCCGATGGGCCGCTCGACATGCGCATGGACCCCACCACCGGCGAATCCGCCGCCGACTGGCTCAACCGCGCGGAGGAAAACGAGATAGTGCGCGTCCTGCGCGACTACGGCGAGGAGCGTTTCGCCCGGCGCATCGTGCGTGCCATCCTGCGCGAGCGTTCCATCGAACCGATCACGACTACGCGCCGGCTTGCCGAGATCGTCGCGCGCGCCGTGCCGGTGCGCGAAAAGAGCAAGGATCCGGCCACGCGCACTTTCCAGGCCATCCGCCTTCACGTCAACCACGAACTCGAGGAATTGACGGCAGTGCTGCCGCAGACGGTGCCGGCGCTCGCCCCCGGCGGGCGTCTGGCGGTGATCAGTTTTCATTCCCTCGAAGACCGCTTGGTGAAGCATTTTATGCGTGTCGAGGCCAAGGGCCGGGAATTGCCGCCCGGGTTGCCGGTGCGTCACGATCAGTTCCGCGCGCGCCTGAAAATCATCGCCAAGGCGATCCGCGCCGGGGCCGAGGAAACGCAGCGCAACCCGCGTGCCCGCAGCGCCGTGCTGCGCGTAGCCGAGCGCACCGCGGAGGGGGCAACGCATGCCTAGGCGCCTGGTGATCCTGTTTGCCGCGGTGATCGTGATGTCGATGACGGTGGTGCAGACGCGCCACGAAAGCCGCCAGCTGTTCGCGCAACTGCAGGCACAGCAGGCGGAGCGGGATGCGCTGAATGTCGAGTGGGGCAAGCTGCTGCTCGAAGAGGGTGCATGGTCGCAGCATCGCCGCATCGAGATCATGGCGCGCAACCGCCTCGCCATGGACACGCCCGAGGCCGCGGACATCCGTGTCGTGCGGGTGCTGCCGGATTCCGCGCCATGAGCCGCCACGCCAAAAGCCGCTACACGCTGCGCAACGCCATCGTGTTGTTGTTCTTCCTGAGCGGGCTCGTGGTGCTGGGCGCGCGCGCCATGTACTTGCAGGTGTTCAATTCCGACTTTCTCCAGAGCCAGGGCAATCAGCGCCATTCGCGCCTGGTCAAGGACAACTCGCACCGGGGCATGATCCTGGACCGTCACGGCTCGCCGCTGGCCGTCAGCACGCCGGTGGATTCGGTGTGGGCGCATCCGCCGACGCTGGCGGGTGAGCGGCGCAAGTGGGCGCGGCTCGCGGCACTGCTGGACATCAGCCCGCGCGAGATCGCGCAGCAGGTCCGCAAGAACGAGGGCCGCGAATTCATGTATCTCAAGCGCCACGCCACGCCGGCGCTGGCCGAACGCGTGATGGCGCTCAAGATTCCGGGTGTGGCGCTGCAGCGCGAATACCGCCGCTACTACCCGCTGGGTTCCGTCGCCGGTCACGTGATCGGCTTCACCAACATCGATGATCAGGGGCAGGAAGGCGTTGAACTTGCCTATGATGCCTCGTTGCGCGCGGTGCCTGGCACCAAGCGCCTGCTGCGCGACCTGCAGGGTAACGCGGTGGAGGTGGCCGAGAGCGTGGTATTGCCCAAGCCGGGCCGGGATCTGGTGCTTTCCATCGACCGGCGCATCCAGTATCTCGCCTATCGCGAACTCAAGGCGGCGGTATTCGAGCATGGCGCGCGTGCCGGCAGCGCCGTGGTGCTGGACGCGCGCAGCGGCGAGGTGCTGGCGCTGGTCAACGAACCGGACTTCAACCCCAATAATCGCGCCGGCCTGCGCAGCGGCCTGTTCCGCAATCGCGCCGTGACGGATCTTTTCGAGCCGGGCTCCACGATCAAGCCGTTCACCATTGCGACGGCGCTGGAGAGCGGAAAATATTCGCCCGGCACCGTGATCGACACCACGCCGGGCGTGCTGCGTGTCGCTGACCGCACGTTCCGCGACGTCCACAACTACGGCGTGCTGACCGTCGCGGGCGTCATCGGTAAGTCGAGCAACGTCGGCATGTCCAAGATCGCGCTGGCGCTGAACAAGAAGGACATGTGGGAGATGTTGCGCCAGGCCGGGTTCGGGCAGTCTACCGGCGTGCAGCTGCCGGGCGAAGTATCAGGCCTGCTCAATCCGTATTCGAAATGGGTTCCGGTGGATCAGGCGAGCATTGCCTTCGGTTACGGCATTTCGGTCACGCCGTTGCAACTGGCGCGCGCCTATCTCGCGCTCGCCAACGACGGCATGGCGCTGCCGTTGACGTTGCAACACGCCGAAACCCTGCCGGAGGGCGAACGCATCATGTCCGCCAAGACCGCGCGCCAGCTCCAGTCCATGCTGGAACTGGCCGTGAGCGATGTCGGCACCGGCCGGGCGGCGCAGGTGGCGGATTACCGCGTGGCCGGCAAGACCGGCACGGTGCGCAAGCTCATGCCGGACGGATATTCCGAGGACAAATACGTCGCCTGGTTCGCCGGCTTCGCGCCCATCCACGCGCCGCGCCTGGTGATGGTGATCACGGTGGACGAACCGGCGCGCGGCGCCTACTACGGCGGCGAAGTGGCCGCGCCGGTGTTCGGCCATGTGATGGCCGGCGCGCTGCGCCTGCTGGATGTCCCGCCCGATGCGCCGCGCAAGGAAACGCGCCTCCTGACCGTGAAAAGCGAGCGGGTGACCGAATGACGCGCACGGCGATGGACTCGCGTGCACTGCTCGAGGCGATGGCACGCGTGCCGGGCGTGACCAACCGTGAAGTGCGCGGCCTGCAAACCGACAGCCGGCGCGTGCAGTCGGGCGACCTGTTCCTGGCGCTGCCGGGCATGATGGCGGACGGCCGCGATTACATCGGCGACGCCGTGGCCTCCGGCGCCGGCGCCATCGCTTATGAAACCGACGACGGCTATCGGTTGCCCGGAGCCCCGGTGCCGGCGTTTGCTGTCTCCGGCCTGCGTCACAAGATCGGCGTGATCGCGGACCGTTTTTACGGCGCGCCCTCGCGCCGGCTGGTGGTGGTCGGTGTTACCGGCACCAACGGCAAGACCACCTGCACGCAACTGCTGGCGCAGGCCCTGGATCAGCCGCCCCGGCGTTGCGCCGTGATCGGCACGCTGGGCGGGGGATTTCCCGGCGCGCTCAATGCCTCGGTCCACACCACGCCCGATGCCGTGACGGTGCAGCGCCTGCTCGCGGAATTTCTCGAACAGGGCGCGGCACACGCGGCCATGGAGGTCTCGTCGCACGCGCTCGAGCAGGGACGGGTGAACGGGGTGCGGTTCCACGTCGCGGTGTTCACCAACCTGACGCGCGATCACCTCGATTATCACGGCGACATGACTGCCTACGGCCTGGCCAAGGCGAAATTGTTCGCGCATCAAGGATTGAAATACGCCGTGATCAATCACGACGACGATTTCGGGCGGCGCTTGCTGGCCGATGTCGGCGCGCCGGTGACCTGCCTGAGCTACGGCATCGAGGGCGGCGACGTGCGTGCGCGCGAGGTGCGGCCTTCGCCCGAGGGGTTGTGGTTGCGGATCCAGACGCCTCAAGGCGAGACCGAACTGCGCAGCCCGCTCATCGGACACTTCAACGTCTACAACCTGCTGGCGGTGTTTGCCACCCTGCTGGCGCTGGGAGTGGAGTTGAATGATGCCGTCGCGCGCCTGGCGCGGGCGCAAGCGCCCGCCGGACGCGCCGAGCGCTTCGGCGGCGCGAAAGGCCTGCCACTGGTGGTGGTGGATTACGCGCACACACCGGACGCGCTGGAAAAAATCCTGATGGCATTGCGCGAACACACACGCGGAAAACTGTGCTGTGTCTTCGGCTGCGGCGGCGACCGCGACCGCGGCAAGCGCCCGGTGATGGGCGGGATCGCCGAGCGGCTGGCGGACGTGGTGCTGCTGACCGACGACAATCCGCGGCATGAATCGGGCGATGCCATCATCGCCGACATCGTCGGCGGCATGCGCGCCGCGCCGCGAATCATCCGCGACCGCCGGAACGCGATTGCGACGGCGATCCAGGGCGCCACGGAAGGCGACATCGTGCTCATCGCCGGCAAGGGCCATGAGGATTACCAGCAGGTGGGTGACGAGCGCCGGCCTTACAGTGACCGCGACATCGTGCGCGAACTGACAGGAGAAGCCGCTTGATGTCGCTCGCGATTCTCGCCGATGTCCTCAAATGCCCGCACCACGGGCCGGACGCCGTGTTCACCGGCGTGTGCCACGACACGCGCAGCCTGCAGCCTGGCGACCTGTATGTTGCGATCAAGGGCGAGCGCTTCGACGGGCACAACTTCCTGGCCGAGGCCATCGGCGCCGGCGCGGCGGGGGCCTTGCTGGCGCGCGACATGGAAACGCCGCTGCCGTATGTGCGCGTACCGAACACGCGCCTGGCGCTCGGCAATCTCGGCGCGTTCTGGCGCAACCAGTTCCAGATTCCGGTCATCGCCATCACCGGCAGCAACGGCAAGACCACGGTCAAGGAAATGATCGGCGCCATTCTGGGCGAGACCGGGCCCGGTTGCGTCACGCGCGGCAATCTCAACAACGACATCGGCGTGCCGCTGACGCTGACGCGGATGCGCGCCAGCGACCGCTACGCCGTGATCGAGATGGGTATGAATCATTTCGGCGAAATCGAATATCTCTCGCGCCTGACGCGCCCGACGGTGGCGCTCATCACCAACGCCGGCGAGGCGCACCTGGCCGGCGTGGGTTCGCTCGAGGGCGTGGCGCGCGCCAAGGGCGAGATTTTCACCGGCCTGCGCACGGCCGGCACCGCGGTGCTGAATGCCGACGATCAATTCTTCCCGCTCTGGAAAACGCTGGTCGGAAAACATCGCTGCCTGACTTTCGGTCTCGACGGCAAGGCCGACGTGAGCGCGCAATACCGGCTCACCGACAGTGGCAGCCTGATTCATCTCAAAACCACCACCCATGGAGACATCGACATGCGCGTACCCCTGCTGGGCCGACACAATGTCATGAACACCCTGGCGGGCGCGGGCGCGGCGATCGCGGCCGGTGCCTCGCTCGAACAGGTCAAAACCGGACTCGAAAAACTCCGCACGGTCTCCGGCCGGCTCGAAGTGAAGCCGGGCATCAGCGGCGCGCGCATCATCGACGACACCTACAACGCCAATCCCGCCTCGGTCGCGGCCGGTTTGCAGGTACTCAGAGAATTCAGGGGCGAGCGCGTGCTGGTGCTGGGCGACATGGGCGAGCTCGGGCCGTCTGCCGCCGACATTCATTACCGCGTCGGCGAGCTGGCCAATCGCCTCGGCATTCAGCGCCTGTTCGCCATCGGCGAGCTGGCCCGCGTCACCGTGGGTGCCTTCGGCAAGGGCGCACGCCATTTCGACAGCCCCGAGGCCCTGGTCGAGGCGCTGCAGGACTGCCTGCACGCGGACATGACGGTGCTGGTCAAGGGCTCGCGCATGATGCGCATGGAGCGGATCGTCGCCGGCATCACCAAACCGTCTCCCGCCACTGAAAACGGGTGGAGCCGTTAAGTGCTCTATTATCTCTTCGAATCGCTGGCACGGGACATCACGTTTTTCAACGTGTTCCGTTACATCACGCTGCGCGGCATCCTGGGCGTGCTGACAGCGCTCCTGATCAGTTTCTGGATCGGGCCGACGATGATCCGGCTGCTCGGCGTGCGCCAGCTGGGGCAGACGGTGCGCAAGGACGGTCCCCAGAGCCATCTTGCCAAGGCCGGTACCCCGACCATGGGCGGCGCGATGATCCTTGTCGCCATTGCCATCTCCACCCTGTTGTGGGCGGACCTGTCCAACCGCTTCGTGCTGGCGGTGCTGTTCGCCACCGCGTCCTTCGGTGCGATCGGCTGGGTCGACGACTACAAGAAGATCATCAACAAGGATCCGCGCGGCATCGGCGCCAGGGCCAAGTTTTTCTGGCAGACGGTTTCCGGCCTGGCGATCGCACTGTTCCTCTACTACAGCGCCAAAAGTCCCGCCGACACCGCGCTCATTCTGCCGCTGTTCAAGAACGTCATCATCGACCTGGGTCCGGTTTACATCCTGCTGGCCTACCTGGTGATCGTGGGCAGCAGCAATGCCGTGAACCTGACCGACGGGCTGGATGGCCTGGCGATCATGCCGACGGTCATGGTGGCGGCGGCGCTGGGCATCTTTGCCTACGTCATGGGCCATCTCAAGTTTTCCGCCTACCTCGGTTTCCCCTACATCGCCGGCGCCGGCGAGATGCTGATTATCTGCGGCGCCATTGTCGGCGCCGGTCTCGGATTCCTGTGGTTCAACACCTATCCCGCCATGGTGTTCATGGGCGACATCGGCGCGCTCGCGCTGGGCGCGGCGCTCGGCACGGTGGCGGTGTCGGTGCGTCAGGAAATCGTGCTGTTCATCATGGGTGGCGTGTTCGTGATGGAGACGGTGTCGGTGGTGCTGCAGGTGGTCTCGTTCAAGCTCACCGGCAAGCGCATCTTCCGCATGGCGCCGCTGCATCATCATTTTGAACTGAAGGGCTGGCCCGAACCGCGCGTGATCGTGCGCTTCTGGATCATTTCGCTGATCCTCGTCTTGATCGGGCTGGCGACGCTGAAGATACGGTGAAGATATGAATTTCTGCCACAGAGAACACAGAGCACACAGAGGATTTCAGGATCTTCTTCTCCACTCTGTGCCCTCTGTGATCTCCGTGGCTGATTGAACATGGCATTGGCAATGGCAAGGACGGAGACAAAACGCGCGCTGGTGGTTGGCCTCGGGCTCACCGGGATTTCCTGCGTGCGTCATCTGGTCGCGCGCGGCTACGACGTCACGGTAGCGGATACGCGCGTACAACCGCCAAAGCTGGAGGAGCTGCAGCGCGAATTTCCGCGGGTAGTGACGCACACCGGCGGCCTGCCCGCGGCGCTGTTCGATGACCCGGGCCTGCTGGTGGTCAGCCCCGGCGTGTCGGTCAAGGAGGCCGGGATTGCGCGCGCGGTGGAGCGCGGCGCCGAAGTGGCCGGCGATATCGAACTGTTCGCGCGCGAGGCGGCCGCGCCGGTCATCGCCGTGACCGGCGCCAACGGCAAAAGCACGGTAACGGTGCTGGCCGGCGAGATGTGCCGGCAGGCGAATCTCAAGACCGCTGTTGGCGGCAACATCGGCGTGCCGGCGTTGTCATTGCTCGCCAGCCCCGAACCGGATGTCTACGTACTCGAACTGTCGAGTTTCCAGCTCGAGACGACCGCCAGTCTCAATGCGCGCGCTGCCACGGTGCTCAACATCACGCCGGATCACATGGACCGTTACCGCGACATCGACGAATATGCCGGGGCCAAGGCGCGCATCTTTCGCGGCAACGGCACCATGGTGCTCAACACCGATGACCTCCGGGTCATGCGCATGCGTGAGCCGGGCCGGCGCGTGGTCGGATTCGGGCTTGGCCGGCCGCTGGCGGCGCAGGACTACGGCCTCGATGAGATCAAGGGTGAGACCTGGCTGGTGCACGGCAAGCAGCCGCTCATGCCAGCGCGTGAAGTGCCGCTGGCCGGCCGGCATAACCTGGCGAACGTGCTCGCCGCGATGGCGCTGGCCGAGGCCGTCGGCGTCACGTCCGAGGCGGCCTGTGCCGCCGTGCGAGCGTTCAAGGGACTCAAGCACCGTACCGAACTGGTGGCCGAGCAGCAAGGCGTGCGCTGGTATGACGATTCCAAAGGGACCAACGTCGGCGCCACCGTGGCGGCCCTGAACGGCATGACCTCGCCGGTGATTCTCATCGCCGGCGGCGACGGCAAGGGCCAGGATTTCAGCGAACTGAAACCGGCCTGCGCCCAGCATGCCCGCGCGGTGGTGCTGATCGGGCGCGACGCGCCGCAGATCGAGGCCGCGCTCGGCAAGGCCGTGCCGGTGCACTACGGGCAGGACATGCATGATGCCGTGCGCATCGCCAGGGGATTGGCACAGGCGGGAGACGTGGTGCTGCTGTCGCCCGCCTGTGCCAGCTTTGACATGTTCCGCAATTACGAACACCGCGCGGAAGTTTTCCGCTCCGCGGTCAAGGAGACACTGAAATGACGGCCGCGGTCATGACGGGCGAAGTGCGCGCCGCCGGCCGGGCCCGGCCGGCGTGGGACCCGTGGCTGCTGGGAGCCACCGGCGTGCTGCTCGCGGCCGGCGTGATCATGGTGCATTCGGCGTCGGTCGCCTATGCCGAGCGCGAGATGGGCAACAGCGTTTATTTCCTCGTGCGCCACGCCAGCTACGTGATCCTCGGCCTGCTGTTCATGGCGTTCACCATGCGCACGCGCGTGCGCTGGTGGGAAAAGGCCGGGCCGTATCTGTTGCTGATCGGCATCGTCGCGTTGTCCGTGGTGCTGCTGCCGGGGATCGGCGCGCATGTCAACGGCAGCTCGCGCTGGATCCGGCTCGGCATCGTCAACCTGCAGCCGTCGGAGTTCATGAAAATTTTCACGGTGGTGTACGTGGCGGGCTACCTGGTGCGCCGGCAGGAGTCGCTCAAGAATTTCACCCAGGGCATCGTGATGGTCAGTCTCGTGGTCGCGGTGATCGGGGCACTGCTGCTGATGGAGCCCGACATGGGCTCGCTGGTGGTAATCACCGTGACGGTGTTCGCCATGCTGTTTCTCGGCGGCGTGCGCTTCTGGCATTTCCTGATGGTGCTCGGCGCCGGTGTCGCCAGCATGATACTGCTCACGATCGTGTCGCCCTACCGCATGGCGCGGGCGACGAGTTTCATGGACCCGTTCGCCGATCCCTTCAACACCGGCTTTCAGCTGGTGCAGGCGCTGATTGCCTTCGGGCGCGGCGAGTGGTTCGGGGTGGGATTGGGCGCCAGTGTGCAGAAACTCTTTTATTTGCCGGCAGCGCATACCGATTTCGTGTTCGCCGTGATGGCCGAGGAGCTTGGGCTGCTGGCCGTGCTCGGCATGATGGTGCTGTTCGGCATCATCCTGGTGCGCGCCTTCGCCATTGCGCGCCAGGCGGAAGCCGCGGGGCAGATCTACGGCGCGCGCCTGGCGCAGGGCATCGGTTTGCTGCTCGGCGGCCAGGGCATGATCAACATGGGCGTGAACATGGGCCTGCTCCCGACCAAGGGGCTGACGCTGCCGTTCGTGAGCTACGGCGGCTCCAGCATGCTGGCGAGCTGCATCGCCATGGGCCTGCTGCTCCTGATCGGGCGCGAGGCGCGCCATGGCGATTGGGGGAAATCATGAGCCGCGTGCTGATCATGGCGGGCGGCACCGGCGGGCATGTGTTCCCCGGGCTGGCCGTGGCGCGACGACTGCTCGAGAAGCGGGTGCAGGTCGTGTGGCTGGGCACGCGCCGCGGATTGGAGGCGCACGCGGTGCCGGCCTCGGGGCTGGCCATCGACATGGAGTGGCTGAACATCCAGGGAGTGCGGCGCAAGGGCTGGCTGCGCTGGTGGCTGTTTCCGCTCACCCTTCTGTATGCCATGGGACAGGCGTTCCGCGTGCTGCGCCGGAGAAAACCGGACGCGGTGCTGTCCATGGGCGGCTTCGTCGCCGGTCCCGGCGGATTGATGGCCTCGCTGCTCGGCATACCGCTGCTGATCCACGAGCAGAATGCGATTCCCGGCATGACCAACAAATGGCTGGCGCCGCTCGCCGACCAGGTGTTGAGCGGGTTTCCCAACGCCTTCGGGCGGCACATCGTAGCGCGCCCGGTGGGCAATCCGGTGCGCGACGAGATCGCCGCGTTGCCACCGCCGGAGGAGCGGCTGGCAGAGCGCCGCGGACGGCTGCGGCTGCTGGTCGTCGGCGGCAGCCTGGGCGCCAGGATTTTCAACGACGTCGTGCCCGACGCGGTGCAGGAATTGCCCGCCGATGCCCGGCCCGAGATCTGGCACCAGTGCGGGCGCAACGCGGCGGAACCGGTGCGATGCGCCTACGGCGACGTGCCGGCCAAGGTGACGGAATTCATCGATGACATGGCGCAGGCCTATGCCTGGGCAGACGTGGTGCTGTGCCGCGCCGGCGCCATGACCATCGCGGAGATTGCCGCCTCCGGCTCGGCGGCGATCCTGGTTCCCTATCTCTATGCGGTCGACGATCACCAGACCGCGAACGCGCGCTTTCTGTCCGAGCGCGACGCGGCGGTGCTGGTCCCGACGGCGGAATTCAACAACGCCCGCTTGTGCGAACTGTTGAACGGGTTTGCCGGCAACCGCGAACTCTTATTAAAGATGGGGCAGGCGGCGCGGCACCTGGCCGTGACCGATGCCGCCGAAACCGTGGCGACGCTGTGCGTGGAGGCGGCGAAATGAACCGCGCAACAACGCAATTCCTGATTCCAGATTCCAGATTTCGGAATGCGGATCGCCATCCGGCTTGGAATCAGAAATCCGGAATCAGAAATTTGGGGGCCGGCCATGCATGACCGGCCATGTATTCATATGATCGCGTGCATCGCACGTGCGCTGTTAAGCGCGGTCTCGGTGGTCGGACGGCGTGGACGTATGGGGGTGCTCGATGCGTGACCGGGTCAAGCGCGTGCATTTCGTGGGCATCGGCGGCGCCGGCATGTGCGGCATCGCCGAGGTACTGCACAACCTGCAATTCGAGGTATCCGGGTCGGACGTGCGCGAATCGCCCAACACCCGGCGCCTGGCTTCGCTGGGCGTAAAAGTTGCCATCGGCCACGATCCGCAACTGGTCAAAGCCGTGGACGTGGTGGTGGTGTCTTCCGCGGTGGACGACACCAATCCGGAAGTGCGCGCGGCGCGCGCTGGCAAGATACCGGTGATTCCGCGCGCCGAGATGCTGGGTGAGCTGATGCGTCTGCAGCGCGGCATTGCCATCGCCGGCACTCACGGCAAGACCACGACCACGAGCCTGATCGCCAGCTGCCTGGCCGAGGGTGGAGTCGATCCGACCTTCGTGATCGGTGGCCGCCTCAACAGCGCCGGCACGCATGCGCGCCTCGGGCGCGGGCAGTATCTGGTGGCAGAGGCCGACGAAAGCGACGCCTCGTTCCTGCATCTTTCCCCGTTCATGGCGGTGGTGACCAACATCGACGCCGATCACATGGCCACCTACGGCGGCGATTTCAACCGGCTGAAGCAGGCCTTCGTCGATTTCCTGCAGCAGCTGCCGTTCTACGGTCTGGCGCTGTTGTGTCTCGACGATCCGGTGGTGCGCGAGATCGTCCCGCGCGTGCACCGTCCGGTGCTGACTTATGGCACGAGTCCGGAAGCCGACCTGCGCGCGGTGAGCATCCGCCAGCAGGAAACCCGCATGCATTTCACTGTCGAGTTGCGCGACAAGAAGAACTGGCTGCCGGTCGAGCTCAACCTGCCGGGGCATCACAACGTGTTGAACGCGCTCGCGGCCATCGGCATCGCGCATGAGCTGGGCGTGGACGAGAAGGCGATCGCCCGTGCCTTGTCGGGTTTCGGCGGTATCGGGCGGCGCTTCCAGATCAACGGACAGGTCAGGCTGGACGGCGGCGATGTGATCCTGGTGGACGACTATGCGCATCACCCGCGCGAAATCGCCGCCACGGTCGCGGCGGCGCGCGCCAGCTGGCCGCAGCGCCGGCTGGTCGTGGTATTTCAGCCGCATCGCTACACGCGCACCCATGACCTGCTGGACGATTTCAGCACCGTGCTGGCCGGGCTCGACATGCTGATCGTCACCGAGGTCTATGCCGCGGGCGAGAAACCGGTCAGCGGCGCCGACGGCCGTGCCCTGTGCCGTGCCATTCGCGCGCGCGGCAAGGTCGATCCGATTTTCCTGGAGGACGTGAACACGCTGCCGCAGGCGCTGGCCGACGTGCTGCGCGGCAATGACGTGCTGCTCACCATGGGGGCGGGTTCCATCGGCGGTGTCGCCGCTTCACTGTCGCAGGCACTCAGCAAGAGAGGAAAGGCATGATGCCGGCGAAATCCAGCACAAGCCTGCGCGGACGGCTGCTCCTGAACGAGCCGATGTCGCGCCACACCAGTTGGCGCGTCGGCGGGCCGGCCGACCGGCTATACATCCCGGCGGACCTCGACGATCTCGCGGCGTTTCTGGCGGAAGTCGAGGCGCAGGAAGCACTGCACTGGGTGGGCCTGGGCAGCAACCTGCTGGTGCGCGACGGCGGCGTGCGCGGCACGGTGATCATGACCAGCGGCGCCCTGAACGGCCTGGGCGTGCTGCGCCCCGGCGTGGTGCGCGCCGAGGCCGGCGTGGCCGGCGCCAAGGTGGCGCGTTTCTGCGCCGAGCGCGAGCTGGTGGGCGCCGAATTCCTCGCCGGCATTCCCGGCACCGTCGGCGGCGCGCTGGCCATGAACGCCGGCGCCTTCGGCGGCGAAACCTGGAACATCGTCGAGGCGGTGGAGACCATCGATCGCCACGGCCAACGGCGCACGCGCACGCCATCGGATTACCAAATCGCTTATCGCAAGGTCAGCGGACCCCGGGGCGAATGGTTCGTTGCCGCGCATTTCCGGCTCGTGAGCGGCGACACTTCGCAGGGCAAGACACTTATTAAAACCTTGCTGGCCAAGCGCGGTGCCACCCAGCCGACGCAACTGCCGAATGCCGGTTCGGTCTTCAAGAACCCCGCGGGCGATCACGCCGCGCGCCTGATCGAGGCCAGCGGACTGAAGGGCAGGTGCGAGGGCAAGGCCTGTGTCTCCGAACTGCACGCGAATTTCATCGTCAACCAGGGCGGTGCCACGGCGGCCGAGATCGAGCGGCTGATCGCGCGGATCCAGGCTACGGTGGAAAACCTGCACGGGATCACGCTCGAGACCGAAGTGCGTGTCATTGGCGAGGCCAAGCCATGAACAGAAATTTCGGCAAGGTGGCGGTATTGATGGGCGGTCCTTCCGCCGAGCGCGAAGTGTCGCTCAAAAGCGGCAACGCCGTGCTCGCCGCCTTGAAGCGCAAAGGGATCGATGCGCATGGCTTCGACGCCGACAAGTCCACCCTGCGGTTGCTGGAAGACGGGAAATTCGAATGCGTGTTCATCGTGCTGCACGGCCGCTGGGGCGAGGACGGCGTGATCCAGGGCGCGCTCGAAGTGCTCGACATTCCCTATACCGGCAGCGGCGTGCTCGGCTCGGCGCTCGGCATGGACAAGTTGCGCAGCAAATATCTCTGGTCCGCCGCCGGCATCCCGACGCCGGACTATGCCGTGCTCGAACCCGGCACCGATTTCGACAAGGTCGCTGCGAAGCTCGGCTTGCCGGTGTTCGTAAAACCGGTGCGCGAAGGCTCGAGCCTCGGCGTGAGCAAAGCCAAGACGGTGGACGAGCTCAAGGCAGCCTGGAAGAGCGCGGCGAAATACGACGATCAAGTCATTGCCGAGCGTTTCATCGACGGCGCCGAGATTACTTGCGGGATCATCGCCGATCAGGCCTTGCCGCTGATCAAGATCGAGACGGATCGCGAGTTCTACGACTACGAAGCCAAGTATCTGCTGGATACCACGCGCTATCTCTGCCCCTGCGGCCTGCCGGCGGACCAGGAGCGCGCGATCCAGGCGCTCGCGCAACGCGCATTTGCCGCGCTCGGCTGCGGCGGCTGGGGCCGGGTGGATTTCATGCTCGACAAGGGCGGGCGCGCCTGGGCGCTCGAGGTCAACACGGTGCCGGGCATGACGGATCACAGCCTCGTGCCCAAGGCGGCGAAGCAGGCGGGTATCGATTTCGACGAATTGGTGTTGCGTATTCTGGAGACGGCCGATGCTAAACGCTGATACGGCGCGCGCCAAAGCGGAAGAAGGCATCAGCCTGTTCAAGGCGGCGGTGCTGCTGTTCGCGCTGCTGTCGGGGCTGCTGGTGCTGGCCTTCGGCGCTGACTGGTTGCTGCGTACCGACAATTTTCCGGTGCGGCAGGTGCGCTTCGAGGGTGAATTCAAGCGCGTGACGCAACAGGAACTGGAAGCCGCCGTGGTCAAGGCCGTGCACGGGAATTTTTTCCTGCTCAATCTCGACGCGGTGAAGGCGCGCGTGGAAGCGCTGCCCTGGGTTTACACGGCCTCGGTGCGGCGCCAGTGGCCGCAGGATGTGCATGTCCGCTTCACCGAGCAACAACTGGCCGCGCGCTGGAGCGATGGCGCCTTCCTCAACCAGGCCGGTGACGTGGTGCGCGTGACGCTGAACGAAGCGATGCCGGATCTCCCGCGGCTGGAGGGTCCCGAGGGAACCGGGCCGCAGGTGCTCGAATATTACAGGAAACTCGGCCAGATCCTGGCGGTGGTCGGACTGGAGCTGGAGCGGGTTTCGCTGACGCCGCGACGTGTCTGGCGCCTGGAACTCAAGGACGGAATGGTCATCGTGCTGGACCGGGACCAGCCGGAATACAAGCTGGAACGGTTTGCGCGGGTGTACGCGCAATCGCTGCGGCACCAGGGCGGTGACATCGCCCGGGTGGACCTGCGCTATGCCAATGGTTTTGCGGTGCAGTCGGCCGGCGTGCGGGCCGCGGCTCATCGAGACGCGCCGGGGCGCCTGGACGCCACCGGCACAGGAAGGACAGGAGCAGCCAAGAAGGGGTGATTATGGCGAAAAGAGACGATGAAAAACTGATCGTGGGCCTGGACATCGGCACTTCCAAGGTGCTCGCGATCGTCGGTGAAATCGCGCCGACCGGGGAGGTCGAGATCATCGGCGTGGGGCATCACCCTTCGCGCGGCATGAAAAAAGGCGTGGTGGTGAACATCGAATCCACGGTGCAATCCATCCAGCGCGCGATCGAGGAGGCCGAGCTCATGGCCGGCTGCCAGATCCACTCGGTCTACGCCGGCATCGCGGGTTCGCATATCTCCAGCTTCAACTCGCACGGGATTGTCGCCATCAAGGACAAGGAGGTGGGGCAGGGCGACGTGGAGCGCGTGATCGAGGCGGCGCGCGCGCTGGCCATTCCCGCGGACCAGAAGATACTGCACATCCTGCCGCAGGAATTCATCATCGACAAGCAGGAAGGCATCCGCGAGCCGGTCGGCATGAGCGGGGTGCGGCTCGAGGCCAAGGTGCACATCGTGACCGGCGCGGTCAGTGCGGCGCAGAACATCGTCAAGTGCGTGCGCCGCTGCGGCTTGGAAGTGGACGACATCATCCTCGAACAGCTGGCTTCCAGCATCTCCACGCTGACGGAGGATGAAAAGGAACTGGGCGTGTGCCTGGTGGACATCGGCGGCGGCACCACCGACATCTCGGTGTTCACCGACGGCGCCATCCGCCACACCGCCGTCATCCCCATCGCCGGCGACCAGGTGACCAACGACATCGCGGTGGCGCTGCGCACACCGACGCAATATGCCGAGGACATCAAGAAAAAATACGGCTGCGCCCTGACGCAGCTGGCGCACCGCGACGAGACCATCGAGGTGCCGGGCGTGGGTGACCGTCCGCCGCGCAAGCTGTCGCGGCAGACGCTGGCCGAGGTGATCGAGCCGCGCATCGAGGAACTCTACAGCCTGGTGCAGGCGGAATTGCGCCGCAGCGGCTTCGAGGATGTGGTTGGCAGCGGTCTGGTGCTCACCGGCGGCAGCGCCAAGATGGAAGGCGTGGTCGATCTCGCGGAAGAGGTGTTTCACATGCCGGTGCGCCTGGGCATGCCGCAGTACGTCGGCGGTCTCAAGGGCGTGGTGCAGAACCCGATTTTCGCCACCGGCGTGGGGCTGGTGCTGTACGGGGCGCGGTGCCGGGAAGGCAAGCAGTACGTGCAAAACCCGGGCGCGGCGGTGGGGGTAAAGGGAGTCTGGAGCAGGATGAAGAGCTGGTTTCAGGGCAATTTTTAGGGAGTACGCGCGCAGCGCGTAACGGCTCACTCCCTCTCCCGCTTGCGGGAGAGGGAGTGAGGGAGAGGGCAAAGCGGGGGAACGGGCAGTTGGTTCGATCAACGGATTTAAGGAAACCTACACTGGAGGCAACACATGTTTGAATTAATGGATACTTACGGGCAACAAGCGGTTATCAAGGTCATAGGCGTAGGCGGTGGCGGCGGCAATGTCGTCGACCACATGGTGGCCGCCAGCATCGAAGGCGTGGAGTTCATCAACGCCAACACCGATTCGCAGGCGCTCAAGCGCTCGCAGGCGAAGACCATTCTGCAGCTGGGCACCAATCTCACCAAGGGCCTCGGTTGCGGCGCCAACCCCGACATCGGCCGTCAAGCCGCCGTCGAGGATCGCGAACGCATCGCCGAAGTGCTTTCCGGTGCGGACATGGTGTTCATCACCGCCGGCATGGGCGGCGGCACGGGCACCGGCGCGGCGCCGGTGGTGGCGCAGGTCGCGAAGGACATGAACATCCTGACGGTGGCCGTCGTGACCAAGCCGTTTCCGTTCGAGGGACGCAAGCGCATGAGCGTGGCGGACCAGGGCATCTCGGATCTGGGGCAATACGTCGACTCCATCATAACGATCCCGAACGAGAAGCTGCTGACGGTGCTGGGCAAGGACGCGACTCTGCTGGACGCCTTCGGCAAGGCCAACCAGGTACTGCAGAACGCGGTGCAGGGTATTGCTGAACTGATCACGCGGCCGGGACTTATCAATGTGGACTTCGCTGACGTGCGTACCGTGATGTCGGAGATGGGCATGGCCATGATGGGCGCGGCCTCTGCCAGCGGTCCGTCGCGTGCGCGCGAAGCGGCGATTGCGGCGGTCTCGAGTCCGCTGCTGGAGGACATCAATATTTCCGGCGCCCGCGGCATTCTGGTCAACATCACGGCCGGTCTCGACATGTCCATCGGCGAGTTCGAGGAGGTCGGCAACGCCATCAAGGAGTTCGCCTCTGATGATGCCACCGTGGTTATCGGCACCGTGATCGAGCCCGAGATGCGCGAGGAACTGCGGGTGACGGTGGTGGCGACCGGTCTCGGTCAGGAAAAGGCGCGCAAGCAGCCGTACAAGGTGGTCAAGACCGGCACCGGCACGACCGACTTCGAGGACTACGAGACCCCGACGGTGATTCGCAACCGGCGTACGGAGCGGCCGCTGGCCACGGCTGCGGAAGCCGCGATCGAGTACTTGGACATCCCGGCGTTCCTGCGCAAGCAGGCGGACTAGCGCCCGCTGCCCCGCGGCGAACGTACCTATATTATTCGGGGCTTCGCCACGGAAAGGGGCCGGTCCGGGCGCCACGGGAGCCGTCGATGAAGCGGCATTCGCCGCGATGCTGGCCGTTTATCGGCCCCGGCTGGGCGATCGTGGCCGGCGATCCGAGATTTGGCTGGACAGAAGTGGGGTTTTGTCCTTAAATTAGGGGCAGGGACTGATTTTTCCGTAAACCTTGCCCAAGCTAAATCGTAATCGGCATGCAGGGTTGCATGCACCAAATTAACCCAGCGTGAATATTTTCCGCCCCGGAGGTTCAACGCGCGCCTTTTTGCAAGAAAAGGATCACCGGAAGACAAAGTTTTGATGATTAAACAACGGACTCTGAAAAACGTCATCCGCGCCACCGGCGTGGGTCTCCACACAGGCGAAAAGGTCTATCTCACCCTCCGCCCCGCCTCTTCCGACACCGGAATCGTGTTTCGTCGCATCGACTTGGCCGACCCGGTGGAAATCCGCGCCTGCCCGGAAAACGTCTCGGACACGCGCCTCTCGACTACACTTGAATATAACGGTGTGAGAGTTTCCACGGTGGAGCATCTTATGTCGGCATTCGCCGGACTGGGTATCGATAACGCCTACGTCGATTTGACGGCGGCGGAAGTGCCGATCATGGACGGCAGCGCCGGGCCATTCGTGTTCCTGGTCCAGTCCGCGGGTATTGCCGAACAGAGCGCGCCAAAGCGCTTTATCCGCATCAAGAAGGAAGTTCGCGTGGACGAGGACGACAAATGGGCCTGCTTTCAGCCGTTTGAGGGTTTCAAGGTTTCCTTCGGCATCGAATTCAATCACCCGACCTTCCGCAATTCGACCCAGAACGCGACCGTCGATTTTTCCACGACCTCCTTCGTCAAGGAAATCAGCCGTGCCCGTACCTTCGGTTTCATGGGTGACCTCGAGGCGCTGCGCGCGGTGGGGCTGGCACGCGGCGGCGGTCTCGACAACGCCATCGTGCTGGACGAATACCGCATCCTGAATGACGATGGCCTCCGGTACGAAGACGAATTCGTCAAGCACAAGGTGCTGGATGCCATCGGCGATCTGTATCTTCTGGGGCACCCGCTGATCGGCGCCTTCAGTGCGCACAAGTCCGGGCATTCCCTCAACAACCGCCTGTTACGTCAGCTGGTGATGAACCAGGATGCCTGGGAACTCATGACCTATGACGAAAACGACGAGGCGCCCATCGCCTTCGTGCGTACCGCCCCTGCGGCCTGAATGGTAACGGCGCAACGGGAAGTCGAAAGGCGAAACACGGCATGAACATCATCCTGGTACCGAACAGCCAGCGCGGCAAGGGCCGCAATACCACCCTTTCCCATCGTCATCTTGTCCTGATCGCGCTGGTGGTCCTGGTGGCGCTGCCTGTCCTGCTTGGTGTTGTGGCTTATCACGCCCAGGACATGCTCACTGCACACAATGCGGATTCACTGTTGTCGTCACAGCGGCGCGAACTGGCGGCCCAGCGCACGGCCGTGGCGGAGGCCAAGCGCAATGCCGAGGCGCATCTGAATGCGCTGGCGCAGCGGCTTGGACAGATGCAGGCGCAAATGATGCGGCTCAATGCACTGGGCTCGCGCCTGACGCGCATGGCCGGCCTGGATGCGCGCGAATTCAATTTTGCCGCCGAGGCGGCCATGGGCGGACCGGAAAAGACTGCCGCTGCCTCGAATCCGCCAGAGCTGATGTCTTCGCTCGATCATCTGGCGCGGGAGATCGAGCGTCAGCAGGAGCGCCTCAGCGCGCTCGAAAATCTGCTGCTCGATCGCAAGCTCAGCGCGGCCGTGACGCCTTCGGGCTGGCCGGTGCAGGGCGGATGGATTTCCTCCGGTTTCGGCGTGCGCGCCGATCCTTTCAACGGTCATCAGTCCTATCATGAAGGCGTGGACATCGCCTCGAGCATGGGTTCGCCGGTGCTGGCCATGGGCGATGGCGTCGTGAGCCACAGCGGCGAGAAGTCCGGTTACGGGCTGCTGGTCGAGGTCACGCATGAATCCGGTTTGATCACCCGTTATGCCCATGCCAGCGCCGTCCTCGTCAGGGTCGGCGATCGCGTGCAGAAGGGACAGCCCATCGCACAGGTCGGCACCACCGGCCGTTCTACCGGCCCCCATCTGCATTTCGAGGTGGTGCGCAACGGCACTTCGGTGAGCCCCATGCGCTATTTGCAGCAAGCCGGGAAGTAAAACGCACCGCGCAGCTTCAAGTCTTTTCGTTTTTCCTCCATAATTGCCGCTCTTTTGATTCGTCTCCCCGCGAGACGCACGGATTTTCATGATTACGAAAGCACTTACCAGGATATTCGGCAGTCGCAACACCCGCCTGATCAAGCGCATGCAGCAGGACGTGGCTCGCATCAACGCGCTCGAGGCCGGCATCGCGTCGCTCACCGACGAGCAGCTGCGCGCCAAGACCGCCGAATTCAGGACCCGCCTCTCGAACGGCGATACCCTCGAAGGCCTTCTGCACGAGGCCTTCGCGGTGGTGCGCGAAGCCTCCAAGCGCACCCTGGGCATGCGCCATTTCGACGTGCAGCTGATCGGCGGCATGGTGTTGCACCAGGGCAAGATCTCGGAGATGCGGACCGGTGAGGGCAAGACGCTGGTGGCCACGCTGCCGGTCTACCTGAACGCGCTCGCAGGCAAGGGCGTGCACGTGGTGACCGTCAACGATTACCTGGCCCGGCGCGACGCCGAGTGGATGGGGCAGATCTACCGGTTTCTCGGCATGAGCGTGGGCGTGGTCGTTCCCGGACAGGACCGCCAGACCAAGCGCGAGGCCTACGCCGCCGATATCACCTACGGCACCAACAATGAATACGGTTTCGATTACCTGCGTGACAACATGGCGTTTCGCGCCGAAGAGCGCGCGCAACGCGGCCTTAACTACGCCATTGTCGACGAGGTGGACTCGATCCTGATCGATGAGGCGCGCACGCCGCTCATCATCTCCGGGCCGGCCGAAGAAAGCACCGACCTGTACGTCAAGATCAACACGATCATTCCGCGCCTGACGAAGCAGGAAACCGAGAACGGACCCGGCGACTACAGCGTGGACGAGAAGACACGCCAGGCCTACCTGACCGAGGCCGGCCACGAGACGGTGGAAAAGCTGCTGGCGCAGGCCGGTCTGCTGGCGCCGGGATCCAGCCTGTACGACGTATCGAGCCTGATATTGATGCACCACCTGATTGCCGCGTTGCGTGCGCACGCGTTGTTCAAGCGCGAGGTGGATTACATCGTGCGCGACAACGAAGTCATCATCATCGACGAATTTACCGGGCGCATGATGCAGGGGCGGCGCTGGTCGGACGGACTGCACCAGGCCGTCGAGGCGAAGGAGGGCGTGGCGATCCAGAGCGAGAACCAGACGCTGGCCACGATCACGTTCCAGAACTATTTCAGGCTGTACGGCAAGCTCGCCGGCATGACCGGCACCGCCGACACCGAGGCCTTCGAGTTCCAGCAGATCTACGGGCTCGAGGTGGTGGTGATTCCGACCCACCGGCCGATGGTCCGCAACGACCTCGCTGACCAGATCTACCGTACCGCGTCGGAAAAGCACGCGGCGATCCTGGCGGACGTCCAGGATTGTCATCAGCGTCGCCAGCCGGTGCTGGTCGGCACCGTATCCATCGAGGCCTCGGAGCATCTCTCGCTCCTGCTCGCGAAGGAAAAGATCGACCACCAGGTGCTGAATGCCAAGCAGCACGAGCGCGAGGCGATGATTGTGGCGCAGGCCGGCCGCCCCGGCGCCGTCACCATCGCCACCAACATGGCCGGCCGCGGAACCGACATCGTCCTTGGCGGCAATCTCGAAATGGAGCTCAAGGAGATTGGCGATGACCAGGCAAAGCGCGAACGCGCGCGGGCCGAGTGGGAAAAGCGCCACCAGCAGGTCGTGGCCGCCGGCGGCCTGCACATGATCGGCACCGAGCGCCATGAGTCGCGCCGCATCGACAACCAGTTACGCGGCCGCGCCGGCCGCCAGGGCGATCCGGGTTCCTCGCGCTTTTATCTCTCGCTTGAGGACAATCTGCTGCGCATTTTCGGCAGCGATCGCCTGTCCGGCCTGATGCAGAAACTCGGCATGCAGGAAGGCGAGGCGATTGAGCACCCGTGGGTGACGCGCGCCATCGAGAATGCCCAACGCAAGGTCGAGGCCCGCAACTTCGACATCCGCAAACAGCTGCTCGAATATGACGACGTGGCCAACGACCAGCGCAAGGTGATCTACGAACAGCGCAACCGGCTCATGGATGTGGAAGACATATCCGAGAGCATCACCAGCATACGCCACGAAGTCGTCACCGAAATCATCAACCAGCAGGTTCCGCCGGAGAGCCTGGAAGAGCAGTGGAACATCACGGCCCTCGAAGAGAGCCTCGAGCGCGAGCTGGGCCTGAAACTGCCCGTTGGCCAGTGGCTCAAGGACGAGACGTCCCTCGACGAGGAGAAATTGCGGGCGCGCATCTTCGCCGAGGCCGACCGCCAGCACGCCGAAAAAACCGCCTCCATCGGACCCGACGTCATGCGTCACCTGGAAAAGGCGATCATGCTGCAGGTGCTGGATACGCAGTGGAAGGACCATCTGGCTGCCATGGATTACCTGCGTCAGGGCATACATTTGCGCGGTTACGCCCAGAAGAATCCGAAGGAAGAGTACAAGCGCGAATCGTTCGTGCTGTTTTCCGACATGCTGAACCGGGTGCGGCACGATGTGATCAATCTGCTGGCGCATGTGCAGGTGCAGGCACCGCAGGATGTCGAGGCGCTGGAAAGCCAGAGCCGCCCGCCCCGGGAGATGCATTTCGTGCATCCGGCGCCCGCCGCCGGCGGCGAACCCGAGCCGGCCGAGAACGAAGAGGGGGTCGCGGTCGCGCAGAAACCGGTAACGCGCCGCCAGCCCAAGATCGGGCGCAACGATCCCTGTCCCTGCGGTTCGGGCAAGAAATACAAGCAGTGCCACGGCAAACTGACGTAAGGTGGTTACGAGTTCAAAGTACAGAGTACAGAGTGCATAATCGAAGCACCGGAACACTAAACTCTGTACCTTGAACTCTGTACACTGAACGACCATATGCCCGTCGGCTTAACCGGACTCCCTGCGCTTCATCCCGTCCCCGGCATTCGCCTCGGCACCACCGCTGCCGGCATCCGTAAAAAGGACCGGCGCGACCTGGTGGTGATCGAATGCACGCCGGGCACGCAGGTTGCCGCCACCTTCACCCGCAACCGTTTCTGCGCCGCCCCCGTCACGGTGGCGCGCGAACATCTGGCCAGGACCACGCCGCGCGCCCTGCTCATCAATACCGGTTTTGCCAACGCCGGTACCGGCGAGCCGGGCATGGAAGACACACGCGACTGTTGTGTGGCGCTGGCACGCCAATTGAACTGCCGCGCCGAGGAGATACTGCCGTTTTCCACAGGCGTGATCGGCGAGCGGCTTCCGCTCGAGCGAATTGTCGCCGGCCTGCCGTCCTGTCTCGCCAACCTGGATGCCAATGGCTGGGCCGAGGCCGCGCACGGCATCATGACGACCGATACCTTGCCCAAGGGCAGTTCACGCCAGGTAAAAATCGGCGTACACGTGGTCACGGTGACGGGCATCGCCAAAGGCGCCGGTATGATCCGACCGGACATGGCAACCATGCTGGCGTTTGTGGCGACGGATGCCGCGGTGGCGCCAGCGGTGCTTCAGGCTTGTGTCACGGCGGCGGTGAAACAGTCCTTTAATCGCATCACCGTGGACGGCGATACCTCCACCAACGATGCCTGTGTGCTGCTGGCCACCGGGGCGGCCGGGAATCCCGTGATGGAGCGGACGGAAGGCAAGGACTATGCGGAGTTCCTTGGCGCTGTCGCCGAGGTATTCAGGGAACTGGCCCAGGCCATCGTGCGCGACGCCGAGGGCGCCACCAAGTTCATCACCATCGAGGTAAGCGGTGGGCGGAGCGAGTCCGATTGCCTCGCGGTGGCCTATACCATCGCGCATTCCCCGCTGGTGAAAACGGCTTTTTTCGCCAGCGATCCCAACTGGGGACGCATTCTGGCCGCCATCGGACGCGCGCCGATCGAGCAGCTGGATGTCGCCAGGGTGGCGATTCATCTCAACGAGTTGTGTGTGGTGCGCAACGGCGCGCCGGACGCTGAATATACCGAGATCAAAGGGCTTTCCGTGATGCGCCTTCCGGAGATCCGGATCGGGGTGGACCTGGGCGCGGGCGCGGCTTCGGCGCGCGTGTGGACCTCGGATCTGTCGCACGATTATGTGCGCATCAACGCCGAGTATCGTAGTTAGAATCCTCAACAAGCGAATTTCAAACTACGGGGAACGGGCGACGAGTACAAAGTACAAGGTTCAGAGTACAGAGTGGCAAATTTCAAACTTTGTACATTGAACTCTGAACTTTGTACTCGTCGCCCGTGTTCCCCGTGGTTCAAGATTTTGCCATCGTCGTGGTCGCGAGCGACAGGTACCACTGGTGCATGCGTTCCACCTCGGCCTCGAGCTGCTTCCGGTCGCCATTATTTTCGATGACGTCATTCGCCAGCTGCAGCCGCTGCGCCCGGCTGGCCTGTGCCGACATGATT
>Ga0105101_10000135_pt1 | contig 28311 bp, 21 predicted proteins | sample PPLLak21cMay2015_2_FD_87037 | JGI IMG/M metagenome (GOLD analysis project Ga0105101, IMG submission 87037) | Freshwater sediment microbial communities from Prairie Pothole Lake near Jamestown, North Dakota, USA - PPLs Lake P8 Core (1) Depth... | ecosystem: Environmental > Aquatic > Freshwater >... | reverse complement strand
TTAAAAATAATAAGACATTATTCATGGATGCTTTTTCCGCATTGCCTGATAAAGAAACATTACTCACCTGGCAGCAGGATCAAAACTGGCAAAAAAGGCTGCCGGTAAACGGTCACGTTCACACGCCTTATTCCTTCAGTGCTTTTGAAAGCATAGAGGAACTATTTGTCAAAGCCCGTGAAGAGAACATCAAGGTATTGGGTATCAATGATTTTTATGTTGCTGACGGATATGTTGATTTTTTCAGGCTGGCACGGCAATATAAAATATTCCCCCTGTTTAATATTGAATTTATTGGATTGCTGGAAAAAGAGCAACAACAGAAAATACGTGTGAATGACCCGAATAACCCCGGAAGGGCTTATTTTTCGGGAAAGGGTTTGCGCTATCCTTTTGCGGTGAGCAAAAAAAATGAGATCAGGTTGCAGCATGTCATTCATGAAAGCCAGCAGCAGGTGGTCAGGATGATCGAGAAATTGCAGCCTTTTCTTCAAACCATCAAAGCTCCTTTCAGTATTACCGTTGAAGAAATAAAACTATCCCTGGCGAAGGATCTGGTGCGCGAAAGGCATATCGCAAAAATGCTGCGGATTAAAATAACGGATTGCATTCAGGGGGAAGCAGCGAAAAGACAATTTCTCTCGGCCTTATATTCAGGCCGGGAAAGCAAGGCAGATTTGCTGAACCATGTTTCACTTGAGGAGGAATTACGGGGGAATCTGCTTAAATCAGGAGGCATTGCCTTTGTACCGGAAAGCCCGGAAGCTTTTCTCCCGGTTTCGGAACTGATTGAAATAATCCTGGATGCCGGCGGAATACCCTGCTATCCGGTTTTGCTGGATGACAAGAATGGCAAATGTACTGAATTTGAAACCGATTTTCAGCGCCTGCATCAGAGCCTGCGGGAGCTTAACGTTGGCATGGTCGAATTGATACCGGGCAGGAATGACGGTACCCTATTAAAACGTTTTGTGCGGTATTTCCATAATGCCGGTTTCATCATCCTTTTTGGAACCGAACATAACACACCTGAGATGATGCCGCTTACGGTAACTTCACGCGGAAAGGTTCCGCTTGACGATGAATTGCAGCACATATCCGAGCTGGGTTGCTGTATGGTGGCTGCTCATCAGTACCTGTTATCCAAGGGGTATCCCGGCCTTGCTGAATCCATCGGCAAACTTGAGATCCCTGAAAGAAATAACCAAATTGCCCTGGGCAGGGCGGTGATTGAAAAATTCATAATCTCTTAATCCATGAACCCGGAAATAAAAGAACTGATCGAGATTTCCCGTTACTATGGTGGTAACAACGAATATGTAATTGCAGGTGGTGGCAACACCTCATATAAAAATGAACATTATATCTGGGTGAAGGCGAGCGGGACATCAGTGGCATCCATTGATGATAATGACTTTGTTAAGCTGAGCCGTGAAAAGCTCCGGATCATCAAAACAAAAAAATACAGCGACGATGCTGTCAAAAGGGAATCAGAGGTCAAGGCCGATCTGTATGCCGCTGTTGCTGAGAATCAACAGGGAAGACCATCCGTTGAAACTTCCCTGCATGAGATCATTCAATATGCCTTTGTTGTTCACACACATGCAACGAGAATAAACGGATACCTGTGTGCCAAGAACTCAAAGGATACCATTGCAGGATTGTTCGGGGAATCAGTATTGTATATTGAATACACGGATCCGGGATATACCCTTTTTAAGAAGACCTGTGAAAGGCTGAATCAATATCGCGCCAGGGTTGGAAAAGATCCTCAGATCATCATGCTGGAAAACCATGGTGTATTTGTTTGTGCCGATACAGCCGGTGAGATCAGGGATTTATACAAAAGCATAGATCAGCGTCTGAAGAAGGCTTACAAAGCAGTTTTGCCCAAGGGAAATAAGCCTGCCGCTGAAAAAATAAAAGTTGTGCTGCCGGCGTTGCGAATGCTGCTGACACAGCAGGGTACTAAAATCCTTCGCTTGCGTCACAATGAATTAATTGCGCATTTTTACCAGAGTGAAGAGTCCTTCAGAAAGATCCATGCGCCTTTTACTCCTGACATCATCGTTTACTGCAGGTCAAAATACCTGTATATTGATGAAACAGGTTCTCCGGAATCGATCATTGCCAATATTCAGATACAGCTTGACAGGTTTCAGAAAGAGAACGGTTATTTGCCCAAGGTCATACTGATTAAAGATATGGGTCTGGTAGCAGCGGAAGATAACTGGGCCTCAGCCGGCGTGGTCCTGGATGTCTTTGAGGACCTGATGAAAATAAGCTGTTATAGTGAAGGTGCCGGAGGACCGAGATTCCTGACCAGAGACCAGGTTGATTTTATCGATACCTGGGAAGTTGAAAATTACCGGAGGCAATTGTCCGGCGGGATGAAAACCACCAATCCTGTTGAACACAGGATAGTAATTGTCACCGGTGCTGCCCAGGGATTCGGTGAAGGCATTGCACGGGACCTGATGGAGAAAAATGCGAATATTGTCATCGCTGACATCAACGAAAAAAAGGGAATAGCCTTTGCGGAAGAACTTAACAGCATAGGGAAGAAGAACCTGGCCTTGTTTGTAAAAACGGATGTTTCGGATGCCGTTTCAGTTAAAAACATGTTGTTTGAAACGGTCAGGGAATTTGGTGGCCTTGATGTGCTGGTAAGCAATGCAGGGATACTTCGCGCCGGTGATCTGGATGAGATGGATCCGGCGACCTTTGATCTGATGACCCGAATCAATTATAACGGATATTTCCTATGTGTTAAATACGCCGCTGAGATCTTAAAAGCTCAGTCGAAATACAATGAAAGCTATTATACCGACATCATCCAGATCAATTCAAAATCGGGGTTAAAAGGCAGCAACAAGAATTTCACCTATGCCGGGGGCAAATTCGGTGGTATCGGACTGACCCAGTCTTTCGCGCTGGAATTAATACCCTGGCGGATCAAGGTCAATTCTATTTGTCCGGGGAATTTCTTTGACGGTCCGCTATGGTCAGATCCGGTTAACGGTTTGTTTGTACAATATCTGAAAACAGGAAAAGTTCCCGGGGCCAAAAGCATAGATGATGTTAAAAAGCATTATGAATCACAGATACCGGCGGGCCGAGGCTGTACCGTAACCGATGTAATGAAAGCCATTTACTATATCATCGATCAGCAATATGAAACTGGACAGGCAGTGCCGGTGACAGGGGGACAGGTGATGCTGAAATAAGGGAAAAGGTAACCGGTATCAGGCAGGTCTTGCAGTCATGCAGTCATGCAGTCATGCAGTCTAACAGTCTAACAGTCTAACAGTCTAACAGTCTGTAGCCTAAAAAGCTAAACTGCTAAATGCCTCATCTTCCTGCATCCTTATAATTTTCAGCAAACTCATATGAAATATAATTATCATAGCTGAGGCAGACCTGGGTAGCAAAGTCAACTGCTGTGCGGACAATTTCCATCCATTCGTTTTCATTCAGATGGTTTAAGCTGTCATACCGGACATCGTTTTTGTATAATGAATATACAACACCGGCGTTAAAATTATCTCCCGCACCAATAGTGCTGATTGGCTGAATGGTGCGGACAGGGAATTGAGCATGAAGCGAAGGGGTATGCAACCATACTCCCTTCATATGGGCTGTATAAAGAAGGTTCGGCGTTTTTTCCTGTATCTGTTCGTATACCTCTTCTGCGGCGTTTACGCCCAATATAAAGGAGAAATCCTCGTTTGATCCCCTTACTATATTGGCCAGTGTCATGTTTTCAAAGATCATCGGTTTTAACTTCGGCAGATTATGCAGGTGTTGTTTTCTGAAATTGGGGTCGTAAATGACGATGGCTTTCTTTTTCCGTGCCTGTTTTATGAATCCCAGCAGTTTTTCCCTTACTTCGGGAGTTATTGCATAGATGGAGCCAAATAACACGATGTCATCGGGTTGGATCTCGGGAAAATCTAAGTTCAGGCGGTTTTCCGGGTACAACTTGTAAAAATCATAACTGGCATCATTGTTTTCATTCAGGAAGGCAAGCGCAAGGGATGATTTTCCATCATAATACCGGTAAATGTATTGTGTTGAAACGTTATTTTCCTTGAGGAATTTGTCGATCAGGTTACCCACTTCATCAAGTCCGTATTCTCCGATAAAATATACAGGCAGACCAAGCCTTCCCAGGGTTACTGAACTGTTAAGACAAGCTCCGCCTGCCTTTGCCGCAAAGGGCTGGTTGTTTTTGAAAATGATATCCAGCACGGTTTCTCCGATAGCGTAGATCTTTCTCATGGGCTGACGATATATTGTTGTATGGAAGAAATATCAAGCTTGTCATAATCAGATAAAAATTGCGCAAGTTTACCCGCAATAAAGGGTACACCGGTATGATCATCCGATTCAATATTCAGGGGCAAAACAGGATCGTGCAGGGACAACCGCAGCAGGAACCATCCGTTTCCGGATGACGGGCTGCAGGCAACCCGGATGCCCTCGAAATTGACTTTTGCCTTTTGCCATCCTGTTGTTTTATCAAGCAAGGTTTGCAGCCCGTCAATTACTTTTTGGCCATAAACCTGAAAGTTTTCATCGCTGATTTTAATTCTGAATTCCCTTGATTCAACCGGTTCTGCAAGATTCTCAATCAGTTCTTCAATGGTATTGCCCTGGTAATGCAACCGGGCAAGCTTTATCAATATCCTGGCAATGACGTATGCCCCGTCATCCAGAAAGTAATTCTCTTTCATGGCCGCATGGCCTGAAGTCTCGATAGCCATCCAGCATGGTTTCCCTTCAGCATTCAGCCGCAGCGCTTCGTTGATTACATTTTTGTATCCTCTTTTAAAGCGGTGGTGGTGGCCTGAAAGGGTTTCAATGAACAGGGTAAGGCCTTCAGAGGTAACGGAATCGGTGACGATGGCAGAGCCGGGATGTTCTTCGAGTATGATAGCGGACAACAGGGCAATAAGCCGGTTGCGGTTGATGCCCTTGCCATTTCGGTCAACAACAGCGGCCCTGTCGACATCGGTGTCAAAAATAATCCCGAGATCTGCTTTTGTATTGATTACGGCCTGCTCGATGGACGACATCGCCGCTTCATCTTCGGGATTAGGGGCATGATGGGGAAAATTCCCATCCGGGTCAAGGTATTGGCTTCCGGCAGTATCAGCGCCCAGGACCTGTAAAACATGGGAGGCAAAAAAACCTCCGGCTCCGTTGCCTGCGTCGGCAATGATCTTTAGTCCCTTCAGCGGCTCGTTGAAGTTTACAGGATGGTTCACCTTGCTTCTTATTAAGGATACCAGAAAAGCAGCATATTCCTCAATATAATGGACATACCTTAGTGAACCTTGCTGGGGTTTAATTGGCAGGTCCTCAGTTTCAGCAATGGTTAATAATTCGGTGATGTCAGCTTTTTCAAGGCCTCCCTTTGAGGTAAAGAATTTAAATCCGTTCCTGTTGAAAGGCAGGTGACTGGCTGTAATCATAGCAGCTGCATGACATTGTGTGTTTTCATCAACAATCGACATGAACATGGAAGGGGTCGTGGCGAGGCCAAAATCAAGAGCATCAATGCCCATATCCGTCAACCCCCTGCAAAAGGAATTTTTAAGTTCCGGACCCGACAGCCGCGAATCCATGCCAACGGAAACGGTGATTTTTTGATCTTCCTTCGGGAAATGCCGGGTATACCATGCAGCAAATGATTTACCAAGCCGGTATGCAACTTCAGGTGAAAGGTTAACGGCTTCGCCGGGTACTCCAGTGAGCGCTATTCCACGGATATCAGAACCGTTCTGCAGGTCTTTCCAGGGAAAGGACATGATTATTCGGTTTTTGCTGATTTGGCGGAGTTTCTCGAACGGACACCCAGATATCCGCCATGATGCCTTTTTGCATAATCATCGATAGTGAAACCGATTTTTTTCATCAGCAGCACAACCATTATATCCCCGATAACAGTCATCACGGTAGTTGAAGTCGTCGGTGTAAGGCCTAATGGACAAACTTCATCGGGCCCCCCGGTATGAATGGTCACATTGGCAATGGATCCAAGAGGACTATAAGGATTGCCTGTGATCACAATAACGGGAATATGGTTTACCAGACCTTTTGAAAGCTCATAGAGTTCAATTATTTCACGGGTTTTACCCGAATTGGTGACCAGCAACAGGATATCATCTTTCGATATAACGCCGAGATCCCCGTGCTGGGCATCGCTTGGGTGAAGGAATATGGCCGGCGTACCTGTTGATGAAAGGGTAGTGGCAATATTCAAGGCTATCTGACCGGCTTTCCCCATTCCGCTGGCCACCAATTTCCCTCCCTTCCCATGAACAGTCTCGTATATGAGGTCAATGGCCTCTGATATTTTTTCATCTATCGGGATATTTAAAATGGCATTTGCTTCGGCCTCAAGGATACGCTTTATTTCTTCTTTCATGGGGAACATGTTTTTACAATTTTGCATCATCAAAGATACGAGTTTTTGCGGCAATCTTCCATCACCAAACATCGGTATTCCCAGGGGGCGATCACAAAGATCACTCCTTCCGTGAATATCAGACCGTCCTGCAGCAATTCATATGGATGAGCACCTGGCGTCAGCGATTGCATTATCTCATTCAACAGGAAAGCATTCACCGGATCGTCTGATTCTTTCTGACCCCATATTGATGAACAGGATTTGCCATAATACGTTGAAGTAAGATAATAAAATTGAGGATAAGAATAAAAGCCTGACAGTAAATAACAGGTTAAAGGAACAAAAATTATTAATTGTCCGGTTATGTTTATTTAATATAGGGGGTATGAATAAAAAAATATATAAAATACTATTTTATGTATCAAAATTAATGGGGTCAATAACGAGAAAATTATTATTTTATAAATAATTCATAAAAATTATAGGGTATGTTATAAAATATATATATTTGTCTGTTCAAACTATTAATAACCTAAAATTAAAACCATGACAAAAATGAAGTTGTTCTTTACGGTATTGATGGCTGTACTGATTTTTTCGCCCAACAACCTCATGGCACAGGAAGAGGGAAATGAAAATCCTTCAAAATTTTCTGCCGGAGCTGATTTTTACAGTAGCTACATCTGGCGCGGTTCGAAACTTGGAACAGGACCCGCATTCCAGCCTACCATTGATTTTACAACCGGTGGTTTGTCCATCGGCGTATGGGGCTCATTTGATGCGGCCGGATATATGGAATCTGATCTCTACGCTTCCTACAGTTTCCCGTTCGGCTTGACATTGGGGGTTATTGATTACTATTTACCGGATCTTGATATATTTGATATTACAGATACAACCGGAAGCCATGCCCTTGAATTGTCGGCAGGCTATGAATTAGGAGGGCTGAGCCTTAGTGCGAATTACATTATTAATGAGGCGGGTGGTGCAGGTTCATATGGCGGGGATATGTATTTTCAGGCAGGCTATGCCTTTGAACATGTTGAAATCTTTCTGGGAGCCGGAAACGGCTGGCATACATCCGACGGTGAGTTTGCTGTTTGCAACGTGGGACTGGGAACCGGAAAAACGATAAAAATAACCGATAGTTTCTCCGTTGAGGTTAGCGGTCAGGTAGTATTCAATCCCGAGAAGAAGCAGCTTTTCGGAGTAGTTGGTTTCTCACTTTAATCTGAAAAAAGCGCGGAATGATTGAGGATGATTACTTATTTACAGGGTGAATCACCCATCGCATTGGATTAATAGAACCTTGGTAAACCTATAGTTAGGCCTATGAAAAAGCCCGGAAACAATCCGGGCTTTTTATAGATTTTATGATCAAATTCTTTACGGTTTAGGATATCCTGCTATTTCTTTGAGGTTTTCAGCGATGACAGCATCGGGCAATTCGTAGTTCTGCAACTGACCGGTCATGTATTTTTCATAGCCCGTCAGGTCCATCAGACCGTGACCAGAAAAACCAAACAGGATTACTTTTTCTTTCCCTTCTTCCTTTGCTTTTTTGGCTTCGCGGATCACAGCTGCTATCGCGTGAGTCGTCTCAGGTGCAGGGATTATGCCTTCCGTTCTGGCGAAAAGCAGACCGGCTTCATAACATTCAAGCTGGTGCAATGATATCGGGGAAATCAGGCCGTCTATCGCTGCCTTGCTGACCATCGGCGACATCCCGTGATAACGCAATCCTCCTGCGTGAATGGGAGCCGGCATAAAACTATGGCCCAGTGAAAACATGGGTACCAGCGGTGTCATCTTGGCGGTATCGCCATGATCGTATACATAGGGGCCTTTTGTTAAGGTCGGGCATGATGCAGGTTCAACAGGAATAATGTCAATCTTGGATCCATGAATTTTATCATAGATAAAGGGGAATGACAATCCGGCAAAATTACTGCCTCCTCCAACGCACGCTATTACCACATCAGGTTTCTTTTCTCCGGCAATTTCAAGCTGTTTTTTAGCTTCTAGACCAATAATAGTCTGATGCAACATCACATGGTTCAGCACACTTCCAAGGGAATATCTTGTTTCGCCTTTCGGATCAGTAACAGCGGCTTCAATAGCTTCACTGATGGCAATGCCAAGGCTCCCCGGCGTATCAGGCGTTTTGGCCAGTATATCCCTGCCTGCCTTCGTTTCCTGGCTGGGACTGGCAAAACAACTGGCGCCATAAGTCTGCATGATCAATTTCCGGTATGGTTTCTGGTCAAAACTTATTCTCACCATAAAAACTTTGCATTCCAGTCCAACCAGTGAACAGGCAAAGGCGAGTGCGCTACCCCACTGGCCGGCTCCCGTTTCAGTAGTCAGCTTTTTAATGCCAAACTGCTTGTTATACCAGGCCTGGGCAACTGCTGTATTTCCTTTATGGCTTCCTGCCGGTGAGAAACTTTCATTTTTATAATATATCCTTGCGGGCGTTCCCAGCGCTTGTTCCAGATCAAAGGCCCGGTGCATGGGAGCAGGACGCCACCGTGTCAGCAGCTCAAGTACACCTTCAGGGATGTCGATCCACCGTTGTGTACTATATTCCTGTTCAATAAGGTTCATCGGGAAAACCGGGGCCCACGCTTCTGGCGGCACAGGTCCGTCGGGACTCATATACGGCGGAATTTTCAAGTCCGCAGCCAGATTATACCACTGCTTGGGCATTTCTTTTTCAGTAAGAACAATTTTTCGGATTTTTGTCATGGTCATAAAATTTTGAAAAGTATATTCATGCAATAGTTTTGCATATCGCAAATATAATCATTCAACAGATAAATGCTAATTTTTACCAGATTTTTATAGAAAAGTGCGGCAAAATCTCATTTTTCTTTCAGGATTTGCCTGAGAAAATCCCGTAAAGGTTTGGCAAATTCATCCCTTTTGAGGGCAAATTCAATGGTGGTCTTGAGAAAATCGAGTTTGTCTCCCAGGTCATGCCTTTTACCCTCGATGGTCTGGGCTATAATACCCTGATGTTTCAGCAATATGCGCAAGGCATCTGTTAGCTGAATCTCATTTCCTTTTCCCCTCGGGGTTTTTTCGAGTGCAGGAAAAATATCGGGTGTCAGTATGTATCTGCCGGCGACAGCCAGATTGGAAGGGGCTTTTCTGACATCAGGTTTTTCAACCAATTCGGTTAACTGCATCAGTTTTTTGCTGATTTCAGTGCCTCCGACAATGCCATACCGGGAAACCTTATCGCGGGGTACCGTCTCGACAGCAATAATCGGTTGCCGGTATTGCTCGAAAGTGTCAATTAACTGCTGCGTTGCAGGTATAACAGAATCAATAACCGTGTCGCCAAGCAGAACAGCAAAAGGCTCATTGCCGCAATGAAACCGTGCGTGAAAAATAGCATCCCCCAGGCCATTTAGTTCTTTTTGCCTGATGAAATGGATGTTGGCCATATTTTCAATATGCCGCAGCTGGTTGAGTACAACTTCATCTTCTTTTTTCTGCATACGCGCTTCCAGCTCAAAATTACGGTCAAAGTGATCTTCAATAGACCGCTTGCCTTTGCCTGAAATGATCAGTATATCTTCTATCCCGGAATCCACACATTCCTGTACAACGTATTGGATGACCGGAGTATCAATGATCGGGAGCATTTCCTTGGGCTGTGCCTTGGTGGCCGGAAGGAATCGTGTGCCCAGGCCGGCTGCCGGTATAACAGCTTTCTTAATCATGGTTACATTATATAGGGTTTAATAACTCTTGCATTGATTTCCTTCAGCCGGACAATCAGTTTCTGCAACATCTCGTCATTGGCATAAGTACCGATGATGGCACCGCCTGATCCGGGAAATTTTGCCGATGCACCGCATTTACGGGCTATCCTTATCATTTCTTTATTGCTCTCAGGAATATTCATGATTTGTGAGCGCAGATCAAAGTTACGGTTCATTAGCTCCGACAAAAGCTCTGTATCTCCCTTGAACAAAGCTTCTTTCCCCTTCTCCGCCAAACCTGCAATTTCAGATAAAACAGCCCTGACGTGCTTGTCTCCCCGGTCATAACGCTGGCGGATATCACTCAGCACCTTCCCTGATTCTTTTCCCAGCTGGGACTTATAGGCAAGGTATAGTTTGGGCAGTTTATTGGGATCGATCGGCTCGTAAATGCCGTGCTGGTGCTGCAACATATATTCCTCATTGAAATCCATATATACACATCCTTCATAGACCTGAATGACCCGGTCCTGCAATCCTGCATTAATTCCCAGTTCCTCCTTTTCAACGGCGAGAATAAGAGAGGGAAGCATGGGCATGGGAATATCAACATGATAAAATTGCATGAGTGCTTTAATGGTGGCCGTCACTATCGCACTGGATCCGGCCAGCCCAACCTGCCGGGGAATAGAAGACTGATACCGCAGGGTGAAATTATTTCCGGCAAGCCTTATCTGGTTCTTTTCACAGTAATCGCAGAATTTCTTGATGGTAGCCTTCAACAACCGCGCCCCACCGTAATATCCGGTTAAGCTTACCTTTTCGGAGAGGTGATATATGCTCCTGAATTGATTCAGATCCTCTTCCTGTTCTTCAATCACCAGGGAAGGAGATTCATATAAGGTAACAGCCGCACCGAAATTCCTGACAATAATGGAAATTGTCTTTCCAAAGTATCCGTCGGACGGATTTCCGAGAAGGCCGGCTCTGGCATATGCCCGTGATTCTATTATCATGTCTGGTATGAAAAGGTTGGCTTCTAAATTAATATATTGAACGATGCAAATCGTAAAAAATGTTCTTTTTTTATCCGGATACCGCGGTCTTCTCTGATAAGTTGCAAAACAATAAGCATAAAAACCTGCCTGGGCAGGACCTGTCTTTTTGTGCGGCCGGCTGTCTTAAAAAAAGTTAATATCGTGGTTATTAGTATTAGTACATTTTTAGTAGATTTACAATACATAATACGGACCATACTATGAGTTCACCGTTTATCAGACCTGATAAAAAAATCCTGTCCGCCCTGCTGTTCATACTTTTTGTCATGATCATTCATGCCGACAGGGTGCGCGCTTTGGATAATTATACAATGCATGATATGGGCAACTTTCAGGATGTTGTATCACAGCCCGCTGAGTCAACCCTGGTAGTGGAAGAAGCTGCCGGAGAAGAGGTTTTTATTACGGAAAATGATGCTGCCTCAGTTCCGGAACCTTCGGTTGCTGAAGGGAGTCCTGATGATACAGACACCGGATCTGTTGCTGATTCAACCATCGTTTTGGCCGCGGCATCAGCTTCGCAGCAGAATTTGCCTTTTTACCGGAGATGGTGGTTCTCATTGCTGGTTATATTGCTGGCCGCTCCTTTTTTATACAGGATTTTTACCATTCGTAACAAGCAGCTGGAAAAAATCATCGGAGACCATGCAGCCAAAATAAGTGAGCTCCATCAACTGGTTAAACAAAAAGAAGAGTTGATTGTGTTGAAAGAATCTGAATTTCATGAAAAACTGGTTGAGGAAGAGGAGCTGAAATATCATGCTATCGGATTATCAAAATTTTCAGAGATCATGTCGGGCAGCAAGGGCGAACTTCGAAAACTCGGACAGCATCTCATTTATGAACTGGTCAAATATCTCGGGATAAACATGGGAGCTATCTATATTGTAAAAGGAGAAGAACTCAGCGATCAGGTGCTGGAGTTGCTCAGCGCTTATGCCCCGGATGCAAAACAGCTGCAGGCTAAGATTCATCCCGGGGAAGGATTTGTCGGCACCTGTTTCAACGAGGGACAGATGATGGAGATAACGGATGTCCCAACTACCTATACAAAGATTTCTTCAGGCCTGGGTGAAGCACTTCCCACTTACCTGGCTTTTGTGCCCCTGCTGCAGGATGAGATCAAACTGGGTGTCATTGAACTGGCATCCTTTAAAAAACTTGAAAAACATAAGCTTGAATTTATTCAGAAACTCTCCCAGAATATAGCAAGTTTTATTGCCATTAGGACTGCCGCAGCCAGAGTTCAGGAAATGCTGGCCAGATCACAGACTCAGGCAGAAGAACTTCAGGCGCAGGAGGAAGAACTCCGGCAAAACCTTGAAGAGATGCAGGCTACGCAGGAAGAACTGAACCGGCAGATGGAGAAAAACAAACTTATTCAGGTGGATCTGGCCAAAGAAAAATACCTGATGGACGCCCTCATGAATAATATTCCCGAGTATATATACTTTAAGGACCGGGACAGCAAATTCCTTAAGAGCAGTCATTCTCTTGTTCGTAGCTTTGGTGTTTCAAAGCAGGAAGATTTACTGGGTAAATCAGATTTTGACTTCTTTGGTGATGAACATGCCAGACCAGCTTTTAATGATGAACAGGAAATTATCAAAACCGGCAAGCCCATCCTTGACCTGGTTGAGAAGGAAGTCAAAAAGGACGGATCGGTGAGTTGGGTAAGTACAACCAAGATGCCGTTGTATGACCAGCATGGAAAGATTGTCGGCACTTTTGGCATTTCCAAGGACATCACGAAGGCAAAGAAAACGGAAATGGAAATGCAGGAGAAGACTGAGGAACTGAAGGCCCAGGAAGAAGAATTGCGTCAGAATCTGGAAGAAATGCAAACCGTTCAGGAGGAGATGGAAAGACAGAAAGCCGAACTCGACTGGGAAAAACACCTGATGGATACCCTCCTCAATAACCTGCCGGAATATATCTATTTTAAGGATAAGGATAGCAAATTCCTGAAAAACAGCTTATCGCATGCCAAATTATTTGGTTTTTCCAATCCAAAGCAGATAATGGGCAAATCGGATTTTGATTTCTTTGCTGAGGAACATGCCAGGCCGGCATTCGAAGATGAACAGAAAATCATTAAAACCGGAAAGCCCATTATTAATATGGTTGAAAAAGAAGTGAGGAAGGATGGTTCGTTAACCTGGGTCAGCACCTCAAAAATGCCGCTATGCGACAAACAGGGAAAGATAATCGGCACCTTTGGCATCTCCAAGGACATTACGGAAACAAAGAAAATGGAGATGGAAATCCAGCAGCGAAACAAGGAACTTCAGACCCGGGAAGAAGAGCTCCGGCAAAACCTGGAGGAAATGCAGACCATCCAGGAAGATCTGCAGCGCAGAATACTGGAAAACGAAAAGATAAAAACTGAATTTCAGCAGAAGGAAAAAGAGCTGTTGAAGAAAATAGAGGAATTGAAGAAGAACAAAAGATAGGGACAAGGGACGAAGAAGAAGGGAGAAGTGATACCTAAAAAGCTAAAAAGCTAAAACCCTAAACCCCTAAATTCACATTCCCTGAAATTATTCCTTTTTTAATTCCATCCTGACATACATTGGCAGATTGCCTAGCTCAATCTCCCTGATGGAATAGCTATTCCTGAATTTTGTCTGTTTGATTATGGCTTCGATTTCAGGAAGGGAGTAGGCCATCCTCAATTGCCTTTTAAGAAAATGTATTAATACTCGTTTGCGGATAAAGGGATAATCTTCAAGATATACAGCAAGCCTGCGCCGCAAAACTTTCCTGTGATAATCCCGGTGTGTATCGAATAGGTATGCCGTCATGCCCGGTTTCAGTATCCTGAAGATCTCATCCAGCCCTTCAGCAGGATTTTCCCAGCCATGAAAGTTCCCCGCACTGACAATGCAATCAAAGAAATCGTCCGTATATTCGGTTTTTCTGATATTGCCAATCCGCAGATCCACTCCCTTTATGCTCCGGATATTTTGCCGGGCTATGGCCAGCATGGAGTCATCGGTGTCAATGCCGGACAGGTCAAGTGCCGGATTTTTATTGCTTATGGCTATTATGAGCAGACCCTGACCTGTTCCAACATCCAGCAATCTGCCCTTGGGCAGTATACCGACCATGAAATCGGCGATCTCTTCAAATGACCTGTCAATGCCTTTTATGCTGGTTAGATTATCGTACAGCCTGGCTGCGAAAGCAGGCATTTTAATATAGTTCTTTTCTCTGCGGATTTTCATTTTTTTTCATTTTTTACTCGTCACTCCTGCCTGCCGGCAGGCAGGAGTCACTTATCACTTCATTCTTCCCCCTCTATCTTATCAGCATGAAACTACCCCTTTTCTCCGTCTCATACCCATGGCTGGTAACTGCCCTAATATAATAGGCGTAGGTATCCATGTTCTGTATCTTTCCATTCACAGAGCCATCCCATCCTTCATCAAGCCGTATTGTTTCAAATACCAGATTGCCCCAGCGGTTGAATATTTTAAATTCTTTGAATTCACGGATGTTTTTGGTCTCGGGTATGAAAATGTCATTGTTGTCATCGCCATTGGGTGTAAAAGCACCAGGCGTTTCGATATAAAAATCAATAATGACTTCCACCGGGAACTCCTCGGTCAATGCAAAGCATTCATCGGTAATGGTCACAATATAAGTAACATTGTTTTCAGGTTTTATGACAGGCTCGCTGCAATTTAAGCAAGAAATACGGTATTCAGGTGACCAGCTGTAAACGGCGTCAGGATTATCGGATACAGCGCTCAATCCGATGGATTCACCGATGAAAACAGCGGTATCCTGCAAAGGAATGCGGCTTATCACGGGAGGTTGCTCAACGCTTATGGTAATATCATTCATGGAACGGCATCCGTATGCATCCGTAACGGCGGCCGTGTAAAGCCGGGTTGAATCGATGGTCAGCGATGGTGTAAAAGACGAAGAACTATTCAGTCCTTCCGGAGGATTCCATACAACACTCCAGCCGGGAAGGACAGGATTGATAGAAAGGGATGAAGCTATTCCGCTGCAGACGGATGTATCACCAAGAATGGCAAAAACAGGCAACGGCATCACGATGATGGTTTTTGTCAATGAATCGGCGCACCCCATGGCATCTGTTACCTCCAGGCTGATTTGCATGGCACCCGGTGAAGAAAGCAGGAACGGCGTCAGAACCGGGTCATGGACCACCAGTATGTCATTTACAGTCCACGTAATATCCTGATAACCGGCAGACTGATTTATGGTCTGTAATTCCTCATGGAGGCAAAAATTTGTCTTGCCTTCCGGAAAATCAAATGCAGCGGTGACATTGGAAACATTCAATGTGGCATAGGTCAGGGTTACCTCACAGGCATTGTGCCTTACCACCAGCGCCGGATGTATGACCCCCTTTGCCTTATATTGATGCACGGGAGATGCCAGGGTGGAGGTTTCACCATCGCCGAATATCCACTCCATCTCGCTTACATTCTGGGAGGAAGTCAGGCTGAAAGCTACCGGATCACCATAACAGATGGAACGGGGTTCAAAATTAAAGGTTGCGTACGGACCGGTTACGCTGATGGTCTTTGAATGTGTGGCCTGACAATTATTGGGGGTCCTGATCCAGAGGAAAGTATTGTATATCCCTGGCTTTGAATAGGTATACTGATAGCTGTCACGGTATCCGGGACTTTGATTGCCATCACCAAAGGTCCACCTACCTGCAGCAACATTATTGCCTTCATTGTAGGTAAACAGGACCTGGGCGGGATAGCAATCGAAAATGCTGTCATTTACACTGTACCCGGCATCAGCCTTCTCGACGCTGATATACTGGGTTTTTATCACAGTATCCTGGCAGCCGTTCTGGCTTGCGCTTAAGGTCACATCATAAATGCCGGCTTCCGTGTATACATGGTCGTGTGAAACAGCAGACGTGGCGCCGTCTCCGAAATCCCATAGGTAACTGTCAAAGGTGTTGTAAGGTGCGCTGAAGCTTACCTGGTTGCCTGCGCAGATAAAGTTATTATCGGCTTCGAAAGTAATATGCGGTTTTGACAATGTTATGGGAATAAATTTATCATTGCTGCATCCAAATATATCCCTAACTGAAAGTCCTGCCCAGTAAACCCTGGAATCAGCGCTGGTATATCTGTGATTGACCGGTGATGCCGAAGTATTATCAACAGCGTTGTCTCCATAAATCCATTCCCAGGTGGTGGGAAATTCGTCCGTGCTGGTTTTTGTAAATCTGACAACCAGTCCCGAAGCACATCCTTCGTTTATGCTGGTGGTGACGTCCCCCTGGGGTACGACTACCTGTATTGACTTCTGAAGGGTGTCCTGGCAGCCGTCGTCTGCCCTGACGACAAGCTCTGTTATAAAAGTCCCTGTGGTGTAATAAACATGGGCAAATTCTTCGCTGAATGTTCTCCGGCGGGGGGTATTGTCATTAAAATCCCACAAGAATCCTTCGTTATAGCATTCGGTGATATAGTCTTTTGACGGCCTGGCATTAAAATAGGCGGTGTCACCATAGCATACGACAAGTTCCGACAGGAAGCCGGCCGTAACTTTTCTGACTTTTATGGTCTTTGTTATACTGACTGAACAGGAAGTCACGTTATTGAAAGCCTTTAACGTTACGGCATAATCGCCGGATGAGGGAAAACGGTAGCGGACTGAATCGCTGGCATGGATTACATTGTCGTTGATATTCCATTCTATTGAGCTGGTCATGGGGATGTCAGGAATGAAAGTGTATACCAGCGGGCTGTCGCAGGAAAAGATTTCATGGAAACTTCCGGCTGGCGGATTAACAGCAAAAGCCTGCTGAATGACGGTATCGGACAGGCATCCGTTGTAACCGACTTCAAGACGGACGGATTTATGTCCCGTACTATCCGTAAAGATCAGAACTGCGGCCGTGGGATTTTCAGATCCGGTAATGTTAAATAACTGCGGGGATGAATAATGCCAGAAATCAATGCTGTCATGCAGATTGGTCTTATCCATGAGCTGAATACTGCCACCAAAACATACCTGTTCGGGAACTACGGTAAAATCAGGATTCAGCCTGCCTCCGGCTTTCACGGTTATGGGATAAGAGGTGTCGATGCATCCAAAGCTGTTTTCAATGGCAAGCATAACCTCAAATTCACCCGGCTGATCGAAAGTATGGACAAAGGGTACTGATGAAGTCTGGCTGAATGCTAGCTGATTAATAATCCAGGTCCATTTTTGAATGGGTTCAGCAGACCGGCTGCTGTCTGAGAATGTAACCTCCAGGGGCACACAACCGGCAACGAGATCGGGCATAAAGCGGGCCACCGGAAGAATGACACGCAGCTCTTTTATGATGCTATCCCTGCATCCGTTAATGCTGGTAGTAAAATGTTTAAAAGGAAAACGAAGCTGATTGGCTGTGTGGCTGTACAATTCTTTATGGGACAATTCATGGGTAATGGTAAAGGAAATATCGGCCAGGGTATCTTCTGAACCATCCGGCAGTATCCATAGCTGTTCAACCTGATGCTCAGACCGGCCTGTCAGATTCACCGTTACCGGAAGCTGACAACCGTAAGCCGGATCCATCTCAAAGTCAGCAATGATATGATCAACCCGGAAGGAAAGTTCCATGCTGTCGGGACAAGCAGACTGCCGGCCCACTACCAGCTTTACCTCAAACCTGCCGGAATCCCCAAGGTTATAGCTGAATTCCGGCCCCTCGCGTATGAACGCCATGCCATTGTACTTTACATGCCAGGTATAATCAGTTGATCCGGCATGAGTAGAAGCAAATCTCGTTTTGCCGGGACAGAGGATGTCGTTTTCTTCATCCCTGATATTGTTCCCCTGAACAGCATAAATATATCCTTCCTGACGGCCAACAGCAATATAGGATTCCTTGGTCAGTGAGCTGATACAACCCAGCTCATTTTCTGAACGGAGCGTGACATCATAGACTCCGTCGGTATTATAATGTGCTGTTGCATTGTATGAATCCGATCCCGTGCCGTTCCCGAAATCCCAGTGGTACTGTAACGCTGTGGAAGATACGGAATGGTTGATGAAATTAACCACCAGGGGAGATTCACAGGCATGGGTATCGGAAGCCGAAAAGCTGATCACCGGTTCGGGATATACCGTTATTAATCCCGTGGTTTCAATATAATCCGTGCAGCCATTATCATCAGTAACCTGCAGAAAGACGTCGTAGTTGCCTGCCTGGCTGTATGTATGCACCGGACTGTCGGAGACTACGGTAAATCCATCCCTGAAATCCCAGAAAGCCTTTATGATGGGTGCATCGCCAATTTCAGTTTGATGGTGAAAGCTGACCTCAAAGGGTGCGCAACCCTCGGTTTGACTGGCATTGAACTGCGCCACCGGACCCCTGAAGATATTGACTTCAGCAGTGGCCACAGCAGTGTCATTTCCTTCAATAACGCTTAAAACAACCAGATAAGTTCCCGGATCTGTATATACTTCTTCAAGGATCATTTCAGCAGAATGGCTGATGGCTCCGTTCCCGAAGTCCCATTCATAAGTAATTCCATGTCCCTGGGATGATTCGTTCGTAAATACAACCCGTGCAGGGGCGCAATTGTTTCGTTTCTCAAATGTAAAACCGGCGGTCTGGGCGACCAGGTTATTCCCGAAAATAAGCAACAGAAAACCAATTAAAGAGCAGGAGGGGTTGGGGTTTTTTTTATAATATTGCATTAATGACGTCATGCGTATGTTCAGGATATAGCTAATGATATCTAAAAATAAGACATTTTGAAGATTGACGGATTAAAAATAGCAATAATTGTTATTGCGTTAACTTTTTTTCTGCATCCTGAAGGTTCAGCGCAGGATGTCCATTTTACGCAGATTCATGCGACTCCGTTATTGATTAACCCTGCCAATACAGGGGTCTCTGATTATGATTTCAGGCTGGTGAATAATTACCGGAATCAGTGGAGGCAGATTGAAGCACCATACAATACCTACAGCATATCGGCCGATAAAAGGCTTTTCCTGGGGAGTCAGGCCATAGGCATAGGAGCCTGCATCGTGCATGATCTTTCATCAGGCAATCATCTGGTTGCGGATAAATTTCATATATCGGTGAGTTATTCGCGATTTTACCGCAATCATCAGTTCATTCTGGGTATACAGCCTGGCGTGGTATTCCGTAATTTTAACCAGCAGGAAATAACTTTTGGTTCCCAGTTCAGCACCATCGACAATCGTTTTAGTACCGCTCTTCCCAGCAATGAATACCTGTTGGCCGATAAGCTTTCCTATTTTGACTGCAATGCCGGCTTTTTGTGGAGAGCCCGCATTGCAGCATATCAGCTGGCTGCAGGGATTGCAGTTTACCATCTGAACAGGCCGGTGGAATCTTTTATGAAAAACAACGATGACGAACATTTACCGTTACGGTATAATGTGCATGCCCATATGCTGATCCCTTTAGCTGAGCGGATCGATCTGATTCCCCTGATACTCTATAGTGCAACGTCGGGTGCAAGAGAATTTATAGGGGGCAGTTTGCTGGGATATTCAGTACCGTCTGCCAGATCGGTTAAAAACATATATGCGCTTGCTTCATTGCGGGCTAACCCTGTCAGGAATATGGATGCCATCATGGTAGGAGGAGGTATCCGGATCCTGAAATTTGACCTTTTTGTCAGCTATGACATCAATATTTCTTTGCTTCGCAAGGCAACCAATTTTTATGGAGCCTTTGAAATATCAGTGATCTACAGAAACCTTCATTCACGGTCGAAGGATACAACCGAGCCATGTTACATCTTATAAAAATAAGCCAGGTGTTTGGGTTCAGGGCAGCCATTAAACCTTTGTTCATGCTGGCGGCTGGTTTTCTAATTGAACTGGTAATGATGCCCGGAGATATTCGTGCGGCGGACACAACCAGGATACTGTCAGGCGAATTAAAGCGCAATGCTGTTAATAGCTTTAACAGGGGAGATATATATAAGGCCATTGATTATTATGATCGTTATATCAGGCTCAACAATGATGACCTGAAATCATGGTATCGCCTGGCCATGCTCTATTACTCAACCCGTAATTACATGAAAGCACGCGAATGCTTTAATGCCCTGTTGAATAAGGATCCTGAAAAATACAACATGGCCTGGTATTATCGCGGGATCACCAGCATGAATCTTGAAGAATATAACGTTGCCATCGAAAGCTTTACCCATTTCCGCAAGATTTATAAAAAAAGAAGGGATCCTTCCCAGTACCGGAAGCTGGCTTCCGTTTATACGGAAAGCGCAAACTGGGCTTTATCCCATCCCGGCAACAATGCATCCGTCTCCATTCATCATCTGGATGCATTGATTAACGGTTCGCATATCGAGTTTTCTCCTTTCCCCGTCAGTGAAAACCAGATACTTTTCGGAGCGCTGATTACGGACAGTTCTCAGGCCGGTAATAAAGTCAGGCAGCTTTATGTTGCTGAAAGGAATTCCGGCCGGTGGGATACCTTGGGCCTCCTTGAAGGGCCGGTCAATGATCCTGATGCTAACACTGGAAATGCCGTTATCTCGGATGACGGACAGCGGATGTATTTTACCCGCAGCAGGGTGAACTGGCAAAACAGGGAAATCAGCGAGATTTATCTGAGCTATAATGAGAAAGGACAATGGCAGCAGCCTGCTAAGCTTCCTTATCCGGTGAATATGGAGAATCATACAAGCACGCAACCGGCGCTGGGCAAAAACCTGCGTACCGGGGAGGATATTCTATATTTTGTTTCAGACCGGCCGGGGACAAAGGGAGGCCTTGATATCTGGTATACAGAAAGGGACAATCATTCAGCAACGTACAGGGAGCCGAGAAACCCCGGAAGAAACATCAATTCGCCCGCAAACGACTGTTGCCCGTTTTATGACCTGCAGACTCGTACCTTGTATTTCAGTAGTGCAGGAAGAAACGGGTATGGAGGTTATGATCTGTTCAGCGCAACCGGTTCCGCCAGCAAGTGGACCGACGCAGTAAACCTGGGCAAACCTTTGAATACCTCGTATGACGACCTTTACATGACCATGATAAGGAACGGCAGGGAAGGTTTTTTTACTTCAAACCGTCCCGGCTCCTTTTCCATGGATAATGGCAGTTGCTGTGACGATATATTCTATTTTCAGTTCAATGAGTGCACGCGCATCACATCATACGGTATCGTTTACAACAGCAGCAATTATGATGTATATGACCAGCTGAACGAGAAATATCATTTAAAGCTGGAATATCCCGAAGAAAAAGCCTTGTTGCAGGATGTCCCGGTTAATCTTTATCAGGTTGAAAAAGAAACGGAATCAGAAATTCTAATCGGACAAACCATCACCGATGAAAACGGCCGGTATGCTTTTAACCTGGAAATGGACAGGAACTACCGTATCGTCATTAAGAATTACGGCTTCTTTGATAAGATCATTAATCTTTCAACCGAGGGAAAGGATTGCAATGATACCCTGGTCATCAGTGAAACCGGTGTTAATTATTTACCGGAGATCACCGTGCGTTTCAATGTGTATTATGAACACGACAAATACAGGCTGACCCCTGAAGCCAGGACCACCATTGATACTTCACTGTTGCCGCTGATAGACCTGTTCCCAAACGCCATTATTGAGATCGGGTCACACACCGACAGCACGGGTACCGATGACTATAACATCAAATTATCACAACGCCGCTCGGAAAGTGTTGTTAAATACCTTTCAGAAAAGGGAATCCCTGAAGAAAGACTGCAGGCCAAGGGCTATGGCGAAAGCATTCCGGTTGCGCCCAATTCAAATCCGGATGGCTCCGATAATCCGGAAGGCAGGCAGCTTAACCGCAGGACCGAGCTGAAGATCATGGGTGAAAGCAACCTGTTTTATGAGGATGAGTAACAGGATGAAAAGGCAACCTATGCAAAAGCATATAAAACAATACCATGGGTAAAACAAAAACAACGCAAAGACACTGGCTTTGCATAAAATGGCTCAGGCTGTGTCTGCTGGCCTGTCTGTTGCTGTCGGCCGGAATTAAATTGCCTGCCCAGCTTACTGCAGGCACAAAGACGACACAGGAATGGACCGATGAAATAGTAAAGAACATGGACAAAGAAAAGGAGCTATCGTACAATGTAGCATCGGTATACAATTCAGCCAACCTCTCCATTGCCGCCTACATTATCAGCGATGTCAATGGCATGGCCAACTGTGATTACAATGATATCGCTGCCGGCGTTGCCCTCCTGAACAATAACTTTATTAAGATAAACCTGGCTTTCAGTCTTAAGCCTGTTCAATATATTGATGACTATAATTACAGCATCATTCAGGATGAAGAGGATTTGGAGGAACTGGTTAAGAAACACAGTGAGGAAAATACCATCAACCTCTACCTGGTTGAATCGGCAGAGGTTGATTCGGTTCCGTGTTACGGATTTACTTATTTCCCCAACGATACCATACGAAACTATATTTTCCTGAATAAGGAATTTATCCGGGGTAACTATCTGACAACCCTGATGGGGCATTTCCTTGGCCTTTTGTCAACCCACGACACCCTGGGTGGCTATGAGCAGGTAGATGAAAGCAATTGCAGCGTAAGCGGAGATTTTCTTTGTGATACCTGGGCCGATCCCAATCTTCTTGGATGGGTTGATACGAATTGCGTTTATTTCGGGAACCATATAGATACCCGGGGTGAATTTTATGTGCCCTCGGTTGCCAACCTGATGTCGGAAAGTTATGATGACTGCAAGTGCATTTTCACGCCTCACCAATACAGGAGGATTCTTTTTTACCTGAAGAATTACAGGGATTATTTGAGGTAGTTAGTGACTGCCGCTGCCTCCTGCCACTGCCTCCTCCCTATCGTTTCAGAAAAATAAACCCCGTGCTGAGTGTGCCCAGATCAGGGTGATCAAAGGCATACCAGTAAGTGTCGGCTTTCAGCGGTTTTCCCTGCTGGTCAATGCCATACCAGCAGTCATCAGGATTATAGGGGTCCCTGGTAAATAACAGTCGTCCCTGTTTATCAAAAAGCCTGAAAGCTGAACCTTCAGGGAGTCCGTAAACCTTCAGGCAGTCATTATATCCGTCGCTGTTAGGGGTAATGGTGTTGGGAATCAGGAAATCCATCCTGAGGGAGAAAACTTCATTATGATAGCACCCGTATTCGTCCCTGAGCGATACACTGTAATTAACCGAACGTTGGGGAGTTGCAACAGGATTTTGGCAATCAAAACAGCTGAGATGATATTGCGGCTGCCATTCATCGTTTATAAAACCATATCTGGGCATAAGCGTGACAGATGATTCAGGAGGGAGAAGTAAATCGAGGACAGTGATGGGATTTTCAGGATAAAGCGTATCACAGGAGAGGATAATATTAAAATATTCGTTGAATATACAATCATATTTACTGGTGACCACAACGGAATAATGATCATGAAAGGCAGTCATGAACGGAGCCTGCACATCATATGCCGTCAGATTAATCTCCGGTTCCCAATCGTAAATTATGCCAGCCGATGCTTCCAGCGGGATATTGTCCTCGTAACGGTAATAATGATCAACCACACGATTGGTGTCTTCCGGATATACAGTATCGCAATCAAGTATCAGATGAAATACATCAAGGACAGGACAGTCGTCTCCCATGCTTACTGTCGCTGTAATAGTTTCAGCAAATGATTTTACGGATACCGATTGCCCGTGGGGCGATGAAACCGTTTCAGGAGGATACCAGTCGTAAACAAGTCCGGAGGCAGCGGTAAGCGTATCTTCATTGTCACCATGAAAATAAAGGGTCTTTTCATGCTGTATATCCATTGTCCCGGTTTTGACAAGGCTCATGGCATCAACCAGGATCATCCCGTTGTATGGCTCCGACTGTATGCTTATCGTATCCCATTGGGGCTCAAAAAGCAGGTAGGTGATATTGTCGGTTTCACTGGTTGTGAAATTAAATGAATAGTTAAGCCATTCGGTATAATTTATCGGATCGCTGTCAACCAATAGTATATCCCTGCCGGCAGCATGGTCGGATCCCCATACCTGAAATCTCAGGGGAAAGCCAACATTGGAATTCTCTTCATCCGTAACAGCGTAATCGGGATTTGTGCATAAATATACATTGAGCTGGAAGCAGGATTTTTTTTCCAGTGGCTGGATCAATGGCTGATAAAGGTATTCCCGTTCCCTGGGCCCATGCCAGTTTTCGATATAGTGGACACCCCTGGCCCGCAACAGGGCGAAATTACCCCCGTCCACAGGCCCATATGACTTGTTGCCACTCAGTGTACTATATAAAGACAACAGGTCAGGATCACTGAAATCGTCGCCCGGATATACGTACCAGTCATAGGGTGGATAGGTGTCGCCCGGTGGGCCTTCAAGGGATCCATTGGTCAGGTATTGAGCCCATGTTGCCTGGCAAACCATAAAGGGAACTGACAACAGCAACAATTTGAGCCGGTATTGATAATGATGAATCATGGTTTTCTTTTTGCAGTTTTTCTGATCCCTTCGGGTTCGAATAGTCCGATGTTGAGCCCGAGCATCACCTCGTGCGATCCCGAAAAATAATGGCTCAGGGACGAAACGCTTTGCTCATAGCCATATGCCAGGTGCAGCCGGCCCACACGAAATCCCAGTGATACCAGCAGGCTTCTTGTTGATTTAAAACCTATGGCCAGCCAGTTGTAGTTCTGGTAAAACAATTTTATCTGTGAATAATAATAAATGGGATCGCGGTCTATTCTGCCCAGGAAAACGGAAGGCTCAAGGTCAATATGACGAAGGTAGAATTTATAGCCGGTCTGAAAAAAGAAATCCGTTGTATTGCTGTAATAACGGATGTCATCAAGCGGGCTTTGTGTATGAAACAATTCATTAACACTGCCTCCGGCATGAAATTGTTGGGTGTGGAAGTAAATGCCAAAACCGCCATCAGCCTGGTAAGGCAACTTATCCAGATTTGCCAGCTCAGGGTCTCCCGGCTGGCTTGGTTCGAGCAGCCCTTCATTCACATTGACATGTTTTAGCTGTGCGGAAAGCCCGAATGACAATTCAGCGCTGTGGTTAGTATTCCGGGGTAGGAAATAGGCATATGTAACCGAAGCAAAGAACTGGTTAAGCGGGCCGTTTTGCTCATTCATCAGGAAGCCCCCGAAACCCATCCTGTCTTTTGACAGAAACCAGCCCCTGTTCAGCATTTTTGTCGGGGTGTAGAAATTAAACTCACCCAACCGGAAAGAACCACCGGCGCAAATGGAATTGGGTGCATGTTTAGTCCCGATCCAGTTCCTTTTGTGAGCAATATTTACCAATGGGTAATGGTCTCTTCCGGTAATGGCAGGATTGATAAACTGCTCATAATTATAATGTTTCGAATATACCGGCGAAATCTGACTGCTGATCTCCTTGGAAATCAATAACAGGGAGGAAACGAGAACCGGCAGAAAAATCTGACCGGTATTCACATTGCAGGGAAACGGCCGGGGTTTCACTTTTGGTAAAAGTTTGAAAGGTATAACACCATGCAAGTTAATGGGAATAATTGAAAAAGGTCAGGATTATGCGCAATAAAATAATGCAAGGCAATGGCAGGAAGAAGAAAAGAAAGCCTGCTCTTTTCGGGCAGGCTTTTTGAAAAAGCAATGTTGTATTTTATTATTTCTTCAGCAGATCCCTGATTTCAGTGAGCAGTACCTGATCCTTGGTGGGTGCGGGAGGAGCTGCCGGTGCTGCTTCTTCCTTCTTCTTCAAATTATTTATAGCCCTGATCAGCATGAAAACAACCAATGCAATGATCAGGAAATCAACAGCCGTTTGTATAAAAGTGCCGTAATTGAGGGTTACAGCCGGAACAGCTTCTCCCAGGTTGTTCACTGAAGCCGCTTTCAGGGTCGCTTTCATATTGTTAAAGTCAACACCACCGAGCAGTAATCCCAGGGGAGGCATGATCACATCATTGACCAGCGAGGCGACTATTTTTCCGAAAGCGCCACCAATGATAATACCGATGGCCATGTCCATCATATTGCCCTTTACGGCAAATTCCTTGAATTCTTTTATTATTTTCATTTTTTTAAATTGGTTTATTGATACTACGAATATTTAGGTTAGAAATTTGCGGTGAAGCCAATTCCAAGGATCTCTTTAAATTGTACTTTTGACTTAACTTCCCTGGTGTTTCCGTTGTCCAGTTCTTCTAGGATGCCAATGTCATCATCATAAAGAAGCTGCGTTGAAAGGGAAGCCGCAATGAATTTGGTGATCTTCATGGTCAGGAGTGTTTCCCAGTTCATATCAATATTCTGCGGATTATGAAGATAATTTGAGAAAAAATCAGCTTTGGTGGTAAGATTGATGTTTTCCACCAGGTCCTTCTTAAAAGCCACACGGACATAACCTCCGAATTCACCGCGTACCTTCTTGCCCGGATCAACGCCAAAGGCTCCCGCATCAGCCAGGACCTGATTGTTAACCATGGTAACCTTCATGGTCAGCGGGGCGATGAACGCGGTGAATACATCGCTGGGTTTGTAGTCCATACCTATTGCTCCCAGCAGATAGGCCGGAGACAGCAGGGAAGAAATCACACTGTCGTCGGGATAATTGTATCCGTCCGTCATCTGCGTCCTGAAATTTAGCAGGGCTGAATAATACCATGATTTAAATGCATGCTGTCCGTATTTCGAGAGAAAATCAAATTTATCATCGGTCTTCTGGATGTCCGCATCTTTTTGCCTGAGCATACCATAACCGATATCCAGGAAATTATCCCAGACGGAATTACCTTTTTTATAATTGCCGAAAAAACTGGCCAGGCCATTAATGGCATAAGAGCCAACGCCACCGGCAGCCCAGTTTGTCAATGAAGTCTGGGAAAAGTTCAGGAACAGGGCCCCTCCTTTTTTCCAGCCATCGAGACTGTCGGCTGATTGCGTCCGGAGCTTATCTTCACCTTCGGTTACCTGGGCGCTCAGATACTGAAAAACAAAGCACAGAAATATTAATGAAAACAAAAATTTCTTCATAATCATAATAGATTTTAATGGATTAAAATTAAATATAATAAAAAAATGACTTAGTCATGCAATTTTTTTCGCAGTTTCACTTCCATGATAAGAAATTCCTGAAATCAGCCTGCAAAATTTTACAGGGATGCTTATCATGCTAGCCTTCCAATCTTTCCGGTCACCCGAAATATATTCTTGATAATAGGCTTGAAATATTACGCTTATTTCTTTAAATTTAATAATTCTTAAATAAAAATAATTCTTATGGAAGAAAATCAGGTAGTATCAATGCCGCGGATCGGTGATTCCGCGCCCGAGTTTAAAGCAGTGACGACTCAGGGAAACATTAACTTTCCCTCCGATTATAAGGGAAGTTGGGTAATCCTTTTCAGCCATCCGGCTGATTTCACACCCGTTTGTACCTCTGAATTCATAACATTTGCTTCTATGGAAGCAAAATTTGCAGAGGCAAATTGCAAACTGGTAGGACTTTCGGTTGACGGTCTTTACAGCCACATTGCCTGGCTTAGGACTATCAAGGAAAAGATTGAATACAAGGGGATGAAAAATGTCGAAGTCAATTTTCCGTTGATCGAAGACATCACCATGGAAGTGGCAAAAAAATACGGTATGATACAGCCTGGTGAGGCCACTACAAAAGCCGTAAGGGCTGTATTCTTTATTGACCCCAAAGGCATAATCCGCGCCATTATATATTATCCGCTAAGCCTGGGCCGTAATTTCGATGAACTCTACCGCGTTGTGATTGCGCTGCAGACAGCTGATGCATTTTCGGTAGCCCTCCCTGCCGACTGGCGCCCGGGTGATGATGTGATCGTACCCCCTGCCGGGTCATGCGGTGTGGCAAAAGAGCGTATGGAAAGCAAAGGTGAAATGCATTGTTACGACTGGTTCTTTTGCACCAAAAAGCTTGACAAAGACCAGGTACTGAAGACGGTCCTGAAAAAATAATGTTGCCGGTTTGAAGGGTGGGTCAGAAACTCACCCTTTAATGTTTGGTGATCTGGTGACCTGCCTGCCGGCAGGCAGGTCTTCAAATTTTCAAATTCTCAAACTTTCAAACTTTCCCATTTTGCTCTATCTTTA
>Ga0105101_10000134_pt1 | contig 28387 bp, 23 predicted proteins | sample PPLLak21cMay2015_2_FD_87037 | JGI IMG/M metagenome (GOLD analysis project Ga0105101, IMG submission 87037) | Freshwater sediment microbial communities from Prairie Pothole Lake near Jamestown, North Dakota, USA - PPLs Lake P8 Core (1) Depth... | ecosystem: Environmental > Aquatic > Freshwater >... | reverse complement strand
CGAACCGCCAAGGATCGGCGGCCCTTACTCAGTAGGAGCCAAGAGCGATATGCTACATCATGAGCAGATCGCAACGCCACTTCATGATATCGTGGCCGGGTTATGCTTTGCCCTGGCCAGGAATTTCCGCAGCAATGTGGCAAGAAGCAAGGATATCAACAAGCCGGTCATCTTTTCGGGGGGTGTGGCTGCAAATGTGGGAATGGTCAGAGCTTTCATGGAAGTGCTTGACCTGAAGGATGGAGAACTTATTATTCCGGAGTATCATGCATCGATGGGCGCTATCGGCGCAGTTATGTATGCATGTTCCAATAAGTTGGATATGAGCGAATTCAACACCCTTGAAAAACTCGAAAAATACCTGACCGTCACTTCGTCAGCATTTCTAAGCCTTCCCCAGCTGAAGGAATCTGAAGCTATCTATAATAAGGAAATAAAGTTCAGGAAAAACGGACAGGAAAAGCTTCCTGTTTACCTTGGTGTGGATGTCGGATCACTGAGCACCAATGTGGTTCTTATCGATAAGGACCACAATGTGATCGCACGACGTTACCTTCCTACTGCAGGACAACCACTGGAAGCAATCCAGAAAGGATTGACTGAAATTTATGATGAGGTGGGTGAAGAGGTGGAAGTTATTGGTGCCGGAACAACCGGGTCGGGCCGTTATCTCACCGGTGATTTTATCGGCGCTGATACAATCCAGAATGAAATAACAGCTCAGGCTACGGCAGCAATCGATTATGACCCCACTGTCGACACCATCTTCGAGATCGGCGGGCAGGATTCCAAATATATCAGCATTGAGAACGGCGTTGTTACCGACTTCGAAATGAACAAAGTCTGCGCTGCAGGTACAGGATCATTTCTGGAGGAACAGGCCGAAAAACTGGACATTAATATAATTGAAGAGTTCGGATGCATGGCACTGAACTCTGAGTGCCCGGTGAAGCTTGGCGACAGGTGTACCGTATTCATGGAATCTGACCTTAACAGCTTTATGCAAAAGGGAGCCAGGAATGAGAACCTTGTTGGTGGTCTCGCCTATTCAATTGTATATAACTACCTTCAGAAGGTGGTAGCCGACCGCAGGGTTGGCGACAAGATCTTCTTCCAGGGCGGAGTCACAAATAATAAAGCTGTGGTTGCAGCCTTCGAACAAGTGCTTGGGAAAAAGATCACCATACCACCGCATTTTGATGTAACAGGTGCCATTGGTGCAGCAATCCTTGCCCAGCGGTCAATGCCCAAAGACCATAAATCCACTTTCAAGGGTTTTGGTATCCGTAATGCCACATATGGTATCAGCAGGTTTACATGCCAGGGTTGCACAAACCACTGCGAGATAAGACGTGTTAAGATTGCAGGCGAGAAGAAATCGCTGTTTTACGGAGGCCGTTGCGAAAAATATGAAACCGATGGCAGGAAGAAAGTAGCAAATAACATCCCGAATCTATTTAAGATAAGGACAGAAATGCTTATGGAGGGTTATGTTGAACCGGCAGATACGTCAGAACTGAAGAAGCCCACTGTCGGAATACCGAGAGCATTGATGGTCTTCTATCAGCAGTTCCCGTTCTGGAAAACCTTCTTTGAGCAGCTTGGATTTACGGTTGTCATATCAAGTGAATCCGACAAATCGCTTGTAACCAGGTCTATCGAGATTATCACAACCGAGACCTGCCTTCCTGTTGAGCTGATGCACGGACATGTATTAGACCTGATGGAAAAAGGAGTTGATTATATCTTCATTCCTTTTATCGTCAATGCAAAATTCCGCGGTTATGAGAAGACCTTCAACTGCAACTGCCCATGGGTACAGACTTATCCGTTTATGGTAAAAGCAGCCCTGAAAGGGAAGATCGACGAGTCGAAACTTTTGATCCCGACACTTCACTTCAGATTCTTTGAACGTGCTCTGGTAAAAGAGATGACTTCATACTTTAACACGAAATTCGGTATCAGTAAAAAGGATGTCAGGGAAGCTATTTATTATGCCGATAACATCCAGACTCTGTTTGAAAAGCGCCTGGTGGAATATGGGAAAAAGGTATTAAATGAGATTCCGAAGAATTGCAGACCGGTTGTCCTTCTTGGTAAGCCATATAATACCACAGATTCACACCTGAACCTTGGTCTTGTCGAAAAGCTTATAACTCAGAATGTTATGCCGATTCCTGTGGATATGCTCGACCTTGCTCCTTACAATATCTTCACCAACTACAGGAATATGTACTGGCCGAATGGGCAGAAGATCATTGCAGCCTCACAGCTTGTGGCCCAAACAGATGGATTGTATGCTGTTTATCTTACCAACTTCCGCTGCGGACCAGATTCATTCATCTGGCATTATGTTACCGAGGAGCTGAAAGGAAAGCCATTCCTTCACCTTGAAGTGGATGAACACTCCGCTGATGCCGGCATGGTCACCCGTATTGAAGCATTCCTCGACAGTCTGAGGGGCTCGGAACAGAATGAGAAAAGAGAGGTAGAGATCTTCAGACCCAGGCCAGGTCCTGCATCCCCTCCAAAGGACAGAGTGCTCTATTTTCCGTATATGAATGACGGAGCATATTTGCTTGCTGCTGCTACCCGCAGTATCGGGGTTCCTTCTGAAGTGCTCCCGAAGCAGACAGATGAAGACATTGCCATTGGCCGTAAATACACATCTTCAAAAGAATGCTTCCCTATGATCTGCGTTACAGGTAGCTTTGTAAAAAAATTACAGGAACCCGGAGCCGATCCTTCAAAAATGAGCTTCTTCATGCCCGATCATAACGGACCATGCAGGTTTGGCCAGTATAACCATTTTCACAGGATCCTTTTCGACAGGCTTGGTTATAAGGATGCCGAGTTAATAACACCTTCAAATGATACATCCTATGAAGATGTTGCCGGAGAACATGGACAAAAATTCAGGATCAATGCCTGGAAGGGATTCATTGCAGCAGATTATTTAAGAAAAATTTACAGGGAGACCAGACCTTATGAGATCAATAAGGGCGATTCAGACAGGGTTTATGAGATTTCATTAAAGAAACTTGAAATTTGTATTGAAAAAGGCAGCAAGGGTCTTCATAAAGTTCTTGCCTCCGTAGCAGAAGATTTCATGGCGATCAAGGTTGACAAGAGCGTACGCAAACCTGTTGTTGCAGTTATCGGAGAAATATATATGCGCGATAATGCCGGCTGCAACGGGAACATAGCTAACAGACTTGAAGATCTCGGTGTTGAGGTGGTCGTTGGTCCGTTCTCAGAATGGATCTATTATTCGACCCACAGGTTTACCCGTGACAGCAGGTGGAAAAATGATAAAAAAGGCATAATCAAATCCAAAATACAGGGATTTGGTCAGGATGTGATCGCAAATTCACTGCTCAGAGGGATTAAGGAACTTACCGATCACCATAAAGATGTATCGCTTCAGGAAATGCTGAATTCATGCAACACTTATGTTGACCAGTTCTATGACGGTGATCCGCCGATTTGTCTGGGAACCTCTGTAACTCTGACAAAAAGAGGCGTTTCAGGCTTTGCAGCCATATTGCCTTTTACATGTATGCCCGGAACCCTGGTAGCGTCTGTAAGCGATTCATTCAGGAAGGATCATAATAATATCCCGTTCATCAACATCGCATACGACGGTCAGGATTCAGTGTCGCTTGATACAAGGCTACAGGCATTTGTTTTCCAGGTTAAGGAGTATGCAATGATGGCCATGGAGGCGGTTGAAGCCTGACGGCAAGGCATTAAGGCATTAAGGTTTTACGGTGTTACGGTTTTTACGTATTTTAACACCGCATTTATGAAATATAGGGGAAGGAGCGCGCAAAGCCTTTCCCCCTTGGGGGAAACGGGAAAGGGGGTTTAAGTAGAATAGATGCGTTATAAAACATTACAGAGCTATTTTAACTGTTAAGAATTGATGAGACCCTCTTAAAGAGGGTTTCCACTTTTGATACGGGGTCGCCTTCACCAAGGGTCTCGACCGGAAGATATCCTTTATAACCACACTGTTTTACGATATCCCTGATTTTGAAGTAGTCTGTATCTACCTGATTATCATTGATAAATACCTTTTCCTTAAGCTGCCACGAAATGGCATGTTTTGCATTGATGGCAATCTGGGCATATGGATCTGCAACGTGGTAGCTGCCGATATCGAGCATCAGTCCAACCCATTCATGATCGATCATTTTCATCAGGGTATCAATCTCTGATGCATTCTTAATAAAATCATGATGATTCTGCAATGCCATCATTACACCGTGGCTTTTGCCGAATTCGGCGCATTCCCGAATATCTTCCGCGATCCACTTTGCTCTCTCTTCCCATAAAAAGTTCTCTTTTGAAAGATTACCAGCGAAAATTCTAAGTGAGGGTGCTCCAAGTTTTTCGGCAAGAATGACCCACTCCTTTACAAGTTTCTTTTCAGCGGTTCTCCTGACCGGATCGGACCAGGTGAAGTCATTTCTCACTCCCGTACCATTAATATACAGACCCAGATGAAAGGCTTTTTTCTTTACAGAGTAGATATATTCGTCGGAAGGCACCTGGGGATAACCCGGGAAGTAGTAACCTGTAAGGTCAACACCATCAATGCCGGTCTTTGCACTGAAATCGAGCAGATCGCTGATTGTCATTGTCCCTTTCGTGAGCGGCTGGTTGAATGAATAAGCGTTCAGACTCAGCTTATATTTCTTCACAGGATCTTGTCCTGCATTCTTTTCTAAATTCTGAGCTGAGAGTTTTACGGAATTCACTCCTGCGATACCACCAATACCAGCTACTGCAGCCAGCCGGGTAAATTTTCTTCTGTTTAGATTATTTAGACGCATATTAGATAATATTATGTATTGATTCATTTTATTACCCACCCCAAGCCCCTCCTTCGCTTTCGCGTAGCTTCAGCGAAGCAAAGCCAGGAGGGGATTTTTTCGTTCAACCCTCTTAAACCGCCGTTGCGCCGTTTGTCAAACCACTTTAAATCCCAACTCCCTCAGCGCAATCCTTGTCTGCTTAGTTCCGCCCTTAAGAATGACTCTGTATGCCGGAAACTCCCTTCTAACCGGGTAATCCGCTCTTTGCTTCTCGAAATCGGAAGGTGAGGACCTCAGTCTTGCACTGTCCTCTCCGATATCATATGTTTGAAATACAGCTTCCCTTAAAACCTCTTCATCTGTCTTACCTGTGCAATTAATTGAGATGATCGGATTGACAGGTTCCGGAACTTTATCAGGGTACCAGTTATTCAGAGGAAGATTGAAAAACCTGCATAAAGAATTTACAATCATTGACGTACCGTTTGCCTTACCATCGGATGAATAACCTGCAATATGAGGCGTAGAGATAAGAGACTTTTCAATCAGTTCACGGTCGATATCGGGTTCATTCTCCCATACATCGATAACCGCCCCTCTTAACTTCCCTGAATCCAGGGTATTTTTAAGTGCAGGGGTTTCAGTCACCTCACCCCTTGATGAATTAATAAACAAGGTACCCTTCCTCATCTTTTTAAAACTTTTGTCATCAAACAGATGAAAGGTAGAGTCTTCGCCCACAAAATTCAGGGGGACATGAACTGTCACTATATCAGACTCATACAATACTGTTCCAAGACTGACAAATTTTTCTTCACCCTCCGTTCTGGCTCTCGGCGGATCATTGCACAAAACGTGCATCTCAAGGATTCGCGCCAGCTTTTCAATCTTTGAACCGACATTCCCGACGCCTACGATACCGATGGTTTTGCCTTTCAGTTTCGTTTTGAATTCCTGTCCTGTTTTCAAAAGGGCTGCTGCGATGTATTGCTGAACTGATGATGAATTGCAGCCCGGGGCATTTGCCCATGCAATACCATTTTTCCTGCAGAATTCAGTGTCAATGTGATCAAAGCCTATTGTTGCTGTTCCGATGAACTTAACACCGGTACCTTTGAGTAACGGCGGAGTGCATTTTGTTCTGGTTCTTGTAAGGAGAGCATCGGCATCTTTCAGGGCTTTCCTGTCGATCTGCTTCCCCTGAAGATAGATAACTTCGGCAAATGGTTCAAGTACCCCTTTTAAAAAAGGAATTTTATCGTCGGCAACGATTTTCATTTAAATCGAAATTGATGTGAAAGTTACTAAAATTAGTGGAACTTTAGGTCAACCCCCGGCACTGACGGTAACATCAGTGCCACCCCCTGAAGGGGATCTAAATTCTGGACATAAGTTAATCCTCTTTAATACAGTGTATTAGCCCCCTTTAGGGGGCAATCCCGCGGAGCGGGATGGGGGTACTTTAAAGTAGTTTTACATCCTTCCCTTCATATTGTTTCATAACATCAGTCGGCCATATACTCGACTGGACTTCGCCGATATGCAACTTCCTCAGAAGGAACATGCAAAGTCTCGACTGTCCTATACCACCGCCTATACTTAACGGGAGCTGATTGCTGAGCAGCAGTTTATGAAACAGCAGGCTCTTTCTGTCCTGGCAGTTTGTGATCTCCAGCTGCTTCTCCATCGATTCCCTGTTGACGCGAATTCCCATTGAGGATATTTCGAATGCTGAGTTTATAGCCTGGTTCCAGAAGATTATATCCCCGTTCAATCCATGATATCCGTCATCATTGAGAGAGCTCCAGTCGTCGTAATCGGGAGCCCTGCCGTCATGCGGCTGACCATTGCTCAGTCTGTTACCTATGCCGATAATGAAAATAGCTCTATGCTTCTTTGCAGCTTCCCACTCCCTTTGTTTCGGTGCCAGTCCGGGATATTGCTGAAGCAACTCCTCGGCATGAATGAAAGTTATTGAAGGTGGTAATTGCGGTATAAGCCACTTATATTTCTTGTATAACTCCGCTTCGGTGATTCTGATGGTACCGTAGATCTCCTCAACGGTGGATTTTAAAAGCTTCAGTGACTTTTGCTCGGGAAGGATGTGTTTCTCCCAGTCCCACTGATCAACGTAAACCGAATGTATAGGGCTGAGAGTTTCGCTTGGCCGCAGGGCGCGCATGTCGGTGAGTATTCCCTTACCCGGTTTAATATGGTAGTATCTCAGACGCATTCTCTTCCATTTGGCCAGCGACTGAATAATGGAAGCTTTCTGTCCGTTCAGTGATTTTATGGAAAAGCTTATTGGCTGTTCTATGCCGTTAAGATCATCATTTATCCCTGTACCATCAGGAACAACCACCGGTGCCGACACCTTGACAAGATCAAGATGTTTTGCCAGGATTTTCTCATATCTTGTTTTAATAAAATCGATAAGTTCTTCTGTCTGAAGCATGTCGGACGCGGACGATATCTTAATTGTTTCTGCCTGGAATGTCATATTAGTCTGTTTTTCAGTCCTGATATTAAACAATGTTTATATTATGAAGCAATTGCACAAATATAATTACATTCTTTATATTTTTTACTGTTTTAAATAATAAAATATCGTAAAAACAAATAATTATTTGATATTTTATATTTCATCTTAACGTTTTAAATCAGTATTTATAATCACAGTTTGCTGACTTAGTGATTCACTAAGTCACAAAGGATTACAGGGATTAAACTTTTTATAATTAAGTTTGTTTAATGTTCAATCAATAGAATTAATAATCAAACATTATTAAAATGAAAAGAGTTTTAAAGTGGTTGCTTCTTGTCGTTGTTTTCCTTGTAGTACTTTTTCTGATTATTGCTCTTTTTGTAAAGAAAGAGTACTCGGTTGAAAGAAATGTCACCATAAATCTGCCCAAACAGGAGATTTATGATTATGCAAAATATCTTAAGAACCAGAGCGAATTCAGCGTCTGGTCAAAAATAGATCCCAACATGAAGGTAGAATTCCGCGGAACTGACGGGACAGTCGGTTTCATTTCAGCCTGGGAGAGTTTAAATAAGGATGCCGGTAAAGGAGAACAGGAAATAAAAGCTATCAATGAAGGCAACAGGATCGATTATGAATTAAGGTTTTACGAACCAATGAAATCAACGGATAACGCATATATGTCCTTTGCAGCTGTAAACGATTCTGTAACCACAGTAACATGGGGATTTTACGGAAAAATTAAATACCCCATGAATTTCATGCTCTTGTTCATGGATATGGATGCCATGCTTGGGAAAGACCTGGAAGGTGGATTAGTCAACCTGAAATCAATGCTTGAAGGATAACTAAAACCGGATATTCGGCGAAAGAGCGATTTAACAATCTGTCATCCCTCCTACACACAAAAACGACCATATTTTTATGAGTTAAATCATTATAAGGATTGATTTAATTCATAATTTTGTATAGTTGATCGTTTGTTTCATACTACCTAAATTATCAGATATGATAAGATCTATATTACTCTTTTTGCTGATTATCATGGTTTCTATCGGCGGCAAGGCTCAAAAACCCGTCATAGCTTATGACGACAGTGTAAAGTTTGGAAATATGATGCTTCCCGGAATAGTCGTAAATATACCGGAAGTCAACTATGAGAATACTCTCAAAGCCTGGATAAAGGAATTGGAAACAGGCACTAAATCGAGGGTAGTTACCGAAAACAGCGATATGACAATATTCGGTGCAATCCTGAAAGATATTACACCGAATCCGGTAAATGTTTACAGCAGGCTGGAGAACCAGGATTCTATGCTCCTCCTGACAGCAACATTTGAACTGAAAAAAGACCAGTATATTGAGAGGGTTCTCTTTGATACAGAATATGCAAAGGCAAGAAGTTTTGTGTTCAACTTTGCAAAAAACAGGTATATCGAACTGGTAAACTATCAGTTACAAGTTGAGGAAAATAAGCTGAGGGACCTTCAGAAAGAACTGGGCTCACTGGATAAAGACAAGACAGGTATGAATAAGGACATCCGTTCAAATACCAGGCTCATCTCAACTGAAAAGGACAGACTAATAGTTCTTAATAATGATCTTACATCTGTCTCAGCGGCTCTAATTGAGCATAATACACAACTGACAACAATGGCACCCGGGGAAGAAAGGGATGAAAAAGAAAAATATGTAAAATCACTGGAACGACAGAAAAAGAAAACAATTAAATCAATAAAGAAATCCGAAAACCGGATCACCAGAGCTGGAAAAACAATTGACGATGCTAACCGGACAATCCCGAGGGTTGGCAACTACCAGGAAAGAACCAGGGAGAGGATCTCCGAACAGGAAATTGTTGTCCAGAGTTATTACGATAAACTGAACAAAGTAAAAGCCTATATGTAGGATTTGTAACAGAGCAACTAAGGATTTATAAAGCAAAACACCCTTAGGAAAACAGAGAATTGCAGTTATAAAAGCTGTTTTCACCTCAACTGCGGTGAAACTGAAATACACGATAAGGTTTTAATTATTTTATAAAATCCTTCAGTTCCTTATATAGTTTTTGCACCGGAAGGCCGACAACATTGAAATATGATCCTTCAATCCGGCTGCAGCCGGCAATACCTATCCATTCCTGGATCCCGTAAGCTCCGGCCTTATCATAAGGCCTGAATCTCTCAATGTAATAATTTATCTCAGCATCAGTAAGAGCATCAAACGTCACTTTTGTGGTATCAGAGAATGTTCTTTCTCTTTTTGTCGAAAGAAGCGTTACTCCGGTTATCACTTCATGCGTATTTCCCGAAAGATCCCTTATCATTTCTGCTGCTTCGTATTTGTCCTCAGGCTTTCCCAGGACCCTGCCATTGCACCACACAATTGTATCTGCCGTTATAATAATCTCATTATAAGCGATATCATTTTTAAAATAATCGGCTTTTGCTTTTGACAGGAATATGGCAATTTCCTCACCAGTGAGGTTCCCCGGGTATGTTTCAGGATAATCCTTTGTAACAACATCAAACCTGAGGCCAAGCTCTCTTAAAAGTTGTTGTCTTCTCGGGGAGCGTGAAGCAAGTATTATCCTGTGCCGGTTCAGGTCATCTGTCACCATAATCAGATCAGGTTCCAGGTAAGTATTGCCTTTACAAATAAAGAATAGAGAATCCCGGCGAACATTACGATTTTCATAGTCCTGCTGGCGATGTGCATATCTTTCTTCTCCCTGCTTGCAATTAGCTGATACAGAACGTAGATCAACGGAGCGACAATCCCGGCAGTAATATAACCAAGAGTCAGTTTATCATTAATAAAGAAATACCAGACCAGATAGAGCGATATTATTGTAAAAACGACAAGGATTGCAGCCACAATTTTTGAAGAAGTAATCCCGATCAGTACAGGAAGAGTGTTCCGTCCATAGGCTGAATCGCCTTCAAAATCTTCAGTATCCTTTATAATTTCACGTGCCATGGTCGTCAGGAAAGCAAAGAGAGAAAAACCTCCAACCCAGTAAAAAAGAAAGCTCAGCTCCGGCATCTCAATTGCATAAACTGAATAATACCTGTAAACAGCTGCCCACTCAAAAATAACTACCATAAAGGGGACCATAGCTGTCAGGACCGAAACAATAAGGTTACCCAGAAGAAACTGGCGCTTATAGCTGGCCGAATAAAAGTATAGTAATCCGGAGACCAGCAGGAAAATAGTGCCAAGCCAGAAGTATCCTGCCTTCCACGAAACATAAAATCCTGCCAGGACTCCTGCAATATTCAGAATGCTGTGCAATAACATCGCCTGGCGCCTTGATACCCTGGTTCCAACTATTACCTGGCCTCTGTTAATAAGGTCGGTCCTGATATCAAAATAATCATTTATCACATATCCGCCTGCAGTGATACAGACGGTAGCAGAGACAAGGATCAGAAAGTAGTACCATGGAAACTGAAGGACCATCGGACCCTCCTCACCTGATCCCTGCAGAAGAATTATCCCTGTTCTGCTCAGCAATGGTTCAATGATCGCATATCGCATCAGTACCATTGTAAGGACAACGATAATAAGATTCTGCCACCTTATAAGTTTTAAAAATCCTGACATTTTACCATGTAAATGCTTCAGAATCCATCCAGTTGTTATGCAGTCTGAGAACCTGTTCGATAACATCCCTCACGCACCCTTCGCCCCCTTTTTTATCAGAAATATAAAGAGCAACCTGCTTAATTTCACTATCGGCATCAGAGGGACAAACAGGGACACCTGCATTCTTCATCACCTCCAGATCAGGGATATCGTCACCCATAAAGAGAATCTCAGAATCTTTCAGGCCGTGCTTTTTCTTAAAGGTATTGTAGTACTCAAGTTTTAATCTGCTGTTCAGATATATTTCTCTGATACCCAAAAGTTTAAGTCTACGCTGATAATCTTTTGAACTGCTTCCTGAAATTATACCTATATAATATCCTTTTTTGACAGCAAGCTGTAATGCATAACCGTCACGCAGGTTTACAGTTCTGTTGGGCACGCCAAAAGCATTCAGGGAGACTGTTTGAAGTGACAATACTCCGTCAATATCAAAAACGAATGCTTTTACATTTCCCAGCTCCTCTTTGAAATTTGTCATTATCAGATTTGCTTACAGTGTTTCATTATAGATCGCGTCACCTCATTGTACAGTTTTTGAAGATCGGGTGAGAAAGATAATAAATCCAGATGTTTTTCAATTGTGTTCAGGTCATTTCTTACTGCAGGCCCGGTCTGTGATGCTTCAGGTCCGATTTCCAGGGCTTTGGCAACCGTTTCCTTTATGAGAGGCTCCAGGATCTTAAAGGACAAACCGGTTCCATCAGTTATTATCTTCCCGGCTGCTAGCATATGATTTGTGAAATTACACACAAAAACAGCAGCAAGATGAATTTTTTTCCTGCGTTCTGTGTCAATGAAATGGACTTCTCCTTTTAATGATTCTGCAAGTTTTCTAAGGATATCTCCGGTCTTGCAATCTGATGCTTCCAGAAGAAAAGGCAGATTTCTGTATAAAACAGGTCTCTCCATTGAAAATGTTTGCAACGGATAGAAAACACCGGTTCTGTTTATACTGGACGGGAATACATCGAGTCCGTAACTTCCTGCTGTATGGGCAATTACCGGATTTCCCGGACATCTGATCCCGGCCAATACCTCTTTCAACTTATTATCGGGTACAGCAATGATGATTATATCGGCAGGATCACTGAAGATAAGTTCCTGTGACCATACTGCCTTGCACTCCCCTGCGAGTTGTCTTCCTTTTGTTCCGGTTCCGGAAATGATCCGGATGATTTTATGGCCTGCACGGTACATCTCCCTGCAAAGAGCTCCGGCTACCCTGCCTGCACCTGCAAAAGATACATTATACCGTGTCATGGAAAATCTTACTTTTTCCCGTACAGATAAGATTTCAGCTCTGTAACATCTATGTTATAAACTTTGTAATAGTAGGAATAGTAAGAAGAATTGCTTGAGTTCATAAGGTAAGTACATTCCCAGTAAAGATTACCGGAAAGGATTAACTGATCCTCACCTTCAAGATCCATGAAAGCATCATACATTTCACCGGGATTACAAAAATAGTAGGTGTCATAATAGTAACCGTTCGAAACTGTGAAATATGCAGAAGCACCATCAGCACTGTAATGAATTGTGGAACGGTCCATGAGTTCGTTATCAAGTGAACGCAGGATATCCCCATCGCAACCGCATTTTACCTGCTTTTTGCATCCCGACCAGGAGATAACAGGAACAAGAATAATAAGTATTACAATAATTTTCCGAATTATATACATTTTTTCGGAGTTTATATTTTATAATTCAGTTATGCAAAGTAATGGTTTATTTCTATCATATCAAAAAATAAGCCGTCAAAACGGATAATTGACGGCTTAACACCAGAGTTAGTGGCAATTCAAGCCTGGGCAGTCGGGCCTCCGAAACTCAGAGGCATAACAGGTCCCGAGCCTTTTACTTCCTTAATCGGACCATGAATTGATTCATACTTGGCAATATTGTCCTGCAGTGCTGAAACCAGTCTCTTAGCATGTTCAGGAGTCACTATTATTCTCGATTTGACCTGAGCTTTGGGAATGCCCGGCATTATCCTTACAAAATCGATAACAAATTCTGAAGGGGAATGAGTTATCACTGCAAGGTTGGAGTAGATACCCTGAGCTACTTCTTCATTCAACTCAATACTGATCTGGTTTGTGTCCTTTATTTCAGCCATTTTCTTAAGGTTACATTATCATTTTGTGTCAGCCTCAGCCTCAACGCTTGATTCCTGGTCGATGCCGACAAGGTTTTCATACTCATCGAGCGAACCGACAATAATGCTGTTATATTCACGCTGGCCTGTTCCGGCCGGAATCAGATGACCGACAATGACATTCTCTTTCAAACCTTCAAGCTTGTCGATCTTCCCTAATATTGCTGCTTCATTAAGTACCTTGGTGGTTTCCTGGAATGATGCTGCCGAGAAGAAACTATTGGTCTGCAGAGCAGCACGTGTGATTCCCTGGAGTACCTGGCTTGACGTGGCAGGGACAGCATCTCTGGCCTCTACAAGCTTCAGGTCCCGGCGTTTAAGTACTGAATTATCATCGCGTAGTTTACGGGCAGTAATTATCATTCCCGGACGAAGGGTTTGTGAATCGCCTCCGGCGAGAATGACTTTCTTCCCATATATCCAATCGTTTTCATCCATAAATTCAAGTTTGTCAACTACCTGACGTTCAAGGAATTTAGTGTCGCCCGGATCAACTATTTCAACCTTGCGCATCATCTGACGAACAATGATCTCAAAATGCTTGTCGTTGATCTTAACACCCTGCAAACGATAAACTTCCTGAATTTCATTTACAATATATTCCTGCACTTTTGTAGGACCTTTAATTGCAAGGATATCTGAAGGAGTAATCGCTCCATCGGAGAGTGGGATCCCTGCCTTGACATAATCATTTTCCTGAACAAGAATCTGTTTTGAAAGAGGTACGAGATATTTCTTAACCTCGTCGGTTTTTGATTTTATAGTGATCTCCCTGTTTCCTCTTTTTATCTTTCCGAATGTAACCTCGCCATCTATTTCCGATACTATTGCCGGATTCGAAGGATTCCTGGCCTCAAAGAGTTCTGTTACCCTTGGCAGACCACCGGTTATATCACCCGATTTACCAACAGCACGTGGTATCTTTGCCAGAACTTCACCAGCCTCAACCATTTTGTTTGTCTCTACAACAAGGTGCGCTCCTACCGGCAGGTTGTATAACCTGAGCTCATCGCCCTTAGGTGAGAGTATCTTAATTGCAGGGTTCTTTGTCTTGTCCCTGCTCTCAATTATTACTTTTTCCTTGAAACCGGTTTGCTCATCAGATTCCTCACGGAAGGTAACACCCTCAATAAGGTAATCATATCCTATCTTCCCTGCTAATTCAGCAATAATAACAGCATTAAACGGATCCCATTCGCATATGAGCTTGCCCTTCTCGATTTCCTGACCCGGCTTGACGTAAAGCCTTGAGCCGTAAGGAATAGAGTGGGTTGTAAGTGCTATTCCGGTTTTTTTGTCAATTATTCTCAGTTCAGCAAGACGTCCGATAACAATATCAATGTTGCCTTTTTCAGGATCTTTTTTCGGAACGGATCTCATCTCCTCGATTTCGGCAATACCTGAATACCGGGCAACAAGACGTGATTCAGTCGTAATGTTCGATGCAGTTCCCCCAACGTGGAAAGTACGCAGTGTAAGCTGAGTTCCGGGTTCGCCGATGCTCTGTGCAGCGATCACCCCGACAGCTTCACCTCTTTGTACCATGTGCCCGGTAGACAGATTGCGCCCGTAACATTTTGCACATACACCCTTTTTGGATTCGCATGTGAGCACCGACCGGATCTCAACCTGTTCAATTGGTGAATCCTCAATCTTATTGGCAAGATCTTCGGTTAATTCCTGACCTGCATCAACTATCTGCTCGCCTGTGAGAGGATGGTAAACATTATGAACGGTTGTACGGCCAAGTATCCTTTCATAGAGTGTCTCAACTACTTCCTCGTTCTTCTTAATAGCGGTAGCAACCAGTCCCCTTAGTGTTCCGCAGTCCTCTTCATTTATTATCACATCCTGTGATACATCAACGAGACGTCGTGTAAGATATCCTGCATCGGCTGTTTTAAGAGCTGTATCGGCCAAACCCTTACGTGCTCCGTGTGTTGAGATGAAGTACTCAAGCACTGACAATCCTTCCTTGAAATTCGAAAGGATCGGGTTCTCAATGATTTCGGAACCTGTGGATCCCGATTTCTGGGGTTTAGCCATAAGACCTCTCATCCCCGAGAGCTGGCGGATCTGCTCTTTTGATCCCCTTGCTCCTGAGTCGAGCATCATATAAACTGAATTAAAGCCCTGCTTATCATTTGAAAGCTGCTTCATCAGCGACTGGGTGAGCCTTGCATTTACATGTGTCCAGATATCAATTATCTGGTTATAGCGTTCGTTGTTTGTAATGAATCCCATGCTATAGTTACTCAGCACCTCTTCAACCTGTTCGTACCCTTCAGTGACAAATTTTGTCTTTTCTTCCGGTATGATCACATCATCAAGATTGAAAGAAAGTCCGCCCTTGAAGGCTGAATTGAATCCAAGGTTCTTGATGGCATCGAGGAAGTCGGCTGTTTTCGCCATGCCTGAAAGCTTCAGCACACGACCGATAATATCCCTGAGGGATTTTTTGGTAAGCAATTCATTTATGAAGCCAACCTCTTCGGGCACATACTGGTTGAAGATTACCCTCCCGACGGTTGTTTCAATTATGTGATTCACCATTTCACCATTGACACGGTCCCTGACCTTAACCTTTATTATTGCATGAAGGTCGATCTTGTCATCATTAAATGCTATGTTTACCTCCTCCGGGGAATAGAATGTGAGTCCTTCTCCCCTGACTTTTTCAGCCGGAATGCTCTTTTTACCTTTGGTGATGTAGTAGAGTCCGAGTACCATATCCTGGGATGGAACCGTTATCGGCGCTCCGTTTGCCGGATTGAGGATGTTATGAGAAGCAAGCATAAGCATCTGAGCTTCAAGGATAGCACTGTTGCCGAGCGGAAGGTGAACTGCCATCTGGTCACCGTCGAAATCGGCGTTGAATGCCGTGCATACAAGCGGGTGCAGCTGGATAGCTTTGCCTTCAATCAGTTTGGGCTGGAATGCCTGGATGCCGAGTCTGTGAAGTGTTGGTGCCCGGTTAAGAAGAACAGGATGTCCTTTCAGTACATTTTCAAGGATATCCCATACTACAGGGTCTTTTCTGTCGACAATCTTCTTGGCTGATTTGACTGTTTTCACGATACCGCGTTCAATAAGCTTGCGTATAATGAATGGCTTGTAAAGCTCTGCTGCCATGTCTTTGGGGAGACCGCATTCATGAAGATTCAGCTCAGGACCAACGACGATAACCGAACGTGCCGAATAATCAACCCTCTTGCCGAGAAGGTTCTGACGGAACCTGCCCTGCTTTCCTTTAAGACTGTCGCTCAGGGATTTAAGTGGTCTGTTGGCATCAGTTTTTACAGCATTCGCCTTTCTTGAGTTGTCGAAAAGCGAATCGACAGCTTCCTGGAGCATCCTCTTTTCATTACGAAGGATAACCTCCGGAGCCTTGATCTCGATTAGTCTCTTAAGACGGTTATTCCTGATTATCACTCTGCGGTAAAGGTCGTTCAGGTCGCTTGTTGCAAAACGTCCTCCGTCGAGAGGGACCAGCGGTCTGAGTTCCGGCGGAATAACAGGAACCACCTTTATTATCATCCATTCAGGCTTGTTCACATTTTTGGAATCTCTGAAAGCCTCCACTACCTGCAGACGCTTAAGCGCTTCATTTTTACGCTGTTGTGATGTTTCTGAATTTGCCCTGTGACGCAGCGAATATGACATCTCGTCAAGATCGATGCGACTCAGCAGTTTGTAGAGTGCTTCAGCGCCCATATCGGCAACGAATTTATCAGGATGAGTATCCTCGAGATACTGATTTTCCTTTGGCAGGGATTCCAGGATCTCAAGATATTCTTCCTCTGTCAGAAAGTCGAGGTAGTTAACACCATCGGCTGCTTTAATGCCGGGATTTATGACAACATATCTCTCGTAATAAATTATCGAATCAAGCTTCTTTGTCGGAAGACCCAGAAGATAACCAATTTTATTTGGCAGTGATCTGAAGTACCATATATGTGCAACAGGCACCACCAGTGAAATATGTCCCATTCTTTCGCGTCGTACCTTCTTCTCAGTTACCTCAACTCCACACCGGTCGCATACGATTCCCTTGTAGCGGATCCTTTTATATTTACCACAATGGCATTCGTAATCTTTTACCGGACCAAAAATCCTTTCGCAGAATAATCCATCGCGTTCGGGTTTGTAGGTGCGGTAATTTATTGTCTCAGGCTTCAGTACTTCACCGCTTGAACGGTCGAGTATTTCCTCAGGTGAAGCAAGACCTATGGAGATCTTTGAGTAACTGGTTTTTGTTTTGTTATCTCTTCTGAATGACATATACTGAATTTTTTAATTCAATTAATAAAAAAATTGTTGGAAAGAGCTGTTAATCAAGTATAACGCTCAATCCAAGCCCTCTGAGTTCATGCAGAAGCACATTGAGTGATTCAGGGATCCCTGCCTGCGGCATCGGTTCACCTTTCACTATTGCTTCATATGCTTTGGCACGGCCGACGACATCATCAGATTTTATTGTAAGTATTTCCTGCAGAATATGAGCAGCGCCAAAAGCTTCCAGGGCCCAAACTTCCATTTCACCAAACCGCTGGCCTCCAAACTGCGCCTTACCGCCCAATGGCTGCTGTGTGATGAGGGAATATGGTCCTATCGACCGGGCATGCATCTTATCATCTACCATGTGCCCCAGCTTGAGCATATAAATAACTCCGACCGTAGCAGGCTGATCGAATCTTTCTCCGGTTCCACCATCGTAGAGGTAAGTTTTTCCGTATGTCGGAAGATTTGCTTTTTGAGTGTATTCAGTTATCTGATCGATTGTGGCACCATCGAAGATCGGCGTTGAAAAATTAAGTCCAAGCTTCTGACCTGCCCAGCCAAGAACTGTTTCATAAATCTGTCCGAGGTTCATTCTTGAAGGCACCCCCAGAGGATTAAGAACTATATCAACCGGAGTTCCGTCTTCAAGGAATGGCATATCCTCGGCGCGGACTATTCTTGCAACAATACCCTTGTTGCCATGGCGTCCTGCCATCTTATCACCAACCTTGACTTTCCTTTTCTTTGCGATATAAACCTTAGCAAGTCGTACAATACCGGCAGGCAGTTCATCGCCAATAGTGATATTGTATTTCCTGCGCTTATAGATTCCGTCAATCTCCTTATATTTTATTATGTAATTATGAAGGAGCTGTTTTATACTATCGTTTTTCTTTTTATCGGTGGTCCATTTGTTCGGATTTATATTCAGAAAATCGATTTCCTGGAGCTGTTTAAGCGTGAATTTGCTCCCTTTTGGAATTATATCAACATTCAGGTAATCCCTGACACCCTGGGATGTCTTGCCATTAACAAGGATAAAGAGCTTATCAACGAGCCTTGCTTTGAGTTCATCAACACTCTTGTTAAACTCATTTTCGATTTTGTCCAGCATGGGCTTTTCAACTGCTTTTGCTTTCCTGTCCTTTATAGCTCTTGTAAACAGCTTTTTATCAATTACAACACCTTCGAGTGAAGGACCTGCCTTCAGTGATGCATCCTTAACGTCGCCGGCTTTATCACCGAAGATTGCTCTCAGGAGCTTCTCTTCAGGTGACGGATCGGATTCACCTTTCGGTGTGATCTTCCCGATAAGGATATCTCCGGGTCTGATATGTGCGCCAATCCTTATAAGACCGTTCTCATCAAGATTCTTAGTAGCTTCCTCGCTTACGTTCGGAATATCTGATGTAAGCTCCTCGAGGCCGCGTTTTGTATCGCGTACTTCAAGGAGGTATTCATCTATATGTACCGAGGTGAACATATCTTCCTGCACAACCTTTTCGGATATTACGATAGCATCCTCAAAATTGTAACCTTTCCATGGCATGAAAGCCACCTTAAGGTTTCTGCCAAGAGCCAGTTCCCCGTTCTTTGTACCGTATCCTTCAGTAAGTACCTGTCCCTTTTTCACCTTTTCGCCTTTTTTAACGACAGGTATGAGGTTAATACAGGTATTCTGGTTGGTTTTCTTATATTTCGGCAGCACATAATGCCTGACATCTTCATCAAAGCTTACAAACTTCTCTTCGTCAGTTCTGGTATATCTTACCACGATCTCGTTTGAATCGACAAATTCAACAACACCATCACCCTCAGCAACATAGAGAATCCGGCTGTCCCTGATAACCTGGGTTTCCAGACCAGTGCCGACGATAGCTGACTCGGGATTGATAAGGGGTACTGCCTGGCGCATCATGTTCGAGCCCATAAGAGCCCTGTTGGCATCGTCGTGTTCCAGGAACGGGATCAACGATGCAGCAATCGATGCGATCTGGTTTGGAGCGACGTCCATCATATCGACTTTCGCAGCTTCCTCTAATGGGTAATCGGCTTCATATCTGCATTTTACCCTTGGTTCTTCAAAAAGTCCATCCTTATTAACCAGTGCATTCGCCTGGGCGATCATTTTCTCTTCTTCCTCCTCAGCACTGAGCCACACTATTCCATCCTTGCTAAAATCGACTTTGGCATCAGTCACTTTCAGATAAGGTGTCTCGATAAAACCAAGGTCATTGATCCTGGCAAAAACACAAAGTGACGATATAAGTCCGATGTTAGGTCCTTCGGGTGTTTCTATCGGGCAAAGACGGCCGTAGTGTGTATAATGGACGTCTCTGACTTCGAATCCTGCTCTTTCGCGTGAGAGACCGCCGGGACCAAGTGCTGACATACGGCGTTTGTGGGTCATCTCTGCCAGAGGATTGGTCTGGTCCATGAATTGCGAAAGCTGGTTAGTACCGAAGAATGAATTAATAACCGATGAAAGAGTTTTGGAATTTATCAGGTCGACCGGTGTAAAGACCTCATTATCCCTGACATTCATTCTTTCACGGATCGTACGTGCCATACGTGCCAGTCCGACTCCGAACTGAGCATAAAGCTGTTCACCAACTGTACGCACCCGCCTGTTACTCAGGTGGTCGATATCGTCAACATCGGTCTTCGCATTAATGAGTTCGATAAGGTACCCGATTATCTTAATAATGTCTTCCCTGGTTAGGATCTTGACATTCATCTCGGTGTTAAGCCCCAGCTTCTTGTTGATCCTGTAACGGCCTACCTCCCCGAGGTCATATCTCTTGTCGGAGAAGAAGAGTTTTTCAATTACGTCACGGGCGGTTGCCTCATCCGGTGGTTCAGCGTTACGAAGCTGACGGTAGATATAGATCACCGCTTCCTTTTCCGAGTTGCATGGATCTTTCTGCAGTGTATTATATATTATAGCAAAATCTGACAGGGTTGTGTCATCCTTATGAAGAAGGATAGCTTTTGCACCTGAGTCGACTATCAGGTCGACATGTTCATTTTCGATAGTTGTTTCCCTGTCAAGGATCACTTCATTTCTTTCAATTGAAACCACCTCACCGGTATCTTCATCAACAAAGTCTTCAACCCAGGTCTTCAGCACTCTGGCAGCCAGTTTGCGACCTACAAGTTTTTTAATGTTTGTTTTAGATACTTTATGTTCTTCGGCAAGGTTGAAGATCTCCAGAATCTCCTTATCGCTTTCGAAGCCGATAGCGCGGAGCAATGTTGTTACCGGAAGCTTTTTCTTCCTGTCGATATAGGCATACATCACATTATTGATGTCGGTAGCAAACTCGATCCATGAACCTTTAAAGGGGATAATTCTTGCTGAATAGAGTTTGGTTCCATTTGCGTGGATGCTCTGACCGAAGAAAACTCCGGGAGATCTGTGTAATTGCGAGACTACGACCCTTTCGGCGCCGTTAATGACGAACGTTGCACGATCTGTCATATACGGGACCGTCCCAAGGTAGACATCCTGGATCACCGTATCGAAATCCTCGTGTTCAGGATCGGTGCAGTAAAGTTTCAGTTTGGCTTTAAGCGGAACACTGTAAGTAAGTCCGCGTTCAATACATTCTTCAATTGTATATCTCGGAGGGTCAATGTAATAATCAAGAAATTCAAGAACAAAATTATTCCGTGTATCAGTTATTGGAAAGTTTTCAGTAAATACTTTGTAAAGTCCCTCCCTCTTTCTGTTTTCGGGAGTTGTTCCCAGCTGGAAAAACTCACTGAAGGATTTTAACTGAACTTCCAGAAAATCAGGGTAATCCAGTTGGCTCTTCCTGGAGGCAAAACTTATTCTTTCTGTATTTTTCGGAGACATTTATAACAAGATTAAGTGAACTTATAATTAAAAGAACGAAAGGTTTAGTCCCGACAACTCGGGACTAAACCCATTATAACCCGGCTATGAGGTATGACTTATTTAAGTTCAACTTCAGCTCCTGCGTCAACAAGTTTGTTTTTAATACTTTCAGCTTCTTCTTTTGAAACACCTTCTTTAACAGGACCCGGAGCGGCGTCAACCACTGCCTTAGCTTCTTTCAGTCCAAGACCGGTGATATCTTTAACAAGTTTAACAATTTGTAATTTCTGTCCGCCTGCATTATTGAGAATAACATCGAATGTTGATTTCTCTTCAGCAGCAGGTTTCTCACTGCCGGCAGCGGGACCAACAACAGCTACAGCTGCAGCAGCCGGTTCAATTCCATACTCATCTTTAAGTATTTTCGCCAGTTCGTTTACTTCTTTTACAGACAGGTTAACCAGTTCTTCTGCAAATTTTTTGAGATCTGCCATTTTTATTGGATTTAAATTAGATTATAGTTTAATTATTATTCTTTTTTTGATAGTGTTTCAAGAACACCATGAATTTTAGTTCCACCTGATTGCAAGGCTGATATAACGTTTTTAGCAGGTGACTGAAGAAGGAGAATTATATCGCCTATCAGTTCCTGTTTAGTTTTAATGGAGACAAGTGCCTCGAGCATATTATCGCCGAGATAAATTGACTCCTGAACGTATGCACCTTTCAGAACAGGTTTATCATGTTTCTTCCGGAACTCCTTTATAAGTTTTGCAGGGCTGTTCCCGGTATTGGCAAACATAATGGACGTAGTACCTTTCAGAACCGGATAGAGTTCTTCAAAGTTCAGGCCAGACTGTTCAAATGCTCTTTTAAGAAGAGTGTTCTTGACAACAATAAGCATGATGTCGTTTTTAAAGCACATTCTTCTGAGGTCACTTGTAACAGCGGCGTTCAGTTCAGCAGTATCAGTCAGATAAAAGTGGTTGTATTCTTTTAATCTCTCAGCAAGGCTGTCTATGATAGTGTTTTTTTCTTCCCGTCTCATAATTTCTTTCCGAATTTTAATATAACTCTTTATTCATCAAGACCTTTTGGATCTATCTTAATTCCCGGGCTCATTGTGCTTGAAAGGAACAGGCTACGTATGTAGGTTCCTTTTGCGGAAGCCGGTTTAAGCTTATTTACCATTGAGATGAACTCTCTGGCATTTTCGGCGATCTTTTGAGGTTCAAATGAGACCTTGGCAACAGAGGCATGAATGATTCCGCTTTTATCAACTTTGAAATCAATCTTCCCCTGCTTCACTTCCTTAACAGCCTTACCAATATCCATTGTGACGGTTCCACTCTTAGGATTGGGCATCAGTCCGCGTGGACCGAGTATCCTACCTAACTGACCCACCTTTCCCATAACGGATGGCATGGTTATTATCACATCCACATCAGTCCACCCTCCTTTGATCTTTTCGACATAATCGTCAAGACCAATAAAGTCGGCTCCGGATTCTTTTGCTTCATTCTGTTTGTCGGGGGTGCAGAGAACAAGAACGCGCGTCTCTTTACCTGTCCCGTGAGGAAGTGAAACAACACCACGAACCATCTGGTTGGATTTTCTTGGATCAATACCTAACCTTACATCCAAATCGATGGAAGCATCAAATTTTGTTTTCGTCAATTCCTTGACAAGTACAGATGCTTCTTTCAACGTATAGAGCTTTTCCTTTTCAATATTTGCGAGGGCAAGCTTACGGTTTTTGGTAAGTTTAGTCATTTTTCGTTTAGTTAAATATTTCCAGGGGTGTCACCTTTAATAGTGATCCCCATACTTCTGGCGGTACCGGCCACCATCTTCATGGCAGACTCGACTGTAAAACAGTTCAGGTCTTCCATTTTATCTTCTGCAATCGTCTTGACCTGGTCCCATGTAACCTGTGCTACTTTATCTCTGTTAGGTTCTTTTGAACCTTTCTTCGATTTAGCAATTTCCAAAAGCTGAACAGCAACCGGGGGTGTTTTTGTTATAAAATCGAATGATTTATCAACATATACTGTTATCACTACCGGTATCACTTTTCCAGCTTTGTCCTGGGTCCTGGCGTTGAATTGCTTACAGAAGTCCATAATATTCACGCCTTTCGAGCCTAACGCAGGCCCGACAGGTGGTGATGGATTGGCTCCTCCGCCTCGAATCTGTAACTTGATAAGTCCAGCAACTTCTTTTGCCATAATTTAAAATTTGCGTGTTTATTGCGACAGTATGACTGCTATTCAGGAAGCTTTATAATAAATAGCTGCCAATATCTTTAATTCTCCTTTTCAACTTGCATAAAACTAAGCTCAAGTGGTGTTTTTCGTCCGAATATCTTCACCATAACCTTAAGCTTTTTCTTCTCGTCATTCACCTCTTCGATTATGCCGGTAAAACTGTTAAAGGGACCATCGATCACCTTCACCGACTCACCAACAAAGAAAGGAACGTTCAATTCCTCGTCACTTGCATTCAGCTCGTCCACTTTACCCAGGATCCTGTTTATTTCAGCTTTTCTGAGTGGAACAGGTTCACCATCATGTGATCCGAGGAATCCGATCACGTTTGGTACATTTCTCAGCAGATGGGGTATTTCACCGACGAGGACAGCTTCAACAAGCACATAGCCCGGGAAAAATGTTCTCTCCTTGCTGATTTTTTTGCCCGATCTGATCTGGTAAACCTTTTCGGTTGGGATAAGTACCTGTGAGACAAACTCTTCAAGCTTAAGTCGTGCCACTTCGCTGTCGATATACTCTTTCACTTTCTTCTCCTTCCCTCCAATTGCCCGAAGCACATACCACTTCTTTATATTCTCACTCATCGGAAGAGTTCTTATTTTTAAATGAACAAACTGTAAATGAATTCCATTATCCTGCTGAAGGCAAAATCCATCGCAGAAACAATCAGAGCAAATATCAGTGCAGCGACCATAACCAGCACAGCGCTGTTCTGAAGCTCACTCCATGTCGGCCATGTTACCTTATGAACAAGTTCTGTGAATGATTCCTGAAAGTATCCTTTTATATTCATAGTATTGAATTTTAGCACGGGAGGAGAGACTCGAACTCCCGACACCTGGTTTTGGAGACCAGTGCTCTACCAACTGAGCTACACCCGTGTTTCTCCTGGTGGTTGCAGGATCAAGTTTTACCATGACCCGGCAACCTGATATCCAAACCTCCTATTCAAGAATTTCTGTTACTGCACCGGCTCCAACTGTTCTGCCGCCTTCACGTATTGCGAAACGAAGTCCGACGTTAATAGCAACAGGATAGATAAGGTCAACTGTTATTGTGACGTTATCACCGGGCATTACCATTTCTGTACCTTCAGGAAGAGTTATCTCCCCGGTTATATCAAGAGTTCTGATATAAAACTGAGGACGGTATTTATTATGGAATGGCGTATGACGTCCGCCTTCTTCTTTCTTCAGTACATATATTTCAGCCTTGATCTTGGTGTGAGGGGTTATGGAACCCGGTTTTGCGAGAACCATTCCTCTTTTAATCTCTTTCTTATCAACACCACGAAGGAGAAGTCCGACGTTATCACCGGCTTCACCCCTGTCGAGGATCTTACGGAACATTTCAACACCTGTGCAGACAGTTTTGCGTTTTTCAGCACCAAGTCCGATCATTTCAAGTTCATCACCTGTAAGTACAACTCCGGTTTCAATACGGCCGGTGGCAACAGTACCGCGTCCTGTAATTGAGAAAACGTCCTCAACGGGCATCAGAAATGGCTTCTGATTTTCGCGGGGAGGTACCGGGATATAAGAGTCAACTGCATCCATGAGCTCCATTACTTTTTCTTCCCATTTCGCTTCACCGTGCATTGCACCGAGAGCTGAACCACGGATAACCGGAACATTTTCACCGTCGAATTTATAGAAGCTCAGGAGTTCGCGCACTTCCATTTCAACAAGATCAAGAAGTTCGGCATCATCAACCATATCTACTTTATTCATAAAAACGAGCACCTTCGGCACGTTAACCTGCCGTGCAAGAAGTATATGTTCACGTGTCTGAGGCATCGGACCGTCAGTTGCCGCAACCACGAGGATTGCACCGTCCATTTGCGCCGCACCTGTAACCATGTTCTTAATATAGTCGGCATGACCCGGGCAGTCAACATGTGCATAATGACGTGTCGCTGTCTGGTATTCAACATGAGCTGTGTTAATTGTAATACCTCTCTCCTTTTCTTCGGGAGCATTATCGATAGAATCAAAATCCCTGATCTCAGACAGACCTTTTTTGTGAAGGACCATTGTGATAGCTGCTGTCAGGGTGGTCTTGCCATGGTCAATATGACCGATTGTACCAATATTTACATGCGGTTTCGACCTGTCAAATTTTTCTTTTGCCATAACTCCTAGCTTATTAAATTAAAATTATTCTATAATCAAAAAATATCAAATTCCGTTGAGCCGGAGGGGGGAATTGAACCCCCGACCCCTTCCTTACCAAGGAAGTGCTCTACCCCTGAGCTACTCTGGCCTCAAAAGTGAGCGGGAGACGGAGCTCGAATCCGCGACCCTTAGCTTGGAAGGCTAATGCTCTACCAACTGAGCTACTCCCGCTTAATATCGTCCATTAAGCTCCGTATACACTTCTTCGGACCCCCTCAGATATACGGTTTTATTCTGTCTGAAGTGGGGAGAGCAGGATTCGAACCTACGAAGGCATTCGCCAGCAGATTTACAGTCTGCCCCAGTTGGCCACTTTGGTATCTCCCCTCTTGAAACAGAGTAAATCTCTTAAGACACACACTTTCAACTCTTTCAAGAGCCGATGAAGGGATTCGAACCCCCGACCTGCAGATTACAAATCAGCTGCTCTGGCCAACTGAGCTACATCGGCAATCTAAAGAACGCACCGCAAGGGCCTTATTTACCCTTAAAAAACGGTGTGCAAATGTATGAATTTAAATTTTATTTATCAAAATAAATTAAATTATTTTAAAGAATGGGGTTTTTACACCCCTCTCTTCTTTTGCTTGTGTTTGGTAATCTGTTTTTTAAGAGCATTTATAGCACCGTCGGTAGCTTCTTCAAAAGACTTACTTTGCTTCCTGGCGAATAAAGGTTTACCCGTAAGGTCCAGTTTAATTTCGCTAATTTTATTCTCACGCTCCTGATCTTTGTCAAGCCTCAGGTATACTTCGGCATTAACAATATCCTCACCAATCTGGGATAGTTTGCCCAGCTTCTGATGAACAAAGTCGATTAGCTTTTTGTCGGCATCGAACCGAACTGAGTGAATCTGAACGTTCATAGTAGTACCTCCTGTTTTTGATTAAGATTTAAGCCCTTGGATGAGCCTGTTTATATATTTTCTTAAGTTTTTCAAATGTATTGTGCGTATATACCTGAGTGGCAGAAAGATTTGCATGGCCCAGGAATTCTTTGATAGCGTTAAGGTCCGCTCCCCTGTTAAGCATGTGTGTTGCAAAAGTGTGCCTTAGTACATGCGGGCTCTTCTTTTCTATAGTCGTTACCATAGCCAGATAACTTCTCACAATATTATAAACATATTTATCATATAGTTTGTTCCCTTTTGCCGTAATGAATAGCCAGCTCTCATTACCTGCTCCGGCAACCTCATTTCTGAATCTCATATACTCCTTTATCCTGCTTACGAATGGTCCGGAGAGCGGGATTATCCTCTGCTTGTTCCTTTTGCCTGTAACTTTTATAGTGGCACCGGAAAAGTCGACATCCATTGTTCGCAATCCGGTCAGTTCCGATCTTCTCATCCCGGTAAGGTAGAGCATTTCTATTATCAGCAGGTTTCTCAGTCCGGCAAAATCACTGCCGAAATCAATTTCGTCTAGCAATTTGTCAAGAGCTCCCTCTTCTATAAATACCGGTAATGTTTTTTTTCGCTTCGGGAGGATAACCTTTTCCAGCGGATCACTTGTAATGATTCCCTCCTTCCTCAGAAACCTGAAAAATACCCTCAGGCATGAAATTTTTCTATGGACACTGACCGGAATAATGCCACTGTCCATAAGACTTACTATCCATGCACGTATATGATGCGAGGTTATTTCTTCCGGATTTTCGGGTATAAGATTAGCGGCCAGCCAGGTATAAAATTGACCGAGGTCGTTCCGGTACGACCTGATTGTATGCGGAGAATACCGCTTTTCGGTGCCAAGATATTGTAAGAACGATTCCTTATGACTCATGAAGGAACCATTTGTATGAAAGGTTTAAATAACAAGAAGACAGGAAAGCGATTATTCCTCGCTTTCCTGGATCTTCTGAACGTACTTGGCCTTCTTTATTTCTTCCCTCCGGCGAACTGAAGGCTTAACAAAAGCCTGACGTGATCTTAATTCACGGATCACTCCTGTCTTTTCAAATTTCCTTTTGAATTTCTTCAAAGCTCTTTCTATGTTTTCGCCTTCTTTTAATGGTACGATGATCATAATTTATAAATCATTTTAAACGAGGCGCAAAGTTAGAAATTCCAAAATTCTTTTCAAAACTTTTAAGGAGATAAATTATTCATGTTATCTAATTTTTTGATATTTAATTATTTATAACAGTTCTTTTGATGCATGTCATGTAATTATTTAAAGATACGGGATATTCCTTAAAAATCAAAGTCGTGGACGTTAAATATTTCTTAAATGTTGACGATCTTAATCCTTTTCGCGTTTTCCCTTTTTCCCTGTCTTACCCCCTTTCCCGTTTCCCACTTTTACCATTTTACCCCCTTTCCCGTTTCCCTTTATTACTGTCTCAGCCCCTTTCCCGTTTCCCTTTATTACTGTCTCAGCCCCTTTCCCGTTTCCCTTTATTACCATTTTACCCCCTTTCCCGTTTCCCTTTATTACCATTTTACCCCCTTTCCCGTTTCCCCCAAGGGGGAAAGGCTTAAAATCCTGGTTCTAAACCGTACTTACCAACTATTAAGATGAGGTACTTTTCATCAGGTGTTTATTAATCTCAGACAAAACCCAATCAATTCGTTTTTTAATGTCATTATTTGTAAATCTCAGTACTGTTAAACCAGATGATTCCAGAAACCTGGTTCTCCCGGCATCGTATTCGATTGTCCTTTCATGTATCTCTCCATCAACCTCTATGGCCAGATTTGCATTAAAACAAT
>Ga0105101_10000133_pt1 | contig 28494 bp, 20 predicted proteins | sample PPLLak21cMay2015_2_FD_87037 | JGI IMG/M metagenome (GOLD analysis project Ga0105101, IMG submission 87037) | Freshwater sediment microbial communities from Prairie Pothole Lake near Jamestown, North Dakota, USA - PPLs Lake P8 Core (1) Depth... | ecosystem: Environmental > Aquatic > Freshwater >... | reverse complement strand
GGACTGTCGGGTGTTTTCACATAAATCTGCACCACTTCATCCCCGTCAACCGTTCCGGTGTTCTGAACATCAACGCTGACAGTAATTTTATCGTCTGGTGTAATGTTGGTTTTACTGATCGCAAAATTGCTGTATGCAAATGTGGTGTATGACAAACCAAATCCAAATTCGTACGAAACATCTTTGTTGAAATACCAGTAAGTGCGTCCGTTGGTGCCATCGCCGCGCAAATTATATTTGTTAAAATCAGGCAGGTCGTTCAATGATTTATGCCAGGTTACATTTAGCTTTCCGCCCGGATTTACATCGCCAAACAAAATTTTCACCATCGCCGTTCCCTGTGCCTGGCCGTTGTAACCTGTCCAGATAATACCGGAAATGCCGGGGAGATTTTTAAATTGTTCCACTTCAACCATTCCCATGGTTTGCATCACTACAACGGTATTGGGATTTACCGCAGTAACTGCTTTAATCAGTTCATTCTGATTGCCCGGTAAGGTAAGCGCAAAACGGTCTGATTCCTCTCTGCCAGTGGATTGGTCGGTACCCACAAAAATCAAAGCGATATCGCAACTGGCAGCCAGATTAAGTGTTTCAACGTCTATCTCCTTTTCTGCTTCTTCGGAATACACCAGTACAAGTGTTTGGGGGCCTGTTATCCCCAGCGTGTTAATTTTCACAGGTACAACTTTGGGGCGTGCAAAACCTTGAAATCCTTCACTTTGCTGACCGCTGTTGATTTTTTCTGATGCCAATACATTTCCTGCAGCAGAGCCTACCCTCACTTCCAGAATGCCGCCCTCAGCGGATGCACTCAAATTGAACCTGATAGAATCGACATTTGCAATATCAATATTATCATAGGCAGTCCAGTCGCCATCCTTGATACCGCTTATTGAAGTCCGCCCAAATCTTGAAGCTACGATAAGCCCGGGAGCTGAAGAAACAAATTTTGTTGCATCGTATTCTTTTAACACTTCGCCATTCCGTACAATTGAAAAGGCGTTAACTGATATAAAGTCAGTATTTCTATCGGTATTTCCGCTGACCATAGATACTATTTCGGTATTCAGATTATGCTCTTTAATGTAGTTTTTAATACCTTCCAGCGGCGAAATACTTAAATGAGGTTCAACCTGTCCCGAATAATCACCAAGCTCAACCTTGTCGGCCTGTGGTCCCAGTACAGCAATCTTTTTGACTTGTTTTAGATCAATCGGCAACGCTTTTTCACCAGTTTTTGTGATTGTGCTGTTTTTTAACAGCACTGGTGTTTTTGTTGCAATGTCAAGTGCGAGGTTATTATGAGAAGGGTCGTTAATTATTCCTGGTTTAATTCCGGCATAAGGAACAATTTCACGCGGGTCAAATTCTCCCATCCTCATTCTTATTGTGAACATATTCACAAGTGCCTTGTCAATTTCACCTTCGGTAAGTATTCCCTGTTGTACAGCTTTCAGGGCACTCGACTGGTAAACACCTCCGCAATCGGTATCAACACCAGCTTTAATTCCCAGTGCTGCGGCTGCTTCAGGACTTTCAGCATAATGATGACCTCTTACAATATCGTCAATCGCACCACAGTCGCCTGTTACATAACCTTCCAATCCATAAGTTTTACGGGCAATCGTATCAACGAGGTACTTGCTCGCCGAAACCGGTACTCTGTTTACAGCGCTGTAGGCTGTCATGATTGCCGGAAGTTTAGCTTCCCTGATAAGGGTTCTGTAAGGTAAAAGATAAAATTCGCGCATATCGCGGTCGTCCAAGTTTGCGCTTCCGGAGTGGCGGTTAAACTCGGTGTTGTTTGCAAAATAGTGTTTTCCACAGGGAACAGTTTTCAGGTAGGTCGGGTCGTCGCCCATTAAGCCCTGAATAAAACCTTTTCCGATTTGAGAAACAAGAAAAGGGTCTTCACCGAAAGTTTCGGCAGTTCGTCCCCAACGCGGGTCGCGGGCCGGTTCAATAACCGGCGACCAGTAGGTAAGTGTAAAAATAACGTCGTGATTAAAACCCCGGGCTTCGTCGGAAATCACTTTTGTTTCGCGTTTAATCAGCTCCGGGTCCCAGGTTGCACCAACGGCCACGCTGTTTGGGAAAGAAGTTGCAGTCATGCCGCTGTTGTTGTTTCTGCCCATAATTCCGTGCAGCGCTTCGCCCCAAACATCATAATGATTCACTCCCAAACGGGGAATGGGCGGCATTGTATTTCCCAACTGGCTTTGTTTCTCTTCGGGCGTCATCCTCGAAACAAGGTCGGCAGCCCTTTCTTTAAATGAATACGCGGGATTCAGGTATATTGGCTTTTTTGCTTTCTCGCCACCGGGCATAAAAGCCATCATCAGGATAGAAAATATAAATAAAACTGATATTTTATGTTGTTTGATTTTCATGGATGAAGCCGTTTAAAATTAGTTGTATGGTATTTCAATCTGAGTAAAGGAGTGAGCAGGAAAAGCGTGTTTAATTGAATTCCCTTTAAAACTTACCTGTTCTGTTTCAATTTTTACGGGTTGTTCCGTTCTGGTATTTCTGGCATCCATGTTTTCAGCATTAATCAGATTAATGGTTGCTTTTCCTGAATAGGTTCCGGTTTGCAGGTCGATGTTTGTTTCAATATCCTTTGTTTCGTGCCTGTTTACAACATTTATCACTACCTTTTTTGCTTCGGTATTTAGCACAGCCGTTACATCGAGGTATGGAATATTACTGAATATGGAGTTGGTGTATGTTTCGCAAATGGTTTTTACATCCAAAGCTGTTCCAAGCGCATTTTTTGAATACAACAAGAACGTGTAATACAATGAATTTTTAAAATCTCCTTCAGGCGAATTTCCAACCAGGTTGGTAATCATGGTTATATTGGCTATTTTAACTACATCGGCATGGCGGATAAATGAATTTAAGTGCTGCCCGAGCATCAGCGAACTGAGCAAACCTCCGAATCCGGGTGAATATTCATCAAACGAAATATAAACAGGGCGTTTGGAACCCGATTTCACCATTGCTTTTTGAATGAGGGCTTTGGTTGTTTCAATCTTTTCGTCAATATCCAGTCCTAATGACATGTGGTCGGAAAATACATTGTTGCTTCTGCCGCCAGGCAACGCTTCCGTTGCATAACGGTGTACCGAGAGGAAGTCAATTTTTCCCACCAGCTTATTCAGAACATAGTCGTTCCATTCCACCCACTCATTCCCGGGTCTGTATAGTGATGCACCTGATGCTACAAGCTTGATGTTTTTATCCAATAAGCTGATGAGCTTTCCTGCTTCCAAAGCGAATTTGCAGTAATCTTCGACACTTTTCTGTCCCATTTGCCAGGGTCCGTCCAACTCATTTCCAAGTGCTACATATTTTACATTGAAAGGTTTTTCGTTACCGTATTTGATTCTGAGGTCGGCATAGTAAGTGCCCTTTTCTCCGTTGCAATATTCCACCCAGTTACGCGCATCGTCAAGTGATCCGGTTCCTCCATTTACACATAAAAAGTTATCTGCGCCAATCAGGCTGCAGAATTTTACGTATTCATCGGTTCCCATCTGGTTGGTCTCAATCTGATTCCAGGCCAAATCCTTTTTTGCAGGCCGTTGATCTTTCGGACCAATGCCATCTTCCCAATTGTAACCTGACACAAAATTACCACCCGGCCATCTTACACTTCGTATGTTTAATTCTTTAACAAGCTCGATTAAATCTTTTCGAAAACCATTTTCATCGGCAAAAGGCGACTTTAGATCATAAATACTACCATAAACCACCGTTCTAATCGGCTCAACAAATGCACTGTATATGTTTGGATCAATCGTATCAATCTGCCGGTCGAAATCAATTTTTATAACAGCAGGTTGCTGAGCTGCCAATTTTCCTGTAACCAGGCTTGCCATAATCGTGCAGTACACGAAGTATCTTAAGTGTTTCATTTGCTTTGGTTTATTAATTATCAGTAAAACTGAGTCGAGTGTTTTTTTTGTTTATCGTATTTTAATTTCCACAGATTAATAATAGTTCAGCACTAATTATGTGAATTAAGGGTTGAAAATCCAATAGTTATGCAAACAACTGAATATCAAAAAAATATGCTTGGTTTATTTGTTTAAAGTCCTGAAGGTCAATATATTAAAATGTAGTTCTCTGCGTTATGCCTATAAGCATGATTACCAAGGCAAAAGAACTAAAATTATATCTGTATATTTGCTTAAGGACTTAAACACCTCTTTCAGCGTTTCAGTAACAACAATGAGCCTGAGTTTACCGATCAGGAGGTTATTACCATTATCTTTATGTTAAGCAAGTGGAACAACAGTTAAAGATATAACAAATTCACAGTTTTACCAACGATTATCTTCGTTCCTGGTTTCCCCGTCTTCATTCATATGATACCAAATGGTACAGGATACTTGCTCGATTATGCTTGTGGCGGAGGACAAAGAAAATGGTGTGAATCAAAGGGATATAAGTATATAGGGATAGATTATATGCTTATTGAGGAAGAACCTTTAAGATATTCGTCAGGTTTTAATTATGTCGATTCAAAATAACTATGGGATTTCTTTTATTATTAAGCTTTAATAAAAAATAGCAGTTGAAGTCTATTATATGGAAGGAGGGTGATACCTTTTTTTTGTACCAAAATAAAACCTTAAATGATTTTGTGTATTCAATTGTCTATTCAAATAAAAAAGCAGTTATGTTAGTACTTCCATAACTGCTTTATTATCAAGTAGCGAGACGGGGGAATGATCCCCGGACCTCATGATTATGAATCATGCGCTCTAACCAACTGAGCTATCTCGCCAAATATGCACTCTAACCTCCCGATAGCTATCGGGATGAGCTATCTCGCCAGCTTTCCCGTTTTGAGCGTGCAAATATAAATAGATAATGCCTGAATTCCAATATGATTTTTTCTTTTAATAATTTTTTCTATATTGCAGATTAGTAAAGCATAAACCATTTTAAGAACGATGAGAATGCAGTACGAACTTGAATACTCCCTAAACTGTTCATCAAAGGTGCTCTTCTCAAGGCTCAGTACCCCTGAAGGACTCAGTGAATGGTTTGCAGATAATGTAACTGTAGAGGGAGATATTTTTACCTTTCACTGGAACAAAATAGAACATCAGGCGCGTCTGGTGGCGATGAAAGAGAATAAATATGTACGGTTTGAGTGGACCGGCACTGAAGGAAAAGAGACCAATTATTTCGAATTCAAAATAAATGTTCATGATCTGACAGGCGACCTCCAACTGCTGATCACCGACTTTTCAGAACCTGATGAGAAGGAGGATGCGATATATCTTTGGGATTCACAGATATCAGACCTGAAACGGATACTGGGGATATAAGAAGGCTCTGCGTTGCAGCAATGCCTGACCTTCCTGTTAAACAAAAGCTTTCTAGTTATTGAGCCTTCGCGCCTTTGCGCCATTAACATATTTATGACCGGCAGCAAAATGACCCTGTCCCAGGTGGTATATCTGGTAAAAATCAAGTAGCTTTGCCATTTGAAAAAACGGCACTGGTGAAAAAGCTCGACAAGTTCATATTAAAATCATTCATCGGACCACTCATACTCACATTCTTCATTGTGCTTATAATACTTATTCTGCAATTCCTGTGGATGTATGTTGATGAACTGGCCGGCAAAGGTCTGGAGCTGAAAATAGTTGCAGAGCTCCTTTTTCACTTCTCCCTTTCATTTGTTCCCATGGCACTTCCCCTCGCCATTCTCCTGGCGGCGCTTATGACATTCGGCAATATGGGTGAATACAGCGAACTGACTGCCATGAAATCATCAGGTATTCCACTCCAGCGGATTTTCAGGCCCCTGGTTTACCTTATCATTATTCTTACCGTAGTTTCCTTCTTCTTTTCGAATAATGTCCTGCCCTATGCCAACCGTCAGGCCAGAACACTTCTTTACGATATCCGCCGCAAGCGTCCCGACATTAATCTGCAGGCCGGGACCTTCAATAACGACATCGACGGCTTTAGCATAAAGGTAACTTCGAGGGACCCTGTTAACAACCGCCTTGATAAGCTGTTCATATATGACCACCGTGATGCCAAGGGTAATATTGCAGTTATATATGCCGATTCGGGTTATTTGAGGGTCACGCCCGATGAGACGGCAATGACCATGGTGCTCTACAACGGCTACTCATACAATGAGATGCCTGAAAGACCGGAAAAGGGTCCTGAAAAAACATATCCTTTCCGGAAAGATGTATTCCGGGAGCAGACCCTTGTTGTGTCATTATCGGGATTTGACCTGGAAAGGACCGAAATAGACCTGTTTAAATCAAACGCTGCCATGAAAAAGATAGGGCAGCTGACATATGAAATCGATTCACTGAATAAAAGATATAACAACAGGGTCGACGGCCATTTCAAAGAGTTTAATTCTACTTTTCTTTATGCTGTAAAAGACCAGCGGGGTGATTTTTATCCGGAGGATGATTCCATTAGGAAAAATGCACATAAGAAATTTGATGCTGTCGCTTTATTTGATACACTTTCCCTCCGCGAGAAAAAAACTATCCTTTCAACGGCGATCGGGAATATAAAGGAGTCTGCAAACTACCTGACCACACAGAGTGAATCGCTCCATACCGACGTCAGATTCATAAAGGGTTATGAAGTAAACTGGAACAAAAAATTCACTCTTTCGTTTGCCTGCCTTGTATTCTTTATGATAGGCGCTCCACTGGGAGCAATAATCAGGAAAGGCGGCCTCGGGACGCCTGCGGTCATCTCGGTACTCTTTTTTGTTATCTGGTACGTTATCTCACTCTCGGGCGAGAAACTTGTGGAAGAAAACCTGGTAAGCACTTTTGCCGGTATGTGGGCATCCACATACATACTGCTGCCTGTCGGCCTATTCCTGACTTACAAGGCCTCAACTGATTCTGTTATAATGAACATAGATACTTATCTGGCGTTTTTCAGGAAGATTAAGGATTACCTTTACAGGATTATGATTATTGGAACAAAACGCCATCCTGGTTTTGAAGATCAATAAAATAATGTTAAAAATGGACGAAATAAAGCTAAATACGATTGAAGAAGGAATTGAAGACATTAAGAATGGAAAACTTGTCATAGTCGTTGACGATGAAGACAGGGAAAATGAAGGTGATTTCATCTGTGCAGCTGAACTCATTACCCCCGAAATTGTAAATTTCATGGCCAAACATGGCCGCGGCCTGATTTGTGCAGCCCTGCCTGAAGAGAGATGCGAAGAACTCGAACTTGAGCTGATGGTGGGAAAAAACACTTCGATCCACGAAACCCAGTTCACAGTATCAGTCGACCTGCTCAGTCCTGAAACAACCACCGGCGTTTCCGCCAGGGACAGGGCACTGACAATCAAGGCACTGATTGACCCTTTAACAAAACCTTCCGACCTTGGTCGACCGGGCCATATTTTCCCGCTTAAGGCCAAAACGAAGGGAGTTCTCAGAAGAGCCGGTCATACCGAAGCTGTGGTTGACCTTACAGGCCTGGCCGGATTACGCCCGGGCGGTGCACTCGTCGAGATAATGAACGACGACGGTTCAATGGCTCGTTTACCCGACCTGGAAAAACTGAGAGATAAATTCAGTATAAAAATTATTTCAATCAGGGATCTTATTACTTATACACTTGAAAGAGATTCGATAATTGAAAAGGGTGAAAGAGTAAAGCTTCCCACCGAATACGGGGAATTTGAATTTATTGCATTCAGACAGACAAGCAACGGAATTGAACATGCAGCACTGGTTAAAGGTACCTGGACCAAAGAGGAACCGGTTCTGGTACGGTTGCATTCATCCTGCTTTACCGGCGATATATTCGGATCAATGAGGTGTGATTGCGGTCCGCAACTCCATAAGGCAATGCAGATGGTAGAAGCTGCAGGAAAAGGTGTTGTTATTTACCTGAGCCAGGAAGGAAGAGGTATCGGACTCCTGAACAAGATAAAAGCATACAAGCTGCAGGACGAAGGAATGGATACCGTCCAGGCAAATATTAAACTTGGATTCGGAGAAGATGAACGCGATTATGGTGTGGGTGCAAGTATAATGAGGGAACTGGGACTCGGTAAAGTGCGTCTTATCTCAAATAATCCGGTAAAAAGGGTTGGTCTTGAGGGATATGGCATAAAAATAGTTGAAACCATCCCGTTGGAGATCACTCCCAATCCTTACAATCAATTCTATCTTGAAACCAAGGCGAACAAAATGGGCCACAAACTTACCTGCTACAAACACATAGTGAGGGATTGATTTTTTTTGTAGATTTGTCAGATAAGCTGATCTGATAACATCTATGAAAAACCTCAGGGTAGTATTTATGGGGACGCCTGAGTTTGCGGTGGCTTCGCTTGGTTCTCTGCTCATGAACGGGTATAATGTCGTTTCAGTTGTTACCTCACCTGATAAACCCGCAGGGAGAGGACTCAGCATCTCAAAACCAGCAGTGAAAATATTTGCAGAGTCAAGTTATCTGCCTGTTCTTCAACCCGATAATCTGAAAGATCCGGTGTTCATCGGCCAATTGACAAGACTGAATGCTGATGTCTTCGTTGTTGTTGCATTCAGGATGCTTCCCGAAGAAGTATGGCGGATACCCCCAAAAGGTACAATCAACCTGCATGCCTCACTCTTGCCTCAGTACCGGGGTGCCGCACCTATCAACCATGCAATAATCAATGGTGAGACCATTACAGGAGTCACAACATTTCTAATTGACGATAAAATAGATACCGGAAATATCCTGCTCAGGGACGAGGTATCGATCTTCCCGTTTGAAAATGCCGGGGACCTTCATAATAAACTTATGAAATACGGGGCCAGACTTATTATAAAGACCCTGACAGGCATAGCGGAAGAGTGTCTCAAGCCGCAACCCCAGACAAATTTTATGATCCCTGGGGAAATCCTTCACAAAGCCCCCAGGATTTTCCCGACTGACTGTATTATCAACTGGGATAATGAACCGGCAAAAATCCACAATCTGATAAGGGGGCTTGCACCTTATCCCTGCGCAAGATCTGCATTCAGGAACCACAATAAAACCCTTACATACAAAATATTTGAAAGTCAGCCCGAAATGGTAAAGCATGCCAATAACCCGGGACTAATAATCTCCGATGGAAAGAAGTTTATTCAGGTCGCCTGCAAGGACGGATTTATAAGGATATTAAACTTGCAACTCGAGGGTAAATCGAGGATGAATACCGAAGAATTCCTCAGGGGTTTCCGCATCTCTGATTATTCAGAATCTGTCAGTTGAGCGGTTTTATTTCCTGTAGCCAGATTTTCTGACCGGTAACAGGTTCAGCACTTTCCGTCATCCTGTTCAATTCGAGAAGGCTCTTCAGTCTGATCCCGTATTTCTGTGAAATCATGTGCATCGTCTCCCCGCCTTCGGCTGTATGAAACTCCTTTCCGGTTTCAGCCTTGTCCTTTTTTGGCTCAATATAGAGCATCTGACCAGCGACCGGGATAAAATCCTCATTAAGATCATTGTACCTGGCCAGATCACGCTTTAAAAGCTGGAATTCATTTTCGATTTTCTCCCGGGTTTCCCCGTCCTTTACTAAAATATATTGTACCCTGTTGTTCTCCATGACCCTGGGAGTACGAGCCATCACATCGCCAAAAGTGATTGTCGTTCCCGTTGCAGAGGGTGGCCCGGAAATTTTGGCTTCTGTTGATACCGGGGCAGGCATTGACTGAACACTTTCCTTTGGCTTTGCGGCAACATAGATAGTTCCCCGGTCAAGAAGATATAGATTATTCTCCTCAATTTTCCTGATTATCAAATTTGCATAATCAGGATTGGTTGCATATCCGGCTCTTTTCAGCCCATGCGCCCACGCCTTGTAATCCTCGGGATTGAGGTTGAACAGGAAACTGTATCGTGAACCCGATCTGAGAAAGTCAGAATGATCCTGAAACGATTCTTCAGGTCTCTGGTATTTTCTGAAGCATTCATTCCTACTGTCATCATGCTGCCTCATTGTCGGTCCTGTCCATCCATTATGGCATTTAATCCCGAAGTGATTGTTTGCCATTCTTGCCAGCGAACTCCGTCCGTAATCCGACTCAAGCATCCCCTGTGCAAGTGTAATGCTTGCTGGCACTCCGCTCCTTTTCATTTCATTTACAGCCAGATCCCTGTAGGCTTCAATATATACAACAGCAGAGCCATTAACAACTGCAGGTGCAGTTCCTGAAGGAACCCTTCCGGCTCTGCACGAAACAAGTCCGCTCAGCAGAAGAATTGCGATAACTTTGAGGGTTGTTTTTACCACATCTGTTTTATTTCCGGTAAAAATAAAGAAAACGTTTACCCCGTCAACTCTATTTTATTAACAGTGACATTTAACTAAACCGGAATTAGCTTTACCCAATTATTGCTAAATTTGAAACAATTACTGAATAAAGCACTTATGCCAACCACAAAAAACATTTCTTTCACGTACCTTGAATATGACATGCCCGAAGAGTTAGGTCCTGAGGATCAGGAACTTATTTCTGCTGCAAAAGTTGCAGCCGGGAAAGCTTATGCCCCCTATTCCCGATTCCGCGTAGGTGCCGCCCTAAGGCTTGAATCAGGTAAATTGTTGTCGGGATCGAATGTTGAAAACGCTGCCTTCCCATCGGGCATCTGTGCTGAAAGAACCGTACTTTCATATGCCATTTCAAACTGGCCCGATGATCATCCGCTGACACTTGCAATTGCGGCAATGAATGAGGAAGGGATAAGGGATAATGGTGTTTCTCCGTGCGGTAATTGCCGCCAGGTTATTGCAGAAGAAGAGATGCGCACGGGAAAGCACATAAGGATATTACTTGCCGGCGCTGACAGGGTCAGGGTCATTGAGAGCTGCAGTAACCTGCTTCCTCTGCAGTTCAGCAAAAAGGACCTCACACCTGATCATCCCTGATGATAAGCTGGAAACCCGCACCGTGAATATTTTTAATGTTAAGCCTTGGATCCTCCGATAAAAACTTCCTAAGCTTGGTTATATATACGTCCATGCTTCTGGCGGTAAAGTAATCATCTGACCCCCAGATCTTTTTTAACGCCATCTCCCTGCTTATCAATTCATTAGGATTTACCGCGAGCAACTCCAGCAACTGTGCTTCCTTTGGGGAGAGCTTTTTTTCATCGTCACCGCTGGTCAGTGTCCTAAGTCGGGCATTGAATACGAATTTGCCGATTTCAAAAATATCCCTTGTGCCGGATTGATAGTCACGCCTGGCAAGAATCGCCCTGATCTTCGCAAGCAAAATCTCAGTATCAAACGGTTTGGTGACGTAATCATCCCCTCCCGATCCATATCCTTTCAAAACATCCTCCTTCAGCTTTTTTGCAGTAAGAAAGATGATCGGGACGGTATTATTGATCTTTCGTATCTCACTGGCAATAGTGAAACCATCGACATGAGGAAGCATGACATCAAGGATGCAGATATCAAAAGCCCCCTTTCTGAAATGTTCCACGGCGTATTTACCGTCGTCAACCCAGTCAACTGAAAAGTCATTCAATTCAAGATACGATTTGAGCACTGAACCAAAGCTCAGATCATCTTCGACAAGAAAAATTTTTACGGATTTCATATTATATTTAGTTTTCCCAGTTGAAAGGTAAAAAGATCTCAAACCTGCTACCTTTTCCCGGCTCGCTGGTAACAACCACATTGCCCCTGTGCGCATCAATGATCGCCCTGACATAATTAAGACCTAGTCCGAATCCCTTGACATCGTGAATATTACCGGAACTTTGCCTGTAGAACCTTTCGAAAATCTTGCTCTGGACATTTTTAGACATTCCGATTCCCTTATCCTCAACCGATAATATAATTCCTTTTTCGTTGTTCCTTGTTTCTACCCTGATATCAGGCTTTTCAGGAGAATATTTTATGGCATTGTCAAGAAGATTATTGACAAGATTTGTAAGGTGTTCCTGGTCGCCATATATAACAGGTTCCTCCGCATTAAGGTTGAGGGTTATCTTTCCATTTTTCTGGTGTATCTGGATCTCAATTGTATCAACAGCCCTTTCAATGACCGAATGGAGCGACAGGTTCTCATATCTGAATTCAATCTCTTTCTTGTCGAGTGAGGCGATCTGAAGAATTGTCTCCACTTTTTTATTCATCCTGCTGTTCTCTTTTTTGATCATACCGATAAAGTGCCTGATACTGTTCTCGTCATTTATAACCTTTGGATTCGTAATGGTATCAGCTGCAAGCGAGATTGTCGCAATAGGTGTCTTGAATTCGTGAGTCATGTTGTTCAGGAAGTCAGATTTCATCTCGGAGATCTTTTTCTGCCTGATTATAAAGAAAAGGCTCATTGCAAATGTAGCCAGGATAATTAGTGAAAAGAGAAGAGAACCACCTAGTAGCCAGGTCATTGATCCAAGAACATAATTGGTGCGCTCCGGAAAGATCACTGATAATACCATTTCGCGCCCGATAATGTTGTCCGGAAACAGGCGGACCATATAGTTGCTTTTCAGAAAATCATTCTTGTCTGATTTGGTAAATGTTCCCTCTTCAACCTTCCCGTTATTGATAATTGCGAACTCAAAAGGAGTTTCTATCTTCAAAAAGAGAAATGAATTCTGAAGGGCAAAAGCAACCTCCGACTTATTCAGCTCCATGATCTTCTCTTCCTGGTAGATTTGCGATATCATCTCATTGCTCATAAAGCGGAATTCATTGGCCCGTTTGTTTACCCATTCGGAAAATTCCTGTCTGCCGGGGCTCAGGGAGCCGGGGTTTGCATTTGCCCCTTCATTTTCCCTTACTACACTTAACTCACCGGGTTTTAAGGGTGAAGTAATTAAATTGGTACCCGAATCGGCGACGAATGTAGTATCTTTATGAGTAACAACCGACTTGTTAAGCTTCATCTTTCCTGACGAGTCGATTGTTCCCGTAACCGACTGGCTGGTAATACTGTACCTGAAATTAGTTCCATCGGTCGATGAATAGCTTCCGACACTCATATAGCTTGTAATATCACCTCCCGGTGTTGCAGGTAAAAGAGGATCGTTAAACATAAAATCATTATAGAAGCTCATCCTCCTGTTCGATTCAATAGTATTCGCAGCATCATTCAGGCTGGCTATTACTGCCCTGCCGAAATTCTCATTCAGAATGTCGAGCGCACTTCTGATCCAGACAATCTGGACCCAGATAATTCCCGTGAGAGATATCAGCATCATAAGGATCAGGCCTATGAACTTATTTTTGCTCATGATGCAAAAGTATGTTTTATACCTGTTTAATGTATTGTTTTTAACTTTTCCTTAACTCTTATTAACCTGATTTTAACTGAATAAGAAGGCGGTAGTAGTAAATTTGCAGGAAGATCAGATATAAAATTTCCGTTTCAGTTTTCATGACAAATCCGAAAATGAGCCCGAAATATCCGGCTCATTTTCTTTTACACTTCAGTATTGCTGAATAATTTCCAAACATCACCCTCAGGAAAATGGGCTGTGATGGTTATTTTTTCTTTTTTTACAGGGTGAACGAATTCGAGTCTTCTTGCCAGAAGGCTTATGCTTCCGTCTTCATTCGACCTTGGATATCCGTATTTCAGATCGCCTTTTATGGGACATCCTATTTTAGCGAGCTGAGCCCGGATCTGATGATGCCGGCCTGAATGAAGTTCTATTTCAAGTAAAAAAAATCTTTCCGACCTGCCTGCCAGCCTGTATGACAGTGAGGCTTCCTTCGAACCTTTTACTTCATTATCATACACATAGGTTTTGTTCTGGGCTTCATTCTTTTTAAGAAAATGGGAAAGTACAGCTTCGTCGTCAGGTGGTCTCTCCTTTACAATTGCCAGGTAGGTTTTTTTGACCTGCCTGGTCCTGAAAATCTCATTGAGCCTTTCAAGAGCTTTTGAAGTACGGGCGAAAAGTGTTACACCGCTCACCGGCCGATCGAGCCTGTGGACAAGACCCAAATACACATCTCCCGGTTTGTTATATTTTTTTGCCAGGTATTTCTTGATCTCCATGTCAAGCGACTCATCGCCGGTCCTGTCGCCCTGTGCGAGGTCCGAAGCTTTCTTATAGACTGCTATCAGGTGATTGTCCTCGTAAAGTACTTCAACCATTCGCGATGATGCTAGTATTGTTCCTTCTCATTTGGAAATGCCTGTGTTCTGACATCATTTATGTAAGTCTGGACTGCGCCTTTAATTTCAGCATAAAGGTTATGGTATCTTCTCAGAAAACGGGGTGAAAATTCCTGTGTGATACCGAGCATATCGTGCAGTACAAGCACCTGTCCGTCCGTTTTTCCGCCTGCGCCAATGCCTATTACCGGGATCTTAAGGGTTGACGACACCTCTTCAGCCAGTCTGGCAGGAATCTTTTCAAGGACAATTGCAAAGCAGCCTGTTTTCTCAAGAAGGCGGGCATCCTCCATCAAACGCCTTGCCTCCTCCTCTTCCCTGGCCCTGACTACGTAGGTACCGAACTTATGTATTGATTGAGGCGTCAGTCCCAGGTGCCCCATTACAGGAATCCCGGCGGAGAGTATCCGTTCGACCGACTCAATGATCTGCTGTCCTCCCTCAAGCTTAACGGCAGCAGCACCGGTCTCCTTCATGATCCTGATTGCCGATACCAGAGCCTCCTTTGAGTTTCCCTGATAGGTGCCAAACGGAAGATCCACGACAACAAGGGCTCTCTTTACAGCCCTGACTACCGATGCTGCATGGTAGATCATATTGTCGAGAGTAATCGGCAGGGTTGTATCATAACCTGCCATCACATTTGAAGCAGAATCACCAACAAGAATGACATCAATCTCAGCTTCATCAAGAATACGGGCGATTGAATAATCGTAAGCGGTGAGCATGGCGATCTTCTCCCCCTTTAGCTTCATCTCATTTAATACATGAGTTGTAACCCTTTTTACAGTATCATGCAGTGGCATAAGCGATTTTTTTAATGATTACAAAGTTAATATTTGCTGCGGATGAATTGTGTTCCATAGAATTTCTTTTTGTTTTGACAGTCGGATCAGCTGACTGTCGTTTTGTCATATACGGACGGTGCCATAATTACCTTTAAACAGAGTATTTTCCTTGTGGCATAATCATTGATGAATAATCTGTCATAAAAAAGGAAACTCATAAAAAAACAATAAAATGGGAAAAATAATAGGAATTGACCTGGGAACAACTAACTCATGCGTAGCCGTAATGGAAGGAAATGAGCCTGTTGTTATCCCCAACAGCGAAGGTAAAAGGACTACCCCTTCAATAGTAGCTTTTGTGGAGAACGGCGAACGTAAGGTAGGTGATCCCGCAAAACGTCAAGCAATTACCAATGCTAAAAAGACAATTTATTCGATCAAAAGGTTCATGGGCGAGACGTTTGATAAGGTAAATACCGAAATTAAAAGAGTCACTTTTACAGTTGTCAAAGGCGATAATAACACACCCAGGGTAAAGATTGACAACAGGATGTATTCTCCTCAGGAGATTTCAGCCATGATCCTTCAAAAAATGAAGAAAACTGCTGAAGATTACCTTGGACAGGAAGTTACAGATGCCGTGATCACGGTTCCCGCATATTTCAGCGATTCCCAGCGTCAGGCGACCAAAGAAGCAGGTGAGATAGCCGGTCTGAATGTGAAAAGGATCATTAATGAGCCAACTGCAGCTTCGCTTGCATATGGGCTTGACAAGAAATCACAGGATTTGAAGATCGCTGTATTTGATCTTGGAGGCGGTACCTTCGACATTTCAATCCTGGAACTTGGCGACGGTGTATTCGAAGTTAAATCAACCAACGGCGACACCCACCTTGGCGGAGATGATTTTGACCATAAGATTATCGACTGGCTCGCAGAAGAATTCCTTAAAAGCGAAGGTATTGACCTGAGAAAGGATCCGATGGCAATGCAAAGATTGAAGGAGGCCGCGGAAAAAGCCAAGATCGAGCTTTCGAGTTCCACATCCACAGAGATCAACCTGCCGTATATAATGCCGGTTGACGGAATTCCAAAACACCTTGTAAAAACCCTGACACGGTCGCAGTTCGAGCAGCTTTGCGACCCGCTTATCCAGGCATGTATTGAACCCTGCAGAAAAGCGCTTGCCGATTCCGGATTGAAAGCTTCTGATATTGATGAAGTTCTTCTTGTTGGCGGGTCAACACGTATTCCGGCAATCCAGCAGCTTGTCGAAAAATTCTTTGGTAAGGTCCCGTCGAAGGGCGTTAATCCTGACGAGGTGGTTGCAGTCGGTGCTGCAATCCAGGGAGGTGTTCTGACAGGTGAAGTCAAGGATGTTCTCCTTCTCGACGTTACACCACTGTCGCTTGGTATAGAAACCATGGGCGGCGTAATGACAAAACTCATTGAATCGAATACAACGATTCCTACAAAAAAGACAGAAGTATTCACAACCGCTGCTGACAGTCAGCCTTCCGTCGAAATACACGTACTTCAGGGCGAAAGGCCGATAGCAGTCGGGAACAAGACTATCGGTCGGTTCCATCTCGACGGTATTCCTCCAGCCCCCAGGGGAATTCCTCAGATCGAGGTCACATTCGATATTGACGCAAATGGTATCCTTCATGTCACAGCGAAAGACAGGGGAACAGGAAGGGAACAAAGGATCCGGATCGAAGCTTCATCGGGACTAAGCGATGATGAGATCAGGAGAATGAGAGACGAAGCAAAAGCCAATGCCGAAGCTGACAGCAAAGCCAAGGAAAGAGTTGAAAAGCTAAACACTGCTGACAGCATGATCTTTTCCACTGAAAAACAGCTGAGGGAATTCGGGGACAAAGTTCCTGGCGATAAGAAAGCTTCCATCGAAAGCGCGCTCGCAAAACTTAAGGAAGCTCATAAAGCCCAGGATCTGCCCGAAATTGATAAGGCTCTTGCCGAACTGAATGCCGTTTGGCAGGTAGCATCGGAAGAGATGTATAAAACCGCCCAGAATCAGGGCGCCGGTGCAGGACAATCACAGCCGGGACCTGATCAACCGGGAAATGGCAAAACCCAATCGGGCAGCGACGAAGTTACTGATGTCGATTTTGAAGAGGTCAAGTAACAGATTTCCCAAAATATACATTCAAAGGAGGTTGGTTTAAAATCAACCTCCTTTTTTTTTGTACTTTTGTATCATATTCGTAACAGATACTGAATGAACTTTAGATTCCTGATATTAATAATGATCCCACTGCTTCCCGTACTGGCCTATTCACAGTCGGAACAACTTATTAACCAGACTGATAACACGGGGAAGAAACAAGGACACTGGATCAGAAAATATCCCGACGGGAATGTTATGTACGACGGGTATTTCAGGAATGATATGCCTGTAGGCGAATTCAAAAGATATTACGAGGACCAGACATTGAAATCCCTTCTGGTGTTCAATGGAAATGGGACCGAGGCATCAGCTACCCTCTATTATCAAAATGGTTTTGCCGCCTCAAAGGGAAAATATGTTAACCAGCTGAAAGAGGGCCAGTGGCAATTTTTCTCGGTTTTGATTGAAGGAATGCTGATAAATGAGGAGAATTACCTCAATAATAAAAGGAATGGCCTTTCCCGTAAGTTTTACCCCGACAGCACTGTTGCTGAAACAATCAATTACAGGAATGATCTGATACACGGGGAATGTCTTAAATATTATCCGGGGGGTGCATTGCATCTAAGGTCTAACTATACTGACGGGAGACTTAACGGGAAATTTGAAGCATTTTTCGAGGATGGCAAGCCTGAAATAACCGGTCATTATAAGAATAACCTTAAGGAGGGTGAGTGGATAATAAATAAAAAAGACGGGAGTCAGCGCTTCAGGGTTGTATACACGGCAGGGATTCCGGACAACTCTGATATTGACATCTATGAAACAAATTACATAGATTCGCTCGAACAGGTTAAACCTAAGATACCTGATCCGGAAAAAACCGGTGAAAAATGGTAACCGGAAGTCCAAATCCTATCAGGGTAAAAGTTTTCCATACCCTGGTGATCCTGCTGATATGGACATATGGCACTGTTTCAGGTCAGGAAGTGGCCTTTAATTATTTTTACAGGATTTCATTCACTGATAAAGGAACAAATGAGCCGGGAGATTTCACTCTTTCCGGTCTTTTTGCTACAAAGGCCGTGGAACGCATGAATAAAGCAGGCATTCTTGCCCCTGACTTCAGGGATTTACCTGTTTATTCAAACTACCTTGATCAAATTTCCTCATTGGGATTATCCCTGCATTGTACTTCAAGATGGATGAACACTGCCCTCTTCAAAACAACTTTTCCCGCTGACGTCGAAGGCCTGTCCCGACTGCCATTTGTGAGTGAAGTCAGGATGGTCAAAAATCCCGGCAGTAAAAATGTTTCTTACGATAAATTATCCTTCACAGTTGAAGAAAACGGCTTTCCGCCATACGACCAGCCTATTTCGATGGTCAACGGAATAATTGTACAAAACTCCGGATTTGATGGAAAGGGAGTGCTCGTTGCGGTACTGGATGCAGGATACCTGAATGCCGATAACATCACTTCACTGGAAGATCTTCGCTCCCGGAATGGAATTAAAGCCACATACGATTTCGTTAAAAACGCAGGTAATGTGTATGATTTCCATAGTCACGGAACAGCAGTACTTTCAATACTTTCAGGCTTCCTTCCGGGGTCAGTCGCCGGAACGGCTCCCGGTGCCGATTACCTGCTTCTCAGAACAGAAGATCCGGATTCCGAATATCCTGTAGAGGAAGATTTCTGGATTGCAGCTGCCGAATTTGCTGACAGCACTGGGGCCGACATTATCACCTCATCTCTGGGCTATTCCATGTTTGACGATCCGCTTCTGAACTATAAATATTCAGATATGGACGGGAACACCGCATTTATCAGCCGGGCGGCAGATATTGCAGCTTCCAGGGGAATTCTTGTTGTCTGCAGCGCCGGTAATGAAAGGGGGAATTCATGGAATCGCATCATTGCCCCTTCCGACGGAGATAGTGTTTTAGCCGTTGGTGCTGTTGACGGCAACAGATCCATTGCTTCATTTTCATCCGCCGGTCCGTCATATGATCGCCGTATCAAACCCGATGTGGCAGCACAGGGAGTCAGCGTTCCGGTCCAGACCCAGGTTTCGGTGGTTGTAAGAAGTAATGGTACCTCTTTCTCTTGCCCTGTTATAAGCGGAATGTGCGCCTGCGTCATGCAGGCAGTTCCCGAAGCAGTTGGTTATGATATAATCGCCGCCATTCATTCTGTTTCCGACAGGTATAATTCCCCTGATTCATTATATGGTTATGGTATCCCCGATATGGCAGCACTGATAACCGGCCTGCAGGAAAAGCTTGTGGTTAAACCTGTAAATGAATCAGTGGTCAGCCCAAATCCGTTCAGGGATGAACTTACTGTTACATTCATGAAACCTCCCGGCATGATAATCGCCGAGATCTTTAATTCCTCGGGAATTCTTTTGATTAAGAGGGAGTACCGGGATTATATAGGACGTTCATTTCAGTTAAACGATCTTGGTTTTCTTGCTCCCGGCCTCTATTTTCTCAGGATCAGGAATGGGGAAAAAAAATTCATTTATAAGGTTTTAAAACCAGGCAGGTAAATATGAATGAAAAACTTTCATTGACCGAACTGCAACTGATCATCAAGGACTCGCTATATATGGCGTTACCGGGCATGTATTGGGTAATCGCCGAAATTTCGGACATCAAGGAGAATTACTCGGGACATTGTTACCTCGAACTTGTTGAAAAACATCCTGATGAACAAAGCATAAGGGCTCGCGTAAAGGGAGTGATATGGAGCAGCAGATACAGACTCCTTAAACCGGTCTTCGAAAATGCAACTGGTGAATCACTGAGGGAGGGGATAAAAATACTTGTCAGGGCAAAAGTTGAATATCATGAGATCTACGGGCTCAGCCTTGTAATTTCTGATATTGATCCTTCCTACACCCTGGGCGAGATGGCCCTGAAGCGTCAGCAAATACTTAAGAGACTTGAAGAGGAGGGCGTTCTGACAATGAATAAAGAGCTTGAGTTTCCTGTAGTTCCCCAAAGAATCGCAATTATTTCATCAAAAAACGCAGCCGGTTATGGAGATTTCATGAAGCATCTTGATGCCAACAGCTTTGGTTATGCATTCTATACTGTCCTGCTGGAGACACCATTGCAGGGCAGTGAAACCGAGGAGGGGGTCATAAGAGCTCTCGACAGAATCGCTGCCCGGATCGATTTATTTGATGCCGTTGTTATCATCAGGGGAGGAGGATCACAGACTGATTTGAGCTGGTTCGACAATTATAATATAGCCTACTATGTTACTCAATTTCCTTTACCAGTGCTGACAGGTATAGGTCATGAAAAGGATCTTTCGGTAACCGATATCGTGGCATTCAAATCGTTAAAAACGCCTACTGCGGTGGCTGATTTCCTTATTGAATGCATGAACGACGCAGAAAATCACATCAATGAAATGAGCACTGCGATCATTGAAGGCTCCAGGCTGATACTTGAAGTAAACAGACAGGGTATCGAAAACCACAGGATCAGGCTGATTCCGGTTGCCAGAATGATGATTTCTGAATTTAAGGAAGAATTGTCAGGGATGATAATCGAAATGATCAATACAGGCAAGGAATACATCGTAAGAGCAGGACTCTCTCCGGCAAATCAAAAGTCGAGGCTGCAAATGGCAGCACGATCGATGCTGGCTGGCAGGGATTCCGCACTGAATCAGAAAAACCAGAATATGAAAACCGCTTCCGTAAACCTCCTTAATGGTAAAAGATCAAAGGTTGAGGGACTTGAAAATTCGCTGAAGATCCTTGACCCGGAAAATGTGTTAAGAAGAGGTTACACTATCACTTCCCTGGATGGAAGAATACTGAAGTCGGCCGTCCAGGTGAAGGCTGATGATATATTACAGACAAGGTTCAGCGACGGGACGGTCAGCAGCAAGGTAGTGGAGGGAGTGAAGGGCGAGGGAGCGAGGGAGCGAGGGAGCGAGGGAGCGATGGGGCGTAAAATAAAGGGCGAGGGAGTGGAGGAGCGAGGGAGCATAAAATAATAAACTAAAAACTGGATATTATGGCTAAGAAAGAATTCTCATTCAACCAGGCAGTGAATGAAATTGAAAAGATCCTGCGGAATATTGAAAATGGCGACCTGGATGTTGACAGGTTATCCATTGAAGTCAAACGTGCCTCGGAACTGATCAGGCAGTGCCAGAAAAAGTTGAGATCGACCGAGGAGGAGATAAACAGTATCTTTAAGGATCTGGTATAAAAAATCCCGTGGCGTCTCTGCGCCACGGGATACTACTTTACTACCCTAAACCTAAATCCATGAAAAAAACTCACGTAACCGAACGGTTACAACCTCTGTTTATTAAACGCAGTGAATTATGAAATGTTTCATTTTACTTCATATATTTTTCAACAATTTCATTTTTTCTCTAAAATTATTTTTCTATCCCGAGAACATCCTTGAAAGCCATTATAAATGTCTCCTTTGGTATGGCCCCCAACGCCATCTGGGGTTGGCCTTCCGTAGGGACGAAAAGTATTGACGGGATATTTCTTATTCCAAAAATCGAAGCCAGTTCCATCTCTTCATCAGTATTCACCTTATAAAAATCAAGTTTGCCGTCAAAATCCTTTGCCAGCTCTTCGAGGATTGGCGCAACCATCTTACATGGTCCGCACCAGTCAGCATAGAAATCGATCACACAGGGCCTTTCCCCTTCAAATTTCCATATCCTGTTGGTCTCATAGTCAAACACCTTGCTTAGAAAAGTCTCCTTTGTCAAATGCGTCAGCATACGCTTTATTATTGTTGCTTAATTAACACAAAAAAGTAATCGTTGTTCACCGGCCATATATTCTTTATGGAGATTCTTCACCACTATCCCACTTTTCTCATTATTGCTTATTAATTGTAACTTTGCCATGAATATTAAATAACTGCCAGTTCTGTTTATGCATGTATGTCTTAATGACAAGATTTTCCAGAAACTATCGGAGGTAATTACTTCCGAAAATGTTAAAGCGTGGGTTATAGGAGGGTATATAAGGGATTGCCTTCTTAAAAGGGAGCATCCGGAGAAGGATATTGATATCGTTGTTATCGGCAACGGAATTAATATTGCCAGGAAAGCTGCCCGCAGGCTTGATCCTGGCATAAGGGTAAATGTTTTTAAGAACTTCGGGACGGCCATGTTCAATTACGGTGACTATGAAATAGAATTTGTTGGTGCAAGGAAAGAATCCTACAACAGGGATTCAAGGAAACCGGTAGTTGAGGAAGGCACACTGGAAGATGACCAGAAGAGAAGGGATTTCACAATTAATGCCCTGGCTGTCAGCATCCATCATGACACCTGGGGAGAGTTCCTTGATCCTTTTGGCGGAGTGGAAGATCTCAAAAGAAAGATTATCAGAACACCGCTGGATCCTGATATTACGTTTTCGGATGATCCTCTCAGGATGATGAGGGCGATCAGGTTTGCCACCCAGTTGAATTTCTCAATTGAAGAAAATACCTTCAGTTCGATAAAAGCCAACGCTGAAAGGATAAGCATCGTTTCGCCAGAAAGGATAATCACTGAGCTTAACAAGATAATTATGTGTGATCATCCCTCGCGCGGATTCATACTTTTGGAAAAGTCAGGACTGTTAGGGTTTATATTCCCTGAGCTTGAAGATCTGAAGGGTGTTGAGAAGAAAGACGGCAAAGCGCACAAGGATAATTTCCTGCACTCAGTTAAAGTCCTTGACAATATAAGCAAGAGGAGCGACAATATCTGGCTCAGATGGGCCGCGCTTCTGCATGATATCGGGAAATCAGCAACTAAAAAATATTTGCCGGAATCAGGCTGGTCGTTCCATGGGCATGAATTCATCGGGGGGAAAATGATACCTGATATTTTCAGAAGACTTAAGCTCCCGCTGAATGAAAAGATGAAATATGTCAGGAAGATCGTGGAGCTTCATCTCCGCCCTATCGCCCTCTCGCAGGAGCTGGTAACCGACTCCGCTGTCAGGAGGCTGTTGTTTGAAGCCGGCGATGACATAGATGACCTGATGCTTCTTTGCGAAGCTGACATTACTTCAAAAAACGAGGCTACAAAAGCAAAACATCTTGAAAACTTCAGTTTTGTCAGAAAGAAACTCAGGGAAATTGAGGAGAAGGATGCTGTAAGAAATTTTCAGCCTCCTGTCGACGGCAATGAAATAATTGAATACTTTGGAATCAACCCGGGCAGGGAAGTGGGTATAATTAAAAACGCAATCCGTGAAGCAATCCTGGACGGTGTTATTCCGAACGATCCCGTTGCCGCCAGGAAGCTGATGCTTGAAAAGGGGAAGGAACTGGGCCTTACTGCTGTCAGAAAACTATCGGGGGATGAGATCAAGCAAGACAGGTAGATGATCACTAAAACCACCTCTGTACCTGTAGCCTTTGTATGTGGGGAATGTGGTCATACCGGGATATTTAGGATCATTTTCAAGAAGGAAGTCAGGTTTGAAGATCCTGAAATGCCTGTTGCCGGTAACTAATCCGTCAGGGCTGTTCAAAAGCCAGTCGGAGACAATCACCTGGTCGAGTTGTTCCCATGTCCCCAGGTACCTGTAAGTACCGGGATCAGCCCGATCTCCGGTACCGGCCAGGTTAACAGGCGGAGGTGTGCCGGCAGTTTCCCCGGTGTCTTTCTGAACTGTGACAATGCTCATAACAGGGTCCTCAGGAGAACAGTTAAAGTCGCCAATTATGATGACCTTGGAATGTCCTCCCGAGATTCTGTCCAGGGAATCAGCAACCGATCTTATCATCACCGCAATTTCATTCCTCATTGATTCTCCCGCAAGCACCCCTCCCCTTCTCGACGGCCAGTGATTTATTAAGAGATGTATTGTATCGGTTAAAATTTCACATTTTGCATAAAGCACACTTCTCGTGCGAAAATCTTCCTTCCTGACTGTTGAGGGAATCAGTGAACGGTAGCCTATAACATTCACCATATCTTTCCTGAAGATAAGACCCACATCAATTCCCCTTTCATCAGGAGACTCTTCGTGAATGATCCCATATCCGGAATTTGAGAGATAGGTTCCGTAAGCAAGATCCTCCAGCACTTTCCTGTTTTCAATTTCGCACAGGCCGACCAATGCCGGTGGACTCCAGTCGCCCGCAGCAATAATAGTCTTATATATCGAACCTAGTTTCTTTTTATACCTCGACTGATTCCACCTTCTTACCCCGGAAGGCAAAAACTCATCATCCTCCCTGAGCGTATCATCAATGGTATCAAACAGGTTTTCAACATTATAGAACATTATCCTTACAGACTCAGCTCGGCCATTGTTCTGGGAGTAGACCTGGATTCCGAAATAAATCAGCAGCACGAGGATGCCGGTCCTTTTCATAAAATTACCTAGAATGCATTAATCCACCTGTACCTCCGGGCGTTTGCTCCGAATTTTACAGCGAGAGTCAATTCATGTGATCCAAAACTTTGTTTTCTTATATCAGTTAATGTAAAGTCGTAAGCGTAGGCAAAATAAAACCTGTTGTAGTTGATGCCAAGCAGGAGGATGAGGGCATCATTCGTCCTCCAGGACAATCCTGCCCAGTAATCATTTTTATAATAGATCCTGGAAGTGAGATCAAGCTGAATGGCTTTGAAGAGCATGTCGGAGGATTTAATAAATGCAGATGGTTCAATCACCCAGTCGGCAGAAATTGGAATTTTCACCCCGCCTGTTAAAAAATAATGGCCAAGCTCTGAATGCCTGTTCCCGGTTGAGTTGGAAAACATGACTGAGCCCCTGAGCAGGTTGGTCATTGACAGTCCGACATAATACCGCCGGGTCGCAAAACTCACTCCGAAATTGAAATCAGGAATGAACACCGATCTGTCGTAACTGTTGAGGTAAGGATCATCCGGATCATTCAGGATAAGCCCTTCGGTGTTGATCGCATACTGGTAAGCTGTAAGTGCAAGTCCGAAGGCAAGGTCCCTGTTCTCCTCCTCATCACTGCCAAGAGGAATATGGTAGGCGTAAGCCGCCTGGATCCCCGTGCGCCTCATAATACCATTATTGTCGCTGAAAACATATCCGCCTGCTCCTACCCTTCCCCCCTTTGTCGGCTTTACGAGTTTTTTCCTTACAGTGGTTGATTTTGAAATGTAGCTGTTATTCAGCACCCTGGTTTGAAAACTAAGAGCATAGGTATTTGGCGCCTGGGCAAGACCTGACCATTGTTCCCTTACTGTAAGATTTACTGTTGTATAGCCGTCACGGCCTGCAAAGGAAGGATTCACCAGAAATCCATTCATGATATATTGACTATACATTGGAACCTGCTGTGCTTCAGATATCCCAAAAATAAAAATTAGAGGAAAGGCTGAAATTATACTTCTGAGGATTTTCATAGTTCTTTGCTTCATCTTTATAACATAATTACCTGATAACGCTTATTACACCCGATTTTGGCGCTGAACCGTCGTTCAGGTAAAGGATGTAATGGTATGAATCAGTCGGGACCAGCTTATCGTTCTGACTTCCATCCCAAGGATTCGCTGATAGATTCTTTGTCCTGAAAACAAGTTTTCCCCACCTGTTGTAGATAAGCACTTCGGCCTCCGGGAAAATGTCAATGTTTCTGATTATCCATTCGTCATTGTATCCGTCATTATTGGGAGTTATGACCTGTGGTATTACAATACAGTTATAACTTGTGGCAAAGCCAACTTCCGCCTGAAGAGATTTCGCACAGAGGTTTTGGTCAGTTACAACAACGCTGTAGGTCCCCGGATTTAATCCGGAACGGTTCTGGGTTGTCGATCCGTCATGCCATAATACATTATACGGGCCTAAACCACCGGTAATTGTCAATATTATTGTCCCATCATCCGAATCCGGGCATGTCGCAGTGGTCACTGTTGATGATAATGAAAGTTCCGGAGGCTCGGATAATGTAATATCTGCGGTTTCAATACAGCCATTCCCATCTGTGACCGTAACTGTGTAACTTCCAGGTCCGGTATTTGAAATGGCCGGTGTTGTCTGTTCCGGGGAGGTATCCCAGGAATAGGAATACGGAGTCATTCCTCCTGATGCCTCAACTGCGGCGCTCCCTGATCCGGCTCCGTAACACAGTATATCTTCTCCTGAAATTACCAGGACGAAGAGCTCAGGTTCGGAAATTGTAACCGGAATATTAAAGGATTCAAGGGAAGCGTCTCTCACAGCCAGATCATATGTTCCCGCACTTAAAGCGCTGAAAGTGCCTGATGATTGCCATGGTCCTCCGTCAATACTGTATTCGTACGGAGTGTAACCTCCCCAACCTGAAATTGTTACGCTTCCTGTAGAACCACCATTGCATGCAACATCCGATTGTGAAACAATATTAAGCTCAAGTGGTATCACCGGCTGGGCTATGGTAACGGTAATATCATAAGTACACATATTTGCATCCCTTAAAGTGACAGTATATATGCCTGCAACGAGTGTGGTAAATGTACCGGATGATTGAAAATCGCCTGAATTAAGACTGAATTCATACGGCGGTGTGCCTCCCGAACCCGCAACTGTCACACTGCCATCGTTGCCTCCGTAGACTGTTACATCGGTCTGCGATGTAACTGAACCGGAAAGTGCAGTAACCGGTTGACCTACAGTTGCATTCACACCAATGGTGCAGCCGTTGGCATCCTCAATGGTAACAGAGTAATTCCCTGATACCAGACCTGTAATATCTTCAGTAACAGATCCGTTGCTCCAAAGAAATGTGTAAGGAAGAATACCTCCGGTTATGGTCAGATCGCAAGTCCCCGTATTGCCGCCAAAGCAGATTGCATCTGAAATGACAATATTCCCTTCAAGCAGTCCGGGCTGATTTACAGTTGCACCCGCAACAGCCGAACATCCGTTGGCATCAGTAACGGTAACCGTATAAGCACCTGCAGGGATACCTGTCAGATCTTCGGTTACGGCACCATTGCTCCACAGGTATGTTATGGGTAATGTACCATTTATTACAGAAAGGGCAATCGAACCAGAAGATCCGCCGAAACACTCCACATCAGCTGCCACCGCAACTGCAGCCAGTGCACCTGCAGGTTGGGATATTAATACATCAGAGGTCGTACTGCAGCCATTTAGATCTGTTACAGTTACTTCATAGCTTCCTGCTGAAAGCCCTGAAGCTGTCGGACCCGTTTGCACGGGCACACTATTCCACGAGTAAGTGTATGGGCTTGTTCCTCCTGAAGCAGTGGCAGTTGCATCGCCAGTCGATTGTCCGAAGCAGAGGACATCTGTTTTAGAAACTGTAACCATAAGGCCCGACGCGGGTTGCATAAGAGTTACCGGTATACTTACCTGGCACATATTCGCATCCTGTATCAAAATGTTGCCTGATCCCGCAGGGAGGTTATCAAATGTACCTGAAGACTGGAATGGGCCTCCGTTAATAGAATATGTATAGGGTGAAGTGCCACCGCCGGCGGATACAGTTATGCTTCCGGTACTTTCTCCAAAGCAACCGATATTTGTTTGCGATAAAATCGAGCCGGATAACGGAGCAGCGGGCTGTGATATACTTACGGGTAAAGTGGCAATACAGAGATTATTGTCCCTTATTGCCAAAACATGTGGACCAAATGCCAGATTACTGAATTGACCTGGGGATTGGAAGCTTCCTCCATCGATATTGTACTGATATGGGGGAGTACCGCCCGAAGCACTTGCCGTAACACTGCCTGTGGATTCTCCGAAGCACATGATATCAGTCTGTGAGGTGAGGCTTCCGCCAAGCACCGCGGCTGGTTCAGTTATTGTAACCGGTAAATCAAATGTGCACATATTTGCATCCCTTACAGTGATGGTGTACGCACCGGCTGGCAGGGAACCAAACAATCCGGAGGACTGGAATGATCCGGCATTCAGCCGGTATTCGTACGGGCCTGTTCCTCCCGTACCGTTAACTGTTATGCTGCCATTGCTTTCTCCCCTGCATAAAACATTGCTCTGTGAGCTGACAGTAACTCCCAACACAGCAGCGGGACCTGCAATGGTACCCGAAGCCGATGCGGTGCAACCATTGTCATCAGTGACGGTAACAGTATAATTCCCTGCAGTGAGCCCGGAAATATCCTCAGTGGTTGCACCATTATTCCAGATGAAGGTATATGGAGGAGTTCCCCCTGTGACTTCCAGGTTCACCGATCCTGCAGACTCACCGTAACATAGAACATTAACAACCGTTGTGCTCCCTGAAAGAGCCGCAGCCGGTTGGGCTACAGAGGCTGACGCAGTGAAAGTGCAACCATTGGCATCAGTTATCACCACGGTGTAATTACCGGCAGCAACATTTATAATATCCTCCGTTGTTGCCCCATTATTCCAGACAAATGAATAAGGTGGTGTACCTCCTGCAACTGTCATGTCAATCCTGCCTG
>Ga0105101_10000132_pt1 | contig 28565 bp, 19 predicted proteins | sample PPLLak21cMay2015_2_FD_87037 | JGI IMG/M metagenome (GOLD analysis project Ga0105101, IMG submission 87037) | Freshwater sediment microbial communities from Prairie Pothole Lake near Jamestown, North Dakota, USA - PPLs Lake P8 Core (1) Depth... | ecosystem: Environmental > Aquatic > Freshwater >... | reverse complement strand
TGCACAATGAATCCATGGGATAAGCGGGATTGTACTTTCGTTCATAGCTTAACTGAACGCCGGTGTAAGAGGCGGGAAAAAAATTATTATCAAATGGTGTATTGTCGGTTGTATCGGGATATCCCCAATCACCGATCTGCAAAAAAAATCTAGGCTCATGTTTTACAATTTCATTGTAAACGTTTCCTCCAGATGCCGGACCGCTCTGCTGGCACGAACCAAAAGCAAATGTAAAATAAGAATTTACTGCTGCTTCAGGGAAAGAAATAAAGTATCTTTCAGGCGTTTCCTCAGGATCATCATTAATTAAAACTCTGTAGAAATATTTTGTATCCGGCTTAAGCCCGCTGACACTGACAATTCCAGCAAAATTGGATTCCGGGGTAACACTTACAGATGTACCTTTAATGACGGATGCAAATGAGGGATCTTCCGAAACTTCAATATTTATATCAGCAGGCTGAGAGATTCTAATCCAGAACTTTGCGCTGCCGGAAGTAACTCCTCCGACTATAACACTGTTTGTTACAATAATCTGCGGGTTTATTAAAATATTCAATAAAAGCAGCCAAATAATTAATCTGATTCCAAATCCCATTTAATCCTCACGAAGTTTAATTAAATATACTTTATAAATATTATTCTAACTTAACCGGTCGTTTATATATGATGTATATCATATTTGTAAAAATACTTTTTGTAAAATTTAAATATCAGCCCAATTTAATTTTTAACTTAACTTATTAAATTAAAAAAAGAGTTAATTATGAACATCGGAATTCTGGGAACCGGAATTGTCGGAACTACAATCGGTTCTAAACTTGTTCAGATCGGCAATTCTGTTAAAATGGGTTCGAGAACTGCAGACAATCCAAAAGCAGCCGAGTGGACAAAATCAAACGGGAAGAATGCTTCGCACGGCACTTTTAAAGATGCTGCTGCATTCGGACAAATTATTTTCAACTGCACTTCAGGCTCCGGATCGCTTGAAGCTTTAAAGCTGGCCGGTGAAAAAAATCTGAACGGGAAAATTTTAGTTGATATAGCAAATCCACTCGACTTTTCGAGAGGAATGCCTCCCTCATTACTGATTTGTAATACCGATTCGCTTGGAGAACAAATTCAAAGGAGTTTCCCGGAAGTAAAAGTGGTGAAAACACTATGCACGGTAAATTGTAATATAATGGTGAATCCATCGGCGGTTCCGGGGGATCATGATATGTACATTTGCGGGAATGACAAAGAAGCAAAAGATGAAGTTAAGGAAATGCTCAAAAATTGGTTCAGCTGGAAATCAGTAATTGATTTGGGAGATATTGCCGGAGCCAGAGCTTTGGAAATGTATATTATTTTGTGGGTAAGGTTATGGGGTGTACTGCAAACACCTCTTTTTAATATTAAAGTAGTCAAATAATTTCCACTACCTTCGGATCCTTAACCTTTCTTAGTATTATCAATCCCACAATGAAAAAGAATCCGATTGATATTATGGCAAGTCTTTGGCTTCCTGATAGAAAGCTTACCAATCCGAATACAAGCGGCCCGATCACCGCGGAACTTTTTCCAAAAAATGAATAAAATCCGAAAAACTCGGTTTTCCTTTCAGGCGGCGTTAGTTTTGACATCAGGCTTCTGCTGGTAGACTGACAGGAACCCATTGCAGCTCCCGCAATTAAGCCTACAATATAAAAGCCTGTTTTATCTTCTACAAAGTAGGCTAAAATAATGGTTGCAAGCCACATGAATAGAGTAATTACGATTGTCCTCTTCTGTCCTATTGAATCGGCAATAATTCCTAAAATGACTGAACCGACAATTGCAGTAGTCTGAACAGTTAAAAAGAATATCAAAAGATCCTGATCTGTAAATCCCAATGTTGTGCTTGCGTAATTGCCGGAAAAATAGATTACGGTATTAACACCTTCAATGTAAAAGAAATATGAAAGAAGGAAAAATACAAGGTTTTTATGATTCTTAAGATTCGTGATAGTAGACCAAACTCTGTTGAATCCTACTTTGATGTACGAAACAGCTTCATCGGATTTTTTTCTTGTTTCTTTCAGGAAAATGAACAGCGGCAGTGAAAAAACCAGGAAGAATAATCCGGTTACAGGAAATGCTTCTTTAACAAGATCGGCCTGGATAAAAGGAAAGACGAGTGCAAGAGTTGCAAGGGAGCCGAGGTAGCCCATTCCAAAACCGTAGCCGCTTACCCTTCCGTAATTTTTTGGCGCAGTAATTTCCGGAAGAAATGAATCGTAGAATACAAGTCCGGCTTCAAAACCGATATTAGCGATTATAAAAATTATGATTCCCCAGAATATTTCACCGGCATCTATCAGATAAAGAAGAGATGTAGCAGCAATGCACAACGCCGTAAAAAAAAGGAGAAATCTTTTTTTGCCGGCAGAATAGTCCGCAATTGCACCAAATACCGGGGAAATAAATGCTGTAATAATCATCGAAGTACTTGTTGCGATGCTCCAGTATAAATCTCCGACCGGCTCGGCATGTGCGACTGTTTTTTTGAAATATACGGCGTAAAGGAATGTAACTACTACAATTGAAAATGAAGTATTGGCAAAATCAAATAACGACCAGACAAAAATTCGGCTGCGTTCTTTCATCAACTATTTTTTGCCGGATTTCTTGAAATACTTTCCTCGACCAAACCTCTGCCTGATTTATTGAGCTTGCCTGTTTCTTTCAGGCTGGATAAAATTGCATCTAAAATACCGTTAATAAATTTCCCGCTGCCGGAAGTGCTGAATTCTTTGGCAATTTCTATAGATTCATTGATTGAAACTTTAGGCGGAATATCGGGAAAATAAAGCAGCTCACACAATCCCATTCTTAAAAGTATTTTATCGATTACGGCGATTCTATTCATCTCCCAGTTATCTACTCTCTGTTTTATTAAGCTATCCAATTCAGTTTTATGGTGAATAACTCCGTTAATTAATTTTTCAGCGAATTCTTTATCGGAGGCCGAATCAATTTGCTTATTAAGCTCATTCATAAGCAGACTCAAGGAGTCCTTATTCATTTCATAAGCATATAGTATCTGAAGAATCTGTTCCCGGACTAACCTTCTCTTAAAAGCCTGTGTCATAAAATTAATCTTTAGTTTTAATATTCCTAAACACCCGAGCTTATAATGCAAAGAACCAGAAAATAACCATAGCAACACTTTCTCTGAAAATTGACTGTACTTTCGGTTTAAAGCTTAATTCCATGTCCGATGAAGAAAGGGCTGCATCGACATCAAAAAATTTACAAATTTCATTAACCCTTGCAAGATGGTAAGCATCAGAAATAATTATAACATCTGCGGGGCCTTCTTTATCTATCAGGTCGAACTTTATAAAATGAATCTGCTCCGTTGTAGAAGTTGTTTTATTTTCAATCCAGATGTTTCTTGGATTAATTCCTTTTTGGCGGATATATTCGTATGCAACTTCTGCTTCGCTCAATTCACCTGGCGCGTTGCTTCCGGTAAGAAGTATTTTCTTTACAATGCCTCTGCAGTACAAGTCTGCTGCTTTATCAACTCTCGATGCAAGGCTCGGGCTGGGTCTATTCTGAGACCAAACAGCGGCACCCAGCACTACGACTACATCCGCCGGATTTTTTTTCGAATAATATTTATACTTCCCTTTCATCCCGCTGAGAAGGGATAAATATGCGAATACAAGTAAAAGAAGTACGATTACAAGAGAAATCGCAACACTTTTCAAAATTAATAATTCTTTTTTCTGTAACAAACTGCCCCAGATAATAATTATTATAATAATCTGAAAGAATTGATACAAAGAAAACAATGCCCCCACCAGAACTTCTGTTTCAGGCCTGTCGAAGATGTAGCCGGGCAGAATAAACGGATTATAAATCAGCTCTATTGCAGCCATTATTAATGAAAAAGTCATTACAACTGATAAAGAAACCAGAATAACTTTTTTCGAAATAATCCTTGGATTATTATATCCGATCAATAATCCGGCTATTATGATCACTGCGAAAGCCAGATTTAGAAAATTTCCGGTGATAAAAAGGTCAAAATATGAAATCGGGAGTTTTTGATTCCGGTATTTCAGGTAATACAGAAACAATAAATCTATTATCACTACCAGGGAAAGGATCAGGGAGATTTTAAGCTTACCGGAGGCACTGTTATCAATTTTGGGCATCGGAAATTGTATTATTCAGATTAATGAATTTTTTGCTTATTTGATAGCGATAAAGTTCGTTAAAAATTTACCCTCACGTTTTCAAAATAATCAAATCCCCTTTTCACTTCAAGATGATATTTAAAATCTTTATAAATTAGAAGAAATAATATTAAGATTGAATTTGACTCCCATTGCCGTTCAATGATTAAAAAAGCCGCTCAGTAAACCTCTCTTGCAAGAAGCTTCTAAGTTTATTGTATCCTGCGGGAATATTCTCCCTAAAAAAATTATGACCATGAAAGAAGTTATCTTTCTCACCTTATATCTAAAAAATTTTGAATTAATAAAAAGAGTTAAGGAAAAAATTCAATACAGCTCAGGCTGAGTATTTTCCAGCCGGTAGTTTTCGAATTTCATCATTAAATAAACGGCTAAAAGACCGAGCAGAATGCCGATTAAATCTGATACAAAATCGTATAATTCACAGCTTCTGCCGGGTATTAACATCTGATGTAGTTCATCAATTATTCCGTAAACCACTGCGGCGGCAAAGGTGATTAGGTTATGCTTCAATTTAATTTTGGGATATTTTTCCTGGAAAATTATTGAAAGGTTTAATAAAATAGTGAGACCGAAATAGGCTGCAGTGTGTTCAAGTTTATCGTGAAATTCAAAAATTGAAGGAACACTCTCGATGGGTATTGAAGTTCCGATAAACAAAGCTATCCAGTAAATAATCAACGGCATGAACACTAATTTTTTTTTATGTTTTTCCAAAAATTTAAGCAAATGTACCTCTTATAAAATTTACAGCCGAAGGAAGTTTTTCAATTATATCGGAGGCTGTGTAGCCCAGTTCGGAAAATTCGGCCGAAAGTAAATCTGCCGAAAGGCTGTGCAGATAAACTCCCGATATTAATGATTTCTCTATATCTTTCTTCTGGGCCAGAAGCCCGGCTAATATACCGGTTAAAACGTCACCGGTTCCAAATTTAGCCAGACCGGGATTGCCGGCGGTGTTGATAAAACATTCACCGTCCGGCATAAAGATAACAGTAGGAGCTCCTTTAAGAACTAAATAAGCTTTAGTATCATTAACAAACTGTTTTCCGAATCCCAAAATATCTTTTTTAAGATCCGATGTTTTGATTCCGATTAAATTAGAAAACTCTCCATGATGCGGCGTTAGTATAAAATTCTTTAAATTTAATTTTTTGTAATTATAATTAGCTATGGCAAATATTGCATCGGCATCAATAACAATATTCCCAAATTTTTTTTCCTTTAAAATTTTTATTACGGCTCCTTGTGTCTCTTTTTCTCTCCCTAATCCCGGTCCAATTGAAATCGTGTCTGCCCATTTAATTTTTTCTTCAAGCTCGGCAGCATTTTGGGTTGCAAGATAACCTTTGGAATTGTCTTCGTAAGAGTTGACAATCACCTCATCAATTTCTTTATGAACAAGCTCTCTGGCAGATTTAGGAAACGCAATTATTGATGCCCCCGCTCCTATTTTCATAGCAGCCTTAGCGGTTAGTGCGGCTGCACCGGGCAAATCTGCAGAACCTCCGATAGTCAGGACTTTTCCGGCTGAATATTTATGTATGTTTTTTCTTTTTTGAGGCAAAGAATTGAAGGCATCTTCAGGCTCGATTAAATATTCTGAAACAGGGTATCTGTCAAAGAATGAAAAACCGATGCCGATATCGCCTTTTTTTATTTCCCCGCAATTGCTGTAGCCGTCGCCGAAAAAGAGGCCTTTTTTTAGTTCCCCCAATGTAATTGTCAAATCGGATTTAAAAATTAATTCTCCGAATCCTTTATCCGCATCCAATCCTGTAGGAATATCTACCGCTACTTTGAAACTCTTCATAAAGTTTAATGTCTCGACAATTTTCCTGATAGGTTCTTTCAATTCACCGGAAGCGCCGCTTCCGAGCATAGCGTCAATAATAACGGTGCATTTTTTAAAAGGGTTAAGATCCGCTAATGAATTATATTTTTTTAAGATTATATTTTTATTTCCCCCCGACAGAGCCTTTATAATTTTATAATTAGCGAGACAATCGCCTGACATTTCAGATTCAGTTCCCAGGTGAACAATTAAAACATTGTATCCTTCATTTGACAAATGACGGGCCGCAGCAAAACCGTCTCCGCCGTTGTTTCCTTTTCCGCAAATTATTCCAATTGAACTCTTTGGCAGTGAAGCAACTTTTTCCTTTACATACCTGGTAATTTCAATTGAGGCATTTTCCATTAAAACAATACCGGGCATGCTTAATGTATTTATAGCAAAAGCATCTGCTTCCTTAATTTGTTGTGTAGAAAATAAAGGTATCATAAAAAATTTATGATTTAGAAAATTGTTAAAATTTATAACTCCGATAAATTATCTAATTATTCAATAAATAATATATCTTCATCGGTTTTTTCAATAACTGCTTCATGCTTTTCCTTCAGATAAACTGCTATTTTTAAATGATTATTCAGATTAAAAATATCTTTATCCTTCTCGACAACAACCATTTTAATTGCTTCATATTTTGATAAGACATCCTTCAGGTTTTTAAAATCATGAAAATAGAGATCGGTAAAATCTTTTTCTTCCTTGATTAGTATTCCTTTGGAAGCTGGAGAAAAATCGGTTATTATTTCATGCTCAACAACTACTTTTAAGAAATGCGCTTTAAATGGTAAAATCAGGCGGTTATTGTAATACAAGCCGGATTTTTTATTTTTCAAAACTTCCTCAATGCTGCTCATTTATTTCTCCGTTAATTAAAAAAAACAAGCCAGATTAATATAGAAACAGGGATTAATACCGGAATTGAAAATTTTATTATATAAGAAAAAAATGAAGGCATCTCAATTCCTGCTCCTTCGCTGATCGATTTTACCATAAAGTTCGGCCCGTTCCCGATGTACGTCATTGCTCCGAAAAATACTGCGGCTATTGAGATTGCCTGAAGATAAATACTTCCATCTGTTACAAATTGTCTTACTTGTTCCTGAATTCCTACATCCAGCCCAAACTTTCCCATAGCTGCACTTAGAAAATTCAAGTAAGTCGGGGCATTATCTAAAAATCCGGATAGCAGCCCTGTTGCCCAATAAAAAGTTCCGGCATTAAGCTGTTCGCCCATTGCTCTTGCTTCGTGTGCTATTAATTGAAGAGCAGGTATCATTGTTGCAAAAATCCCTGCAAATAAATATGCTACTTCTTTTATCGGTTCAAAATCAAATTCATTCCCTTTGAGTGCTTCTGCATCGGCGGTTTTATATGAAATATATACGACTAAAAACATAATTATTTCTCTAATTCCAAAGGGGAACGGGCCTAGTCCGGGAATCCAGGATATAACTGCCGGATCAAGAAAAACAGCCAAAAGTATTATCCCGAGAAATATTAAATTCTTTAATCCTTTGAATTCAAATTTACCGTCATATGCTGTCTCTTCCTGCTCACCCTTTTTGTTCAATGAATCTAATACATAGAATATACCGATAACCAGCAGAGTAACGGGAAGCCAAATATACCACACATTTGACAAAACCCAGAAAAAAGGAACACCGCGTAAAAATCCTAAGAATAAAGGAGGATCGCCGATCGGTGTTAAAGCGCCGCCTATATTACTTACTATAAAGATAAAAAATATTATGTGGTACGGGGCAATTCTATCTTTGTTAATTTTAATGAAGGGCCTGATTAAAAGCATTGAAGCACCCGTTGTTCCGATCAAGTTGGAAGTTACCGCACCGAACAGCAGGAAAATTGAGTTGAACAAAGGTGTTGCCTTGCGATTAATCCGGATTAATATTCCTCCTGAAGCAACAAATAAAGAACTCAGCAAAGCAATAAATGAAAGAAATTCGGCAAGTGAATGAGTTAAGCTGTGCAGATCTTTTAAAATTATTAAATAATATAAAACGGTTATTAAGCCAAGAGAAATTGAAATTTTAGGATAGTGGTGTTCCCAGAAATGCCTGTAAAATACAGGCCCGGTGGCTATTGCTACAAGCAGAAGAACAAACGGTGCAATCATTATAGGATCGGGAAGATTATGATTTGCCTGCTCGATTGAATTCAATTCTCCGGTTATATTACCGGAAACCGGAAAAATAAAAGCCGCATTAAGAAAAAACAGACAGATTATAAATATTAAACGGGATTTCATATTCATGGCTGTTTTAAAGTCGGTTTATTCGGAGTGAAAACCTGATTAATAAACATTATAGAAGTTTTTCAGATATTCTCGGAAAAGAAGGGAAAGTTTCAATCCAATAATATTGCTTTATTTCTTCTTAAAAAATTTTATTGAGAAACCCTTAGATTCTTCGGCTCCTTAGTTTGATTTTTGCTCTTGTTAATTTTTTAGTCAATCCTACATTATCCATCATACATCATACATCATCCATAAAACATCATACATCATCCATTTTCCATCCTATGGTGTATTCCTATAAATCATTCTAGGAAAGGGAATTGTTTCTCTTACGTGTTCCAGGCCGCAAATCCAGCCGACAGTTCTTTCAAGTCCCAACCCAAACCCGGAGTGCGGAACAGATCCGAATCTCCTGAGATCAAGGTACCATTCAAATGCTTCTTTGGGAAGTTTATTTTCCTCTATTCTTTTCAGCAATAGTCCATAATCATCTTCGCGCTGGCTTCCTCCGATTATCTCGGCGTAGCCTTCAGTGGCTAGAACATCAACTGCCAGAGCAAGTTTATCATCTTCCGAATCCCTCTTCATGTAAAAAGCTTTTACTTCAGCCGGATACCTATGAACCATAACAGGCTTTTCAAATTGATTAGAAATGATTGTTTCATCGGTTCCGCCGAAATCATTCCCCCATTGAAAATCAATCCCGTTCTTTTTTAAAATTTCAACTGCCTCGGTGTAAGAAATTCTTGGCAGCGGACGTTTTACATTCTGCAATTTTGAAGTATCACGTTCAAGGATTTTTAATTCTTCTTCCTTTTCCTTAAGTATTGTTTGAACCACATATTCTAAAAATTCTTCGGCAAGATCCATATTATCGTTAAGATCATTAAAAGCAACTTCAGGTTCAACCATCCAGAATTCGGTTAAGTGTCTTCTGGTTTTAGATTTTTCAGCGCGGAATGTAGGACCGAATGTATACACCCTTCCTAAGGCCATTGCGCCGGCTTCAGCATAAAGCTGTCCTGACTGCGTAAGATAAGCTTTACCCAAATCAAAATAATCGGTCTCAAATAATGTTGAAGTTCCTTCACAGGCTGCCGGCGTAAGTATGGGAGGATCCATTAAAATAAAATTTCTGCTGTCGAAAAAATCCCGTATGGCTCTCACGATTCTGTGGCGTATCAGCAGAATTGCTACCTGTCTGCTCGATCTAAGCCATAGGTGCCGGTTATCCATCAGGAATTCAACTCCATGTTCTTTGGGAGTAATGGGGTAGTCTTTCGCTTCGTGAATTACTTCCAGTCCTGTTGCGTCAAGTTCAAAGCCTCCCGGTGCACGAGGTTCCTTCTTAACTTTTCCGGTAACGATTATGGAAGATTCCTGCCCGATCCGGTCAGCCATATCAAAAATTTCGGGAGTTACATTCCCCTTAAAAAAAATGCACTGCAGGTATCCTGTCCCATCCCTTAATATTAAAAATTTTATTTTCCCGCTCGATCTTTTATTAAACAGCCATCCTTTTAAAGTTACTTCCTGATCAACAAAATTTCCTAAATCCTTAATAAAATATTTTTGCATTCATCAACTGCGGTTTAAATTATAATTATCAAATATAACCAGAGGGGTATAAAAATACAAAGAAATGAAGGTCCTGGAATATGTTGAATTTGTTCTTACTGCACTAAAACTGAAGTGAAAATTTTATAGTCGGAACAAGTTCGATGTTATCGGCAAAATTAATTCTTTCCATACGCAGTTTGACTGCCAGATCTTTATTAAACTGTACTGCGCTCCAAACTGCATCAAGCGCCGAGAGAAAATGGTTAATATAAATTCCGATAACTGCTTTATCCGCTACATTATAATAATCGTTTGCCTTCCCTCTTAAACCGGAATAATATCTAAAATTAGGAGGATAATTTTTGATATCCTGACCCAGTTGAAAATCATTCCAGCCCGGAGTAAACTGAGGATACTTTCCGATAAGTTCGTAATACTGCTGATCGCCGTGCGGCGGAAGCTTATGCGTTCCGTTTTCATATGTATTTAGGACAGCCCAATCAACTCTAACCCAGGGCGGAAGAGATTCATCATTACTTATAATTATTCCCGGATCGGTACCTTGCAGCCTGTTATTAATAATCCATTGCGCATACCTGACTACACTCCAATTATGATCGGGATTTCTATAATCATCCGCATACTGCTGAAATTCTTCAGTCTGATCATCGCCTTTATTATCATAAACAACAGCAGTTGTAATTACTGCAGCTTCGAGAGCTAAAAATAATGCGGTCTTCCAGTAATCACCTGTATAAAATTCTCCTGCCCCGGGAACAACTATTGAAAGAAGTCCGGCTAGTAACGGAGATTTTTTATTTTCCGACTGAAGCTGTATAACAGGAGGTTTTCCCGGTTCCGTTTGACTGAATAAGAACCGTGAGTCTGCATACAAATTCCCCGACAATATTGAATCAGCCGGTTGTGCATTGATGGAGGAGAATATGATTACACTTAATAAGAAAATGTTATAAATATTTTTCATAATTAATTCTTTATTGCTCTCTGTTAAAAGGAATAATCAAAAATAATTCTACAATAATAAAGCTGATTATTAAAAGTCAAACCCGAATAATATACCGCCGTATATGCGCCATTCTTTGCCGTAAGTGATCTTCTCATTTCTTACAACTCTTTCAATTTTATCAAAACCGTAAGAAGCATTAAAAAATATGCTGGTCGGGAAAAGATAGTATGAGTTCATTTGAATTCTTAACTCGGCTCCGGCACCTTTTTTAAATTCTTTTAGTGCCGGGAATTCACCATTCCATGCATTTCCGAAATCCCCGTAAACAGAAAAGAAAATTTTATCCAGATAAAGATGACCTGCCCTGGCATCGATATTTCTAAACAAAGGTATCCTGTAAGTCAGGTTCAGCCAGCCTACTTCATTCCCGCTGACCGCATAAAACGGATATGCCTTCATCCCGATTAATCCGCCCAGATAAAAATCAAAGAAATCGGGCTGTCTTGGACCAAGTATTGAACCGGCTCTGACCTGGGTAGTTAATGTATGATCCGACCAAAGAGGCAAATAAATTTTTGAATTTAACTCCAGCCTGTGAAAGTTGAACAATCCGTAACTAGGTTTCAGGACACCCTCTTCAATAGTATAATCCCCTGTTTCGTTAAATTTATTAGATTCGAAATTATAAAGTGCCTCCAGCGCAATTCCTTTTGGATTTATTTCGTCATCCTTATCCGGCAGTATTGCGTTAAATGTATATTTAACCTGATAATTATTGCCGATAAAATAGGTATCATGAAATGTAGGATATAATTCAGGCGGGTTGATAACAGGTATAATAAAACTTTCCAAAGTAGCAGTATACTGGCTGTAAATGAAACGGAGTTCAAGGTCGGAACCTCTTGCAAATATCCGGTGCTTTGCAGCTATGTCTACTTCAAATAAATTATAAGTTACTCCTGTATTTACGTACTGCGATAAATCCAGCGAATCAAACACTACAGTAACATCGCTTTTCCTGCTGATGTTGTAAAGCTCTAAAGACATCTCAGGTTTTAACCCCAAGTTGAAAAGAATCGGGAGTTTATTCCTGTAGTCAAAGGTTAAAAATAAATCTCTTTCCCATCTCGTATTTATTGAAGCCCCGGCAAATATTGAGTAACGGTTTAGCATATCGCTTGAAGTAACATATAATCCCGGTTTTATTTTTTCCACGAAAGAATTTGTTGTATTGTAATTATCATACCGGATGAAAGGGAAAAAAGACAGCTTTGAAAATACACCTGAATATTTTTCAGGAGTGTATTCGGGAGTTTCATAATCATTAAATTCAACAAGCCTTCTTAAGTTGAATGCAGCCAGATCTCCTTTAGGCTTATGTTCATCAAGCGGCGGATTATCAATCCAATCGTAGCTTCTGCCGGCAATAACCTTTTCCTGCTGATCGGCAGGAATATAAAATATTTTATATCCCGTTGATGTATATCCGGAATAAAGTATATTTCCTTTATCATCTGCGGAAGGCATAAATGCTCCGCCTGTAACGTTCGTCAGCTGCTTTTTCTCATTTGTATTCAAATCATAAGAATACAGGTTGAAAATGCCGGTTTCATCGGACGCATAAATTAAATTACCTTTTTTATCAAAAACCGGATTCCGGTCATCCGTATTTTCGCCGATTAAAATCTTATAGCCGCCTCCGTCAGTATTAATTTTTGCAATGTCCCTTGTCTGATGATAACTGTAATCGAAAATAATAAATGAATCGTCGTTCGAAAATTTGGGATTATAAACCTGTTCACCGTTTTCGAAGAATGTAATCTGCTTAAAATCCTGACCGTCAATATTTACCATTCCCAAATTTGTTGTTCCGTCTTTCTGAAACAGAAAAACAATTTTTTTGCCGTCATGGGAAACGGACGGCTGATTTGCACGGAGATTATTTGTTAATCTTACTTCTTCATCGTTATCTATATCGTATGCATAAAGATCGTGAACATTATACCAATTCGGATTGTCGTCTTCAATTTTAGCATACAAAATTTTATTTGTGCCGGGGATAAAACTTACGGTAGACCTGACATTGCTGACAAGCTCTTTTTCCTCTTTTGAATTTAGATCGTAAAGATAAATTCCGGAAGGACTAAAATAGTCGCTGTTCTTGTTTGATACGTAAATAAATTTTCTTTCATCTTCGGAGAAAACAGGATAAAAATTTCCGAATCCTTGCTTGGCTAAGGTATCGCCGGTAATCCGGTTTGTTAAAACTTTTTTCATTCTTTTTTTATAATCATTTACAATGAATGAATGCCATTCATCGTAAATTTCTTCTCCGTTTTTCCCGAGCACATCTTCAAATGCCGCATCGATTGTAAAGTTATTCCATTTACCAAGCGCTTCGGTGATTTTGCGCAGATTATCTTCGCCGTATTTCTGGGCTATATACTTGGTTAATGCAAAGCCGGAATTGTATACGGATTCATTACCGAGACTTGTTTTCCCGAAAACTCCCATCTGGTTCCAGGTAAGCAGATTTCTGTCCAGTGCATAGGATCGGAGAATCATATCCCTGTGGCTGTCCCATTTATCGTACTCAAATTCTTTTCGCATGTACTGTGCGGTTCCTTCCGCAAACCATGCCGGCATGTTGATAGTTGCAATAGGATAAGAAACGATAAAATTAGGAAATCCGTAAAGAATGTCCGGCCTTCTTTCATCTTCATAATTTAAGCCCTGCAAGAAAACTGCGGGAACAGTTCTGCCGGCTTTCATCGATGCCTGCAGCTGCACCATATGTGTGAACTCATGTGAAATAACATTTCTAAGCCAGTTATGAGTGCCTCTCAAATCAAAATCCAAAGCACTGGTCCATATTTCAATCTTGTTGTCGAAGAAATATGTAGCTCCGTTTGAATAATCGTCAATATCTTTTATAACGAAATGAACTTTCTCAGGTTCATATTCGTAAAGAGAAGTAATCGGGTCCCAGACTTCATCGGCAATTTTGGCTACTACTTTTGCGGTACGTTCGGCTTCCGCATGATAATGAACTTCTACATTTTCACCTTTAATTGTGTACCAGTCAAGCTCGGGATGGAATTCCGTGAACTGAGCCAAAGCTGCAAATGAAATAAAGCAAATTATAAATATTGTATGAACTAAAATTTTCATAGATCTTCGTGGTCTTGCTTCCCCTTTATCCCCTCCTTTAAATGGAGGAGAAAAGGGAATAATTTTATTTTATTAATGTCATCTTTTTTGTTTGAGTAAAATTCTTAGCTTTAATAGTGTAGAAATAAACTCCCGAACTCAAATCACCTGCATTAAAATCTACCCTATATTCTCCGGCTTTATAAAAATCGTTCGTAATTGTTGCCACTTCTTTTCCAAGCAGGTTATAAACCTTTAACTTCACAATTCCATCTTCCGGCAGACTGAACTTAATAGTGGTAGACGGATTGAACGGATTAGGATAGTTTTGCTTTAAAGAATATTTATCGGGCAGAATATTTACCGGCGGTTTAACTCCCGTAAAAATATCATATTTTAGTTTTAAGGAAGGATCTCCGAAAATGTTAAAAAGTCTTCTGCTTGATATTATTTCCGAACTCTCCCAGACTTCACCCAGGGTATACCGAGATTCTGAGAAAATCTTCCTCATAGACTCTTGAAAAACCAAAAAGGCTGGATTGGCATAATGCACACCTACGTAATTCAAACCTCCTATCGCGCCGTCATCAGATAATAACAATTTATCGGTGATACTTGAACTAACAGTATCTGAGAAATATTGAGTGCCGAAGTAAAAAGTAATAAAAAATTTATTTCCGTTATCGATTAAATCAACATCATCGATGGTAAAATATTTTTCATGAGTGTATTGGATACTATTTCCATGACCGATGAAAAAAACTGCTGCCGTGCCCGAGTTATTTATGAATTGCACGATAGAATCTTTAGTCCCGTAGTAATCGGAAGAATCATCTTCAAAAAAATACTTTACGTTAATATAAGAAGAGGCATTATTTCCGATATCCAGAGAAAAATTTTCCCAAAGTTTACCTTCAAAACTCTCCGTTGTATACTGATCATCGCTCAATATAAGAGCTTTATTATTCCATAAAGAAAGACTGCTGCTTCCTTCGTACTGGATCAGCTTGTTAAAATAGTTATTCAGCTCGGTTGTGTTCCTTGCGGCAATTCTTCCAACATAAAAACTGGTTTCAGTTGTATCTGTACTGTATTTGTTCATTGCATAATAAAAATCTGATTTTGCAGTATCTGTTTTTTCGTAGTACGGAACACTTATAATTTCATAATTAGGTATCTTCGTCAAATCACCGGCAAGCAGAAAATATTTTGGTTTGGGATTTCTCCAGAAAGTACCTGCATAGCTAATAAAACTTTTTATGTTATCCTGTTTAATCAAACTTGAATCAAACTCCTGAAAAATTTCAGATATATCGGTAATTAGTACTTTAAAGTTCCGGACAGCCTCTTTATGAATCTTAAACTGTTCGCAGACAGATTTAAATTCGGGAACAGTGATTATTACATAATCATATTGATTTGTAGTATCACTGAGACTAACCGGCTGGCTGAATGCCGTCTGAAGCATAATAACAAAAAGGACAATGAAGCTTCTCATTTTACCTCCCTAGGGTTAGTTAAACATCCGGCTTTTGCCGGGACGTAATAACTGTAGAGGTTTTGTAATAATATCTCCCTTTTTTAATTAAACTAATTCGAGGCCGCAGCCAATTTTACTGACCTTGAAAATATTAATTATTTAATAACAGCTATTTTAATTATGTTAATTTCGGTTTTTCCGCTTGTGCCGGTCGCTTCAATTCTTGCCAGATATACTCCGCTTTGTATATCATTCACATTCCAGATAGTTTCATTATCAAATCCGCCGCGTGCATCGTTGTTTAACTCTGCCACAAAATCTCCTGCGAGATCGAATATCTTAATATTTATTTTTGAATCTTCGGAAACATAATATCTTATTTGCGTCATCCCGTCATAAACCGGATTAGGATAATTATACGCCCGGTTTGACGGGAAGAATTCAGCAATCCTGTTTGAGTTTAACGGAGCTTCTACAAATGATGAATTAAAATTACTGCCGTTTTCTTCCGCCCAAAATAAATTACCATCTATCGAACCGATGCACCAGACAGACAGATTATTTTTTACATCAATTGCAGCAAGAGATGCTTTCCCCCGGTAATTAAAAACTACCGGAGATGCAGCTAATTCTGCACCGGCTGAAATAGGAAATCCGTCAATAACTTTTCCGGTTCCGCCGTCAAAGGCAAAAATTCTCCCATCCTTTGTGTAACCGATAACTTCAGATTTGTTATCTCCTTCAAAATCTGCTGCAAGAGGAGTTCCTGTAAAACCCATCCCCTGGGGATCGGTAAACGGAAAATTATCGGCTACGGCACCTTGAAGATTAATTGCATGAAGAACATTGCCGTCTGTAAAAAGGATATAATTGTTTCCGTCATTCTTTAAATCAGCCATTGAGAAATTATTGATTTCTGCTGATGATGATATATTTAACGTTGTAACCGAATGATCGGGATGTCTAATCTTAAATTGATTTCCTTCATTAAGAATTACCGGAGTTTGCCTATCTAAAATACCATCTTTAATCATGTTTGATAAGCTTGGTTCTGAAATACTCCGGGGTTCTAAAATTTTGGGTGTTCCGACTATTTCCGGGTATAAATGAAACGAAGAATCTGTTACAGCCAGGATTAGTTCGTCTGCCGCTATTTTTTTTATAGGTGAATTACTGACCGCAACTGAATCGGTTAACGAAATTGAACCGGGAAAATTTGCCAGAGAGTAAATCAATATTCTTCCTAAAGTTGTGCCGACGATTATTTCAAATATATCCTGATTATTTTTTCTTATAACCGGACCAGCGGAAAAACTTTCCCCAGACTGCAAATGAATTATTGTATTCTCTCCGGTTACTGCAGAATTAATTTTAAATTCATTCCCGATTAAACCGATTGAATACTTGCCGCCGTTTATCTCCACTGAAGCAGTCTTAAATGATGAGAAATTTCCATCAATTAATAAAACAGTATCCTGGTTGAACCTGTAAAACATGGAATCGGAAATCAGGTCGAATGAAAAAACCGATGGACCGGAAGAATTTGTAATTTTTTTTGTACCGGAAGGGAGATTTAAATTCGAACTTAGCAACGGTTTTACCGTTGAGTCGCCAAATGAAACCGTAAAGCTCATTTTGTTTGATATATCCGAAAAATTACTTATGGTGATCAGGCTGTTTGCCCCTGAATTTGAATTTGTATTTGGACGTGTATCTATAGAAAAACTGCCGGAAAATAAATCGGCCGGATTTGACCTGTACCAAAAATCCTGCTGGATACCTTCTCCAATTACAATATCCCCAAGGATTGTTTTAAATTGTTCGCCGATATCCTGTACGCCGTCGGCCTCTTCGACATCCACCCCGCGTCGTTTCTTATCGTTATTAACTTTATTCTCTGCTAACTTAGAATCAATTACATTTTCATCAATATGCCAGATGACAATTCCGTTGCCAGGCAATGCCCAGTCGAATTCATCTACATCCGTAACAATTCCTTCTACGGAATCAATATCGAAACTGTAAAAACCTGTTGTATCTTTTGTAAATACTCTTGTGCTTGTGAATCCGTTATTTAAAATTGTAAGCCGTGCGCCGTCATTCCTTGTATCGCGTATCCTGTTTTCAATTAAAAAATATTCGGAGGAATTAATTGGCACTTTAAGGATTACAGTATCGGATACCGATGCAGCAAGATTAGCAGCTAAATTAATATTTGAAGAATTTAAATTTACCATAACCGGCTCAGCCCAGCCCATTCTAATTTTTTCCCATGCAGAAGGCTCGGGAGGAAACAAACCGTTATATGCAAAGATTGACTGTCCGTCCATTAAACCGAATCTTCCTATTGCGCTTAATCCTGTTTCGGTATTAAACAGATCCGGCAGTCCTAGATGGCTTGCGACACTTGCAGCTATTAATCCATTAATTGAAATTTCAAAAAGTACTTTGCTTCCGTCAATTGCAGTCAATTCCCGGCTTTCGGTTTCGGGTATTATCATACTGTTATTAATTACAAATGATCCGCCGGAGACAGGTATGGAAATTTTTTGAGGAGAATTTACCCCTATATAAATAGAAGGAATATCTTTCTCATTGCCGATGCTGCCCGGAAGAGAAATATCTCTTCCTACCCCGGCATGAAAAATTGAAAATAGATCATAATTACTGAAATCAAAATTGATATAGATGGAATCAGCCATTTCCCACACTTTTGTAGCAAATTGAGCAACCGGCGTGAAATCAGTAGAATTTATCGCAGGCGAGTAATCTCTCATCACTTTCGGCACTGAAAAAGTATCCGGTAAAATATTGTATTCAACAACAAGCTTTCCTTTGGATACTTTTGTAAAATAATTTTTTACGAAATCCATATGAGCCGCAAAATAATTTCTATCGTGCGGAAGAGGATCGATTATAGTATTCCCGTAATTGTTTGAATATATAGAGCCGAATTTTCCGTTTCCGAATGTTGTTTCATCACGGTCGGTTTGAAAACTGACCATAACGCCAAGAATTCTTAATGTATCTGTTTCAGCCAATACTGATGGAGAAGCTGAGAAAGAAGGATTTGCTTTTCCGATAAAATTTTGGGCAGTTAAACTGCCCAAAACGATTATTGAAATCTGGAGGTAAAGAAAAATTTTCAGCATAAAAAATTAAATACCCCTTGGAAAGCCTCTTGTACTTTCAGGTACAGCTCCCCAACCGATCAGTACAGTAAATCTTAGAGTGTCGGAAAGAGGATGATTTTCCCCTCCTTTAAAGACAGAAGTAGTTATATAGCTGAAATCAAAACCGTAAATGTCATACCTGATACCCGCTCCGAAAGTAACAAATTTTCTGTTTCCGTAGGACGGATCTTCATAGAAGTATCCTGCTCTGAGTGCGAAAAGAAAATCTCCAGGGGTACCGTACAAATATTCCAAACCCATTGAAGATACGATGTCGCGGAGTTCTTCACTGAAAGGTTTGTCTCCCCAGGCTGTAAATATTGCCTGATACCATTCTTTGGAAGTAAAGGAAGTATCTGCATCCTCACCGGTACCAGTAATTACAGTTTTTCTGCTCACAAGAAGTTTACTGAAATCCAGCAGATATGTTAATGAATTAAATTCATCATCCATTATTTTGTAAGCAAAACCTAATCTGAAATTAGTAGGAATCGGATCTGCCTGAGCCTGATCGATGTAATAAATTTTCGGACCGAGATTGCTTAAGTTAGCGCCGACGCTTATCCTGTTTCCAATATCTTCGTCAATTAAAGGGAGAACAAGCTTCAATGGTCTCCACATAGCAGCAAGGTCAAAGCTGACTGAAGTTGCAACGCCTGAACCCGTCTCTCCTTCGGTAGGCTGATCTGAAAGCCGGCTGTGTATAAGTCTGAAATTAAAACCAACACCCCAGTCGGGATGCAATTTTGTTGCGTATCCTAAAGTTAATGCAGCATCGAAAGAATTAAATCTTCCCAGCTCAACAACATTACCCTGCGCGTCCAGTTCGGAACTGGTCCTGATGAATTCGCCGAAATTCATGTAAGTAATACTCGCTGTAACACTTCCTTCGAGGTCCTCAATATATTGACGGTAGGTTAGATAATCATAAAAAAGGTCCAGGTGAAATTGAGGAAGCCAGTTGCTGTGTGTAATGCTCAGCTCGGTACCGCTTTGAAATGCAATACCGGCCGGATTCCAGAAAATTGCAGCTGAGTTGTCGGCCAATCCGGCGCCTGATTCGCCCAAACCTCCAGCCCGCGAATCCGGAGCTAAAAGTAAAAATGCTACGGCGGCTTCTCCTTGTGCATTTGTTATTCCGGCAATTGGGATCATAAGCATTATGCCGACCATCAAAAGCCTAATTATTCTCTTCATTTTATTCCTCCGATTTAAATAAAAACCCATTTTCAATTAATCATTAAGAATTTTATGATTCAATTCTTAAATTTATACAATTCTTATCTTATAATTGCCAATTTGCCAAGTACACTCTTATTAAACTGGCCGTCTAACGATTTTATTATTATCTTATAAAGATATACTCCGTTTGCAAGCAGGTTACCGTCTTCATCCCTCCCGTCCCAGTCGAGTTTTACGAAATTTTCTTCCTCGCTTATATTAATTCTCTCAAGTTCTTTTATCATTCTTCCCGCTACCGTATATACCTTTACCTTTACATGGAATATTCCGTTCTGCTGATTTTTTTGGAATGTAAAAGTTGTATTGGCAGAAAACGGATTGGGATAATTGTATACATCTCTTATTACAAGTTCATTTCCATCCACAACCGTAAAATAACTCTCTTCACTTGAGAAATTGTTAAACACATCCCATGCCTTTACCTTTATCTTGTATTCTCCCCGTTCTAACCCGTTAAACTGATAGTTTATTGTTCCCGATTTTCCTCCGGCATCCAGATCGCCGGTAAAATACTCGGTAAAGTCGATAGGTGAAGATTCATTGTCGTTTAATATTCCTTCGAGCTTATGACCTATTCCCGTACCTGTCGTATTAACTCCGGTCTCATCACTAATATTTACCATTAATCTTGAATCCGGATTTATTATACTTGAGCTTCCGGCGCTTTGATTATCATAATGAATCTCTATTTCAGGTCCCTTACCGTCGTTTACCGCACTTGAATCGCTCCCTCCGATTATAACTCTATCGGTATATCCAACTCCATTTGTCTCGTTATTATAAAAATAGACAAGAATTTTGCCGTTTTTATTTTCGTAGGAAATGTCCTTCGGTACAACAAAATCGGCTGTGAATTTTCCATTAATTATTGATATTTTTCCGTTGAAAAGAATTCCTCCGGGAACGGTTATATTATAGTTGTTGGTTCTAACCATATCAATCTTTTCAATGATTGTGGTATTTCTATCGGAATCATAAACCGATAGAATAGCTTCACCGCCGTATTCCTGCCAGTTTGTATCATCCGGCTTTTTTACATTTCCGGTAATGTTAGCTTTACCTAATGCTCTTAATTGTACATTGTTGATCGGAGGATTTAACGACACTCCATTAATCGAATCAATAGTTGAAGTAAATTGGGGAACAAGAAGCCTTAATGTAGGATCGCCGTATAAATGAAACTTCTGATCGTTTGCCGATGTTTTCCCTATTTTCGTCAGCATATAAGCTTTACCAATCGTGATTGGTAAATTATCTGTCCCCCTTGATGAAAGAAGAAGTCTTCTGTAAAACTCTACATTTAAAGCGTGATTCGGACTTGCATAAACAGGTCTTGTTGATGTAAATGCTCCAATCATTCCGCTTTTTTCTTTAAGTATCAGCATTTCGGTTGCGCTTTGAGTGCCTGTAAAATCATACTGACCGAAATTGCACGTAGCAGCAGTCAGGAAGAAATATTTATCGTTATTTATTTGTGAAATTGTGGAACTTTTTTCAAATATTAATTCATGCGCCAACACTTCATAACTACCATGACCGACATAATTTAATATCAATGTACCTCTATTAATAGCATTTATAAGAGCTTTATTCACTTCCGGCTTCGTTCTGCCGACACCTGTAATCACCGTGGGATATGCAGCCAGGTATATTTTATTAATATTAAAAGATTTTGGAATTAGTCTGGCCAGAGCTTCTGACTGGTCTGTGTGCAGCGTGCCATCATTCCCCTCGCTTGTTAATCCGTCATCGGCTACAAGGGTAATTAAATTCTGCCAGGTTCCTCTTTCCATATTTGTTTCATAATCAATAATCTTATCCACCATAAAAGCTGCTTCCTGAGTTGTCTGCACATTTAGTCTTCCTATAGCCAAATCCACTGCGGCATCATTGCCGTCCACTCTTACGTAATAATCATCCATTGGATAGGAATCTATTAAAACGAGATTATCCGACTGAATTGTGGGCGCCAAATTTTTGATCATTGGAATCTGGTAAGTAGGTATGAAATTATTATTTGCTCCCTCCATATTTTTTGTATCGTATGTTCCGTCACCGAACAGCAGAACATATTCAGGCTTTATTGTCCAGTTATCATATGCATATTGAATGAAATTTCTGATAGCCGTTACATCCGACATTCCGCCTGCGAATTCATTGAATATTTCATTTACATACGCAACAGATGTGGAAAATTTATATTTTGATTCACTTGAACGATACTTTTGCAGTCTTTCCGCTTGAGTTTCAAAATTCGTATTTGCAATTATTATTAATTGTGCTTCAGGCGTTGTTCCTTTCACATCCTGATTTTCAACTTCTACCCCATTAACCGGAACTTTGAAGTTGTCATTGCCTATTCCCAAATACTTCGACACTTTCCCGGCTGTTTCCGAAGCCTGGAATCTGAATTCTCCCCCGCTTATCATCAGCGGATTTGTTACCATTTTTACATTTGAAAAATCAGTTACATCGAACACCTTAATGTTAGATGAAGTAAAACCATTCAATTGATACTCTACTAATGCCGTAGTATCCATTGAAAAAAATACCAGCTTATCTCCTGATGCAGCAAGAAACTTTTCAAAGTAGATTTCAAAGTAATCGAGATAACCCTTGGTGCCGGAACCTGAATTTGTAATCTGAAATCTTAACAGGCTGGTATTTTGCGGCAACGGATTATTATATTCCATTCTTTTAATAAACTGATATCCGGCGGAATAACTACTAGTAGTACCGTATCCGCGGAAGCTTTCTGAAAAGAGTAAATTCGAATTCTCCTCTACCCTAAGCGTGAAAGGACGCTCCGATGCATTAATAAAACGGAATTTATACGATATTGGAACTGATTCCACTCTTGCATCTAGACTATTAGTATATATTCTCATTTGCACAGATTGCGAATATTCATCTCCAACATAGTATCTTCCTGTACCGGAAACTTTTGCTTTGTCTTCTTCCCACGATGCATAAGCTTTAGTTGTGCTTTGTATATATTCAGCCTGAACATCGAAGTTACCGTTCTTTCCTTGCATCCTTTTTCCTGTATTCCCGCCCGCAGTTATCCAGTAGTAGTTTTCTTTAGAATAAGGTGTATAATATCTTACCGTTGCACGGCTTACGGTATCATAATCCCAAAAATGAATTCCTCTGCCATAGAATATGATATAATCTCCCTCATCAAAACTGCCGTCTTCCTCCCCTGCTACTGTTACGGCATTTTCTATTAAATCTGCGGGATGTGATTCTTCAATCCGTTCCGATAATGCTTTACCACCATTGTTGTATATCTTTATTGTGCGCGGATCAGTCGTACCCGGATCAAAGCCCCAGGAAGAAAACAGGCTGCGGTCTATCTTGTACATTCCCTCTTCAGGTGCTTCAAATTTCACCCATTTACCCGTTGATAATACACTTGTTGTAATTTTTTTTACTTCTCTTCTTCTCTCTTCTTTTATCCAGTATTTGGCAACATCATAATTTGGGATCGATCCCTTAAGGAATTCATCCTCCTTTTGCAGATTGACTATCCGGTTTGAGGGAAAATTTATTCTGAAAACTATTTTCCCATATAACAAAATTTTACTCTGCATCGGATAGAACTTTACCGGTCTTATTAGAAAACGGTGTGTGGGAATTCCTCTAATTATTTCAAACTCTCCAAAGCTGACTAACTCTTCACTGCTCAGGTAATTACTATAATTTTCCCCTACAATATATTCCTCCACCAGCATTCCCTTATCTATCTTCGGTTTTCCCTTCGGGAGCAGCTTTCCGTTGATTTCCTTATAAGAGGAATTTAAAACTTCTATTGTGTTCCCGTATTCTGAAGGTACACCGATATTTATTGATCTCTCCGGAACCAATGCTTCCCCCCACTTCTGCTCGTCGGGAACATAACCGTTTGCCAGGTCTATTCTGAGATATTCCTGGTTATTTAATTTCTCTTTTAATGTGTCGTATAATGCAGTATATTCTATTATTATTGAATTAAAATCAGATGAGATTACTTTTATATCTTCTTGAGGGAATATTTGAATGCTTATGCAGAGGATTGAGATTATTATAGAGATATTGCTTTTCATCAAATATTATAAATAAATTATGGAGAAACCCCGAGCAGCGGGTTTTTAGTAACTATTTTTCCTGTAGCAACTATCCCTATAAAATTCTCCAAAATCTTTAGTTTAATTTAACTAACGCTCATCTACTTTGTCAAGTCAATAACAAATTAGAATGAAATAAGCAATTATAATCCCAATTCTTCTTTTTTTTCTTTCATTGCATTGATGCAAAAATCTATATGCTCATCTAGAGGAATACCTAAATCTTCAGCACCTTTAACAATATCTTCCCTGCTGACACTCCTGGCAAATGCTTTGTCTTTCAATTTCTTTCTAACCGATCTGACTTCTACTTCGGCAATCGATTTACTAGGCCGCACATATGCAACGGCGGTTAAAAATCCGGTTAGCTCATCGCAGGCAAATAAAACTTTCCGAAGCAAATTTTCCCTAGGAACTCCTGAATAATTAGCGTGGGACAGAATTGCATTCATGAAGTCTTCATCGAATCCTTTTTCTTTAAGAATTTCAGCACCTTTAAAAGGATGTTCCTCTGCCGTCGGGTACATTTCATAATCGAAATCATGAAGCAATGCAACATTCCCCCAGTATTCCTCATCTTCACCATATTTTTTAGCATATGATCTTACGCATGCTTCCACAGCATAAGCATGCTTCAGCAGACTGTCGGATTTTGTATATTCTTTAAGTAATGATAAACAGTAATTCCTATCTCTCATTATGTCTGCCATGATTCCTTTCCTCAATAAAAAATTAAATGCCAGGTAAGTATTTAATTACCGGAAATATTATTGAAAATAACTCTTAAATCTTATTCATTTGCAGGATTAAAGCTCGGACAGAGATCACCTAAAAAACATCTTAAACATTTTGGTTTTTTTGCAATGCAGATGCTTCTCCCGTGCATTATCAGCCAATGGGAGGAATTAATCCAATCTTCCTGAGGTACCAGATCTTTTAACCTAAATTCAATCTTTTCCGGATCTTCTGAATTTATAAATCCCAGCCGGTTTGATAGTCTTTTTACATGAGTATCCACCGCAATTGCAGGTATCCCGAATGCATTGCCGGCCACAACAGATGCAGTCTTTCTTCCTACTCCGGGAAGATTATTTAATGCTTCAAAATCAGCTGGCACTTGTCCGCCGAATTTACCGATTAATTCTCTGCAGCAAAGCTTAATGCTTTTTGCTTTTTGCTTATAAAATCCTGTTGAATGAATATCTTTCTCAAGTTCCTCATCCGGAACACTGAGATAATCCTGAGGTGTTTTGTATTTTTTAAACAAATCCTTTGTAACAATATTAACTCTTGCATCGGTGCACTGAGCCGATAAAATTGTAGCTATCAGCAGCTGTAACGGTGTTTTAAAATTCAGTGCAGTTTTAGGATCAGGATATTGTTTCTTTAAACGCTCAAATATAATTCCCGCATGTTTCCTGCTTAATGTACCCGGCACCGATTCAGTTTTCAGTTTCATGTCCTATTAAATTAAAATTATCTTTCTTAACCGTTTCCATCAACCCTCATCCGTTTTCAATTTTCCATCTCCCATTTTCCATTTATTTCCTATCTCTATAATATTTTGGATGCTTTATAAACAACCTTTCAACAGGTTTATTGTTTATTATATGGCTTTGGATTATCTCCTCAACGTCATTTAATGTAACTCCGCCGTACCATATTTGTTCAGGATAAACCACTATTGTTGGCCCGAATTCACACGAGTCGAGGCAGCCGGAAGAATTAGCACGCACATTCGATTTAAAATTGAGCTCTTTAAGTCTTTTCTTAAACAGCTCACGTAACTGCATGCTTCCTTTATCGCTGCAGCATCCGCGGGGATCGTCGGGGGGACGTTTATTTTCACAAATAAAAATATGCTTCTCGAATCGTTTCATTGTACTGGTAAAGGACGACGGAAATTTTTTGGAATGTTTATTTTCAATTCGGCATTCTTACGTTAAAAATACATTTATATTTTTACGGAGGCAATCTTTGAGATGCATTTCCACAAATTGTTCTGTTCGCAAGTTGTTTATCTGTTTGAATAATTCAAGAGAGAATTCGGGAGACAATTTCGGTTGTTAAAGGCTTGACGATATAATCGACTACGCTTTTATTTTCTAATGCGCGTTCCCTATCTCTGGCATCAAATGAAGTTGAAAGTATAAAAATTTTATATTGACTTTTTACTTTTTCGTCAAGCTTATCAAAATAACTCAGAAATTCCCAGCCGCTTACCCGGGGCATATTCAAATCAAGGAAAACAACAGTATGAGCTTCGTCGACGCCGGTTGTATTTTTAACAATGTAATCAAAGCCTTCTTCCGGTATGGTAAACGCTTTTACAACAGCACCTTTAACAGAGGTTTTTATTGCAATCTGGCACAGTGCATTATTTATAGTGTCATCATCTACAATAATAAACTTGGTAATGTTATCCATTTAAAAGGTGCTCCGGGTTATTAATTATAAAAATTTCAAATGTTAAACTAACAAAATAGAAAATCAGAAGTGGTCAGACTTCAAACTCCAATTTAAATTCGGTTCCTTTGTTTACTTCACTTTCAATCTGAATTTTTCCTCCAAGAGTTTCAGTCTGCATCTTAGTCATAAATAGTCCCATTCCCTTTCCTTCGGTATGGGTATGAAAACGCTTGTACATCCCAAATACTTCTTTCCCCTTCTTTTTAAGATCGATGCCTATTCCGTTATCCTTAAAGATTAATAAAATTTTACCGTCTTCCTTCAGACTTTTTATTTCAATTGAAGGATTTAAATCTATCCGCTTATATTTTATGCTGTTTAGTATTAGATTATAAAATATGCTGTACATATAGCTCTTCAGGGTCATCATCTCGTCAATTGCGGTAAAATCGGTTTTAATTTGTGCATGTTCCGCTTCAATAAGAGTTGATATACTGGTTTTAATATCCTGTACCAGCTTTGAAAAATGAACCTTTTCCTTCTTCTCGTTAACTCCCTGTTTCACCTGGAGGATATTGCTTAAATCAAGAATTACCTCATCCAGTTTTTTCACCGAGGAAAACAATCCTTTCATCATTAAAATTTTTTCGTTGTCATCCAGGTCAACATGCTGCATTGCGTCGGATATTCCTATAATATTTGCTACCGGTGTACGAAGGTTATGCGACATGATATAAGTAAACTGTTCCAGGTTCCGGTTCTGCTGCATAAGCTCGGCAGTCATTTTCTTGAATGCTTCATCCGCATTTTTAGCATCTGTGATATCTTCCTTAATAGCGATGTAATTTGTAATTTCACCTTGCTCATTGAGTATAGGAGATATTAAAGCTGATTCCCAGTACAATTCACCATTTTTTTTCTTATTTAAGAATTCTCCGCGCCAATCTTTTTTATTTGATATAGTATTCCATAATTCCCCATAATCTTCGGTAGTCATTTTGCCTGATTTTAATATACTCGGTTTTTTCCCTTTTACTTCTTCGAATGTGTAACCCGTAAGCGAGGTAAATTTAGGATTAACATATTGAATATTTCCGTTTTTGTCCGTTATTACAATAGATGCAGGGCTTTGTTCAATTCCGGCGGTGAGCTTTCTTAAATTATCCTCGGCAATTTTACGCTCGGTTATATCATGAACAATTGAATACAAAAAGGTTTTTTCATTAAAAGAAATTGGTCCGCTGAAAACCTCTACGTCCCGAATATCGTTGTTTGCTAATTTGTGCCTGAAAAAAAAGTGTCTGCGCTGTTCTCTTTTAGCCCGCTCCATCTCCTTAAATATATCTTCAGCCGGGAGCTGATTTATATCGGAAATATAGAGCCGGGTAATATCGTTATAAGCGTATCCGTAGAATTTTATGGCGGCAGGATTTGCATCTACAACTTTTCCGGTTTCAGGATCTATCAGGAGCATAACGGAATGGTTATTCTGGAACAAGCTGCGGTAACGTTCTTCACTCTCATTAAGCGCCTGCTGGGCCTTATTACGTTCCGTGATATCCCGAAAAATTCCCACAATATATTTTTTGTCGTCGATTAAAAGCGGGGAAAGATTTATTTCACAGTAAATCCGTGCATCATCTCTATTCTTAAAAACCCATTCAAGCAGCTGAGGTTCCCCGTTATTTAGACCAGCAATTATCTTTAAAAATTTTTCTCTTGAGCTCAATCCGTCATGCTGAAATTCCGGGGAGAAATCGAGTAAAGACTTGGAAACAATGCCCGATTGATCCGTTTTAAAAATATCTTCAGTTTTGGCATTGCAGTTAAGAATCTTTTCGTTTTCAATAATTACAATCGGATCATTCGATTTTTGAAATAATGCCTCGAATTTTTTAGTGGACTCGTTAAATTTTAACAGATCCTTATAGTTCTGCCTGCTTTGAAAATAAAGGAAAGACACTCCTCCTACTGCAAAAAGAGGAAATAAAAAAATGAGTATAAAAGAAAGCCTGTTCGATACAGGCTGATATATTTCGGAAAGATCGATCTTTGAAACCAGCAGCCATGGAGTATTTTCAATCTGCCTAAGATCAGCCAGCACTTTTTCGCCTCTGTAATCAATTCCTTCAATAATGCCCCT
>Ga0105101_10000130_pt1 | contig 28712 bp, 24 predicted proteins | sample PPLLak21cMay2015_2_FD_87037 | JGI IMG/M metagenome (GOLD analysis project Ga0105101, IMG submission 87037) | Freshwater sediment microbial communities from Prairie Pothole Lake near Jamestown, North Dakota, USA - PPLs Lake P8 Core (1) Depth... | ecosystem: Environmental > Aquatic > Freshwater >... | reverse complement strand
CGCTGCTCACGGCCGCGGCGCTGCAACCGATCGCGGCAAGCGGCAGTCCGGGCTACGTGGCCTACGCCATCACCCTGTCGCTGTTCGTCGGCCTGTTTCAGCTCGGCCTGGGACTGCTGCGGCTCGGCGTGGTGGTGAATTTCCTGTCACACCCCGTGATCATCGGCTTCACCAATGCCGCCGCGATCATTATCGCCACCTCGCAGCTCGACAAGATATTCGGCGTGCGTGTCGAAAACGCCGAACACCATTACGAAACCGTGTGGAATACGATTGTAGCCGCCAGCCATCAGATGCACTGGCCGACATTCTTCATCGCTTCGGGCGCGTTCGCCATCATGATTGTTTTGCGGCGGATCGACCCGCGCATTCCCAACGTGCTCATCGCCGTCGCCGTCAGCACGACACTCTCCTGGATGATCCGCTTCGAACACATCGACACGGCCGATATCGCCCAGTTCGAAAACAAGTCGGTGCAGCTGGTGGTGCGCGATGAAATTGCGCTCACGCGCGAGATTCCGGAACTCGACAGGGAGATCGTCGACGCGGAGACGCAGTATCGTCAAACGCTCTCCCGGTTCGGTACCGACGACTCACGCACCCTGCTCGCCCAGCACGCCTACGACACGCTGAAGCTCAAGCGCGAGCGGCGCATCAAGAGCGTCAAAACCGATATCGAAGAAATCAAGAAAATCCGTTTCGATCACGTGCCGGGCCCGGGGGACGTACTGGGCCGGTTCTACCTGCATGGACACGCGCCGCCAGGCACTGTGGTCGATGGACGGCTGTGGCGTATCCGCAGCGTTGACGGGGAAAAGCTGGTCATGAACGGCGGCGGCAACGTGGTGGGCAGCATTCCCCAGGGCCTGCCGAGCTTCGTCCTGCCGAAATTCGACTCGGTTGCCATACTTCAACTGTTTTCCGCGGCGATAACCATTTCGCTGCTCGGCTTCATGGAGGCGATCTCGATCGCCAAGGCCATGGCCACCAAGACGCGCCAGAAACTGGATGCCAACCAGGAGTTGATCGGTCAGGGGCTGGCCAACATCGCCGGCAGTCTTTCACTGAGCTATCCCACTTCCGGTTCGTTCTCGCGCTCCGCGGTTAATATCAACGCCGGCGCCATAACCGGGTTTTCTTCCGTGGTGACCAGCGCCATCGTCATCATCACCCTGCTGTGGCTGACGCCGCTGTTGTACCATCTGCCGCAAGCGACCCTGGCGGCGGTGATCATGATGGCCGTGGTCGGCCTGATCAACGTCAAGGCCATCCAGCATGCCTGGAAGGCGCATCGCCAGGATGGTACCGTCGCCATCGTCTCGTTCGTGTTGACGCTGGCGTTCGCCCCGCACCTCGACAAGGGCATCCTGATCGGCGCCGGCCTCGCCCTGATGCTTTATCTGTACCGCACCATGCAGCCGCGCGTGGCGGTGCTGGCGCGTCATCCGGACGGCACCCTGCGCGACGCCGAGATGTTCGGCCTCGATACCTGCAAGAACATCACCATGATCCGTTTCGACGGCTCGCTCTACTTCGCCAACACCAGTTATTTCGAGGACAAGATCCAGGAGCGCATCGCCACCAAACCGGAACTCAAATACGTGGTCGTGCTGGCCGATGGCATCAACCAGATCGACGCCACGGGCGAGGAAATGCTCTCGCACCTGAGCGAGCGGTTGCATGCCGCGGGCATCGAGATCCTGTTCGCCGGCCTGAAGAAACAGGTGATGGACGTGTTCCAGCGCACCGGTCTTTATCAAAGTCTCGGCGCCGAGCGCTTCTTCCGCACGGAAGAGCAGGCACTGGATCATGTCTGGAAGAAACTCGGCAACCACCACGAAGTGGATTGCCCGCTCAACATCGTGTGCCCGGTCACACCGGCGAAATAACCGGAAATTTCCGTGCCCGGCGCTCAATTGGGGTGGGTGCGGCAATGATGCTAGAATCGATATTCCGCATGTTGACGAGGCAGACAGTCCTTGGATGACATCTCCACCGGCGTTCTGATCGGCGCGCTGGTCTTTCTGGTGTTTCTCTCCGCCTTTTTCTCGGCCTCCGAGATCGCGATGGTGAGCCTCAACCGTCACCGGCTGCGGCATCTTGCCGACTCCGGCCGCCGTGGCGCGCGCATCGCCGAACGACTGCTGGCGCGTCCGGATCGTCTGATCGGCGTGATTCTCCTCGGCAGCAATACGGTTAACGCGTTGTTCTCGGCGCTCACCACGGTTACCGTCATCCGGTTCTGGGGCGAGGACGAAGGCGCGGTCGGCATTGCCACCGTCATCATCGCGCTGGTGATCCTGATACTCACCGACTTGGCGCCGAAGACGCTCGCCGCCCTGCATCCGGAGCGTATCGCCTTCCCCGTCGCCTTCGTGCTGCGACCGATGCTGTGGCTCATCTACCCGGTGGTGTGGGTGGTCAATGGCATGGCCAATGGCCTGTTGCGCCTCGTTGGAGTACGCATCCAGGCCAAAACGGCCGATCAGGTAAGCCCGGAGGAACTGCGCGCCATCATCATGGAAGCCGGAGTGCTGATTCCGGAAAGCCATCAGGACATGCTGCTGGCGATCCTCGATCTGGAAAAAATCACCGTCGATGACGTGATGGTGCCGCGTGGAAAAATCGAGGGCGTCAATCTCGACGTCGAGTGGGACGATATCGTGGCCCAGCTTACCGGCAGCCGCTACACCCGGCTGCCGGTCTATCGCGGCAGCCTCGACAACGTCAGTGGCATGATCCACGTGCGTCGCGTGCTGAACCTGATGCGCGAGGGCAAGCTCGACAAGGAGTCGCTGGAACAGGTCATCGTCGAGCCCTATTTCATTCCGTCGGGCACGACGCTGACGACGCAGCTGCTGAACTTCCGGCAGGTCAAGCGCCGTGTCGGTCTGGTGGTGGACGAATACGGCGACATCCAGGGACTGGTCACGCTGGATGAAATCCTCGAGGAGATCGTCGGCGATTTCACCGCCCACACCATGGGCAAGATCGAGGACGTCCACCCCCAGAGCGATGGCAGCTACCTTATTCGCGGCACCGTCAGCCTGCGCGACCTCAACCGCCAGCTCGACTGGAAACTGCCCACCGACGATTCCCGCACCCTGAACGGGCTGATCGTGGAATACCTGGAAGACATCCCCGCGCCCGGCACCAGCCTGATGATCCACGGCTATCTCGTGGAAATCCTGCGCACCCGCGGCACCGCCATCGAGGTCGCGCGGGTACGGCCGGTCGCTGAAACCGTGTCCGCGACAAGCCCGGCCTCGCCCGAATAACCGCAGCGCTTGACCGCCGCCCCCCGTGGAAAACATCGTCTTTCTCGACCGCGACAGTATTCAGGCCGACATACGCCGCCCCGGTTTTCCGCACAAATGGCGCGATTATCCCGCTACCGCCGCCGCGCAGGTCAGCGAGCGCCTGAACGACGCGACCATCGCCATCAGCAACAAGGTCCCGCTCATGGCCGCCAGTCTCACGCCGCTCAAGCACCTCAAGATGATCGCCGTGTGCGCGACAGGAACCAATAACGTTGACCTCGACTATTGCCGCACGCATGGCATCGTCGTTTCCAATATCCGGAATTACGCCATGCACACCGTACCGGAACATGTTTTCGCCGTGGTATTGGCGTTGCGGCGTAATCTTGTGGGTTATCGCGAAGATGTAAGCAACGGGCTGTGGCAGAAGGCCGAACAATTCTGCCTGTTCACCCGCCCCATCCTGGATTTGCACGGCAGCACGCTGGGCGTGATCGGCAACGGGACACTGGGCCAGGCCACGGCAAAACTGGGTGCGGCCTTCGGCATGCGTGTACTGATCGCCGAACACAAAGGCGCCGCGCAAACGCGGCCCGGTTATACGGCTTTCGAGACGATTCTGGCAGAGAGCGACGTGATCACCCTGCACTGCCCGCTCACGCCCGCGACGCACCACCTGATCGGCGCGCCGGAATTCCGGAAAATGCGCCGCCATGCCCTGCTCATCAACACCGCCCGCGGCGGCCTGGTGGATGAAGCGGCGCTGGTCGAGGCGCTCAGGGACGGCGTGATCGGCGGAGCAGGATTCGACGTGCTGACCACGGAACCCCCGCGTGCGGGCAACCCGCTGCTGGATCTGCGCCTGCCCAATTTCATCCTGACCCCACATGTCGCCTGGGCCAGCCGCGATGCCATGCAAATCATGGCGGACCAGTTGATCGACAACATAGAGACCTTCGTGCGCGGCACACCACGGAACCGGGTCGTCTAGGCGGCGTTACCGGGCTACAATCGCACGGACATGTCGCCCACCAAATCCCAGCGCACCGTATTTTTCGTCTCCGACCGCACCGGCATCACCGCCGAGTTGCTGGGCAAAACGCTGCTGACGCAGTTTCCCAACATCGAATTCCGCAAACGCACCTTGCCGTTCGTGGACACCGTGGATAAGGTGAAATCGGCGCTCGCGGAGATCAACGACACGGCGCAAAGGGAAGGTCAGCGGCCCATCGTTTTCAGCACCCTGATCAACGAGGAAGTGCGCGCGTCGCTGGCGCCCGACAACGCCCTGGTCATCGATCTGTTCGCCGACTTTATCCGGCGTCTCGAGGCGGAACTGGGACTGGAATCCTCCCATGCCCTCGGCCTCAGTCACGGCATGGGTGATGAACTGGTCTACCAGAAGCGCATGGATGCGCTGAACTACACGCTGTCCCATGATGACGGTATGCATACCAATAACTACGACCGGGCCGAGGTGATCCTGGTCGGCGTGTCGCGCACCGGCAAGACGCCCACCTGCCTCTATCTCGCGATGCAGCACGGCATCTGCGCCGCCAATTATCCGCTGACGCCCGACGATTTCACCGATCTGGCACTGCCGAAACCGCTGCTGCCACACCGCGCCAAGCTGTATGGCCTGACGATACAGCCCGAACGGCTGGCGAAAATCCGCCACGAACGCAAGCCGGAGAGCCGTTACGCCTCGCTGGAAAACTGCCAGACCGAAATTCGCGCCGCTGAGGCCCTGCTGCGCCAGGCGCATGTGCCCGTGCTCGACACCACCACCATGTCCATCGAGGAAATCGCCATCTCGATCCTGTACGGCACGGGCCTGATCAAACGCCTGAAGAGTTAACTGAAGGCTGACATCAGACAACATGTCCTCTGATCATCGCTCAACCTGCACGCTGACGCACATACAAGACGAAAAAACGCCCATGACCTCACATCACCGGCTCACGATTCGGGAACTGCGGGTTCGCGCGATCCATGCACCCATGTCGCTGCCGCTTCAAACCAGCAGCGGGACGATCAGCATTGCGCCACTGGCCCTGATCGACTTGCATACCGAGGAAGGGATAACCGGCTGTGCCTATCTTTTCTGCTACACGCCGCTGGTGCTCAAGCCCGTTATCCAGCTTCTCGCCAACCTGACGCCGGTCATCAGGGGCGATGCCGTTTCGCCGATGGATCTCGATCGAAAGTTGCAGGGCCAGTTCCGGCTACTGGGTGCGAAGGGCGTCGTGGCCATGGCGCTGGCCGGCATCGACATGGCGGCGTGGGACGCGCTCGCAAAAGCCCAGGGCTTGCCGCTGGCGGCGGCGTTGGGCGGCTCACCGCGTCGCATTCCGGCCTACAACAGCTGCGGTCTGGGCATGATCGGCGCCGAGCGCGCCGCCGCCGAGGCACAGCGGCTGGCGGCGCCGGGTTTCAAGGCGATCAAGGTCCGGCTCGGCTACGCCGATCTGAAAACGGACCTCGCCGTGGTGCGCGCGGTGAAGCGCGCAATCGGAGACGATATCCAGCTGATGTCCGACTACAACCAGGCGCTGACAGTCCCCGAGGCGATCAAGCGTATCCAGGCACTGGATGGCGAGGGCCTGTACTGGATAGAAGAACCGACGCTTGCCGATGACTATGCCGGCTACGCCCAAATCCGCAACAAGGCCGGAACTTCCATTCAAATGGGAGAAAACTGGTGGGGACCGCATGAGATGGCGAAATGCGTGGCAGCTGGCGCTTGCGACCTCGGAATGCCGGATGCGATGAAGATCGGCGGCGTCACGGGTTGGCTGCGGGCAGCGGCCATCGCCGAGTCCACCGGCCTGCCGGTATCGAGCCACCTGTTCCCGGAAATCAGCGTGCATCTGCTGGAGGTTTCACCAACCTGTCATTGGCTCGAGTACGTTGATTGGGCCACCCCGATCCTGCAAGAACCACTGAGGATAGACGGCGGTTACGCGATCGCGCCTGACGTGCCGGGGAACGGCATCAGCTGGGATGAGGCCAGCGTGAAACGATATCTTGTGCAGTGATTCGAACGCATTAAGGAGTATGGCGCGAGTAGCTCAGCGCTTGGCCTGTTTCACCGCCACGTTATCGCGCACATAAACCGGCAGCGCCTGTTCCGCGGCGATGGCCTGGCCTGCCTCAACTGCCACGGCCCCGAGCTGGGCGACATTCTGGGCGCGGGGATGAACCTGCTTGCGCCAGTCAGCGACACGTCCTCCCAGACGTTGCAGCAAAGCGGCGTGATGCACATCCCAGCCATTACCGGCGCCCAGCCAATTATTGCCTTCGGGTAGAGGAACATCTGAAGGCACGGTCACGCTTTCAATTCCTGCCAGCTCGACGATACCCTGCGCGTTTCTCACATAGGCGCCGCTGTATACCTGATTCATGCGCGCATCGAAGGCCGCCAGCACCCGGGATGCGTCCACGCCCTGCGCCAGCGCCGCCAGCGAGGAGACCGGCGTGACCGGAATGTCCGCGCCGAAGGCGAGGCCCTGCGCCACCCCCGCGCCGATGCGCAATCCCGTGAACGATCCCGGGCCGCGACCGAAGGCAATCGCATCGAACCGCGCCAGCGCAAATCCGGATTCCGCCAGCAGCTCGTCCACCATGGCGAGAATGCGCTCAGAGTGCTGCGTTCCGTACTCGAAACGATCCGTCACTACACCGTCAGACCAGATCGCGACGGAACAGGCTTCGGTGGAGGTATCCAGGGCGAGGATGTTCACATCAAGATTGCCGGAGAGATGCGAGGAAAATCAATGGCGCGGGCCGGAGACGGTCTCAGACCGGCATCGGCTTGTCATCGATCAGATTCAGCCAACCCTTGGCGATGCGATAGATGAACCACAGCGCATTGGCGCAGAGAATGAACCAGCCGATGACGATGAAAAATGTCAGGCCGCCTACCGCGAACCACAGCAGCGTGAACCAGAAGGTCCGTATCTGCCAGCGGAAATGCGACTCGAGCCAGGTGCCCTGCGCGTCATCGCGCTTGATGTAGCTGATGATGATCGCCACGAAATAAGTTATGACAAACAGGAAGCTGACGGCCTGCAAAGCGTACACTGCGATGGTGACGTTTTTCAGGCGCTGAAGATCGGCCTGAGGCTTGCTCTCTGCTGTCAGCGGTGTATTCATGGTGCCCTCGGTCCCAGGCGCTGCCCGGTTGATTTATCCTCCGGCGGGAGACAGGCGCGGCATCCCGGGCGGAAAATCGAATAATAGCGGAAATACACGAACACCCATACCGGCAGCAGGCCGATCCACAGCCATTCCCAGGCTCCGGCCGCCTGTTCGCCTTTCCACCAGGCCACCGTAATCGTGATGGATTGCAGGAAACTGAAGGCGAACATCATCCATAACACGAAAGCGACAAGCAGCTTCAGCCACATGGCGCGCAGCCTGCCCATCTCAATCAAGACTGTCACCGAGACACTGCTTGAGCTCTCCGATCAGTCTTGTCCTGTCCATGGGCGTGGCGCGCACGGTACGCTTGCGCGCCGCCCAGACCGGATCGGGAAAGTGCGCATCGTCGGTAAAGCGCGGAATCACGTGCCAGTGCAGATGCGGCACCTGGTTTCCCAGCGAAGCCAGGTTGATCTTGGCCGGTTGCAATGCTTCACGCAGGATCTCCTCGGTGGCGAATACCACCGCCATCAGGTGCGCCCGCTCCGGCTGCGTGAGATCGGTCATCTCCTTCACATGCCCGCCCCAGATCACCCGGCAGAAGCCGGGATAATCGGCGTCATCGACCAGGATCACGCGACAACGCTCGTCCTGCCACAGGACGGTTTCATTCGCGGGATGACACAGCGGGCAGGAATTCATATTTTTAATATCCTTGTAACCGCAGATAAACGCGGATAAAAAACAAAGAAGTTATCTGCGTTAATCAGCGGTTTCAAAATTATTCATGTCTTTACCGGCCTCACCTTGGAAGCCGCGAGCTTGGCGCGAGCACGAGCCTCCTCCGTATTGACGCCATTCGCAAGCGCCACACCCATGCGTCGGCGCGTGAACGCCTCGGGTTTGCCGAACAGCCGCAGGTCGGACTGCGGCACACGCAGCGCCTCGTCCACGCCCTCGAAGGCGATGCCCTTGGCCTCCATGCCGCCATAGATCACCGCGCTCGCGCCGGGCGCGCGCAGGGCCACCGACACCGGCAAGCCCAGAATGGCGCGCGCGTGCAATTCGAACTCATTCTGCACCTGGCTGATCATGGTCACCATGCCGGTATCGTGCGGGCGCGGGCTGACCTCGCTGAACCAGACATGATCGCCTTTGACGAACAGTTCCACGCCGAAAATGCCGCGACCGCCGAGATTGTCCGTGACTTTCTGCGCGATCTCGCGCGAGCGCGCGAGCGCCTTCACGCTCATCGCCTGCGGCTGCCAGGACTCGACGTAATCGCCCTTGACCTGCACATGTCCGATGGGATCGCAGAAAAAGGTTTCCACTTTTCCGGAATCGCCCACCGCCCGCACCGTCAGCTGCGTGATTTCATAATCGAACTTGATCGTCTCCTCGACGATCACCCGCGTCTGGTTCACGCGCGCCCCACTCATGGCGTATTCCCAGGCCCTGGCCACGTCTTCCGGCCCGTTCACCGTGGATTGTCCCTTGCCGGAGGAGGACATCACCGGCTTGATGATGCAGGGATAACCGATGCCGCCGTCAATGGCCTCCTTGAGCTCCGTCTCGCTGGCGGCAAAGGCATAGCGCGAGGTCGGCAATTCCAGCGTCTCGGCCGCGAGCCGGCGGATGCCCTCACGGTTCATGGTGAGCTGCGTCGCGCGCGCCACGGGGATCACCTCGGCCAGCTTGTCGCGCTCGATTTCCGCCAGCATGTCCGTGGCAATCGCCTCGATCTCGGGCACGATGATGTGCGGCCGTTCTTTTTCCACCAAGGCGCGCAGAGCGGCGCCGTCCGCCATGTTGATCACATGCGCGCGGTGCGCCACCTGGTGCCCCGGCGCATCGGGATAGCGATCCACCGCGATGACCTCGACGCCAAGCCGTTGCAGGGCAATGATGACCTCTTTTCCCAGTTCTCCCGCCCCCAACAGCATGACACGCGTCGCGCTTGGGCTCAGTGGTGTGCCGATTTTCATTTTATTTCCTTGGTGCTAAGTTTTGCCACAGAGAACACAGACATAAAAAGAGACACGATTTTACCCTGTGATCTCTGTGAACTCTGTGGCCAATTTATTATTTCTCCGCGAAGTGGTCATGGCCGCTCTGGCGCGGCTGGTAGGGCTTGCCAGATTCATTAATGATGTGCAGGCCCGGCTCCGCCTCGATCACGCCAATGGGGTGAAATCCGCAGGCAGGCTGGAGCTTTTCCAGCGCCACCACATGCTTTTCCGGCACGGTAAAGCACAGTTCGTAATCATCGCCACTTGCCAGCACCATGTCCCAGCCGGTTTCATGGACATGCGTCCGGCAAACCGGCGAGACGGGTATTTTGTCCAGTCTGATCCGCGCGCCAACCCGGCTCATTTCCAGGATATGGCCCAGATCCGCCAGCAGGCCATCGGAAATATCGATGGCGCTGTGAGCAATGCCCCGCAGCATCATGCCCTCGCGCACACGCGGTGTGGGGCGGTCCAGGCGGTCGACAACCGCCGCCAGATCGCGTTCCGGCAGACGAATTCCACCAAGGCGGTGACGCAGCGCCAGCGCGGCATCGCCCAGCGTCCCGGTGACATAAATGCGGTCTCCTGCCTTCGCCCCCGAGCGTCGCAGCGCCTGTCCCGGCGGCACAAAACCATGTGCTTCGATCGCTATGGCCAGCGGTCCGCGCGAGGTATCGCCGCCCACGAGTTGCACATTGTGTTCGCGCGCCAGCTCGAACATCCCGCGGCTGAAGTGCTGAAGCCAGTTGGCATCGGCCTTTGGCAGTGCGATGTTCAACATGAACCAGGCCGGCTCCGCGCCCATGGCGGCGAGATCGCTCAAGTTTACCGCCAGCGCCTTGTGGCCGAGGGAATACGGATCGGCATCGGGAAGGAAATGCACGCCGGAGACCAGCAGGTCGGAAGTCACCGCCAGTTGCTGGCCGGCGGGCGGCTGCAACAGCGCGGCATCGTCGCCGATGCCGGCAACGACATCGGGGCGCACGACATCCTGGTGCCCGAAGAAGGTGCGGATCAGCTCGAACTCCGTCATATCAAGTGCGCTCGCTTCGGCTCGCTCTCATTCCTGCCGGGGCGCACGAAAACCGCGTGCGCCCGTTCGGCGGCGCGGAGGCACGTTAAGTGCCTCCGCGAAAACCCCGCCTCACCTCCCCTTGCAGGAGGCGAGAGGGAGGTGTCGCGGATGTCCGGTGGACATCCGCGCCCTCGAGCGGGTGCGCGAGCTGTCCGCGCACCCCGGCAGGAAACTGATGGGGATGAGGGGGCACCGGTCACTTCACCCTGCCCTACCCCGAGGGAGAGGGAAAGCTGCATGTGACTTTCCGTCAGGCCGTGGAACGCTCGGCCTTGATTTCGCGCGAACGCAGACCCGTGGCGATCTTGTCGAGGATGGCGTTGACGTACTTGTGACCGTGCTCGGCGCCAAAGGTCTTGGCCAGCTCCACGGCCTCGTTCAGGATGACCTTGTAGGGAATTTCGGGATGAAACTCGAATTCGTAGGTGCCGATGCGCAGGCAAGCCAGCTCGACCGGATCGACGTCGTTCAGCTTGCGGTCCAGGTGCGGGGAGATGTGATCGTCCAGCTCGTGCAGGTGCAGCGGAATCTCGCGCACCAGGTGATGAAAATAGTCGAGGTCGACGTCATTCATCTCGTGGTCGAGGATGAAGTGGGCCTCGATCTCGCGCGGCGGCTGCTCGGTGAGCTGCCACTGATACAGGGCCTGCACGGCGGCGCGGCGTGCCTTGTGACGACTGCCCTTGACCATAAACCCTCCGTCAGACGCGCAATTTCTTGAGCAGATTGACCATCTCGATGGCGGTGAGCGCGGCGTCCACGCCCTTGTTGCCGCTCTTGGTGCCGGCACGCTCGATGGCCTGCTCGATCGTGTCCACCGTCAGCACGCCAAAAGCGACCGGCAGGTCGAATTGCATGCTGACTTGCGAGATGCCCTTGGCGCATTCGCCGGCGACGTATTCAAAATGCGGTGTCGCGCCGCGAATCACCGCGCCGAGCGCGATCAGTGCATCGTACTTCCCGCTGGCCGCCATGGTTTTCAGGGCCAGCGGCATTTCGAAAGCGCCCGGTACGCGAACGACTTCTATGTTAACAGCTTCGGCACCGTGACGCACCAGCGTGTCAATCGCGCCTTCCAGCAGACGCTCGCCGATAAAGCTGTTGAAACGTCCGAGAGCAATTCCAAAACGTGCGCTGCGCGCGATCAGATCGCCATCAATGCTTTTTACGTCATTCATCCGGATACCTTTTTCTCTTTGTTGTGTTTGCGATGAGTACCTGAGAGTTGCGCTGGGTCGTTTTCAACATACTCCACGATCTCCAGCCCGAAACCGGAGAGGCCGGGCGCCTTCATGGCATGGCCCAGCACGCGCATTTTACTCACACCGAGATCGGCGAGTATCTGGCTGCCCAGACCGTAGGTGCGCATTTCCTGATGACCGCGCTTGCCTCCCGCCGATTCTAATGCCTTGCCCGACCCCTGAAAATGCCGGACGCGCTGCACCAGATCAGCGGGCTTCTCTTCCTGTTGCAGGATAACCACCACGCCCGCGCCTTCGGACGCCACGCAGGCGAGTGCCTCGTGCAACGACCAGGAACCGGCGCGATGCGCCGTGGTAACGAGGTCGAGCAGGCTCTGCTGCATGTGCACGCGCACCAGCGTCGGCCGGTCCGCGCGGATATCGCCCCGGACCAGCGCCAGATGCACAGAATCGCTGATGTCGTCGTGGTAGGCCAGCACGCGGAAGTCGCCGAATTCCGTCGGCATCACGCACTCACCGACGCGCTGGACGGTGGATTCATGCTCGGTGCGGTAGCGGATGAGATCGGCGATGGTGCCGATCTTCAGTCCATGCTGCGCGGCAAACTTTTGCAGTTCCGGCAGGCGCGCCATGGTGCCGTCTTCATTCATGATTTCGCAGATGACGCTCGCGGGTTCGAGCCCCGCGAGACGCGCCAGATCGCAGCCGGCCTCGGTGTGCCCGGCGCGCGCCAGCACGCCGCCACGCTGCGCCATCAGCGGAAACACATGGCCGGGCTGCACCAGGTCGCCCGGTATGGCATCCGGTTTTACCGCGGCCTGGATGGTGCGGGCGCGATCGCCGACGGAGATGCCGGTGGTCACGCCTTCCGCGGCTTCGATGGTGACGGTGAAATTGGTCGATTGCCGGTGATGCGTGTCGCTCACCATGAGCGGCAACCGCAACTGGCGGCAGCGTTCCTGGGTCAGGGTGAGGCAGATCAGGCCGCGTCCATAACGCGCCATGAAGTTGATGTCCTCGGCACGCGCATGCGCGCCGGCCATCACCAGGTCACCCTCGTTCTCGCGGTCCTCGTCGTCCATCAGGACGACCATGCGGCCGCGTCTAATCTCGTCGATAATCTCGGTTATGGGGCTGATTGGCATAAAACCACGGTAAAAACCTGAATCGGGCGTGCATTATCACCTATTTTCGCGCCGGATGCCCTGATCCGGGCCGGACCCGGGCCTTTGGCCTGGCTCGCCGCTTGTCGGGTTGCCCCCGGCTTTCATCCCGGCTTTCCTCGCCCGTTACGGTTCCACGACCATACTCCTTATATAGAAGCGGGTACTGCCAAGGGGGGTGGCATCCGCGGTCATTTTCCAATACGGGTGCCCATAACCATGTCTGCCAAAGCCAACAAGGCCGACAAACTGCAAAGCACAGTCATCATTTCCGACCGCTTTACCGAGCGCCGGGCGCAGCTTTCCGCGCGCCTGGCCGAGGAGCCGGCCGCGGAGCCGCTCGAGCCGGGCAGCATGGTCGGCCGCTATCTGACCCTGAGCCGGATCGGCGTGGGCGGCATGGGTATCGTGTACCGCGCTCACGATACCGAGCTCAATCGCACGGTGGCGCTCAAGGTGCTGCCTCCCGCGCTCAGCAAATACCCGGAATACCTGAAGCGGTTTCATACCGAGGCCCAGGCCCAGGCCCGGCTGAACAGCCCGCACGTGGTCACGCTGTACGAGATGATGGACCATCCCGTGGGCCAGGTACTGGTGCTCGAATACGTCGAGGGCGAGACGCTCGAAAGCCGCCTGCGCCACTATGGACCGCTGACCGTTTCCGATGCCGTGGGCGTCTTCGAGCAGGCCATGCGCGGCGTGGAGCATATCCACCACATGGGCGTGGTGCACCGCGATCTCAAACCCAGCAATATTTTCATCACCCGCGACGGCGAGATCAAGCTGATGGACTTCGGCATCGCCCGGCTCATGGACAACCACGACCCGTCGCAGAACGGTGCCATGGTCGGCACGCTGCTGTACATCTCGCCGGAACAGATCAACGGGCGCGAAACCGACGGTCGCTCCGACGTCTACACGCTGGGCATCAGCCTGTTCGAGGCCGTCACCGGGCGGCTGCCGTTCGAGCGCCGCACCGACTATGCCCTGATGCACGCACATGTCCAGGAAAACCCGCCCAGCCCAAAGGAATTCCAGCGCCGGCTGCCACGTGAACTGGAGGCCGTTATTCTCAAGGCCATCGCGAAGGACCCGGACCGGCGATTCCAGACCGTGGAGGAATTCCGCGCCGCCCTGCTGGAACTGGGACTGGTGGAACGCCGGCAATCGGACGTCACCCATGCGATCGCGGGCACGCGCGGCCGGCTCCGCCACACCGAGGATTCGCCGCGTCGCATCTGGGGCGGGGCCTGGCTGGATTTTTCCATGGTGGCGACGGCGTTTCTGCTGGTGCTGACGCTCGTGCTGTTTCCCTCGCATCTCGGACCGGCACGAAACTCCCCTGAGGAAATGACGCGCACGCCAATCGTAAAATCGGAAAAACCCCAGCCAGCCGGAAAAGTGGTGGTGTCGCGCGAAACAAGCGTTGCCAAGCCGCAGAAAGTCGTCAAGCGCAAGGACAAATACGACGCGCTGCGCGAGGCCTGGGGAGGCTGACCTGCAAGCCCGCCAGGGACAGGCCATGAAGTCAACGCGACCCGATTTTCCGTCCAGTTGCCGGTTGGCATTCGTTCTTGCCGGTTGCGTCCTGCTGATTTCCGGTTGCGCGAGCCTGGGCGGGATGAGCTGCGCGCAATTCGAGCAGGCCAGCCAGGAAGCCGACTACGCCACGCATTACCGCCTGCTCGAGCCGGAAACAAAAACCGTCGCACGCCATCTGCCTCCGCTGCCACGAGGCGCCGCGGCAGTCGTGCACGTGTACGAGATGCGTGTGGATCCGTACACGACAAAATCCTGCAACCATTTGAGACTGCACAAGGAAATCCATCTCCAGCGCCGGCCCAACGGCAGATGGCAACTGGAAGAAACGCGGGAGTTTTACACCATCAGCGGCACGCTGATCGCCACACGAACCGAATCCGTCGGGAGTCAACTGCAACGCAGCGGATTTTATGCCGGCAGCGCCCTGTTGCCGATACCGGAGAAGGCGCCGCCCGGGAGATATCGCGTCGTCAGCAAGCTGGTGCTGAAAAGCGGAAGCAAGTCCCGGGGAACGGTGCTTGCAAGAACCAGTGCGAGTTTCCAGGTAATTTCTCGCAACAATTAATAAATATCTATGTAACCTTAAGCGCCGCAGGTCTTGTGTCGCCTTCGGCGACGCATACTTGTGCGTAAAAGGGGTCCGGAAAAGGGGTCAGTACCCTTTTTTAGCAAAAAAAAGGGTACTGACCACTTTTAGACCCCTTTTACTGCGGAATTAGAACCGTTTATTTGATAATTCCGTGTTGCGCGAGAAATTCGCGCGTGATAATCGACCCGTCTTTGGCCGCGCCTTCGCCGAGCATGAGCCGCTCGAGATAACGCGCCAGCAGATCAACTTCCAGATTCACTTTCGAGCCCGGCTGAAAACTGTCCAGCGTGGTTTGGGCGAGCGTGTGCGGTACGATGTTTACATCAAATTTGGCGCCGTTGACCGCGTTGACGGTAAGGCTCACGCCGTCCACACAGATGGATCCCTTTTCGGCGATATAACGGGCCAGCGTCGCCGGCGCCTCGAACCGGAACCGCACCGATCTCCCTTCGGTTTCACGGCTGACAACCGTCCCCACCCCGTCCACATGGCCACTGACCAGGTGCCCGCCCAGCGGGGTATTGAGCGTCAGGGCCTTTTCCAGGTTCACGGCATCGCCGGGGCGCCGCTGGCCCAGGGTCGTGCGCGAAAGCGTTTCCCCCGAGACATCGGCGGTGAACCCGGACGCGGAATGCTCCACCGCCGTCAGGCACACGCCGCTGACCGCGATGCTGTCGCCGGTATTCACGTTCGACATGTCGAGACTGCCGGTATTGATGCGCAGGCGCGTATCACCGCCCTTTTGCTCGATGGCGGCAATTTTTCCCACGGTCTGAATGATTCCGGTGAACATGTTAAACCTTGTAGCTACGATAAAAATCCGGATGCACGGGCAATATGCCGGTCATATCACTTCAATCCTGTTTCGCCCGCCTGATTTCGCCTTGTAGAGGGCCGAATCCGCCAGGCGGAGAAGCGCCGCTTCATCCGAGAAATCATTCATGCCCGGAATGCCGCAGGCCAGACCGATGCTGGCGGTAACGGCTTCTCCCGTGGATAGTTGCATTCCCAGATCGTGAATTTTAGTCATTATCTTGTTGGCAACCAATAACGCCCCTTCCAGCTGGGTGTCACCCAGGACCACCGAGAATTCATCGCCACCGAACCTGGCAGAGATATCGGATTCCCTGGTGATCTGTGAACGGAGTATGTCGGCAATAGCCTGCAGGCAGAGATCACCGTCGAGATGGCCTTTTTCATCGTTGAATTTTTTGAAGTGATCGAGGTCGATCATCATGGCGCAAATGGAAGCATTCTCCCTGAGGCACCTGCGCCACTCGCTCGACATGAAACTGTCGAAATGCCGCCGGTTCGCCAGATCGGTCAGCGGATCGTGCAGGGAAGAACGGATCACGGCCTGCTCGGCCAGCTTGCGGCTGGTGATATTCTGATGGGTCAGGACGAACGCTGCATCATCCAAGCCTTTGACCGGCGTGGCGCGCAGAATGAACCAGCGTTGCTCGTTCGGGCTGTGGCAGGGATATTCGAAATCAAAGAGCCGTTGCTCTCCAGACAGCACGGAATTGATTCCATCGACCACGGAAAGGGCATTGGCATCGCCGTGCAGGTCGGCAGTCCTGCATACGTCAAGGTAATTCACGCCGATCCAGTCGTATTCCGGGTCGAAGCCGTTTTCCGCGCCAAATTTTTTCCAGCTGTCATTGACGAAAATAATACGGCCGTTCCTGTCGATAATGGCAAGCTGTTCCTCAAGCGAATTGAGCGTGTTCTGGAAGAAGGCGTTGTCCATATCCCTGGAACGATCTACTCCTCGTGCTTTACCGTCGCGATGACGCGCCAGTCCTTCCCCACCGCCCGCGTATCCGTAATTTCCACGTTGAGGCGGTCGGTCATACGCAGCAGCGGCGGCACCGTGAACATGCCGCGTTCGGCGCTGCCCATGACATGCGGGGCATAATACAACACCAGTTCATCCACGAGCCCGGCCCGCAACAGCGAACCGCACAGGGTGGCGCCGGCCTCGACCAGCACTTCGTTCACTTCCAGCCAGGCCAGGTGTTTGAGCAACGCGGCCAGGTCCACGGTCTTCTCCGGCGTGGAGATGCGCGCCACCTCGGCGCCGGCCTTCTTCAGCGTTTCCGCAAGCGCCGCGTCTCCACTGGCCGTCACGATGAGCGTCTTACCCTCGTTACGCAGCATGCGCGCCCGGGGCGGCATGCGCAGACGGCTGTCCAGCACCACCCGTAACGGGTGCCGCCCGGTCTTGAAGTCGCGCACGTTGAGCGACGGATCGTCCGCCAGCACGGTGCCGACGCCGGTCAGGATCGCCGAGCTGCGCGCGCGCCATTTTTGCACGTCGGCACGCGCCGCCTCGCTGGTAATCCACTTGCTTTCGCCGTTCGCCATGCCGGTACGGCCGTCGAGGCTGGCGGCCAGCTTCACGCGCACGAACGGCCGGCCGCGTTTCATGCGGCTGATGAATCCGGGGTTGAGCGCCGCGGCCTCTGCTTCCATCAGCCCGACGTCGGTCTGGATGCCGTGACTCTCGATCTCCTTGAGCCCCTTGCCCGCCACCAGCGGATTGGGATCGCGCATGGCCGCCACCACGCGCCGCACGCCCGCCTTGACCAGCGCCTGGGTGCAGGGCGGCGTGCGCCCCTGATGGCAGCAGGGTTCCAGCGTCAGGTACACGCCCGCGCTGTGGGTATTCATCTTGCCGGCCTGGTTGAGGGCGTTGATCTCGGCATGCGGCTCGCCGGCGCGCTCGTGCCAACCTTCGCCGATGATCTTGCCGTCCTTGACGATCACGCAGCCGACGCGCGGATTGGGATCGGTGGTGTACAGGCCGCGGCGCGCCAGTTGCAGCGCGCGCGCCATGAAACGCGCATCGGCGGCCGAGGTGGTCATGATTTTTTTCCGGGCGACTTGCGGGTTCCGCCAGCCGGCTTGGCCGGCGGTTCCGGCTCCGGGATCAGCGAGAGCTGCTTGCGCCGCAGCTCGGCGCTGGGCTCGTTCTGCAGGCGTTGCACCTCGTCGCGGAAGGCGTTCAGGTCATCGAAGCTGCGATACACCGAGGCAAAGCGCACGTAGGCCACCGGATCGAGTTCCTTCAGTTCCTCCATGACCCATTCGCCGATCTGGCGCGAGGGCACCTCGCCCTCCCCGCTCGCCATCAGCTTGTGGCGGATGCGCCCGATGACTTTCTCAACCGCGTCGGTATCCACCGGGCGCTTTTCCAGCGCGCGTGAAAGGCCGTTGTTCAGTTTTTTTTCATTGAAGGGTTCGCGCCGGCCGTCGGACTTGATGACCTGCGGCAGGCGCAGTTCGGCGCGCTCGAAGGTGGTAAAGCGTTCGCCGCAGACCTCGCATTCGCGCCGCCGGCGCACGGAATCGCCGTCATCGGACAGACGAGAGTCCACGACGCGGGTTTCATCGGCGGAGCAGAACGGGCAGCGCATAGCGGAATAGTAGCAAGCGGCGAATCAAAGGCGAACGCCCCGCCCCGCGATCCTTTACGGCCGGGGTGTATCGTACACAGGGAATTTGCGGCAAATCTCCTCTGCCTTGGCCTTTACCGCCACCCGCACGGAAGCGTCGCTCATACGGTCGAGGATGTCGCAGATCAAGCCGGCCAGCTCGCGCGACTCCTTCTCGCCGAAGCCGCGCGTGGTGATCGCCGGGGTGCCGATGCGGATGCCGCTGGTGACGAACGGGGACTGGGGATCGTTGGGCACGGCATTCTTGTTGACCGTGATGTTGGCCTCGCCCAGCGCCGCCTCGACGTCCTTGCCGGTAAGGCCCTTGTCGATGAAGCTCACCAGGAACAGGTGGTTGTCAGTGCCGTTGGACACGACCTGGTAGCCGCGATCCATCATGACCTTCGCCATGGCACGCGAATTGTTCAGCACCTGCTGCTGATAGGTCTTGAAGGCCGGTTCCAGCGCCTCCTTGAAGGCCACGGCCTTGGCGGCGATGACGTGCATCAGCGGGCCGCCCTGCGTGCCGGGGAACACCAGCGAGTTCAGTTTCTTCTCGATCTCGGGATTGGCTTTGGCGAGAATGATGCCGCCGCGAGGTCCGCGCAGGGTTTTGTGCGTCGTGGTCGTAGTGACGTCGGCGATCGAGACCGGATTGGGATAAATGCCCGCCGCCACCAGCCCGGCCACATGCGCCATGTCCACGAACAGGTACGCGCCGACCTTGTCGGCGATGTCGCGGAAACGCTGCCAGTCCACCACGCGCGAGTAGGCGGAAAACCCGGCGACGATCATTTTGGGCTTGTGCTCCTGCGCCAGGCGCTCGACCTGCGCGTAATCGATCTCGCCGGTCTTTTCGTCCAGGCCATACTGCATTGCGTTGTAGATCTTGCCGGAGAAATTCACCTTGGCGCCATGGGTGAGATGCCCGCCGTGCGCCAGGCTCATGCCGAGGATGTGATCACCCGGGTTGAGCAGCGCCATGTACACCGCGGCATTGGCCTGCGAACCGGAATGCGGCTGCACGTTGGCATAGGCCGCGCCGAACAACTGCTTGGCGCGTTCGATGGCGAGGCGCTCAGCCACGTCCACGAATTCGCAACCGCCGTAGTAGCGCTTGCCGGGATAGCCTTCGGCGTATTTGTTGGTGAGTTGCGAGCCCTGCGCCTCCAGCACCCGCGGGCTGGCGTAGTTCTCGGAGGCGATCAGTTCGATGTGGTGTTCCTGGCGGCGGGCCTCGTTCTGGATGGCGGTCCACAGCTCATCGTCGAAACCCTTGATGGTCATGTCTTTGGTGAACATTAAATTCTGGACTCCTGTCTGTAGCGCGCCCTCCCCCCGGCCCGAAAGAGGATCGCGGCTGCCTGAAAAGCGGCTAAGGATATACGATTCCGGCAGGTCATGCATAACCCTGCGACAGGCCGCCACAGCCGGCCGTTATTTGTGCGCGATAATTCCGCGCGCGGCGGTTTTTTCCGGTCCTGAAGGTGTTAAAGCGGCGGCGTCTGGCCTATGCTTAATAAAGCATCAACCATCAGTCGCCAACTTGAACGTCCATGAGCGACACTCCATCCGCGCTACTGAGGGCATGGCCATGAACTCCGGGGCCTCCCCGCGCCGCAAAAACCGCTCGCTCAAGGTCTTTTTCCGGTCCGGGGCGGCCCTGTTCTTTCTCGCGCTGATCGCGGTCAATGCCGTCACGCTGTTCAATCTCTACAAGGCGTTGCGCCTGACCGACCAGGTCGTGGAGAACTCCATCGTCGAAATGCACCACGCCATGCTGCTGCAGATGTCGCTGGCACAGGCGGTGATGCCACCCAACGATTACCTGATTCACGGCAATCCGAAGGCGCGCGAGGAATTCCGCGCGCATATCAGCGAGGTCGAGCGGAATTTCGATTCCCTCGTCCCCATGACGGTGATGACGGCCGCGCAGCATCAGGCGCTGGCCACGGCCAGGCGCGACTGGGAACGCGCCAGGGAAATGGGTGATGCCATACTGAAAACAACCTCGCCGGTCGGCAACAAAGTGGCGGCCGCGCAGATGGAGGAATTCGATCAGCTGATCGGCAGCATCATTGCCCAGCTCGACGCGATACATCATGTGGCCCACTCGGAAACGGAGGAATCGCACGCGATATTGCATGACCTCAAGCTGGAGGTCACCATGATCGTGTTGGCTTTTCTGGCCATCGGTTTCGCGATCGCCATCGCCGGCTTTCTGGTACTGAACCGTCTGCTCTTCCCTCCGCTGCAAGACCTGTCCCGGGGCATGCGGTTGTTCAGCGAAGGGCAACACGCGCACCGGATCACCCGGAACATGCCAGTGGAGCTGCGGGAGCTGGCCGAAGGTTTCAATGCCATGGCGGAGAATCTGGAAGCACAGCACGCCGAACTCATGAGGGCGTCGTCCCATGACGCGCTGACCGGCTGTCTCAATCACGGTCAGTTCATCCTGGATTTCGACAGGGAATTCTCGCGCGTGAACCGCTACAAGGACAACCTGTCCCTGCTGATGGTGGACCTCGATCACTTCAAGTCCGTCAACGATACCTATGGCCATCCCGCCGGTGACATAGTGTTGCAAAAAGTGGCGGAGGCCATGGACTCGCAGCTGCGCGCGAGCGACACGCTATACCGCTACGGCGGCGAGGAGTTCGTCATCCTGCTGCCGGAAACGGACCAGCGCGGCGCGCTGACGGTGGCCGAGTCCATCCGCCGCAAAGTCGCCGACACCGCCATCGTCGTGGACGGCCAGCAGACGGTCACCATCACCGTCAGTATCGGCGTGGCTTGCTTCCCGCAGGACACGGAAAACCAGGAAGACCTGCTGAAGAAGGCCGACCAGGCGGTTTACATCGCGAAGAACAACGGACGCAACCGCGTGTGTCACCCATAAAGGTTTAGAGCTTCTCTCAAAATCAACCCCCTCATCCCCATCGTTTCCTGCCAGGGTGCGCGAACATCATGTGCGCCCTGGCAGGAATGAAGGCGAACCCTGATGCGCTTCGCGCGTGCTCATTTACTCAACACGTCGTCCCGGTAGCGCTTACTCCTTATCTGCTGCGCCGCCAACAAACAAATGGCTTTGCCTCGCTCAAGGTTCGCAGTCGACCCGGATGACACCGGCCAATTGCCGACGTGCATCAGGCGCCATAGCCGGTACATGTCGTGATGACACAACCACGGATGAAACCCGTGGCATACCGGAATCCCCCCCCTACGGCTGCAACAACACAAATGGACCGTTGTCTGTCGGCCAAAAATGCCCTGCGCAAGCCCTGTTTGCGCAGAGCGGCCGACGCATGGCACAGATATTGCTATTTTTAATAAGGATATTAGAACAGACTTGGAAATCCACTTTCATGGATAGAAGCTCACAGCAAAACAGGCCCCTGAGCGTCGGGAGCGGCAGGGAAACGCCACCTTGGCCGCGGCGTATATTGAGACTGGGCATACGCCAGAAGGTGGCGCTCATTCTCGTTGCCACCCTGTTCATCAGCCTGACCGTCAGCGGCTGGCTGGCCTTTCAGTCCCAACGCAACGACATCATGCAGGAGACGCACCTGCGCGGCACAGAGCTAACCCACGTCATCGCGCGCGCCCTGGCAAATCCCGTCGTCGGCTACGACTACCATTCCATCGAACTCACCCTCACCGAGGTTCTGCGCAACGAGGATATCGTCTACGCCAAGGTGGTGAGCCCGCGCGGTAACGTCATGACCGAACTCGGCGCAACACCAGCCAATGACGAGAAAATGGCGACGTTCAGCGAGGATATCCGGCTGAACGGCGAGCCGGTCGGCAAGCTCGTCCTCGGCCTGTCGCTGGGCCGGATCGCCGCCTCGCTTCAACAGCAGCGCACCGCTTTTATCCATCGCGAGTTCATGGTCATTGTGCTGATCGTCATGGCGGCGTTTCTTGCCATTTCATTCCTCGTCCTGCGTCCGATTACGGCTATCTCACGCGTCATGAGCGCGGTGCGGCGCGATGACGACTCTCCCGGAGAGACTCCGCTGGCGGAAATCTACCAGGAACTTCCTTCCGCGCAACATGACGAGATCGGCGATCTCGCGCGTACTTTTGTACGGCTGCAAGAGAGCACAAGCGGGGCCATGGAGAAACTGCGCCGGAGCGAACAGAAACACCGGGCGCTGATCGAGGCCATGCCGGACATGATGTTCCGTCTGAGCCGCGACGGCCGTTTTCTCGATTGCAAGGTCCCGCGCAAGGTTCGCGGTGCATTTCCCGGCACCTCACCCTGTGGACGGCATGTCAGCGAGGTGCTGCCGACCGGCGTAGCCACGACCTTGCTTGACTATCTGCACGGTGCGCTCGCCACAGGACAGAGCCGGGAATTCCGTTATATGCAGGAAACCGGCAACGGAGCCCGGAACTACGAAGCACGCGTGACGACGAGCGGAGAGGACGAGGTGCTCGTCATCGTGCGTGATGTGACCGAACACCGTGAGATGGAGGAGCAAATCCACTTCCTCGCGCACTACGACAGCCTCACCCATCTTCCCAACCGCCGCCTCTTCAAGCAACGCCTGCAGGAAGCCATCGTCCAGACGCGCCGCGATGAACACGTCGTGGCGGTAATGATCATGGACCTCGACCACTTCAAGGTGATCAACGACACCCTCGGCCATGACGTCGGAGATCTGCTGCTCCAGGGCGTGGCCGAGCGGTTACAGCGTTGCCTGCGCGCCAGTGACTATATCGCACGGACCGGCGAGGAGAATACCGCCATGGTGTCGCGCGCAGGCGGTGATGAGTTCACCATCCTGCTCACACATCTCATGGACGTGGGTGGCGCGGCGCAGGCGGCGCGGCGCGTTCTCGAGACGCTGAACACGCCGTTCCGGCTGCACGGCACCGAAATCAACGTGAATGCGAGCCTCGGCATTTCCCTCTACCCGAACGACGGCGCCGACGTCGAAGCGCTCATCAAGAATGCCGACGCGGCCCTGGCCCACTCCAAGAACGAAGGGCGCAATAACTACCGCTTCTACACCGAAGACATGAATGCCGCGTTCTCGCGCCGCCTCGCGCTCGAGGGGTATCTGCGCAAGGCGCTCGAACGCGCCGAGCTCGAACTGCATTATCAACCGCAGGTGGATATCGCCACGGGACGCACGGTCGGCGTCGAGGCCCTGCTACGCTGGCGTCAACCGGAACTGGGCATGGTGTCGCCCGCTGAGTTCATACCGCTCGCCGAAGACACCGGCCTGATCCTGCCCATCAGTGAATGGGCGCTGCGGACGGCCTGCGCCCAGGCGGCCGCCTGGGAGAAGCAGGGCCTGCCGCTGCGTGTCGCGGTAAATCTTTCCGGCATGCAGTTCCGCCAGCCCGGATTGGTGAACACGGTGGTCGAAGCGCTGCGCGCCGCCCGGCTGGCGCCGGAACGGCTCGAGCTTGAACTGACGGAAGGCATCCTGCTGCGCAACAGCGATGAAGTCATGCGCACCCTGGCGGAACTCAAGGCACTGGGCGTGCATCTTTCGGTGGATGATTTCGGAACCGGCTATTCGTCCCTCAGCTACCTCAAGCGCTTCGCGCCCCATACCCTCAAGATCGATCGCTCCTTTATCCGTGATGTGACAAGCAGCCGTGACGATGCGGCTATCGTTACGGCCATCCTGGCGATGGCACGAAGCCTGAAATTCCGGGTCGTTGCCGAAGGCGTTGAGACCGCCGAGCAACTCGCCTTTCTGAGCGCGCACGGCTGCGATTTGGTGCAGGGTTTCTTCTTCAGTCCCGCCGTCCCGGCCGAAAAGTTGCCGTCGTTGCTGGGCACCGCTTTCACGCGGCGTCTCGTCAGCGGGCAGAATTGAAATCCCTCTTCTCAGTGACAAGGAGAAAGTCACCATGACATCAAGCTGTCTGCGGTACCTGATGGGTGTGCTGTTGGCCGGCGCCTTGACGTGGCCGGCACAGGCGCAACAAGCAGGCTGCGCCGAACTTGCATTCGGTTCGGTGGCCATGGATGTCCCCGCGGCCATGCATCAGCGTCTGAAACCGCTCACCGACTATCTCTCCCGTGAACTCAAGTGCCAGGTCAGACTGAAGCTTTCGCCGGAACTTTCCGCCGCCGCCGATGATGTGGCGGCGGGCAAGGTGGACATCGCCTATCTCACGCCCGTCGCCTACATCAAGGCCCACAAGAAGGGCGATGTGCGCCTCGTGGCCAAGACCGTCACCAAGGGCGAACAGTCGTTCCGCCTGATGCTTGTCGTGCGCCACGACAGCCCCATCAAGGCAGTGCGCGATCTGGCCGGCAAGAACTTCGCGTTCGGTGACCAGGCGGCGATTCTTCAGCGTGCGGTCGTCGTCAACGCCGGCATCAAGCTCGAAGAACTTGGCTCCTATAAATTCATCGGCCACTATGACAACATCGCCCGTGGGGTGGCAAATGGTGACTTCGATGCCGGCATTCTGAAAGACACGACGGCCTTCGACTGGGAAAAGAAAGGCCTGCGCGTGATCCACGCCTCGCCGCAACTGCCGCCATACAACATCGTCGTGGGCCGGCACGTGAGCGAGCAGCTGTATCACCAGATCAAGGGGGCGTTCCTTGCCCTCAAGGCCTCGAAACCCGGACATCTTGAAGTCCTCAAAGCGCTCGACCCGAGCTATGATGGCTTCGCACCCACGACCGATGCCGAGTACGACGTGGTACGCCAGCTCGTCAAGCCGTTCGAAAAATAACAACCCTCAATGCGCTGCCTTTAAGGAAAAATCTTTATTAGTGCCGTCATTCCGGCGAAAGCCGGACAAAAATCGCCGGGAGCGATTTTGGACAGCCGAAGGCTGGCCCGAAGGGCGGAATACAGGGATGTATTCCGCAATCCAGTTTATTAATGAATTTACTGCCTTAATTACCTGGACCCGGCTTTCGCCGGGGTGACGAATCAACGAACCTTCATTCCTGCTGTAGCGTGCTTCGCGCACACTCATTTACCCTGCGGCCTCAGGCGCACCACCGCGCTGGCGTCGAACGGCATCTGGGTATGCGCGTTCGGAAACGAGGCGTAATTGGTCCAGATGTCGCCGTTCTCGGTGAAGCTCACGGTCCGCGTGTACGCGCCCCGGCGCGGCAGGCGGTAGATCGTGAACTTCTTCGTCTTCGGGTCGAGCCGGTACAGGCTGTCGGAGCCCGAGCCGGTGATCCAGAAATCGCCGGTGTAGCGGTTGCGCCGGATGCCATAGGGAAAATCCCCCGGGATGGGCAGCGCGATCCGGTCCGTGACCTTGCGTTTGCGCGTGTCGTAGATGGTGATCTTCCCGGTCGCGAGCTCCGGTATCCACAGCACGTCGTCCTTGTCGATGGCGAGGCGCTTCGGCCCGACGGATTTCTGCTCCATGTCCTGTTCCCAGGCCGTGCCGGTCCTGGGGTCGAGCATGCCGAGGCGGTTGCCGTGGGTTTCGGTGTACCAGAGATTGCCCTGGCTGTCCGCCACCGCGGCGTACAGGTGCACGCCCTTCTCCGGCAGGCTCATGGTGCGCGGGGTCGTAAAATTGCTCACCTTGCCGGTCTTCGGGTCGAGGCGGGTCAGGAACTCGCGCGAAAAATTGGTCATCCAGATGTGGCCGTCCGCGTCCTCGTGAATGTAACGCTCGGCATCCATCACGAAATACTGGATGTTGGCGCCCTTCTGGAAATCGGAATAAACCTTGAATTCCTTCGTGGCCGGGTCGAAGCGGATCACCTGCTCCGACTTGGTGAAGGTCATCCAGATCATGCCGTCGCGCGTGGTGTCGATCTGATGCGCCCCACCCGGCTTGCCCGGTTCGACGGTCACGGGAATATCGAAACTCTCCACCGCGCCGCTCTCGATATCGGTGCCGTAGAGCTTGTTGCCGAAGTAATCCGCCGTCCAGGCCTTGCCGGCGGTCACCGTCATGTCGTGATAGAACCCGGTCTTGGCCCCGGCCGGGTATTCGCGGATATCCGCCTTGGCCGTCTCGAAGTAACGCCCATGCTTGGGCATTTTGGCATTGGCCGTCAGCCATTGCGCCAGTTCCTCGGTATCCAGCCGGATAAGATTGAGCTCGAGGCTGTCGTCGGTCTTTTTCATGCGCGCGATAACCTCGCGCCATTCCTCCAGCGACTTGCGGTAAGCCACCGGCGGGCCCATCTGGTGGCACGGCGTGCAACCGAGTATCACCTGCCGCCGGGTCTCGCCCTCGGGCAGCATGGCAATCCAGTCGGCCGAGCGCACCGGCTCGGCCTGCGACCGCTCATCTTCGGGGTAAATGAATTTCTCGGAACAGCCGGAGATCAGAAACAGGAAGAACAGAAAAAACCCCAGCCGCGCGCGCGTGAATCCGTGGATCATCGCCATCTCCTCGCTTGTAGTGGAAAGCACCCGCGCTGGGCCACGGGTGAGGGAATTATTTCACAGCGGTCAGGGTGAATCTATAAACAGGAGCGGATTCCAATTTTCGCGAAAATTGGCGGAAACTGTGATCTGAGCCCAATTCTTGCGTGCCACTTCTTTTTACGAACCCTCCGGCGCCTCGTGCCGCTGGCAGGGCCTATCCTCGCGTTTGATCTCCGCTTCCGCCCAGCGCACGCTTGACGCCCACGGCGCTGGCCTTGCCGTCCAGCCCCAGAAGCCGTGCTCTCCTTCCAGAACAATGGTGGTGATGCGAATTTTATGGATCTGCGCTTTCTCCGGACTCGCGGTCAGCTCGGGTATGGGCACCGAAGGCCAGCCGTTCGGTCTGGCGTTCGGACCGGCGTCCTTGGGTATCGCCACGGACTTCTCCTGTTCTTCAATCTTCACTTTGGTAAATCCCAAGGTGCCTGTCGGATGCTGTTCGTAGCCCTGGTAAACGACATCGGCATCCCAGCGGGTGAGCTCTCCCTCGCCGGATCCAACCACGCGCCCGGAAATTTTCAGTTCCCATACCGCGCCGCCGGATAAACCGCTGCAAGTCTCGAAGTGGTAGTCGATGCCCTCACTACTCAGGTCCACGGTGTACTTACGATTCATGCAGTGCGTCAGTGAAATACCCGTGCCCATCAGCTCGTTCTGGCGTTCAAGCGCCAGGGCCACTTCCACTGGAAAGCTTTGTTGTTCGCAGGTATTCGCGAATTGTTTCGAGAACGTGGTGAGCACTTGGGTCATCTGTGCTTGGGCGCGCTGAGCCAGCTCTTCGTGCCCCATCAGCACGTCCTGCCGCGCTACGCTAAGCAGCCCGCTCAAGGACTTCCTGACGGCTGGAATGCTTGATACCTGGCCGCTGGCCGCCATCACCATCGCTTCGTTGGTTTTGTCGTGAATGTAGTTACGAATGACCCGCTCATGGCCATCGATGATAAAGTTGCCTTCGCTTTCGCTGAGTCGGCCTGTCTCGATCTCCGCGCGAGTCGCATCCATTCCATAAAATGCCAGGCGAACCTGTTCTTCCTGCTCGAGCTGACTGGTACGCAAAGCCCTCGATCCACCCGATGACGCGAATGTTTTGATAAAAAGCTCCGCGCGACTCATCGCGTTGCAACCCAAGCCCGTGCATAGGCGAGCTGCCCGCGGATCAGATGTTTGTGCATGGCCCGTCAAGATATAACCCGAGATGACGATAACCACTGCAAAGATTCTCTTAACCTGAAACCCCGACATATCATTCTCACCTCTGGCATATATTGGGCTACGGCTATCAATAGACTGACGCCGAACGCCAAAGGGGACGGAGGGATTAATGTTTAATCACTCCGTCCCCTTTTAATTCAGCTTTTAAGGGTGCTTATCATTACACAAGCCTTGTAAACCAAGGGACAGGTCACAATATTTCTAATATTAACGGAAACTGTGGTTTCCCCCCAATTCAGATGTGGGGAATCTCTGTCCAGAATGGCTGGATTCCCGCCTACGCGGGAATGACAGCAAGCTCAGGTGTACAACTCGCCAGCCCGCGCAAGGAATTCGGCATAATTGAGGTAATGGCTGCCGTCGCAGGAGAAATTGAGGCCGACGAGGCCGTTGACCACATTGAGCGAGCCGGCGCGCAGGTAGATGTGGTTGTCCAGCGTGCGCAGGCGCTTGAACTCGGCCAGCACCCGGGTAATCTCCGGGGATGGCACGAGGGCCTCGTTGGTGTAGGGCTGGCGCCGGTAGATGTTGCATAGGTCTGGGTCGAGGAACTCTTCCTTGACGTGCACACGGTAGCGCAGCGGGTCGTTGAGCAGCCACAGCGTCACCTGGCCGGTGGAGAAATGCACCTTGGCGTGGAACACGCCGTGCCCCAGCAGCAGCATCTCGACGCGCGCCAGCACCTCGTCGATG
>Ga0105101_10000129_pt1 | contig 28928 bp, 27 predicted proteins | sample PPLLak21cMay2015_2_FD_87037 | JGI IMG/M metagenome (GOLD analysis project Ga0105101, IMG submission 87037) | Freshwater sediment microbial communities from Prairie Pothole Lake near Jamestown, North Dakota, USA - PPLs Lake P8 Core (1) Depth... | ecosystem: Environmental > Aquatic > Freshwater >... | reverse complement strand
TTGGCGAACACGCCGTCGAAATGCCGATCTGGCAGATCGAGCTTGAGGAAATCCTGTTGCCACACTTCGCCGCTGCCGTGGGCGCGCGCCATTTCGGCGAAGCGCGTGGCGCCTTCCAGGCCGATGGCAACATGACCGAGTTCGGCGAATGCCTTGAGATCGCGCCCCGGCCCGCAGCCAAAATCGAGTATGGTGAACGGCGCCTCACCCTCGATGTACTGCAACAGCGCCGCGATGTTCTGACTGACGTCGTGATCGTGCGTGCCTTCGTGAAAATCCTCGGCATTCCGGTTGTAGTGTTCCAGCGTGAGGCTGGATATTTTCTCCAGGTCTTGCGGGGTCAGATTCATGAAATACCTCGTCTCTTCGCCTCCCAACGTATCCATCGATTTTTTTCTTAACAGACTTGTCCGGCCCCGGCCCCATTTTTGTTGGTTACCCCTTCAGCCAGCACACCCCTGACTATATGACGCGCAGTAACCCGCCGAGCGCAAATTCAGCCACGTGAACAAGCCGTCGCAAATCTTCGAACATGCTCGCGATGGAAAAAGTCACCAGAAAGAAGCCGCCATAGAACAGGCCGGGGGCGCGTTCGTGCCACAACGCCAGTATCCGGTGGAGCTGCTGCGGAAGCGATGTACGCAACACAAGCCAGGTAATGCCCATACCGATCACAGCGCCAGCGAGCAGGTCGCTCGGATAATGCTGACCCGTGTAGAGCTTCGCGAACAAAACGAAAACAAACAAGTGCAGGAGCGCCACGATCCCGAGACGGCGGGAGATCGCCCAGATTCCGAAGGTCAGTGCCGCAAACAACATCGCCGTATCGCTCGGCATGGAGCTCCAGTCGACGAAAATATCCCGCTCTAAAAATCGCGTATCGCGCAGGGAAAGTTCGGGGTTGTACAGGGGTCGCGGTCGAAACGGAAGGTAAACCTGCAGCAGTCTGCCGATCGCGAGCGCAATCATCGCTCCGAGCAGTGTGCCGACCACAAGCGTGCGGCGACGGACTTGATCCTGATCCCCGCGGAACCAGGCCCAGTAGAGCATGGTTACCGGCACACCGCCCTTGATCAGGTTGACCGTCAGCACGCTCGCGACGACAAGATCCAGCGTTCCAGAACGATGGGCAAGGTTGTTTACAAGCTGAACAAGCCTGCCGTCAAGAATTTCCAGCATTGATAAACCTATCCTTTCGGGGGAAACCCCGTAAGCGGCTCTATAATTAAAGGAGAACCCCTAAAAAAGGTTCAGTTTGGCATGTTTTCTGCAGCAATTTCCGTACCGTATTGGTCTTCAAAACGGGATAGGGCGGTGACACCAAGGCACCGCCAAAACTGCCATGAAAAAAAACGACGATATTGGTATGCCTGTCAAAAAAACCTCTGAACGCCGGGAAAAAAAGCGGCGTGCCCTTGCCAAACGCCGTGAAAAAATGCGTTGGGAACTGGAAAGCCCCACCCGGCGAAAAAATCCGGGACGCCGCACCATCGATCGATCAGACGTGCCGGTCCCCAAGAAACGGACTGAGTTGCTGTCGAGCCTCACGGGCATCTGTGTGCTTACCCCGTCCGGCCGAGTTGGCTACTTTAACGAGCAGCGGAAATTTGTCATCAATAACAAGCTTACCAAGGCGCTGCTGAATTACGCTACCGAATTTCTGAGGACGTACCAGGAAGATCCCGATGGCGGCAATCACCGACTGGCAATTATTTGTCAGACAGAACAGGCAAGACCCTGGGGCACAGAGACACTCATCATGGAGGAGTTTGTCGTCCGTCGACTCTATTCAGTGAGTGGTCAGACGACCGCAGGACTCACCGCATTTCAAAAGAGGAATCGAGAAAAAAGCGTCTATCGAGGAATGGAACTGCTGCTTGAAAGGCATGATGAAGCCATGCCTGACGTACCGATATATTGTCCGGTACTGTACGACCGCGGAACGACGCTGGCGGACTACCACGCCCTTGCCGGTTCTGACAAATATTACGGTGGGGGGAAGGCGCCGGTAATCGAAGTCCTCAATCTCATCGCCCCGATTCCAGTTAACAAGAGAAACACCGGCGAGATACTGGATTTAATCCATAATGTTCACGGCAGAATTATAAAGAAAGAGTTACGAAAAACGCCGGGCTTTAAACTCATCGATAATGTCAACACGCGTTCCGTGTTCACAAACCTTTTTTCGTTTGCCGCCGATGAGGGCGTCACTCAACGCAGTACCCCTGCGGTTGAGCCACCGGCCATGAAGGAGGCCGATCGACCGGTCGCGCCCCAGGCTGTCAATAAAGCGCCGGCGCAGGTGAAACCAACCAAGTCATTTGAAGCTTGGTTGGAGATTCCGAATCGTCCCGTCAACATTGCGAAGCTGAAAAAGTTTCAGCCGTTTCGAAAACTGAAAAACCAGCACCTGTCGATTCTGGCAGCCAAGTGTCTGGTTTTTAAAGCTCCCCCGGGAGCACTGCTGCTCGATCGCGGCACTAACGACAGGTGGAATATGTATTTGCTGGGGGGAAAGGTTGCGCTCGAAGAGGCAGATGGCACGGTAGAAGTAATCGATGCTGACAGCGATCAAGCGAGCATCCCGATCGCTTGTTTGAAACCTCGCCAATATGCCGTTCGCGCCGTAACGTCGATCACCTTCTTGTGGATCAACGACGATGTTGTTCCTAACAATACGTAGTGTACTGCAACCACGATAGCGTCACCGGCCAACATTTTGACGCTGAGCAAACGCGTCCGCGAAGCGTTCAACGGCGTCCCAATCCGTGTATTCGTAATCCCGTGTGGTATCGGTGTCATTGCCGACCATGCGGGCGATCAGGCGCATAAGCAGTTTCTTGAAGGTCCCGTACTTGCTGTATTGCAACGCCCCGGCAAAGGTTGCCGTTTGCGGCGGATGCCAGTCCACCTGGCGCAGGAAAGTTTCCAGATAGCGCTGCGCCGTTTCGGTCCTGGCACCCGACCCGCTGGCGCTGAGGCTCACCGAGAAGAAGGCGCTGGGCCGGGATGTCAGGGCTGCGCGCCGGCGTCGAACCAGCGCACGCAAATAGCCCGGGTGATGGCCGTAGTGAATGGACGCACCGAGCATGACTCCGTCATAGGCGGCCGGGTCCACGCCGGCAGGAATCGCATCGGCCCGGTGTGTCTCGACCGTGTGTCCCTTGTCCCGCAACTGCTGTGCGATCCGCTCCGCAATACGCGCGGTCTGGCCTTCGGCAGTGGCATAGAGGATGAGAACGCGTGGCATAGGCATCGGCGATATTTGGTGGGCCCGCCAGGACTCGAACCTGGGACCAAAGGATTATGAGTCCTCCGCTCTAACCAACTGAGCTACAGGCCCAAAAGACAACGGGCCGGTATTGTACCGGCCCGTTGCGGGTGTGGATAGAACAGCGACGGCTCAGTCGAGGAAGCTGCGCAGATGCTCGGAGCGGCTCGGGTGGCGCAGCTTGCGCAGGGCCTTGGCTTCGATCTGGCGGATGCGCTCGCGCGTGACGTCGAACTGCTTGCCGACCTCTTCCAGCGTGTGGTCGGTGTTCATGCCAATGCCGAAGCGCATGCGCAGCACCTTGGCCTCGCGCGGCGTGAGCGTCTCGAGGATCTCCGAGGTCGCGAACTTGAGCCCGCTGCCGGTGGCGGCATCGGGCGGCGCGATGGAATTGGCGTCCTCGACGAAATCGCCGAGATGCGAATCCTCGTCGTCGCCGATGGGCGTCTCCATGGAGATCGGCTCCTTGGCGATCTTGAGCACCTTGCGGATCTTGTCCTCGGGCATGTCCATGCGCTCGGCCAGTTCCTCGGGCGTGGCCTCGCGGCCCATTTCCTGGAGCATCTGCCGGCTGATGCGGTTCAGCTTGTTGATGGTCTCGATCATGTGCACCGGGATGCGGATGGTGCGCGCCTGGTCGGCGATCGAGCGCGTGATGGCCTGGCGGATCCACCACGTGGCATAGGTCGAGAACTTGTAGCCGCGGCGGTATTCGAACTTGTCCACCGCCTTCATCAGGCCGATGTTGCCTTCCTGGATCAGGTCGAGGAACTGCAGGCCGCGGTTGGTGTATTTCTTGGCGATCGAGATCACGAGGCGCAGGTTGGCCTCGACCATCTCCTTCTTGGCGCGGCGCGCCTTGGCCTCGCCGATGGACATGCGGCGGTTGACTTCCTTGAGCTCGCCGATCGGCAGGCCCGCGCGTTCCTCGAGCTTCTTGAGCTTGTCCTGGGCGGCGTGGATGGCATCGGTATGGCTTTCGATGACCGAGGCATTGCCTTCGCCGCACTTCATGGCCTTCTTCACCCAGCGCTTGTTGGTCTCGTGGCCGGGGAAAATCTTGATGAAGGTCTTGCGCGGCATGCGCGCCTTGCTGACGCAGATGTCCATCACGACCTTTTCCTGGCCGCGCGCGTAGTCCACCAGCGAGCGCACGTACTCCACCAGGCGGTTGATCTGCTTGGAGACGAACTTGATCTGCATGAATTCGTCGGCCAGCCTGGCCTGCACCCGCTTGACCTCGGGGCTGTCGTAGCCCTTCTTGTCGATGGCCTTGAGCAGGTTGGCGTGCAGCTTGCGGATGCGGGCAAAGCGGATCAGCGCCTCTTCCCGGTTCGGGCCGGTTTCGTCGTCGCTGTCGCTGCTGGAGCCGCTCTCGTCTTCATCCTTCTCGTCGTCGACATCGGCCGCGGCCTTCACCGCCGGGGCCTCGGGCAGGGGCACGTCGACCGCGTTCGGGTCGACGAAGTCCACCACCAGGTCGGTCAGGCGCATCTGGTCGACTTCGACCAGGTCCATCATGCGCACGACCTCGGCGATCGCGGCCGGGCAGGCGGCAATGGCCTCGGTGGTCTGGCGCACGCCGTCCTCGATGCGCTTGGCGAGATCGATCTCGCCCTCGCGCGTGAGCAGTTCCACCGTGCCCATCTCGCGCATGTACATGCGCACCGGGTCGGTGGTGCGGCCGAATTCGCTGTCCACGGCGGAGGTCACCACCTGCTCCGCCTCTTCCGCGGCTTCCTCTTCATCTTCCGCCGGCGGAGGGGTTTCGGTGGTTTTGAGCAACAGGGTATCCGGATCCGGTGCCTCGTCGTACACCGCGATTCCCATGTCATTGATCATGTTCACCACCGCCTCGATCTGGTCGGTGTCATGAACATCTTCGGGCAGATGGTCGTTGATCTCACGATACGTGAGAAAACCCTGCTCTTTACCCTGAATGATCAGTTTTTTGAGCTGTGAACGTTGTGTTTCCTGATCCATTGCCATTGATCGATAACCCGTATCGCCGTCTTAAGGCGTTGTGTTGAAACGTAAAAGCCCGCGAAAAACGCGAGAGTATAGCTTAAGTGGTTGCTTGCCCCAAACTTTTCAATGGCGAGAGGGTGATACGCGGGGATTATCTCTCTTGAGGCTCAATAATCGTGCCAATTCATCCTTTTCTGCCTGATCCAGCCTGCCGGTGTGCTTCTTCTGCAAAAGCCGCTCGGTTTTTTGCCGGGTAGAAGCCTCCTCCAGACGGCTCATAACACCGCTGAATTCCGTTTCAAGGTCCTGCTCCAGGGCCGGATGCTGCCAGAACGCCAGTTTCGCCAGATTTTGTTTGTGCTCACTATCGCTAAAATTCTCTATTATAGACGCTGTATTCAGTCCTGATGTTCCCTGCACCACCCGCAGCAATTCAAGCAGTAACGGTATTCCCGGCATGTCCAACTCGGCCAGGGCGCCCGCATTGTGCACATTTCGCGCCAGCTCCGGCTGCTGCAACAACATGGCAATGGCCAGACGCACCACCGACGGCGGCTCGCGTGGGCCGCTGCCGCTGGGGCGGAATCCACGCTGAGGCGCAGACTGATCCGGATTTGCGACGTTTACGGGCAATTTATCCGGGTCCATGAGGCTCAGCTCGGCCAGCCGGTCCAGCATCATCTGGCGCAGGACGCCAGCCGGCATCTTGGACAACAGCGGACGGGCAAGTTCCACCAGGCGGGCGCGCCCGTCCAGACGGCCCAGGTCCACCTGACGCGACAGGGTATCGAAAAGATAATCCGGCAGCGGCAGTGCCTTCTTGAGACGAGCCAGGAAGGCGTCCCGGCCTTCCTTGCGCACCAGCGTGTCCGGGTCCTCGCCTTCGGGCAGGAACAGAAAGCTGATCTGGCGCCCCTCGCGCAACACCGGCAGGGCATTGTCCAGCGCGCGCCAGGCGGCCTCGCGGCCGGCGCGGTCTCCGTCAAAACAGAAAACCACCTCCGGCGCGTGGCGGAACAGGCGCTCCAGGTGATCGCGCGTGGTGGCGGTACCCAGCGTGGCCACGGCGAAATCGATGCCGAATTGGGCCAGCGCCACCACGTCCATGTAGCCCTCGACCACCAGCACCCGGTTTTCGCGCTTGATGGCGTCACGCGCGTGAAACAGCCCGTAGAGCTCGCGCCCCTTGTGAAACAGCGGCGTTTCCGGGGAATTCAGATATTTGGGCTCGCCCTTGTCGATCACGCGCCCGCCGAAGGCGACGATGCGCCCGCGGTGGTCCTCGATCGGGAACATGACGCGGTCGCGGAAGCGGTCGTAGTAGCCGCCGCTGTCCTTTTTCACCACCAGCCCGGCGCGCGCCAACGCCTCGCGGGTGGCGTCATCCTTGCCCAGGGCGCGCAGCAGGTTGTCCCAGCCGTCGGGGGCGAAGCCGAGATCGAAGTCGCGCGCGATCTCGCCGGTGATGCCGCGCCCCTTGAGGTAGTCCACCGCCCGGCCCGCCTGCGGATGCTCACGCAACTGCTGCCGGTAAAAGCGCGCCGCCTCGCGCATCAGCTCGATCAGGTCGGCGCCGGTGTCTTTTTCCTTCTCGAACGCAGTACCCGCTTCCTTGGGAACCGTCAGGCCGGCACGCGCGGCCAGTTCCTCGACCGCCTCGACGAAACTCATGTGCTCATAGTCCATGAGGAAACCGATGGCGGAGCCATGCGCGCCGCAGCCGAAGCAGTGGTAAAACTGCTTGTCGGCGCTCACTGTAAAAGATGGGGTTTTTTCCTCGTGGAACGGGCAGCAGGCCTTGTAGTCCTTGCCGGCCTTGCGCAGCGGCACGCGCGCATCGATGACATCGATGATGTCGGAGCGCGTCAGTAACTCATCGATAAACTGCTTGGGAATGCGGCCGGCCATGCGGCTATTCTAAACAGGCCGGTAACACGCGGAAATGGAATTAATTTGGAGCGGCTTTTACCGGGTGAATAATGTGATGCTATTCAAGCGGCGCCGAGTTTGGCTTTTATTTTGCTGCCAACTAGCCCCATGTCGGCGCGGCCCTGGAGTTTGGGCTTGAGCACGCCCATGACCTTGCCCATGTCCTTGACGGAACTGGCGCCGGTGGTGGCGATGGCCTCGGCCACGAGTTTGTCGATCTCGGCCTCGCTCAGCTGCTGCGGCAGATAGGCCTGAAACACGGCGATCTCGCCGGATTCCTTGTCGGCCAGTTCCGGGCGCCCGCCTTTAATGTACTGCTCGATCGACTCGCGCCCCTGCTTCACCAGCTTTTCGATCACGGCGATGACCTGCGCGTCGTCGAGCAGGATGCGCTCGTCCACCTCGCGCCGCTGGATCGCGGCGCTCAGCATGCGCAGGGTGCCCAGGCGCGACTCGTTCTTGTCGCGCATGGCCTGCTTGATGTCGTCTTTGATTTTTTCCTTAAGGCTCATCGCCCAAGGCAGGAAAGAAAATCAGGGGCGGGTGCTGGTGGCCGCGGGCGCGGGCGGACGCGGATTGCTGCGGCGCATGAGCTTCTTGAGCTCGCGCTTGCGCGCGGCGGCGGCCTTGCGCTTGCGGATTTCGGTCGGCTTCTCGTAGTGCTCGCGCTTGCGCATCTCGGTGAACACGCCCGCCTTTTCGCAGGAGCGGCGGAAACGGCGCAGAGCCATCTCGAATGGTTCGTTCTCTTTAACCCGGACTGAAGGCATCTTTTCCCTCACAATAGGGGCCCCGCTCGGGGCCGGTCAGATACGGAAAGGCGGCGATTCTATAGATTCCCGCCGGATTTGTACATCATAGACCGTAAAACCGCCAAGCAATAGAAACTGCGGCCGAAGGCCGCCAACGGCTCGCCTCCCTCTCCCCTTGCGGGAGAGGGAATGAGGGTGAGGGGGAGAGACCGCCCGGTTCATGCGCACAATCCGCAGCGGCGGGCGGTCTCCCCCGTGTAAAATCGCCCCATGCGTGTCCTTGGGTTAGAAACCTCCTGCGACGACACCGGCGTCGCCCTCTATGACTCCGGGGCCGGCCTGCTGGCGCACCGCCTGTTTTCCCAGACCGCGCTGCACCTCGATTATGGCGGGGTGGTGCCGGAACTGGCCTCGCGCGACCACATCCGCAAGGCCCTGCCCCTGATCCGGGCGGTGATGCAGGAGGCCGATACCCGCCCCGACCAGATCCATGGCATCGCCTACACCGGGGGGCCGGGCCTGGCCGGGGCCCTGCTGGTAGGCGCGGCCCTGGGCCGTTCGCTGGCCTACGCCTGGAAGGTCCCCGCCGTCGCGATTCACCACATGGAAGGACACCTGCTCTCGCCCATGCTGGAACCGGACCCGCCGGCGTTTCCGTTCACCGCCCTGCTGGTGTCCGGCGGCCACACGCTGCTCGCGGATGTGCAGGCACTCGGCCGTTACAGCATCCTGGGTGAATCCGTGGACGATGCCGTGGGCGAGGCCTTCGATAAAACGGCAAAGCTGCTCGGTCTCGGTTACCCGGGCGGACCGGCCATCGAGAAGGCGGCGCAGAACGGCGATCCCAAAAAATTCAAATTCCCGCGACCCATGACCGAACGGCTCAAGACCCAGGGCGCGCATCCGGGACTCAATTTCAGTTTCAGCGGGCTCAAGACCGCCGTGGTCACCGCGGTTCAGAACCAGGCGTTGACGCCGTCATTCATCGCCGACATCGCGGCCTCGTTCGAGGAGGCCGCCGTGGACGTGCTCGCCATCAAATGCGAATGGGCGCTGGAACGGACCGGCTCGAAGCAGCTGGTGGTGGCCGGTGGCGTCAGCGCCAACCTGAAATTACGCGAGCGCCTGAAGCGGCTTTCAGACAAACTCGGCATTCGGGTGTACTTCCCGCGTCCGGAGTTCTCCACCGACAACGGCGCCATGATCGCCTATGCCGGGTATTTGCGCCTCGCGGCGGGACAGCAGGAGCCGCTCGCCTTTGGCGCGCGGGCACGCTGGGGCATCGAGGAAATCGGCGAAGTTAAAACCTGATCCAAATATTCCAGCCACAGAGCACACAGAGCACACAGAGCAAAAAGCCTTGTTGTTTTAACTCTGTGTTCCCTGTGATCTCTGTGGCCAGCTTTTTTAGTTAAGTTTTCTAGCGGCCTATCTTGGTCTCAGTACCGGCGAGCAGATTGCGGATATTGGAGCGGTGCCGGAAGATCAGGATGGCGCTCATGACAATCATGGTCGCCAGATACGGCATGCCCGGCGACAGCCACGCCACGTACAGCGGTGCGGCTACCGAGGCCGTCAGGGCCGACAGCGAGGAATAGCGGAACAGGACCGCCATCGCCACCCAAGTGGCGATCAGCAGCAAACCAATCCAGGGATTGAGCGCAAGCCATACGCCGAGCGCTGTCGCCACGCCCTTGCCGCCGCGAAAGCCGAAAAACACCGGGAACAGGTGGCCAAGAAACGCGGCGAAACCGGTGAGCGCGATGACAACGTCGTCCATGGTCAGCGCCCGCGCAATGAGCACCGCTATCACACCCTTCAGGATGTCTCCCGCCAGGGTCAGGATGGCCGCCGCCTTGCCACCATAGCGCAGGATATTGGTCGCCCCCGGATTCCCGGAACCGACGTCGCGCGGGTCCCTCAGCCCCATGAGGCGGGCGATGACCACGGCGCTCGACACCGAGCCGAGCAAATAGGCCAGCAGCGGAAGCAAATAAAGCCACGTCATGGTTTAAAGTGCGCGATGTTTTTCGTTATAGTGGCGACCCATGGATATTATCTACCTCCACGACCTCAAGATCGAGTGCATCATCGGCATCTGGGAGTGGGAACGCCGCATCAAGCAGACCATCATTCTCGATCTCGACATGGCCGTGGACATCCGCCGCGCCGCGGCCACCGACAGGATCGAGGACACCCTCAATTACAAGGCGGTTTCCAAGCGTCTCAGCGAATTCGTCGGCAACTCGCAATTCCAGCTGGTGGAAACCCTGGCCGAGAAGGTCGCGGAAATCCTGCTGACCGAATTCAAGCTGCAATGGGTGCGCGTGCGCGTCAACAAGAAGGGCGCCGTGCGCGGCGCGACCGACGTGGGCGTGATCATCGAGCGCGGTGCCAAATCTTAAATTATGATCTTTGCCACAGAGATCACAGAGAACACAGAGTTTTTCGATTAATCTCTGTGGCCTCTGTCTGCTCTGTGGCTTAAATATTCATATGCCTAGGGTTTACGTCGGTATCGGCAGCAACATCGACAGGGAAAACAGCATCCGCGGCGCCGTGCGCGAACTGACCGTGCATTACGGCCGCCTCACGCTCTCCCCGGTGTACGAAAGCAAGGCCCTCGGTTTCGAGGGCGAGAATTTTTACAATCTGGTGGCGGGTTTCGACAGCGCTGAATCCATCGAGCGCATCAGGCAAACGCTTTCCCGGATCGAGTCGCAGTTCGGACGCGTGCGCCAGGACAATTGCTTCAGCTCACGCACGCTCGATCTCGACCTGCTGCTTTATGGCGATTTGGTTCAGCACGACGATAAGGTGAATCTGCCGCATCCCGATATCCGGCGTTATGCCTTTGTATTATGCCCACTGGCGGATATCGCACCGGACTTGCAGCATCCGGAAACGGGCCTCAGCTGCGCCGAGATGTGGCGACGGTTTGACGGAACCGGACAGGAAATACGGGCAGTGGAATTCAAATGGTAGGGTTCAGGGATAACCTACGTTCTTCAGCATCTCGTCCAGCCTGGACGAACTGAAACCATCCATTCTCTGTTTGCCCACGAGAATAATCGGGACGCCTTTCCCCCCGAGGCGTTTGTACTCCTGCCTGCCGATATCGCTGGTCTCGACATCATATTCGCTGAAATAAATGCCTTTACCCGCAAGATAGGCCTTGGCCTTCTTGCACACGCCGCACCATGTGGTGGTCAGGATTTTCACTTCCCGCGCGCCGACATCGTCGCCGTCCGATATTACGTCGGCGGTGCCGGAAAAGCTGCGGATTTTCACTTCTTCCGCGTTGGCGGCAGCAACCGGCTGATCCGAGAAATGGACGCGCCCGTCCGCGTCGGTCCACTTGTAGACCTTCCCGGCTTGCGCCGGGTGCCAGCCCGGCCACAGGAGAACAGCTGTCAACAAGACGGTAGCAAGGCGCAACATTTTTTTCCGATTTTATCTACATCACTACCCAGCGCCCGCCATCCACCGCCAGCACCTGCCCGGTGATGAAACCGGCGTCGCGGATCAGGAACAGCGCGGTGCGTGCCACGTCGTCGGTATCACCGGAACGTTTGAGCGGCGTGCGCGAAATGATGCGTTGCTTGGACATCTCGTCGAGGTCGTTCTCAGGCCACAGGATCACGCCGGGGGCGATGGCGTTGACCCGTATTTCCGGGCCCAGTTCGCGCGCCAGCGCCTTGGTGAGCATGATCACGCCGGCCTTGGCGACGCTGTAAATGAGATAACCGATCAGGGGGCGGTCGCCGTAAATATCCGCGATGTTGATGATGCAGCCGCCGGATTTCTTGAGATGCGGCGCCGCCGCCTGCGCGATGAAATACGGCGCCCGCAGGTTGGTGCCCACGATGTCGTCCCACTGGGATTCGGTGGCCACGCCCACCGGCGTGGGGTAAAACCGCGAGGCGTTGTTGACCAGCACGTCCAGCCGGTCGAAGGATTCCACGGTTTCGAAGATCAGGTTCTTCGCCAGCCGTTCGCCGTTGTTGAGGTCGCCGCGCACCAGCATGACCGACTCCGGCCGTAGCTGGTGCAATTCGTCCTGCAGCGCATGGGCGGCCTTTTCGGAGGTGTGATAATGGATCACCAGCTTCATGCCCTGGGCATGCAGCAGGCGCGCGATGGCCGCGCCGATGCGGTGCGCGCCACCCGTAATCAGTGCCACCTTGCCTTCGAGGGGATTGTCGGCCATCAATGGAGCCCTACTTCGCTGCGCTCGTTCGTCTTGACATAAGATTACGCCCTATTCGCTAACGTTCATTCGTCCCTGACATAAGATTAGGCCCTGCTCGCTTCTCTGGTTAGCCTGAATCATAGAATACCCAGTATAGTTGCTGAATGTTCCACGATACCGATTACCAATCTCTGCGCCAATAGCCATTTTTCGGATGAATCCGCCCCGCCATAACGGCCGGACCGCCGGCCCCGCCTCGCCCGCGCTGCCATCACCCACGGCCGAGGAACAGGCGCATCACGACAAGCTCGTGCAACGCCTGCGCGAGGAGATGGCCGCGGCGGGCGGGGCCATGGCCTTCGACCGTTTCATGGAACTGGCGCTGTATGCGCCTGGGCTAGGCTACTACGTGGCGGGAACGCGCAAATTCGGCGAGCACGGCGATTTCATCACCGCGCCGGAACTGGGTTCGCTGTTCGCGCGCTGTCTCGCGCGTCCGTGCCGGTCGCTGCTGGCCGGGCTGGGTGGCGGCGATATCCTGGAAGCCGGCGCCGGCAGCGGCGCCCTGGCGGCGGACCTGCTGCTCGAGCTGGAGTCATTGGGCCAGCTGCCGGAGCGCTACCTGATTCTCGAACTCGGCGCCGAACTGCGTGCGCGCCAGAACGAAACCATCAAACGCCGGGCGCCGCATCTTTTTGGGCGCGTGCACTGGCTCGTTGACCTGCCCGGCGATTTCCGCGGCATGGTGCTGGCCAACGAAGTGCTCGACGCCATGCCGGTCACCCGTTTCAAGGTCACGCAAAACGGCGTCAACGAGTTATGCGTGGCCTGGGAAAACCAGGGCCTGGTGTGGCAGGAGCAGCCGGCCAGCGCCTCCCTGCGCGAGCGCGTCGAGCCGCTTGGACTGGCGGTGGGCTACACCTCGGAAATCAATCTGCGCGCCGAAGCCTGGGTACGGAGCGTGGCCGGCAGTCTCAAACAGGGCGCGATGCTCCTCATCGATTACGGCTTCCCGCGCGCGGAGTTCTATCACCCGCAACGCGCGCAGGGCACGCTCATGTGTCACTACCGGCATCAGGCCCATGACGATCCGCTGCAACTCGCCGGGTTGCAGGACATCACCACGCACGTGGACTTCAGCGCCATCGCCGAGGCCGGGGTTGACGCCGGCCTCACGCTCCTGGGCTACACCTCGCAGGCGGCGTTCCTGCTCGGCTGCGGGCTGGAACAGATCATGGCCGCCTCCGACCCCGACGATGTGCGCGCGCATCTGGCATTGACGCAGCAGATCAAGAAACTCACGCTCCCGCATGAAATGGGCGAGCTGTTCAAGGTCCTCGCGCTCGGGCGCGGCGTGCACGAACCGCTGCCGGGCTTTACACTGCAGGACCGACGCGCGCGATTGTGAAAACAGGCGCATATGGCAGAACGAACGAGCGCAGCGAAGCAGGGCTACCATAAATGACCAGGGCCATTCTGACCGATATCGAGGGAACCACCTCGTCCCTGTCCTTCGTGAAGGACGTGCTGTTCCCTTATGCCCGTGAGCGCGTGGCGGAGTTCGTGCGCCAGCACGCGCAGGAAGCCGCCGTCAGGAGAGAACTGGAAGAAGTGCGCAGGCTCAGCGGGAAAAACCTGAGCGACCCGGAAGTCATCGAACAGCTCATCCGCTGGATCGATGAGGACAAAAAAATCACGCCGCTCAAAAGCCTGCAGGGAATGATCTGGGAGGACGGTTACAAAAAAGGTGACTTCAAGGGCCATATGTACGAAGACGCCGTGCGCCATTTGAAACAATGGCAACAGTCCGGCATCCGGCTTTATGTTTTTTCCTCCGGTTCCGTGCAGGCCCAGAAACTGCTGTTCGCCCACACGGAATATGGCGACCTGACGCCGCTGTTTTCCGGCTATTTCGACACCACCATCGGCAGCAAGCGCGAGGCCGATTCCTACCGCAGGATCGCCGCTGCCATCGGCGCCCCGCCCGGTGACATCCTGTTCCTCTCCGACATCCGGGAAGAGCTCGACGCCGCGCGCGCGGCCGGAATGCAGGTGACGTGGCTGGTGCGGGACGGCGTGCCCGATCCCAATGCCACGCACCGGCAGGCAGCTAATTTCGACAGGATTACCGTTTAAACTCTGGAAAAGAAATTTTCGTTGGCTAATTCTTACGAAAAGATACGCTATATCTTTTCGTTAATGCCAATGCGACGAAAATTCCTTTCCAAAGCTTTTGGCGGGATTTCGGCTATGTTTCCAGCACAGCCCACAGGTCGTGCTCGCCGGCACGGGTGACGCGGACCTGGCAGAAATCACCGGGTTTGAGATTCCCGGCGCCTTCCACATAAACCGCGCCGTCGATCTCGGGCGCATCGGCGCTGGAACGCGCGATCGCCATGTCGCCCTCGACATTGTCCACCAGCGCGGTCAGGGTCTTGCCGACCTTGCGCTGCAGCTTGTCGGCGGAAATCCTCGCCTGCACTTCCATGAAGCGCGCCAGGCGTTCCTGCTTGACCTCCTCGGGCACCGGGTCGGGCAAGGTATTGGCCACGGCGCCCTCCACCGCCGAATAGGCGAAGCAACCCACGCGGTCAAGCTGCGCCGCGCGCAGGAAGTCGAGCAGCTCGTTGAACTCCTGTTCCGTCTCTCCCGGAAAACCGGTGATGAAGGTCGAGCGCAGCGTGATGTCGGGACAATTCTCTCGCCAGGACTCGATGCGCGCGAGATTGTTCTCGGCATTCGCCGGGCGCTTCATGAGCTTCAATATCCGCGGGCTGGCGTGCTGAAACGGCACGTCGAGGTAGGGCAGGATTTTGCCTTCTGCCATGAGCGGAATGATTTCATCCACGCTCGGGTAGGGGTAGACGTAATGCAGCCGCACCCACACGCCCAGCTCACCCAAGGCGCGCGCGAGATCGGTCATGCGCGTCCTGACCGGCCGGCCGTGCCAGAAACCGGGGCGGTATTTCACGTCCACGCCGTAGGCGCTGGTGTCCTGCGAAATCACCAGCAGCTCCTTCACGCCGGCCTTTACCAGATTTTCCGCCTCCTGCAGCACCACGCCGATATCGCGGCTGACGAGATCGCCGCGCATCGAGGGGATGATGCAAAACGTGCAGCGGTGATTGCAGCCCTCGGCGATCTTGAGATAGGCATAGTGGCGCGGCGTGAGCTTGATGCCGGCCGGCGGCACCAGGTCGGTGTAGGGATCGTGCGGTTTCGGCAGGTGCGCGTGCACCGACTGCATGACCTCCTCGAGCGCATGCGGCCCGGTGACGGCCAGCACCCGCGGGTGGGTCTGCTTGACGATGTCGCCGCGGGCGCCGAGACAGCCGGTGACGATCACGCGCCCGTTCTCCGCCAGGGCCTCGCCGATGGCATCGAGCGACTCCGCGACGGCGTCATCGATGAAGCCGCAGGTGTTGACCACCACGAGATCGGCACCGGCGTAATCGGGCGCGATCGCATAACCCTCGGCGCGCAGTTGCGTCAGGATGCGCTCGGAATCCACCAGCGCCTTGGGGCACCCCAGGCTGACGAACCCGACGCGCGGAATGGAGGCGGCGCCGGGCGGCGGCGCCGCCGACGGAGAAGCAACCGCTTTGGGCATGGAGTCTATTCCACCTTGAGGTAGGCGAAACCCTGGCGTTGCAATTCCACGATGCGCACCACGCCGGAGGGTACCAGCGTAACGCCGGGAATGAGCTTTTCACGCGGCAGGTTCACGGCCGCGCGCGTGATGTCGCAGAGCTCCAGCTTCACGCCCTCGGTGTCGCGCAACGACGCCAGTCGCGCCAGCAGGTCCGCCCGGCGCTGCTTGAGGGCGGCGTCCTCGGCAAACGGCGTGCCGGCAAGCTTGTCCTGCGTGGCGAAACGAATGCCGTGGGAAAGGAACACGATGCGCACGTCATATTCCTTCAGCTCGGACTGATAGGTCGAAACCATGTTGTAAATATTGGACAGCATGGCGCTGAAGCGGCGCGGGTCGGCGAAATCGGCGTGGTACACCACCTTGATCAGCTCTTCCGCCGGCTTCGCGGCCGGCTGATCCGCGGCGGCCGCATTCCATGTGCCGGCCAGCCACAACACCGACATTGCCATCAGCATCCGCGGGAACGGATTGTCGAGTCTCATGAACATGATCCACCTTCCTGATTTGAATCCCGGTCGGGCGGGAGGAATCGGGTGATTATGATAACACCTGCCGTACGGCGGCGATGCGCGCCTCGCGGATACGGGCACCGATGTCCGGGCCCTGGCCGCCCCCCGCGGCAATGGCCGAGGTATCCACCGCGCGCGCCGCCGCGAATACGCTGCGGAAAAGCCCGGCCTGGGGGTAGGGTTTGTCCTCGCTGCCGTGACGGCCGCGGAAATCGGCCTCGCAGGCGGTGACGAACAGGTCCAACCGCTCCGGGCGGCGGAACGCGTCCAGGGCCTCGAGCGTATCGACCACCGTGGCCGGCCGGAGTTCGGCGATCCTGTGGCAATGCGCGTGAAACCGCGCCGTGAGCACGGCCAGGTCGCGGTGCTCGTTCGGCACGCGAAAGCGCTGGCAGAAATTCTTGACCAGCTCCACGCCGCGCTCCTCGTGCCCGATATGCTGCGGCCATTCCGCCGGCGGCGTGTTGCCCTTGCCGAGATCGTGCATGAGCGCGGCGAAGCGCACGCGCGTATCGGGCGAGAGCTGCGCCGCCGCGTCCAGCACCAGCATGATGTGCACGCCGGTATCCACTTCCGGGTGGTGTTTTTCCGGCTGCGGCACGCCGAACAGCGCGTCGATCTCCGGAAACAAGCGTTGCAACGCCCCACAGCCACGCAGCGTCTCGAAAAAACGCGAAGGCCTGGCTTCCCCCAGCGCGCGCTCGAGTTCCGTCCACACGCGCTCCGCCACCAGGTGATCGACTTCTCCGGATTCGACCATCTCGCGCATGAGCTTGTTGGTGGAGTGCGCCACGTGGAAACCCCACTTGGCATAGCGCGCGGCGAAGCGCGCCACGCGCAGGATGCGTACCGGGTCCTCGGCGAACGCGGGCGAGACATGGCGCAGCACGCCGTTGCGCAGGTCCTCGGCGCCCTTGAAGGGGTCGATCAGCTGGCCCGATTCATCCTCGGCCATGGCGTTGATGGTGAGGTCGCGGCGGCGCAGGTCATCCTCCAGCGTCACGTCCGGCGCGGCATATACCTTGAAGCCCTTGTAGCCATGGCCCGACTTGCGCTCAGTGCGCGCCAAGGCGTATTCCTCCTTGGTTTCCGGGTGCAGGAACACGGGGAAATCGGCGCCCACGGGCTTGAAGCCCTTGGCCACCATTTCCTCCGGCGTGCTGCCGACCACGACATAGTCCCGGTCCTGGACCGGCAGGCCCAGAAGCTTGTCACGCACCGCGCCGCCGACGAGATAAGTTTTCATGGCGTCATGCTAATGTGTGGCTGCTGCTGACGCAAAGCCGGGATTCATGAAATATCGCCGCCGACTGCTCACCCTGTTGCTGTTGCTCGCCGTTGTCGGCGGCTGCGCCAGTCCGGGTTATTACCTGCATGCTATTTCAGGCCAGGTCGAACTCCTTAACAAACGCCGGCCGATCGAAGAAGTGCTGAACGATCCGGCCACGACCCCGCAGACCCGGCAGCAGCTGGAGCTGGTCCGGCGCCTGCGCGACTTCGCCAGCCGGGAACTCGGGCTGCCGGACAATCGCAGCTACCGGACCTACGCCGATCTGGAACGACCGTTTGTCGTCTGGAACGTCTTTGCCACGCCGGAACTGTCACTGGAACCGAAGCAATGGTGTTTCGTGTTCGCCGGCTGTGTCTCCTACCGCGGCTACTTCGCACAAGACAAGGCGGAAACATTTGCCGCCGGCCTGAAACAGGACGGTCATGACATCTACGTCGGCGGCGTCCCGGCCTATTCCACGCTCGGCTGGTTCAACGATCCCTTGCTCAACACCTTCATCCACCGTACCGAGGCCGATCTTGCCGGCCTGCTGTTCCACGAGCTGGCGCATCAGGTGGTCTATGTCGGCGGTGATACCGCCTTCAACGAATCCTTCGCCACCGTGGTGGAACTCGAAGGCGTGAAGCGCTGGTTCGAGCGCCAAGGCACAGCGCCACAGGCGGAGGCCTACCGGCAGAAAATCCGGCGGCGCGAGCAGTTCATGGCGCTGGCGCTGAAACACAAGACGCGGCTGGCGGAGCTTTACGCCTCAAAACTGGGCGATGTGGAAAAACGTGCGGCCAAGCAAAAAATATTCGGTGAACTGCGGAACGATTATGCGGCTCTTAAAAGAGACTGGGGCAATCATGCCGACTATGACAAGTGGTTCGCTCAGGACTTGAATAACGCCCACCTCGCCGCCATCGGCATGTACCACCAGCATGTAGCGGCGCTTCAGAAGCTGCTGGCGCAACAGAATAATGATCTCGCCGTTTTCTATGCCTCCGTGAGGGCAATGGAGGATTTGCCGGAGAATGAGCGCCGCATGAGCTTGCAGAAGTTCTGATTTTTAAATTCCGTTAATCCTGTCCGATACCCTTTTTAAGATATCCAGGCGCGATTTCTTCGAGGCTCGTCGGCGTGATTCCAAACACCTCCGGAAACCCTTTCTCGCACACGCTGTCGATTTGCAGCGAGCGGTAATTGTCGAGCGAGAATGGCTTGCCCGGCATGAACTCCAGCATGGCGGCCTGCAAATACGACAGGCCATCGGGCAGACCGATCACGCACACGCGCCTGCCGATCAGCTGCGCCACGTATTCCACGATCTCGCGCAGGGTATAGACCTGCGGGCCGCAGAGGTCATAGCGCTGCCCGAAGGTCTTGTGGTTGTCGAGCGATTCCGTGAAGGCACGCACCACGTCTTCGACATACACCGGCTGGAAACGCGCGTCGGGGCAGGCAAGCGGGAATACGCCGGGCGTCAGACGCAACAGACCGGCGAAGCGATTCAGGAAGCCGTCACCCGGTCCGAAAACGACCGAGGGGCGGAAACTGGTGACGCGGAAATCCGGGCTTTCGGCGCGGTGCACCGCCTCCTCGCCCAGCGCCTTGCTGCGCAGGTAATGGCTTGGCGCCGTGGGCGCGGCATGCAGCGCGCTCATGTGCAACAGGCGCGGCACGCCCGTTTCACGGCAGGCCTGCACCACTTTTTCCGGCAGCTCGGCGTGCGCCCGCGCGAATCCTTTTCCCGACCGGCCTTTCTCGTTCAGGATGCCGATCAGGTTGATGACGGTATCTTTTCCCTCGAACTGCTGGCGCAGGAATTCGGCGTCGTGCACATCGCCTTCCGCCAGCCGCGCCGTGGGCAGCACCAGGAGGTCGCGGTGCCGCACCGCGCGGCGCGTGAGAATGACGACGTCATGCCCGGCCCCGGACAGGCGCGCGGCGAGGCGCTTGCCGACGAAACCGGTGCCGCCGAGAAGACAGATCTTGTGGAGAGTCATCGGATCATTCTGCGCCGCCCCAGGGACTAACGCCAGAGGCTTGCGTCCGCGCCAGAGGAATAAAAATTTTGCGGATAGCGCCGGCTTTCCCGGAGCGGGGGAGCCGGACGGACTACGTCACGTTTTTATCATCCCCCGGACGATAGACGGCGTAGCCGTGGCCGCTGCGCTTGGCTGCGTACATGGCCACGTCGGCGCAGCGGCACAGGCTGGTGACATCCTCTCCGTGCTGCGGATACACAGCGATGCCGATACTGCAGGCGCTGGTGAGCGTGTAGTCGCCGACCTTGAAAGGCGGCTCCATGACCTTGAGCAGCTTTTCGGCCACTTTCATGGCGCCGGCCGCGTCCGTCGAGGGCAGCACGATGGCGAACTCGTCGCCGCCGAGCCGGCCGGCGGTGTCCGATTGCCGTAACACGCGCCGCAGGCGCATGGCGACCTGCTTCAACAGGCTGTCGCCCACGTCGTGCCCGTGTTTATCGTTGACCTCCTTGAACCGGTTGAGGTCGATCATCATGAGCGCGATGACTTTCTTCTCGCGCTTGGCGATATGGATACCCTGTTGCAGGCGATCTTCGACCAGCGAACGGTTCGGCAAGTCCGTCAGCATGTCGTGCAGCGCCAGGTGTTCGAGTTCCTTTACGGCGTCGACCAGGGCGGTGGTGCGCTGGGCAACGCGTCGTTCCAGCTCGGCGTTGAGGGCCTGCAGCTCGCGCTGGTATTCCTCGGACTGTTCCTTGGATTTACTCAGCTGATCGAATAATTCCGCATTTTCGACCGCGAAACTGGCCTGGTGGGCAAACAGCGTGAGCAAATCGAGATCGCGCCGGGTGAAATCCTTGCCGCCGATCTTGTTGAGGCCGGCAATGCCGCCGAGAAAATGGCGCTTGCCAATGAGCGGCACGAGGATGATGCTGCCCGCCTCCTTCTCCCAGCGGTTTCTTTCTTCCTCTTCCAGCTCGTCGAGCACGCCGCGCCACCAGGGGCGCTTGTGACGCCACACCCAGCCGCAAACACCGGTATCCAGCGGGAGGGACTCACCCACGATCTCATCGGCGTTTTTTCCACACCCGGCGCGGTAGGTGTATTGGGCGAGTTTTTCGTCCATCACCGGGACCAGCACGGTCTCGGCAAGGATGAGCTTGCGCGCGTGGTCGGCAACCACCTGAAGCACTTTCTCGAGGTCGAGTTCGCCGCTGACGGTCTCGGCGGTTTCCCGCAGCATGGCGATCTCGAATTCACGATCGCGCAGCTGGCTTTCCAGCAGAAATATTTGGCTTTCCTTTTTCATTGCGCCCCTACCCTGGGCCACCCCGGCTTATGGGGGTGGATTAGTGATGTACAGCCTGTAGCAATGAGTTTAGATCAGGAAAACGGCGGCCGTGCCACATATGCGGCGGCGGAAAATCAGGCTTTTTCGGGGGTGCCGGGAAAAAGGGTTATTTTTCCGACGGGGCGATATCCACCATGCGGTTGCGCAGCCGCTCCGGACGGCTGCCCAGGCGATGGTCGTACACGGTGGTGTAGGACATGACGTTTTTCACGTAGTCGCGCGTCTCGCTGTACGGAATCAGCTCGACCCAGATATCGGCCTCCATGCTGCGTGGCGGCATCCAGCTGCTGACGCGGTTCGGGCCGGCGTTGTAGGAGGCCGTGGCCAGCACCTGGTTCCCCTTGTTGCGGCCGAGCACTTCCTTCAGGTAGCCGGCACCGAGGCGCAGGTTGTTCTCGATGTTCAGCAACGCGCGGTTGTTGCGAATCGGAATGTTGAGCTTGCGCCCCGTCAGTCTCCCGGTGGCCGGCATCAACTGCATCAGCCCGAGCGCACCGGCCGAGGAGCGTGCGTCGGCGACGAAGGCAGATTCCTGGCGCACCACGCCGTAAACCCAGCTCGGGTCGAGGCCGAGATCGGAGGCGTTGGCCTCGATCACGTCACGGTACAACAGCGGGAAGCGCAGCTCGAGATCGTCCTGGTGATCGCTCTTCGCCACCGTGAGGATGGCACGGTCGTGCCAACCCCACTGTTGCGCGATCACCGCCGCCACCGCGAGGTCGCGGTTGTTCATGCGCCGCATGGTCCAGATCCATTGACGGCGCGCGTCGGTTACCTGTCCCATCTGGTACAGCTCCTGCGCCATCCGGATACCCGGGCGCGCCAGCATGGCGCTGATTTCCTCCGGGCTGGCCTCGATGCTGACGTGTTGCATCGAGTAATCGGTGTCGACGCGATCCGCGGCGAGAAAACCGTAATAGCTGCGATCGCGCGCCAGACCCTGATACAGGCTGCGCGCCTCGCTCTTGTTGCCCGTGGCCTCGAGAATGCGCGCGCTCCAGTAGCGCCACTGGCTGTTGCGCTGTTGTTCCTCGCTCAATCCCGCGATGAAACGCTTGGCCGTCTCCCACTGCCCGGCGCGCAACGCGGTTTTCACCCGCCACAGGTGCAGCGATTCGTCCGCGGGGTCGGCGGATACCTCCGACAGCCATACCAGCGCCTGCGGCAACTGGTCCTGCGCTGCCAGGATGGCGATATGACGCAAGACGTAATTGTCGTCCTCGCCGAAGAACTGGTACTTGCCCTTCAGCAGGTGCCACTGGATCATCGCCTCCTCGGGATCGCGGTAGGCAAGGCGCACGACGCCGTGCTTCACCACCATGCGCGCCACCGGCGTCTCGACCGGATAGGCGATGTTGTGCAGCTCGCGCACCGGATCGCGGTGCATGTCCTGCCAGCGCCGCACCCAGATGCGTTCCGCCGGATCGAGATGCGCGCCCAGATCGCTGGCGAGCTTCAGGTTGCGTGCCTCCATCGCCAGGCGGATGCGCGCCCAGACCTTGTCGGCGGTCATGTGACCGGCCTTCTTCCACGCGCTGAACACCGGTTCACAGGCCCGCGGCAGCTGCTTGCCCGTGAGCCAGAGTTGCTCGGCCTCGGCCATGAGCGTTGCCTGCTGTTCGCTGGTCTTGAGCAGGCGCGACAGGCGCAGGCACTGCAGCTCCGGCTCGTCCTCGATGTTCTGATACTCCTTGAGGAAGGTGTTCCAGTCGCCGCGCTTCGCGAGCACGCGCAGCCAACTTTTTCGAATGCTGTCGCTGATCGGGGCCTGGCTGTTGTCCGCGAGAAACCGCCGGATGTCGGCGGTGGGCGTAGAAGCCACACGGTTTTTCAGGAATTCGTATTCGAGATAGCCGCGCAGGATGTAACCGTCCAGATTGCTGTAAAGCGTCCGGAAGCGGGCGTGCTGTCCCGCCTTCAGGGCCTCGAGCGCGGCCAGATAGTCGCGCCGCCGGTTCTCCTCTTCCTGCGTAATATCCTGCGCCAACGCGCCCTTGCCCGCGCCCATCAGGCCGGCCAGAAGCAGAACAAGAATAAAGTACCGTTGCATGCTGTATGTATTATAGGTAACAACACCTAAAATAGCTGGCGCTGAACGGTATCAATACTCTCAACGACCATGGAAACGATCAATCCCGCCACCGGCGAACGGTTGAAAACCTTCGATGCATGGAACGACCAGCAGCTGGAGGCCGCGCTCGCCAGCGCGGCGGCAACCGGCCCGGCCTGGCAGGCGACGCCGTTCGCCGAGCGCGCCCGGCTGTTTCGCCGCGCCGCGGCGGAGCTGCGTGATAACACTGCACATTATGCCGGAATCATTACCCTCGAGATGGGCAAGGTCATCCGGGAGGCGCGCGCCGAGATCGAGAAATGCGCCTGGGGTTGCGAGTTCTACGCCGAGCACGCCGAGGCCCTCCTGCGCGACGAAGTCATCCGGACCGACGCCAGCGCAAGCTACGTCAGCTATCCGCCGCTCGGCGCCGTGCTGGCCATCATGCCGTGGAATTTCCCGTTCTGGCAGGTATTCCGCTTCGCCGCGCCGAGCCTGATGGCCGGCAACGTCGCACTGCTGAAACACGCCTCGAACGTCCCGCAATGCGCGCTGGCGATCGAAGAAATTTTCCACAAGGCCGGCTTTCCCGGGGGAGTTTTCCAGACGCTCATGATCTCCGCCACGCAGGCGGAAAAACTCATCGCCGACCCGCGTATCCACGCGGTGACGCTGACCGGCAGCGAGGCCGCCGGCCGCAAGGTGGCCGCGGCCGCCGGCGCGGCGCTCAAGAAATCCGTGCTGGAACTCGGCGGCTCGGACGCCTTCATCGTGCTGGCGGACGCCGATCTGGAACAGGCGGTGAACACCGCCATCGCATCGCGCTTTCTCAATTGCGGCCAGAGCTGCATCGCCGCCAAGCGGCTGATCCTGGTGGAGCCGGTCGCCGAGGCCTTCATCGAACAATTCAGGCACAAGGTCCGGGCACTGCGCCTGGGCAATCCCATGCAGGAGGAAACCCAGCTCGGGCCGATGGCGCGCGCCGATCTGCGCGACCAGCTGCACAAACAAGTGGCCGATTCGATCGCGGCGGGCGCCAGCTTCGCGCTGCACGGGGGGCCGGCCGCGGGCCCGGGGTTTTTCTACGAACCGGTGGTGCTCGACCAGGTCCGGCCGGGAATGCGTGCCTGGGAGGAGGAATTGTTCGGACCGGTGGCCATTGTCATCCGTGCCCGGGACGAGGAAGACGCGGTCCGTATTGCCAACGACAACCGTTACGGGCTGGGCGCGACGGTATTCACTCGCGACGTGAAAAAAGGTGAGCGTCTGGCGCGCCGCATCCAGTCCGGTTCATGCTTCGTCAACGGCATGGTCAAGAGCGACCCGCGCCTGCCCTTCGGCGGCATCAAGGCCTCGGGCTACGGTCGCGAGCTGTCGGTGCACGGCATCCGCGAGTTCGTGAACGCCAAAACCATCTGGATCAAATGATCAAAAACAGGACGGCCGGGGATCTCCCGGCCGTCTGAAAAAATTTACTGCCTGGTTTGCTAGAAGCGGTAAAGCACTCCCGCCGACAGCAAATTAACTCTGTAGTCAGCGATCTCGAACACCTCGAGCCCAATGCGAGCCCCGATGGTCTCGGTAATCTCGTACTGCAATCCGCCACCATAGTAAAACTCAAAATCGGTCGCACCCTCGAAGGTGCTGGTACCGCCGATGGTGGTGGTCATCTTCGAATCGTTCCGGGAAAAACCCAGTTGGATGATGACGCCGAGCGGATCGGTGATCGGGATCCGGCCCACCAGTCCGACAGTGAAAGTATCGATCTCCTGTTCGCCGGTCGAGGCCGAGCCGCCGGAAGTGCCTGCCACCTTGGTCTTGCCGAGATCGGCATAGGAAACCTCGACCGCGACAAATTCGTCCCACAGACGGTAGCCACCGAAAATCTTCCAGCTCGAGTCCTCATTGTCCACGTCACCAATGAAACCCGGACCTCCCAGCTTCGAGAGTCTCTGCTTGTTCTCGGATTGTCCCAGCCCGATTCCGGCATACCAGTCCTGGGCGCTGGCCGTCAGCGGGCAGGCCAGGATCAGACCGGCGAGCGCGGCCTTGGCAAGAAATTGCATACGCATGATTCTCTTCCTCCTCCAGAATATATATTTAAAGTGAATTGTTTAAGATTTGCGCCAGCCCCACCCCTTTGTGGGCGAAGACAGGAAGGCGGACATCTTTTTGTTACGGGCAAACAATACCGTCCGCCCCCGGAGACGTCAATCCGCGAGATGGAGCTGAGCTTCTAAAGCACTCGCCTGAATTAAGGCATGCGGGCACCGAAAACGGGCGACAGGCATTATGCCGCCTTTCTTTTATGGCGGGCCCACCATATCAGCCCGGCCCCAAACAGCACCATCGGCAGACTCAGCACCTGTCCCATGGTCACCCAGTCGAAGGCCAGGTAGCCCAGGTGCGCATCCGGTTCGCGCGCGAATTCCACCAGGAAGCGGAACGCGCCATAACAGAGCAGGAACAGGCCGGACACGGAGGCCGTCGGGCGCGGCCGGCGCGCGTAGATCCACAGGATGATGAAAAGCGCCACGCCTTCCAGCATGAACTCATAAAGCTGCGATGGGTGGCGCGGCAGTGACCCGGCACCGGGAAACACCATGCCCCAGGGAACATCGGTGACGCGTCCCCAGAGTTCATGATTAATGAAATTGCCGAGACGCCCCGCGCCCAAGCCGAGCGGCGTCAGCAGCGCGACAAAATCGGCCACGGCAAAAAACCTGCGCCGGGTGCGGCGCGCATACAGCCACATGGCGACGATGACGCCGAGCAGGCCGCCGTGGAACGACATGCCGCCGGACCAGATGTAAAACAACTCCACGGGATGCTCGAGGTAATAGGCAAGATTGTAAAACAGGACATAGCCGAGCCGCCCGCCGAGAATGACGCCGAGCGCGCCGTAGAAAAGCAGATCGGCAATCTCCTCGGGCCGCCAACCGGACCCGGGGCGTTTCGCACGCACCACGCCCAGCCACCACGCGCCAAGGAAGCCGATGAGGTACATCAGTCCGTACCAGTGGATCTTGAGCGGACCGAGCTGAATGGCGACGGGATCGATGTCAGGGGCGAGCATGGCGCGGCATTATGCAGGAGGTGGAGACAGCTAACCAGTGATAGAGCAGGGAATACCCATGCAGTCAGAACGCCCACTATAAGACAATCCGGGCGCGATTCGGTATAGTCGAAATCACATTTGGAACAGATGTTTTCATGGACATGCCCGCCCACACCAATCGTTTGATTCACGAGACCAGCCCGTACCTCCAGCAGCACGCGCACAACCCGGTGGACTGGTATCCCTGGGGCGCTGAGGCGCTGGAGCGCGCGCGCCGCGAAGACAAGCCGATACTGGTTTCCATCGGCTACTCGGCCTGCCACTGGTGTCACGTGATGGAGCACGAGTCCTTCGAGGACGAAGAGGTCGCGCGCGTGATGAACGAGCTGTTCGTGTGCATCAAGGTGGACCGCGAGGAACGTCCCGATCTCGACAAGATCTACCAGACCGCGCACCAGATCCTGGCGCAGCGCCCCGGCGGCTGGCCGCTCAATATGTTCCTCACGCCCGGCGACCAGATGCCGTTCTTCGGCGGCACCTATTTCCCCAGGACGCCGAAACACGGCATGCCCGCCTTCACCGATCTGTTGCGGCACGTGGCCGAGGTGTACGCCAAAAAACGCGACGCCATCCAGGAGCAGAATAACTCCCTGCGGGACATCTTCGGGCGTCTGCAGCCGCCGGGGCCCGCCCCCGGCGTGCATGTCGGCCCGGAGGTGCTGGAGCAGGCCCATACCGAACTGCAGCGCCAGTTCGATACACGCCATGGCGGCTTCGGCGCCGCGCCCAAGTTCCCCCACCCCACCTCGCTGGAGCTGTGCCTGCACCGCTGGGCGCGCAGCCGGCACAACGGCGCGGAGGACCAGGACGCCCTGCACATGGCGCGGCACACGCTCGCCGCCATGGCCCACGGCGGCATTTACGACCAGATCGGCGGCGGCTTCTGCCGCTACTCGGTGGACGAACGCTGGGAGATCCCGCATTTCGAGAAAATGCTGTACGACAATGCGCAGTTGCTGGTGCTCTACGCCGACGCCTGGCTCGCCACCGGCGCATCGCTGTTCCGGCGCATCGCCATCGAAACCGCGGAATGGGTGATGCGCGAAATGCAGGCGCCCGAGGGCGGATATTACTCGGCGCTCGACGCCGATTCCGAAGGACACGAGGGCAAGTTCTACGTCTGGACGGCGGACGAGATCCGGAAGTTGCTGACGCCCGGGGAATGGGACCTGGTCGAACGCCGCTTCGGCCTGCGGGGCACGCCCAATTTCGAGGGCCAGTGGCATCTCAACGTGAGCGCCGACGAAGCCGCCATCGCCGAGCAGACGCTGCACCCGGAATCCGACGTGGGTGCGCGCCTGGAATCGGCGCGCCAAAAATTGTTCGCCGCGCGCGAGCAACGCGTGCGCCCGGGACGGGATGAAAAAATCCTCACCTCCTGGAACGGCCTCATGATCCAGGCCATGGCGCATGCCGGCCGGGCGCTGGAGCGGCCGGATTTCATCGCCTCCGCCGAACGCGCCATGGACTTTCTCCACGCGCAGCTGTGGCGCGACCAGCGCCTGCTGGCCACGCACAAGGACGGCAAATCGCATCTCAACGCCTACCTGGACGATCACGTGTTCCTGATCGCGGGCGCGCTGGAATTGCTGCAGGCGCGCTTCCGCCGCTCCGACCTGGATTTTGCCATCGCGCTGGCGGACAACGTGCTCGAACATTTCGAGGATGAAAGCCACGGCGGTTTTTATTTCACCGGCGACGATCACGAAAAACTCGTGTACCGCCCCAAGCCGGTGTCGGACGACGCCATCCCCTCCGGCAACGGCGTCGCCGCGCGCGTGCTCGGACAGCTCGGCCACCTGACCGGCAACCTGAATTATCTGCACGCCGCCGAGCGCACCGTGGAGGCGTTGTATTCGGGCATGCAGCAACAGCCTTCCGCCCATGGCGCGCTGCTGCTGGCGCTGGAGGAACAACTGGCGCCGCCGCAGACCGTCATTCTGCGCGGGACGCCCGCGGCGATGCAGCCGTGGCAGGCCGTCACCGGCCGCCAATACCATCCGCACCGGCTGGTGCTGGCGATTCCGGACGATGTCACCGACCTGCCCGGCATACTGGCGGAACGCACAGCCCGGAACGGCGTCACGGCCTATATTTGTACCGGTCATGCCTGCTCCGCACCGGTCACGGACCTGGCGGAATTTGAATCGGCGTTAAAATGAAAAACTGATGCGTGAAACCCGGAACAGTGCGCGCGAGATCAGCGTCGAGGAATTCGACGAGATGATCGAGAACCACGATGATCTGCTGATCGTGGATGTGCGCGAGGCCGGCGAATTCCGGCGCGGACATATTCCGGGCGCGGTGCTGCTCCCGCGCGGCCTGCTGGAGGGCGCGGCGGACGACGCCAGGCGTTTGCAAATGGAACAGTTGCTCGGCGGACACCACAAAACATTCGTGCTCTGCAGCCGGGACGGTTCGGGCAGCGCCACCACGGCCGACAGTCTCAGACAACTCGGATTCGAAAAGGTCTACAGCCTTGCCGGCGGGATCGCCCGCTGGCAAGCGCAGGGCTACGCGCTGGTCACGGATTGAGGCCAAACCGCCGGGCGGTAACGCCCTGAATTTACAGTCCTACACCCCGCTTTTTCCTACCCGCCGCGGCCGTGGCACGCAATATGCAAACTTCTGCCCACGCCCGGACCGTTGATCACAGCAACAAACACACTTATCCCGCATGCAACCTCAATCCTCCGTCAAAGGCATGGCCTCCGACGCCACTTCTCCCGCCGGCAACGGCGTCGTCGCGGGGACGCGCCGTCTGTTCACGGCAGCGAGGATGCTCCAGGAACGCGAGAAACTGCGTATCCGTGAAGAAATCGCGCAGATCCCGGGATTAATGGCGCTGTTGATGAAACCGCGCAACGGTTTGAAATGG
>Ga0105101_10000128_pt1 | contig 28964 bp, 25 predicted proteins | sample PPLLak21cMay2015_2_FD_87037 | JGI IMG/M metagenome (GOLD analysis project Ga0105101, IMG submission 87037) | Freshwater sediment microbial communities from Prairie Pothole Lake near Jamestown, North Dakota, USA - PPLs Lake P8 Core (1) Depth... | ecosystem: Environmental > Aquatic > Freshwater >... | reverse complement strand
AGGCGCTGGAGATGCTCAAGAACAAGGTAGATCACCTGCCACCCAAGAAGCACGGGAACATCCCGCTGTAGGAGTCTGAAGGCAGAAGTGGAGACTGGATTCCCGCTTCCGCGGGAATGACAAGAGGAATGTGGCGGTCGCCGGAGGGATCGTTCCCAAGACGGTGCAGGGACTCGTCCCTGCCGGGAGTGCGAGGGTGTCCCTCGGTTCTATTCTTTCTTTTCCCCCAAGATTGGGGGCCGGGGGGTTGAAATCGAGCACGGAGGCAGCGGTGTGTCATTACGCATCACTCTGGATTCCCGCCTCCGCGGGAATGACAAGAGGAACGTCGCAGTCATTGGAGGGATCGTTCCCAAGAGAGTGCAGGGATTCGTCCCTGCCGAGGGTCTGGGGGTGTCCCCCAGTTTCCCTTATTCTCCCCCCAAGACTGGGGGACAGGGGGTTGAAGAGAGGCATCAGCCTCCAACTCTGAGCAAAGGAGCAACATGGCACTGAGAGAGATTCGCGCCGAGGAAGTAACGCAGGCAGTAGCCCAAATGGCCAAGGAAGCCAACTTCTTCCTCCCCGAAGACGTGCTCAACTCCATCAGGCAAGCGGTGGGCACCGAGGAATCGCCCCTGGGAAAGGCCACTCTGGAGAAGATACTGGAGAATGCCACCATTGCCGCCAACGAGCGCGTGCCGTTATGTCAAGACTGCGGCCTGGCCGTAATCCTCGTCAGATTGGGACAGGACGTTCACATCGCTGGCGGCGGACTCTACACTGCCATCGAGGAAGGCGTGAAGAAGGGCTACACCGACGGGTATCTGCGGAAGTCGATGGTGCAGCATCCGTTCTCGTCCCGAACCAACACTAAGACCAACTGTCCGGCGGTCATTCACACCGAGATCGTGCCCGGAGACAAGCTCAACATCGTCCTGATGCCCAAGGGCGGCGGTTCGGAGAACATGAGCCGCCTGGCCATGCTCTCCCCGTCGCAGGGAAGGCAAGGGGTTATCAACACCGTGGTCAGAGCGGTCGACGAGGCCGGCAGCAATCCCTGCCCCCCGGTGATCGTCGGAGTGGGCATCGGTGGCACCGCCGAGAAGGCCTCCCTGCTGGCCAAAGAGGCGCTGCTGCGGCCGCTGGGCCAGCCCAACGCGGACCCGGAAGTCGCCGACCTGGAGAAAGAGCTCTTCCAGAAGGTCAATTCCCTCGGGATCGGCCCGCAGGGATTCGGCGGCAGCACCACTGCCCTGGCGGTGCACGCCGAGGTCTTCCCCGCCCACATCGCCAGCCTGCCGGTGGCCGTGAACATCCTGTGCCACAGCGCCCGGCACAAAGAAGTCACGCTGTAGCAGAGCCTGCCGGGGAATATGGGGGTGTCTGCGCATCACTGGCAAGCTCCTCTTCGCCATCACTATCCAAAAACAGGGGTGTGCAGAGGGGCGAAGCCCCTTTGTCGAGGGTCTGGGGGTGTCCCCCAGCCTCGTTTTCTTCTTCCCCCAAGAGTGGGGGATCAAGGGGGTTGACCCCTGAATAACCCCGTGCTGGATCGAGTTGACAATTCCAACGCGGCGCGCCTAGAATTAGGTCGTCCTTCCCATACTTGACGGCGTGGAGACTAGCACATGGTTGAAATGAGCGTTGACAGCATACGAGTGAGCGTGATGAACTCCCAGCGGGTGGTCATCCTGAAAGAGACTCACTCTGACCGGTATTTGCCCATCTGGATCGGCCCGGCGGAAGCGGATGCCATAGCCGTGAAATTGCAGGGTATTTCCGTTCCCCGGCCGCTGACGCATGACCTTCTCTTCTCGATCCTCAACGCTCTGGGGGCCAAGATCAAGTCCATCTTTGTCAACGACCTGCAGAACGACACCTTCTTCGCCCGGATCTACGTGACGGCCAACGGCAAGGAGATCGAGATCGACTCCCGCCCCAGCGACGCCATCGCCATCGCCGTACGGGCCAAGGTACCCATCTACGCCGCGGAAGAAGTGCTGGAAAAGGCCGGGATAGTCTTCGACTCGTCAGGTAAGCCCATGCACAGCCATGGCGAGGACGAGAAACAGGGCATCAGCGATGAAGAGCTGCGCAAGCTGTCCGCGTTCACCGACTTCATCAACACGCTGGACATGAAGGACCTGGGCGACATGGGCGACACCAAGGACCCAAAGGACCAGAAAGACCAACAAGACTAGCGCTCGGGTGTGACATGGACGAAAAGTTCCTCAAGAAGCTGCTAGCCACGATGAAGTGCGGCATGTGCGGCAATCAGTATCAGTCGGGCAACGTCAACATCCTGGGACACAAAGAGGACCTCTGGTTCCTCTCCGTCTTCTGCCCCTCCTGCAAGACCCAGGGGTTGGTGGCTGCCGTGGTCAAAGAGGGCAAGGTGACCGAAGTCCTCACCGAACTTACGCCGGAGGAGCAGAAGAAGCTCTCTATGGCCACACCGCTGAGTTCCGACGACCTGATGGACATGCACTCATTCCTCACGGATTTCAACGGCGATTTCTCAGCGCTGTTTGGGACGTAGAGCCAGGGCACATTTGGCCCTCTCAGCCTCCCCACCGTAGACCCAAACGTTGTCTCATCCCTGTCTGTGAGCTCCCCTCAATCAAGGTAGACAAGCGTTAGACAAGTCGCACCCCAACAGATTTCGGCCGGCAATACAGTTGCAGCAAGGACACAATCCAGCCGACTCCCGTCAGGCCGGCTTCAGCTTTCGCAGCTCGAGTATCAGAGGAGGAAGAACCTCGCGGAGGTCACCGACGATACCGACGTCGGCCGCCTGGAAGATGGGTGCCTGGGGATTCTGATCGACGGCCAGGACGAACTTGGCCCTCTCAAACCCCGTGGAGAAATGCATCGCCCCGGAGGCTCCCAGGCTAATGAACAGGTTCGGGCCGATGACTTTCCCGCTCTGCCCGATCATGCAGTCCGAAGTGATCCAACCCTTGTCCAGCAGAGGCCTGGTTCCAGCCACGGCGCCTTCGAGCACCTCGGCGAGCTCCCGCACTAGGTCCATGTTGCCCAGCGCATTGACCCCCCAGCCGGCGGCCACGACGACATCCGCTTCTTCGATGGGGAGATCGCACTCCGCTTCTTCCGTCATCTCCACCGTCCTGGCCCTGAAGAGTCTATCGTCGAGCCGCGGGGCGACTCTCAACACCTGGCCCTTTGTGTCTTTCTTCGCATCGGGAACGACAAAGACGCCGGGCTTGACCGTGGCCATTTGCGGTCTTTGCTGAGGGCAGATGATGTCCACCCTCTTGCCACCTCCCCACCCCGGGACAGTCTGATGCAGAGTGACCACCCCATCGCAGTCTTCCATTCTCAGGTCTATGCAGTGCGCGGTGAGCCCAGTGCCCACCTTGGCCGCTATGCAGGGTGCCAAGTCTTCGCCGATGGCCGTGGCTCCCAGCAGGAATATCTCCGGCCTGTGCTCTTTCACAAGGTCAGCTATGACTGCCGCGTAAGCCTGGTTCTGATAGTGCTCCAGCCTGGGATCATCTATGACATAGACCTTGTCCGCCCCATGTGACAGGAGTTCCGGAGCCAGGTTCTCAACGCCGCTGCCCACCAGGACAGCAACCAGCCCTGACCCGAGCTTCCCGGACAGATCCGCTCCCTTGCTCAGGAGCTCCAGGCTGACCCGAGCCAGTTTGCCCCTCCTCTGCTCGGCGTATATCCAGGTCTCTCCGTGATGTCCGTTACTTCCCATGTTCATCCCCAGCATTGAGGTGTTTCACAACCCTCTTTCAGCCCCCTTGATCCCCCACTCTTGGGGGAAGGGAAGAAACGCAGAGGGGCTCCGCCCCTCTGCACGCCCTTTTGGTGGCACCAGCCATTTCCAACAAGAACAACCCACTCTGTAGCCCCACGCCCTCGGTCAAATACCCCCAACTCCTCCTTTGTGAAAGGGGGATCCCAAGGACTTGCGGGCGCACGCCCCAATCCCCCAGCAGCATTTTGCTGCACCTCTCTCGAGACCGCACTACAGGCCACCCCATTCCCGTATCCTGGCCACCGCGTCACTTGACACATGTTTGGGGCTACCCTGCAAAACCTCAGACCGGCGATCTTTCTTGAACTCCCAGACGCCGGCCACCCGCGTGGGCGAGCCGGCAAGTCCCAGCTTCTCGGCGGGCAACCCGAGGTCCTCGGCCCTGTATGTAGACAGCTTCTTGCCAGCCACCTGAATGATCCCCATCACGTCGGGAATACGCGGCTCGTTGATCGCTTTATTGACTGTGATCAGTGCCGGCAACGTCAGATCCACCTTCATGCAACCGTTATCCAAGTCGGCTTCCACCAGGCAGGTCACATCGCCCGTGAACTCCATGGCTCTGACGTTGGTGGCATAAGGAACGTCCAGGAACTCGGCCAGCATCGGTCCCACCATCCTGGTCCCCGAATCGACTGTTTCACTCCCGCACAGGACCAGGCTGAACGGGCAGAACTTCTTGATAGCCGCAGCCACCGTCAAGGCCGTGGCATAAGCATCGGCCCCGGCAAAGGCTCTATCGCAGAGCAGGATAGCCTCATCCGCCCCCATAGCCAGCGCCTCCTCCAGGGTCTCCCGAGATTGAGGCGGGCCCATGGTTAGCACCGTGACCTTGCCCGGGAACCTCTCGCGCACTTGCAGCGCGGCTTCTACGGCATTGCGGTCGACCGGGTTCATGACCAGAGGCACGCCCTCTCTCCGGATAGCCTTGGTCAGCGGGTCCAGCGTGATCTGGCCGAAGTGATCCGGGTGAGGTACCTGCTTGATGCAAACTAGCGTGTCCATGTCTTCGTTCTTTGTATGCCTCTACTTTCAGTTGGTGATGGCCCGGCCAATGACCACCTTCATAATCTCCTGGGTGCCACCGGCGGTCAGCAGTTCCAGCATGTCTCTGAGGTACATCTCCACCCGGTATTCCGGCGACTGGCCGTAGGCACCCATGGCCTGCTGCGCTTTGAGGCAATTCCTCAGAGCCACATCGACGGCCAGAAGCTTGGCCCGCGCAATGTCCACTCCCAGATCCTTCACGCTCTTGCCCTGGTCCAGGAGCACGGCGGGGCGATAGGAGACCCACCGCGCCGCTTCGATATCGGTGCTCATCTCCACCAGCATGAACTGCAGCGCTTGAAGGTCAGAGATAGGCTTGCCGTACAGGACCCTCTCTCTGCAGAATTTCAGCGCCCCTTCATAGGCTCCCTCGGTCGCTCCCAGAGCCACACCGGCCGCTCCTGTTCTGCCAATGGCAGATATTGTCGGCAGGGCAGCGGCCATGCCGCGTCCTTCCGGCCCAATGAGATTCGCCTGGGGCACATGACATTCGGTGAAGGCCAGTTCATTCACGGATATAGAGCGGAACCCGGCCCGCGGTTCTCTCCTGGTGACTTCAAACCCCGGTGTTCCCTTCTCCACAAAGAAGGCGCTGAAGCCGCCATTGCTCTTGGCGACAAAACCCAGCACGTCGGCTACTTCGGCGTTGGTGATGTAGGACTTGCGGCCATTGACCACGTAGCCGGCCCCGTTGCGAGTGGCCGTGGTCATCATAGCAGAAGGATCGGAACCACCGGTCTGCTCGGTGACAGCAAAGGAGCTTACCTTAGCCCCCTTGCAGAGGTCCGGGATGTAGCGCTTCTTCTGTTCCTCGTTGCCGAAATTCTCCAGGGCGTACATCAGCAGGTTGCCGGCCTGGAAGAAGAACCCGAGGCTGGGGTAGACGCGCGCCATCTCCTCGATGACTACTATCCTGGCCAGGTGCCCCATGCCTGAGCCACCGTATTCCTTGGAGTTGACCAGCCCGATGAGACCCATCTGTCCCATCTGTCGGACCAAGTCAAAGGGGAACTCCCCCTTCTCATCAACCTCCAGGACCTTCGGCGCCACCCTGGTCTCGGCAAACTGCCTGGCGGCCTTCTTGAGCATCTCCTGCTCTTTGCTGAACCCATAATCCATTTCCCCCTCCTCTGCCAGTTGACATGCAAATGCCAACAGCGTTGCATCAACTCCAGGGCGGTGATGCGAGGGTTCCTCGCAAGAAGGCTCCGGACCCAGCGCATGATCAGTCAGGATGGGTAGCCCGATGTCTGACCGCCCCCCCTATTTGGCCGGCTGTTTCAACAGCCTCCAGTCAGACATCAGACGTGACTGATACAAGACCAGTACGATCTACGGCCTGCGCCGCAAGACATGCTTTGTAGAACTTGTCTTGATATCGGTCAGGATCATATCAGAAAGCGCGCGGGATTTCAAGCAAAACCTGCCCCTGAGCGTGAGTCAGGGTATTTGGCATGGTGGGGTAGACGAGAGGCTACCCCCTCAGTTTGTGTATTGCCTCGTCCAAAGGGACTTGAACCTGCTCCCCTTTGGCCATGTCCCGCAGCAGCACAGACCCGCTCCTCAGTTCCTCTTCTCCAATGACCACCGCATGTGAGAAGCCCAGAGCATTGGCCTGCTTCAACTGCGCTTTCAGGCTGCGATCGTCTACGGCCAGCGTCGCTGCGATGCCCGCCTGGCGTAGCCTGGCGCTCAGCCTCACAGCCTCTCTCTGTGCCTCCGGCCCGAGGTGGGCCACATAGACTCTGGCTGCCGACGATTCCGGCGGTTGAATCCCCTGCTTCTGAAGGTTGAGGATGATCCTCTCCATGCCAGTAGCGAAGCCAACGGCCGGGGTGGGCTTGCCATCCAGGATTTCGATCAGGTTGTCGTACCGCCCCCCGCCACCGATGGTGCTCTGCCCCCCCACATCGAGGGGTTGGATCTCGAATACCGTCCGGGTGTAGTAATCCAGGCCACGGACCAGGTAGGGATTCACCTCGTATGGTATCCCCAAGGTAGCGAGACAGTCCTTCAGCACGGCGAAATGCGCCTGGCAGTCAGGGCAGATGTACTCGGTGATCCAGGGAGCGCCCTTAACCAGTTCATGGCAGTTGGGGTTCTTGCAGTCGAGCAGACGCAGCGGGTTGCGGGAAAGCCGACTCTGGCAGTCCCGGCAGAGCGATCCCTCATGACCCAGGTAGTAGTCCTTCAGGCGCTGCAGGTACTCCCGGCGGCAAGAGCGGCACCCGATACTGTTGAGCTGAAGAGTCAGGTTCTTCAGACCCAGAGATGCGTAAAGACTCCAGGCCATGTCGATGATCTCGGCATCCAGGGCGGCATCCGCCGCGCCAATGGCCTCGCAGCCGAACTGCTGGTGCTGGCGGAACCGGCCGGCCTGCGGCCTTTCGTACCTGAAGATAGGCCCGAAATAGAAGAGCCTCACCGGCTGAGGCAGGTTGTGCAGGCCGTGCTCGATGTAGGCGCGGCACACGGGCGCCGTGCCCTCCGGCCGCAGGGTGGCCTTGTCGCCGCCGCGGTCATCGAACGTGTACATCTGCTTCTCCACGATGTCCGTCTCTTCGCCAACGCTGTGGAGAAACAGGCCCGCATCCTCGAATACCGGGGTATCAATGCGCTGATATCCGTAGAGCTGGCATATTTCGCCGGCTTTCTCCGTGACCCACTTCCAGTAGCCCTGTTCTGCGGGCAGGACGTCTTTGGTACCTCTGGGCGCCTTGAACAAGATCGGCCTCCTTAATGTAGCAAGAATATATTTGTGAACTGGCCAAGTCAAGAAGGCCAAGGAGTCCGATGGCTTTTTTCAACCCCCTTTGATCCCCCAATCTTGGGGGATTGACTTGAGATACTGGGGGACACCCCCAGACCCTCGGCAGAAGGGCTTCGCCCCTCTGCACATCCCTAGGGGAGGCCGTGTTTGATATCAATCCGCCGCTTCTGATATCCTTTCTGTGGTTCGCCCAAGAGCGACTCTCCGGCTACGAAGGTGATGTAGAGATTTAGGGGGCAACTTGGATTTCGAGCTTTCCGAAGACCAGAAGATGCTGCGCAAGACTGCCCGGGACTTCCTGGTGAACGAGTGCACCAAGCCGTTCGTCCGGGAGATGGAGCGGGATGAGAAGGGTTACTCGCCGGACCTGTGGCAGAAGATGGCCGACCTGGGGTGGATGGGACTGCCGTTCCCCGAACAGTGCGGCGGGTGGGGCGGGAGCTTCCTGGACCTCGCGGTGCTGATGGAAGAGATGGGCCGGGCCTGCCTCCCCGGTCCCTTCATGGCCAGCGTCGTGCTGGGCGGCCTGACCATTCTGGAGGCCGGCAGCGACGCCCAGAAGCAGCAGTGCCTGACAGCCATAGCCAAGGGAGACATCTTCACCCTGGCGCTCACCGAGCCGAACGGCGGCTATGATGCCGCTTCCATTCACACGAAAGCTACGGCGCATGGTGACGACTTCGTCATCACCGGAACCAAGTTCTACGTCCCCGACGCTCAAGTTGCCAGCCACCTGCTGGTTCTGGCTCGGACCAAAGAGGGTACGAAGGCGGATGGTCTCAGCCTCTTCCTCGTAGACGCCAAGAGCCATGGCATCAAGTGCACCCAACTGAAGACCATAGGCAGCGACAAGCAGTGCGAGGTCGTCTTCGACAACGTGAAAGTGCCCAAGGCCAACCTGGTGGGGAAGCTCCACCACGGCTGGCCCGTTGTCCAGAAGACCCTGCAACTGGCTGCGGTAGCCAAGTGCGCTGAAATGGTGGGCGCCGCTCAGCAGGTGCTGGAGATGACCACCGCCTATGCCAAGGACAGGATACAGTTCGACAAGCGCATCGGCACCTTCCAGGCCATACAGCACCACTGCGCCAACATGCTGGTCGACATCGACGGCATGAGGATGTTGACCTACGAAGCCGCCTGGCTGCTCAGTGCTGGCCTGCCGGCGGACAAGGAAGTGGCCATGGCCAAAGCCTGGGTCAGCGACGCTATAGTTCGCGTTGCCAAGCTGGGACACCAGGTCCACGGCGGCGTCGGCTATACCATTGACCACGATCTTCAGCTATACTATCGGCGCGGGAGAGCGGCCGCGGCTCTGTTTGGCGATGCCAACTATCAGCGGGAGATGATTGCCTCGCAGTTGGGCCTCTAGTGGCGGAGAATGCAGCAGTGCGTCTTCTGTGACATCGTGGCCGGCAAGATACCGGCAACCATCCTGTACCAGGATGACAGGGCGATCGCGTTCAAGGACATCCACCCTCAGGCCCCCACCCATGCCTTGGTGATACCCAGGGAGCACGTGCCCTCTATCGCGGAGCTCAGGGGAAAGTACCAGTACCTGGCAGCCCACTTGATCTTCGTGGCCCACGAAGTGGCCAAGCGTGAAGGGTTGGCGGAAGTTGAAAAGGGATACCGCGTGGTAATAAACTACGGGCGCGAAGGCGGGCAAGAGGTGCCTCATGTTCACCTTCACGTCATCGGTGGGCGGCCTCTGACCGGGATCATGGGATAGGGCAGGCGTCGGGGCGAAGCCCCTTGAATGTGTACCCAAGCTCCGAATCCGAAATCCCAAAGAGGGTGCAGTCCGCCTCAGGCGGATGCCGGGAGTCCGAGTATGTCACACACCCTCTACTTCTTCCTCTCCCATCAAGGGAGAGGAAGGGCCACACGGAGGTGCAGGAGGAAGCTTCCTGCCGGGGGTTGGGGGTGTCCCCCAATTATCTATACTCCTTCCCCCAAGACTGGGGGATCGAAGGGGGTTGAATACGGTTCATGTCACAGGTTCGTGAGCCTGCGAAGTCAGCCACTGGTATGAGCAGATGACATTCAACACTAAGCTCTTCCAGATAGCCCAGAAGAACCAGAGCCTGGTTTGCCTCGGGCTGGACCCCGATCCCCAGTTGATGCCCAAGATGGGCGTCTTCGAGTTCAACAAGGCCATCATCGACGCCACCTCCGACCTGGTCTGCGCCTACAAACCCAACCTGGCCTTCTACGAAGCGCTGGGCACCGATGGATTGCTGGCGCTGCAGAAGACGGTGGAACACATCGCCGGGAGGGTGCCTGTGATCGGCGATGCGAAGCGGGGCGACATCGGCAACACGGCGAAGGCTTACGCCAGAGCTCTCTTCGATGTCTTTGGCTTCGACGCCGCTACGGTGAATCCATACATGGGCTTCGACGCTCTGGAGCCCTTCCTCAACTATAAGGACAAGGCCGTCTTCATCCTCTGCCGCACCTCCAACCCCGGTGCCGCCGACTTCCAGGACTTGGCTTGCTCATCAGCTCATGGACCACACCGGCTCTACCAGGTGGTAGCCGAGAAGGCGCAGGAATGGAACCGGGAGGACAATATCGGCTTGGTGGTGGGCGCCACCTACCCCGAGGATTTGCAGCAGGTAAGGCAAATTTGTCCACACATGACTCTGCTGATCCCAGGGATTGGCGCGCAAGGGGGAGACCTCGACCTGGCCGTGAGATACGGAGCGGACGCCACGGGAAAAGGAGCCATCTTCGCCAGTTCCCGGCAGATTCTCTATGCCTCGCAGGGCAGCGACTTCGACCGGGCAGCTAGGGAAGCCACCGACAAGATGCGCCGGCAGATCAACTCCATCCTGTCCAACCGCCCGGACGGGTAGACTATTGCGGACATTCCATCTTGGCGATATACTGCGCCTGAAAAAGCCGCATCCTTGCGGCGGCAGCGAATGGGAGGTTGTGGGGCTTCCGGGCACAGACGCTACCATCAAGTGCCTGAAATGTCATCGCCGGGTCGTCCTCAGCAAGGCCGTTCTCGAGAGGCGGGTGAAGGGGCCCAGAGATCCGAGTCCAGATATTCGCAGTTGAGCCTGTCAACTCCGAATTCGCGATCCTCTGAGGAAGGGAGGTGATTCGAAATGGCCACAGAGTTGGAAGTGGGAATGGTGACCGAGTTCTTCTCCCGGCCAGTGGTTGCGGGCGTCGACCTGACCGCTGACCTCAAGGCTGGAGAGAAGATCCACATCAAGGGTCACACCACTGATCTGGAACTGGTGGTGGAATCGATGCAGATTCACAACGCCAACGTTAGTGAAGCCAAACCGGGTGACTCCATTGGCGTCAAAGTGCCTGACCGGGTGCGGCGAGGCGACAAGGTCTTCAAGGTCCTCGCGTAGGTTACTCTAGGGTGCCAAGGACTTGATGAGGTTAGCCATCTCGATGCCGCCGACAGCGGCCTTAGCACCCAGGTTGCCTTCCTTGGTTCCCGCCCGTTCGATGGCTTGCTCCAGGGTGTCAGCGGTTATTATGCCGAACATCACCGGCACGCCGGTATCCATCGACACCTTGGCAACGCCCTTGCTGGCTTCAGCAGCGACGTAGTCGAAATGGGGCGTCCCGCCGCGGATGATGGCGCCGAGGCAGATGACGGCGCTGTACTTCTTCGATTCGGCCATCTTCTGGGCAATCAGTGGGATCTCAAAGGAACCGGGGGCCCAAGCGATTTCGATGTCTTCCTCCTTGGCTCCGTGGCGCAGCAAAGCATCCTGAGCACCATCAAGCAACCTGGAGGAGATGAACTCGTTGAATCGTGACACGACCAGCGCGAACTTCAGTCCCTGGGCCAGCAGTGCTCCCTGATAAACCTTCTTCATCTTTCCCTCCTAGTCTTTCTTGGGCACAAAATGGTGCCCCAGCTTCGCACCCTTCGTCTCCAAGTAAGAAGCATTGTATGTGTTGGGCGGGGCCACTATGGGCACCGTTTCCACTACCTTAAGTCCGTGACCCTCCAACCCCACCACCTTCCTGGGGTTGTTGGTTAGCAGGCGAATGCGCTCCAGGCCAATGTCAGCCAGAATCTGAGCGCCGATTCCATAATCGCGCAGGTCCGCCGCAAAGCCCAGCAACTCGTTGGCTTCAACGGTATCCATACCTTGATCCTGAAGAGCATATGCCCGCAGCTTGTTGTGCAGGCCGATGCCCCGGCCTTCCTGCCTCATATAGAGAACCACGCCCTTCCCTTCGGCGACCACAGCCTGCATAGCCATGGCCAACTGCTGGCCGCAATCGCAGCGGAGGCTGGCGAAGACGTCACCGGTCAGGCATTCACTATGCACCCGTACCAGCACCGGGTCGCCGGACTTCACATCACCATACACCAAGGCCAGATGCTCATCAGGGTCAATCGTGCTCCGGTAGGCCATAACGGTGAACTCGCCGAACTTGGTAGGCAGCTTGGCTTCCGCCACCCGGTGAATCAGCTTCTCGTGGCGGCGCCGATAAGTGATTAGGTCGGCCACGCTGACCATCTTCATGTTGTATTTGGCCGCCATCTCCTCCAACTGGCGCAGGCGGGCCATAGAGCCGTCTTCATTCATGATCTCGCATATGACGCCAGCAGGGTACAGCCCTGCCATCCTGGCCAAATCCACGACGGCTTCGGTGTGCCCGGCGCGCACCAGGACGCCGCCGGGCCTGGCCTTGATGGGGAACACGTGGCCCGGACGGGCGATGTCATCCGGCTTGCTAGCCGGGTTGATCACCGTCTTTATGGTGGTAGCCCTGTCCTGAGCCGATATGCCGGTGGTCACGCCGTGCTTAGCCTCAATAGAGATGGTGAACGCGGTGGAGAACCGAGCGGTGTTGTCCTGAACCATCATGGGGATCCTGAGCTCTTCCAGCCTCTCCCCTATGACCGGCATGCATATCAGACCGCGAGCCTCTTTGGCCATAAAGTTGATGGCCTCCGGAGTAACCTTCTCGGCTGCAATGGCCAGATCGCCTTCATTCTCTCGGCCCTCATCATCCACGATGATGATGATCTTGCCGGACTTGATGTCTTCTATTGCCTCTGGAATCGTAGCTAGTGGCATCTGGGCTCTCTCCTCGGATCAGGTGCTGGGTCTGGAAGTGAAACCGTGTTCCGACAAGAAATCCAGCGTGACGCCGCCACGGCCCTCCCTGAGCTTCTCTACGTACTTGGCCATAATATCCACTTCCAAGTTTACTTGATCTCCGACCTTCCTGCCAGCAAGGATCGTGTTGCCAAGGGTATAACCCACCAGCGAAACGCTGAAGGAACTCCTATCATATCCTATGACAGTCAAGCTCACCCCATCCACAGCGATGAAGCCCTTCTCCACCACATACCGCAGTACTTCCGGCGCCGCGGCGAACCTGGCAATGACGGCTCCACCTTCGGGCACGAGTGAGAGAACCTTGCCGGTGGCATCTACGTGACCCTGCACCAGATGACCACCCACACGCCCACCCACCAGCAGCGCCCGTTCCAGGTTCACCCTTGACCCCGGACGCAGTTGCCCTAGATTCGTCCGCTTCAGGGTCTCCGGCATCACGTCCACCGAGAATGAACCGGTATAGAGTGCGGTCACTGTCAGACAGGTCCCGTTGACGGCGATGCTATCGCCAAGCCGGGTGCCTTCGAGCACGACCGATGCAGCGACCGCCAGTTTGCCAGAGCCGATCGACTTGACGGTACCCACCTCTTCAACAATCCCAGTGAACAATCTACTCTCTTCCTTCTATCCATCTGCGTCCGGTCGGGCAGTGGTCCGGGAGTGGGCTACCGGGCAAGGTAGCCGCTAATCAGAACGTCGCTGCCCACCATCTCTACCTTAACCCGAGTAAAGCCGGTGGCCTGGGACAGCGTCTCCACCCCCTTGCCCTCGACCGGGTTCTTTGCTCCGTGACCGCCGATAACGATAGGAGCCACAAAAGCCAGCACCTTGTCAATCAGCCGTTCCTCAAAGAGCGAGCCGAATACCGCCGCCCCACCTTCGACCATCATGCTGACGATGTGCCTTTGGCCCAGCAGTCTCAGCAACTCCTCAAGATCCACCATCCCACCCTTTGCCGGCAATTCCACTACCTCCGCACCCACCCCATTGAGGGCCTTGGTCTTCTCCGGATCCGCTCCTTTGGTCATGGCTACCAGCGTCTTGCCGGGCACCTGGAAGACTTTGGCAGTCGGCGGAGTACGGCCCTTGCTGTCCACAATCACCCTCAGCGGCTGCTTCTCCACCCTCCCCCCCGCCAAGCCAGCCCGCGCAGTGAGCTGGGGATCATCCCGGATGACCGTGTCCACTCCCACCATAATACTGTCGATCTGGCTCCGCAGTGTGTGGACATACCTCCGTGATTGCTCGCCGCTTATCCACCGGGACTCACCGGTCTTGGTGGCTATCTTCCCATCGAGGCTCATCGCGAACTTGCCGATGACAAAGGGCAAGCCCGTGTGCGTGTACTTAATGTACGCCTCGTTCAGTTCCTGAGCCTTCTCCTCATGGTCGCCCACAAACGTCTTGATGCCCGCCGCTTCCAGTTCGGCCTTCCCCCGGCCGCATACGCGGAGATCAGGGTCGATTATGGAGATGTGTACATCGGCGATACCGGCAGCGATGATAGCTTTCGTGCAGGGAGGAGTCCGCCCTTGATGGCAGCATGGCTCAAGCGTCACGTACATCGTAGCGCCCTTGGCCTTCTCTCCCGCCTGCTGCAGCGCGACTATCTCAGCGTGTGCCGAGCCGGGCGGCTGAGTATAACCTTCCCCCACAATCACATCATCCTTGACTATGACCGCTCCCACTGCCGGGTTCGGGCTGGAATGCACCAGAGCCAGCCTCGCCAGCAACAGCGCGCGATCCATGTAGTCTATACGATCAGAAGCCCTGCGCCTGCGCTCGACCGCCTGCACAGGAAGCTGGTCAGCCCTCTCAATCATGCCGCCATTCTAGCATCTGCGTTTTTGAACTGCAAACAAGCGTCAGAACGGCCAAAAGAAAGAGAGCCTCAATGAGGCCCTCTATTATCGACGCGTCAGCCGCACCCGCAACGTGGGCTGTTCTAGTTCTAGCCCTTGTTGGCTTCCGCCGCCCTCGCCCTCCTCTGCCTGAGCCACAGGGCTGCCGTGGCACTTCCGAGAAAAGCCACTAGCGCGATGAGGCCGTACTCCAGAGCAAGGAGCCAGTCATCATTATCAGCGGGCTTCACTTCTCTCTTGGCTTCACCCAGATTGAATGAGTAGAGCAAGTTGTTGTCACTAGACGCCGGCACCATGTTGAGGTACGCTCCATCCTGCTCCTTCATGATGGCGTAAAGGATCGACCCCATGGTCTCCGTGTCGTTGGTGGCGTAGCGGTCCGGTTCGACATCGGAGGCAGACACCATCGAGTACGCCTTCACCTCTCCCCAAGTGCCAACCTCGTTCCCGTCCTTCGTCAGCACCAGCTGCGGCACTCCGCCTGGAACGGACTTCATGGCCCCGTAGACCACGCCATCGCCCGCCACGGAATCTACCGCCACGGATACGTTGTCGGTGCCGTCAGGCACCACCAGTTCCACTCGCGTTTGGGATACAACGTCAATGTTGTTCTCCACTCCGGCAACAACCCAATAGGAATCGCCCTCTTCAGACGTCCCAGCGCCCCAAATGCCCAGAGCATCGGAATCATACCGCGGATTGAAGACAATACCGCCCTCAAACGCACCACTCCAGTCCACAGCAAACGCCGCAGCCAGCAGCAGAACGGCTGCGGCTGTGGCAAACCGCAGCCCCGGCAATACTGTCCGCCACGGCAACGATTTGACCGGAGCCAGGGCAAAGCTCCTAGAGGGCATCACCTCCGGCAGATGGCGCAGCAACGCCACCGTCGCCCGCAGGGACTCCAGATCCTCCCGGCATCCCCGGCACGTGTTCAGATGCTCCTCTATCCGCGCTTCTTCCTCAGGATTCAGGCGCCCGTCCACGTAGCCGGAAAGCGCACCCCGCGTCCCGGAGCACCGGTCTTTCTTAGACCTCCGAAAAGCCCGCCACATTGTCTCCCCCTGTTTGTGTGTTATCTATTTGTTATGACGCAATTCGATGGAAATAAGTTCCATCTTCACGAAGTAGTCCCGCAGGTGGGTCCTCCCCCGATTGAGGCGCGATTTCACCGTCCCCAGAGAGCATCCCATGGCCTCCGCCACCTCCTCATAGCTGAGTCCCTGGATATCACAGAGGACGACCGCTACCCGCTGTTCGTGGGAAAGAGTTGTCAATCCTGTCTGAACATGCTCCGCCATCTCTTTTCGTACAGCGTAGTCTTCGGGAGACTCGGTGGACATCGACGGAGGGTCATAAGGCAGGGATTCCAGGGAAACAACGGGGCGTCTCTTGAGCCGCCGCAACTGATCCCGGCAGGCATTGGCCGTGATTTGGAGCACCCAGGCTTTGAAGCTGCCGCCTCTGAAGCGGCGGATGTTCCTCCAGGCAGAGAAGAAGGCCTCTTGAGTGGCATCCTCGGCTGCCTGAGTGTCCCCCAGCATCCGGAAGGCCACGCCGTAGGCCATCTTCTGATAGCGCCGCACCAGCTCGTTGAAGCTGTCCAAATCCCCATTCTGGCTGGCGCGAATCAGCTCTATATCGTCCATTGGTGCAAGTTCGCCGCTACGACATCGATCGGCAAATGGCCTATAATCTACGCTGTCTAAGAGAAACCTGGGCCACTCCAGAGGCTTTCTGAGACGACCGTGTCAGCCACTAATGATAGCACCTGTCGTCTCTGCTACGATATAGTCCGTTTGACGAACCGGAGGAGGAGAGCATGAAAGAAACGACCAGCGACGCAGAAAGGATATTCCGGGAGGCCGGCGCCGTCATGGAAGGGCATTTCCTCCTCACATCGGGGCTCCATTCACCTGTCTACTGGGAGAAATTCCGCGTCCTGGAGCAGCCACGTCACACCGAGCGCCTCTGCCGCATGATTGCCACCCACTTCCAGGATCAGAACGTCCAGCTGGTAGCCGGGCCCACCACCGGCGGAGTCATCATCTCCTACGAGGTGGCCAAGCAGCTCGGCCTGCGAAGCATTTTCGCCGAGCGCGAAGGGGCCACTCGCGTCTTCCGCCGCGGATTTGAGATCATGCCCGGAGAGCGGGTATTGGTGGTCGACGACATCTTGACCACCGGGGGATCCGTACGCGAAGTGATCAGCGAGGTGAAAAGAAAGGGCGGGCAACTGATTGGCATCGGAGTCCTGGTGGACAGAAGCGAGGGAGCTGTCGGTTTTGGCGCACCCCTGTTTAGCTGCTACAAGACGTCTGTACCCACCTACAGACCTGAGGAATGTCCCCTGTGCCGGAAAGGGATACCTGTGTTGAAGCCCGGCAGCGGGGAAAGCCAATCAGCCTAGAGTGCCCTTGCTCAGGGTGGCCAGGAATTCAGCATTGGTCTTGGTCTTGAACAAACGCTCAAGGACCAGTTGAGTCCCTTCGTGTGCGTTCGTACTTGAGTCAGACGCGATCATGCTGACCATGCGTCTCAGCAGCCATATCTGCTTGATAGTCTGCTCATCCATCAGCAGTTCCTCACGCCTGGTACCACTGCGCGGTATGTCGATGGCCGGGAAGATGCGTCTTTCCGCCAGGCGGCGTTCCAGGTGCAACTCCATGTTGCCGGTGCCCTTGAACTCTTCGTAGATCACGTCGTCCATACGGCTGCCGGTGTCTACCAGACAGGTCGCCAATATGGTCAGGCTGCCGCCTTCCTCGATGTTCCTGGCAGCACCAAAGAAATGCTTGGGGTTATACAAGGCCACGGGATCGATGCCGCCCGACAGGGTTCTTCCGCTGGAAGGCGCCCCCAGGTTGTAGGCTCTGGTAAGGCGAGTGATCCCATCAAGCAGGATCACCACGTCTGTCTTGGCTTCCACCAGTCGCTTCGCCCGTTCCAGAGCCAGCTCCGCGACGTGTGTCTGGTTCTCCACCATCTCATCAAAGGTGGCAGCAATCACCTCACCCCTGACGGAACGCTTCATATCAGTGACTTCCTCAGGCCGCTCGCCAATGAGACACACCATCATATGCACGTCCTCATAGTTGGTGCAGATAGCATTGGCAATCTGCTTCAGGAGTATCGTCTTGCCCGCTTTGGGAGGAGAGACTATCAGACCACGCTGGCCTCTTCCAATAGGCGCCACCAGATTGATCAAGCGACAGGCCACGTTCTCCGGGACTGTCTCTATGTTGAAGATCTTGTTTGGGAAGATAGGAGTCAAGGTATCGAAGTGCGGGCGGCCCTTCGATAGCTCCGGTTCCAGATCATTGACCAACTCGACTCTAAGCAAGCTTTGATAACGCTCACCCTCCTTGGGAGGTCTGGCCTGACCCATCACCGAATCGCCGGTGCGGAGCCCGAAACGGCGTATTTGAGACGACGAAACATAGACATCGCCCGGTCCCTGGAGTAGATTCCCACCGCGCAGGAAGCCATACCCATCGTTGGTGATTTCCAGCATGCCGCCGGCAAAGATGTTCCCATCCTTCTCCGCCTGAGTCTGCAGAAGCGAAACGATGAGCTCCTGCTTCTTCAGGTTGCTGTAACCGGAGATGCCCATGTCCTTGGCCATCTCCAGGAGGTCCTCCCTCTTCTTGGTTCCCAGTTCTGCAAAATTCATATGCACTCTCCCCTCATCCTTTGCCTGCGGCCTTCTGCGCGTCTTCCAGGAATCGAGCTATGCCCACTGTGGTGAGCGGATGATTGATCATCTGCGTCAATACTCCGTACGGCACCGTGGAGATATGTGCACCCGCCTTCGCAGCAGCAACACAATGCAGCGGGTGTCGGATGCTGGCGGCAATAACCTGGGTGCCGAACTTGTAGTGGTCAAAACAGGAGACTATATCGCCCACCAGCGCCATGCCATTCTCTCCCACATCGTCCAACCTGCCTACAAAGGGACTCACGTAGTTGGCTCCCGCCAGTGCTCCCAGCATAGCCTGATTGAGCGAGAAGCACAGGGTGAGATTGACCTTTATGTTCTCCTTTGACAGAATCGATATTGCCTCCAGGCCAGCATCGCACATGGGAATCTTGATGACCACGTGTTCCGACCACTTGGCCATCGCCCGCGCCTCTCCTATCATTGACTTTGCTTCCTGGCTCAGCACTTCCACAGAGACCGGCCCCTTCACTATGGAGCATATCTCCTGGACAGCCGATTTGTAGTCGGTCCATCCGGCTTTGTAGACCAGGCTGGGATTCGTAGTAACTCCGCTTACTACCCCCAGCTTCACTCCCTTCCGGATCTGATCGATTTCAGCCGTGTCCAGGTAGAGATGCATCAGTCTCCCGCTTTCTCCTCTTGTTGATGCAGAGGCAGAGGATGCTGCGCTCCCTCGCGCATGGTCCGCTTCGATGCCCTGACAAAATCAAGGAAAAGAGGATGTGGCCTGTTTGGCCGCGATTTGAATTCAGGGTGAAATTGGGTAGCTAACATCCAGGGATGATTCTTGAGTTCAACAATTTCAACGAGCTTGCCATCGGGGGACAGACCGGCGGCAGCGAGTCCTGCCTGCTCCAGAGTATAACGGAAGTCGTTGTTGAACTCAAATCGATGGCGGTGCCTCTCATAGACGACGGGCTGACCATACGCCGCCGCAGCGCGACCCCCTTCCACAAGGTGACACGGGTAGGTGCCCAGCCGCATCGTGCCACCCTTCGCATCTATGCCCCGCTGCTCGGGCAACAGGTCTATAACCGGGTACGTGGTCTTGGGAGCGAACTCGGTGGAATTGGGCTCCTCCGAGCAGTAGACGTGGCGGCATAACTCCACCACCATAACGTGCAGGCCCAAGCATAAGCCCAGATAAGGGATCTCGCGTTCCCTGGCATACTTCGCCGCCTTGATCATCCCCTCTATGCCCCTGTACCCAAAACCGCCGGGAACCAGAATCCCCTGCACAGAGCCCAGGTACTTGTCGATGCTGCCTTCGTCTTTCTCCAGGTCTTCAGACTGCACCCAATGGATGTCGACCTCCGAGTCAATCTGGGCAGCCGCATGGCGTAGCGCCTCACGTACCGAGATGTACGCATCTTTGAGTTCCACATACTTGCCAACCAAGGCAATGGGGATGGGCTCCTTGGGAACCTTCATCGCATCCACAAGCGCTCGCCATTCCTTCAAGTCCTCACTGCCATCGGATACTCTCAGCATCTCCATCATGAGGTTGCCCAAGCCAGCCTCTTCGAGAATCAGAGGAACCTCGTAGATAGTCTGTACGGTCATGAGCGGTATGACAGCCCTCTTCTCCACGCTGCAGAACAGCGCCAGCTTGTCCTTGATGCCTTCGGAGACCGGATGGTCACTGCGGCAGACAACGATGTCTGGCTGGATGCCTATGCGGCGCAGTTCATTGACGCTGTGTTGTGTCGGCTTGGTCTTGAGCTCTCCGGTGGCCGAAATATATGGCAGTAGAGTCACGTGAATATAGAGCACGTTGTCCCTTCCTACCTCGGTGCGCATTTGTCGGATGGCCTCCAGGAAAGGCAGCCCTTCGATATCGCCTACCGTCCCGCCAACCTCCACAATCACCACCGAAGCGCCACTCGCTTCGCCCACCTCCTTGATGCGCCTCTTTATCTCGCTGGTCACGTGTGGCACGACCTGTATCGTGCCACCGAGGAAGTCCCCTCGCCTTTCCGCGGCAATTACAGAGCTGTAGATCTGGCCGGTGGTAACACTGGATGCCGTGGTCAGCTCGATGTCGATGAACCGCTCGTAATGGCCCAGATCCAGGTCTGTCTCAGCCCCATCCTTGGTAACAAAAACCTCGCCGTGCTGGTAGGGAGACATGGTCCCGGGGTCGACATTCAGATAGGGATCCAGCTTCTGGATGGTGACGGCGATGTTGCGACTCTTAAGTATTCTGCCTATCGAAGCGGCAGTGATTCCCTTCCCAACTGAGCTAACCACACCACCAGTAATGAAGATGTATTTCGCGGTAGGCTCCTTACGGTGAAGAGTATCAATTTACGAGGGGAACCAAGTCCAGAACCAAGTATAACAGCTTTAGACCCTCTGTCAAGGCCGCATCAGGCAAGCGCCCAAACGTGGCCCTTAACCAGTCTCGTTGTTCCTCCTTGCTCTCGGCTTCCGATCCTTCTCCTTCTCTTTGCCGAACTCACGCATGACTCTGGCTAGTTGCTCTAGCCGCTTCTGGGCGCGGTCGTTGATCGAGCCGTCTTCGAACTTGCCGCCCTCGAGGCGCTTGCCTGCCGGGACACCAGTGAGGATCTCTATCCCTTCGTCTACACTCTCTACGCTGTAGACACTGAACTTGCCCTCTTTGATCGCTTCGACGATGTCCTCCCGCAGCATCAGGTTCTGCACATTGCTGGACGGGATGAGCACGCCCTGCTGACCGGTTAGCCCCTTCGACGTGCAGATGTCGAAGAATCCCTCGATCTTCTGGTTCACGCCGCCGATCGCCTGGACCTCGCCCTTCTGATTCACGGAGCCGGTGACCGCAAGGCTCTGCTTGATGGGAGCATCGGCCAGGCTGGAGAGAAGACCATAGAGCTCGGCGCTGGAGGCGCTGTCGCCCTCCACCTCGCTGTAGCTCTGTTCAAAGACAAGGCGTGCCGATAGTGAGAGTGGCATGCTCCCGGCAAAGCGTTCGGCCAGGATGCCGCCAAGTATGAGGACGCCCTTGGTATGTATGGGGCCTCCCAGCTTTGCCTCGCGGTCGATATCCACCACCCCTTCCGGCCCCACCGCCGTGCTGACCGTGATCCGCGTGGGCCGGCCGAAGCTCAGATCGCCCAGGTCCATCACCGAGAGGCCATTCACCTGTCCCACCACCTCCCCCTCCGTGTCTATCTTCAGAACGCCCCGCCGGATCATCTCTCTGATGCGCTCCTGGATTAGATCGGAGCGGTAGACCTTCTGCTCGATGGCGCGGGACACGTCCTCTCCGCCGACTAGTGGGCCATCACGCATGCCCGCCCAGTAGTTGGCCTCCCTGATGATGTCAGCAATCTCGGCAAACCTGGTCGACAGCTTGCGCTGGTCCTCAGCCAGCCGGGAGCTGTGCTCCACAATCTTGGCCACTGCCGAGCTGTCCAGGTGACGGAGGTTGTCCTTGGCACAGACGCTGCAAAGCGTACCAGCGTATGCCCTCGTGGTCTCATCATCCCGATCCATCCAGCTGTCGAAGTCCGCTTTCACCTTGAACAGCTCCGGAAACTCACGGTCGTACCGGTACAGCATGTAATAGTAGAAGTTCTCGCCAATCAGAATCACCTTTGTCTTCAGCGGAATCGGTTCCGGCAGAATGGTCTTCACCGTCAGGAAGCCCAGCCGCTCTGCCATCTCTTCTACAATGATCTTGCGTTCACGGAGGCACCTCGTCAGTCCGTCCCACGCCATCAACTCCTGAGCAATGTCCTCCATCCTGATCACCAGGTACCCGCCATTGGCCCGATGGATGGAGCCGGGGCGAATCATAGTGAAATCGCTGGTGAGAGCCCCAAACTGAGCCTCCTTCTCCATGCGACCGATGAGGTTATTGAAGGTCGGCATCATCTCTGTGACGACCGGAGCGCCCTTAACATTCGTGTTGTCCACCAGGACATTCACCTGGTACTTCTTGAAGGCATCAGAAAGAGCCCTGGCGGCGAACGGGTTGCCCTCGGCAGTCTCGGGCGGAGAGCGGAAGAGATCCCGGTTCTCGATGATGTCGTTCCCCACCGCCTCCAGGTACTCCGAAACGCCGAGCGCATCGCTGTACTTCCGTTCCACTTCCTCGACGAAAGTCTGCAGGATGAACTGGACCACCTCACGGTCGATCTTCTCTATCTGCTCTTTGATCTCCCGATCCCAGCTTCTCATCTGGGTCACCGCCTCCTTGATGCGCCCCTGGATACTCTCCTGGCGTTTCGTCAGGCTTTCCTTCTCTTCGGGGCTCAACGCCAGGACTTCCTGTTCACTAAGAGGTTTGCCATTCACCAGCGGAACCAGCAGGATACCCATGCTCGACATCTGGATGGCGAAACCACTGTCGTGGGCCAGTTGGTTGAGCTGATTGAAGAGTCGCTCCCGGTTCTCGTTGAAGGCCCGGGCGGTAGCCTCTCGCCGCTTGCTGTAGTCCTCGCTCTCAAACGCCTTCCTTATGTCCGCCTGCGCGGTCTCAATCAGTCGCCGCATGTCCCTCTGAAACTGCACCGCCTGGCCGGCATTCAGCTTCAGTGCCTTCGGTCTGTACGGGTCGTCGAAGTTGTGGACGTAGCACCAATCGGCCGGGGTGTCTTTGTCCTTGGCTACACGCTCGAGAAAGGCAGTGATGGCTGTCATCTTGCCAGTGCCCGGCAGACCAGCGGCATATATATTGAAACCGGAGTTCTGTATCTGCAGCCCGAACTGAAGAGCTTTCAGCGCCCGGTTCTGTCCGATTATGGTTAAAGGCGCCTCAAGGGTCTCTGTGCTCTCAAATCCCAGACTGGCCGGATCACAGGTTCTCCGCACATCTCCGGCATTCAACTTCCTTATCATGGTCGTCCTTTCTGCTTTCGCGCGCATCTGCGGCGATGGGTCGTGGCCATTTTACCACAGGCTCCAGGAGCGTACCGCAAGGCCACCGCCATCTGCACAACCCGCCAGTCGAGGTGGTTGGCAGGAGCAGACAAGCCCCAGCCGGTGCAAGGTGCTTTGTATCAAAGGAATGGCATGTGCTACGATGTTATTAGGATAGTATAAAGATGGGCTCCGGGCGGACTGAGGAGGTCTCAGCCAAAACAGAAGTCCGATGATACTAGCCGTCTACCGTATCGACAACCGTCATAGTCAACTGGGAGCGCTCTGGCACTCGCAAGATAGCCGTAGGGGCTCCCTTTTCCATTTCGGGTTCCAGCGTTGTTCCGCTTTGGACAGACAGGGCTTCACAGGCAGGAGGTAGGCATGCAGAAAGTCGAGCAGAGCGTGGATTTGGAGTTGCCCGTCAACAAAGACAGCGCCGAGTACGCCGCGAGGATCCTCAGAGACGTGAACGAGATCGTTGACCTCAACACCGGCAGGTCGGGCAGGCTGATCAGAGTTCTGCAGCAGTCACAGCAGCGTGTTGGGTACCTGCCGCCGGAGGTGCTGACAGCCATCTCACAAGTCATGAAGGTCCCCATCAGCGAGGTGAATGGCGTCGTCAGCTTCTACAACTTCTTCACCACAGTGCCCAGAGGGAAGCACGTCCTTCAGGTGTGCCTGGGTACTGCCTGCTATGTGAGGGGAGGCCAGCGAATCCTGGACGTCCTGAAGAAGGAGTATCACTTGGAGCCGGGTGACACGACGCCGGATGGCATCCTCTCGCTGGACACCGTTCGCTGTTTGGGCGCTTGTGCTCTGGCCCCAGTAGTGACTCTGAACGGCCAGGTCCACAGACGCGTGAAACCCACCGGCGTCAAAGAGTTAGTGAGCCGCTGTAAATAGGGGGTCGAGACGTGAATAAGATCAACACCTTACAGGACCTCGAAGAGATCAAGAAGCGGGTCAGGCCACTTCTGGCCGTCAGAGAAGACACCAATTTCGCCAGGTTCAAGGAAGCGCGCCAGATAGACGTCCTCGTTTGCCGGGGAACGGGATGCACGGCTGCCGGTGCTGATGAAGTTGAAGATGCCTTCCGCGAGGCCATCAAGAGGAGAGGGCTGGAGAAGCGCGTCAGAGTGAACGTGACCAAGATCGGCTGCCGCGGCTTCTGTGAGAAAGGGCCCAACGTCACAATTACCCCGGGTGACATCCTTTATACCAGGGTTCGCCGCGCCGACGTTGACGAGATCGTCGAGAAGCACCTGGTACGCGGGGAGATAGTGGAGCGCCTGGTATACGTGGACCCCATCTCCAACAAGCCGGCCCCCGCCAACAAGGACATCGAGTTCTACAAGCGCCAGAGGAGAATCGTCCTCTTCCTCAACGGACTGATCGACCCCTGGAGCATTGAAGAGTACATAGCCTTCGACGGCTATCGGGCCTTCATCAAGGCGTTGACTTCGATGAAGCCGGATGATGTGGTGGAAGAAGTCCTCAAATCCGGGCTGAGGGGTAGAGGCGGCGCTGGGTTCCCCACCGGACGCAAGTGGGGCATGGTGCGCAGCGCTCAGGGAAACGAGAAGTTCGTCGTCTGCAACGGAGACGAAGGAGACCCTGGCGCGTTCATGAACCGCTCCGTCCTGGAAGGCAATCCTCACACCCTCATTGAAGGTATGCTCATCGGGGCTTTTGCCATCGGCAACGTCCGCCAGGGCTATGCGTATGTGCGCGCCGAGTACCCGCTCGCCATAGAGACGCTGAATCACGCCATCAAGCAGGCGAGGGAATACGGCCTACTGGGGCAGAACATCCTGGGCACCGGTTTCAGCTTCGACCTCGACATCTTCCCCGGCGCGGGGGCCTTTGTCTGCGGCGAGGAGACAGCGCTGCTCATATCAATCGAAGGCAAACGCGGCAATCCGCGTCAGAGACCTCCGTTCCCGGCCAATAAAGGGCTGTTCGACAAGCCTACCACACTCAACAACGTCGAGACTTGGTCCATCGTCCCCCAGATAGTATTGAAAGGCGCCGATTGGTACAAGGGCGTAGGAGTCGGCGGGAATGCCGGCACCAAGACGTTCTGTCTGGTGGGTAAGATCACTAATTCCGGCATAGCCGAAGTGCCCGTCGGCACTCCCCTGGGCCACGTGGTATTCGACATCGGTGGCGGCCCGCCGCAGGGTAAGACCTTCAAGTCAGTGCAGATCGGCGGCCCGTCCGGCGGAGTCATCCCGATTGAACACATAAACACTCCGGTGGACTACGAATCGGTCACCAGCCTCGGCGCCATCATGGGATCGGGCGGCCTCATCGTCATGGATGAGGACAGCTGCATGGTGGACATGGCCAAGTTCTTCCTCCAGTTCACCAAGGACGAGTCCTGCGGCAAGTGTCTACCGTGCCGAGCCGGAATCCCCAAGATGCTGGAGATTCTGAACAAGATCACCCAGGGGCACGGAACGATGGAGGACCTTGATGTCCTCCAGGAACTGGCGGAGATGGTAGGATCAGCCTCATTATGTGGACTAGGGCAGACCGCTCCGAATCCGGTTCTGAGCACCATTCGGCACTTCCGTGCCGAGTACGAGAGCCACATCATCGACAAGAAGTGCCCGGCAGCCGTCTGCGCCGGGTTGTTCAGGGCGCCGTGCCAGCATACCTGCCCTGTGGGCCTTGATGTTCCGGGATACACCGCCTTTATCAAAGAAGGCCGATTCGATGAAGCCTACCGCTTGATCAGGCAGAGAATGCCCTTCCCCTCCGTATGCGGCCGCGTATGCAACCACCCCTGCGAAGGCAAGTGCCGCCGCGGCCAGATGGATGACCCGGTGGCCATCCGTCACCTGAAGAGATTCGCCGCCGACTGGGCCGCGGAGAAAGGCTTCGAGTACACGCCGAAGGTGAATGGAAAGAGAAACGAGAGTGTGGCCATCGTCGGCGCCGGGCCTGCCGGGCTGTCGGCCGCCCAAGACCTGGCCATGGACGGCTACCAGGTCACCGTTTTCGAGGCCCTCCCGGTGGCCGGCGGGATGCTGGCTGTGGGCATCCCCGAGTACCGCTTGCCCAACGAAATGCTCAACGCAGAGGTTTCCGCTATTGAGAAGCTGGGTGTAGATATCAGGTTGAATACGCGAATCCACGACGTTGACGCTCTGTTCGCTCAAGGATACAAAGCGGTATTCCTGGCTTTGGGAGCTCACCTGGGTGAAAGGATGAGGGTGCCCGGTGAGGACGTGAAGGGCGTCTACGACGCCGTCGAATTCCTGCGCAACGTTAACCTGGGGCGCGAGGTGGAGACGGGAAAGAAGGTAGCAGTCATCGGCGGCGGCAACACCGCCACCGACTCCGCCAGGGTGGCGCTGAGAATGGGCGCCAGCCAGGTAGACATGTTCTACCGGCGCGAGAAGAAGGACATGCCCGCCATCGAAGAGGAGATCGTGGCAGTAGAGGAAGAAGGCATTCATATCCATGAACTCACCGCCCCCACGCGGGTGCTGAGCCAGGAGGGCAAGGTCACTGGACTGGAGCTCATTCGAATGGAGCTCGGCGAGTTCGACAAGAGCGGCCGAAAGACGCCGCGGCAGATAAAGGGCTCCGAGTATTCGGTGGCCTGCGACACCGTGATTCAGGCCATCGGCCAGAGGCCTGACACCGGCTTCACCGAGAAGTATGGCATCAAGATAGGCATGGGACGCACGATATCAGCCGATCGCCGGACCCTCGCCACCGACCGGCCCGGCGTCTTCGCGGGCGGCGATGCTGTCACCGGGCCTTGGACTGTAATCGAGGCCATAGCCGCGGGCCAGAGGGCAGCATCGTCCATTAAGAGATATCTCCAGGGCCAGGAACTGGGCCCCAGGGTAGATCGTGAGGACCAGGAGACCTTCCTGATACCCAGGCCTGAGGACGTAGAGGATGTCAAGGAAAGATCCAGAGTCACTATCAGTGAGCTTCATCCCGGCAAGAGGGCTTCCTCTTTCAAAGAGGTCAACATGGGCTACACCGCCCAAGAGGCAATGTCGGAGGCCTCCAGATGCCTCCGGTGCGACGCTGAAGCTGGAGGGGAATAGATGAAGGACATATCGCTGACAATCGACGGCAAGAAGGTCCATGGCCATGAGGGCGACACAGTCCTTGACGTCTGCCGAAAGAATGGGATAGACGTACCAACCCTCTGTGAGTTCAAGGGTCTCACCAACGTTGGCGCCTGCCGCATGTGCGTGGTGGACATCGAGGGAGAGAGGCGCATTAACCCGTCCTGCACTTACCCCGCCCGCGATGGATTGGTCGTTCATACCAAGACCGAGAAGATTGAGAAGTACCGCCGCCTGATACTGGAACTGATGTTCACCGAGAAGAACCACTACTGCATGTACTGCGAAGCGAGCGGGGACTGCGAGCTGCAGGCCATGGGCTACCGCTACCAGATGGACAACGTCCGCTACCCTTATACGACGCCCGCTACCAAAGTGGACTCGCTCAGCGATTACATGGTCATTGATCACGGTCGTTGCATCCTCTGCGGCCGGTGCGTCCGGGTCTGCGGAGAGATTGAGGCCAATCATACGCTGGATTTTGCCAAACGCGGTTTCAAGACGGTGGTTTCCGCCGACCTGGCCCAGTCACTCGGTGAATCGTCCTGCACACAATGCGGTGCCTGCCTGCAAGCCTGTCCCACCGGTGCCATCTTCTCCAAGCTCAGTCTGTACAAGGTGAAGCCCAGCGAATGCCAAGAAGTGAAAACCGTGTGCCCCATCTGCGGGGTTGGCTGTGAGCTGAAGGTGCTGATCAAGGACAACAACCTGGTGAAGATAGAATCCCCTCAACTGACCGGCGAGAAGGGGCCGCTTTGCCGCATGGGCCGATTCGGGCTGTTGTCCGACGGCCACAGGCGCATCACCTCGCCCTGGATCAGGGACAAAGAAGGAAAGTTGAAGCAATGCACCCTGGACGAGGCCCTGGAAGCTGCCGGCAGCCGCATGAAGAAGCTGGGCAAGAACTTCACCGGCGTGGTGTCATCCAGGCTGCCCAGCGAGACCCTGTCCCTCTTCTGCCAGTTCATGAAGCAGGTTGTAGGCACCAACCGGATCGACACCATGGGTGGTGAAGCCTTCCGAGTTATCGCCGAAGGCACCAAGGCTTTCAACAAGAAGAGCGAGGGGCCGGAGATCGAATGCAACATGGACGAGATCCTCAAGGCGGACTGCATCCTCCTGGTCGGTGCTGATCCGTTGAAGACCCACCCCATTGTGGCCTCATTGATCCGGCGTGCGGTAGACCGCAACCAGGCCCGACTGGTAGTGATCGACTCACAGAATGACGTCATGACTCTCTGGCGCAACCTCTGGCTGAAGCCCAGAGCTGGCAGCGAGGTCACTCTGCTCAACGGGCTGATGAATGTCATCCTGTCCAAGGGTCTGACGAAAGGGAAAGAAGCCCCGGCGAAACTGATCCAGTCTCTCTCTGAATACGACGCCGAGAGGGTCCATGCCGACACGGACGTCGATGCCGCCGACCTGGAGACGGCCGCCGAGACCTACGCCAAGGCCAAGCACGCCGTTATCATATACGGGCAGGGCGTGTGGCACAGCCGCAGTCCGGTCCTGGTGACTGACCTGCTGAATCTGGCCGACCTGACCGGCAACCGTGAAGGAGACCGTCTTCGCATAGTCTCCCTGAAACCGGCGGCGAACAGCCACGGCGCCTGGAATCTCGGCGCCGCCGCCAAGGACCTGTCGCTGACCCATGTGCAGGGGTTGTACCTGCTCATTTCGGACGAACAGGTGGACAATGACGAGGTGCTCGGCTGGCTGCGCACCATAGACTTCCT
>Ga0105101_10000127_pt1 | contig 29156 bp, 19 predicted proteins | sample PPLLak21cMay2015_2_FD_87037 | JGI IMG/M metagenome (GOLD analysis project Ga0105101, IMG submission 87037) | Freshwater sediment microbial communities from Prairie Pothole Lake near Jamestown, North Dakota, USA - PPLs Lake P8 Core (1) Depth... | ecosystem: Environmental > Aquatic > Freshwater >... | reverse complement strand
CAGTATTTTAAGTGTGCTGAGAATGGGCTGCAGTGCTCCTCCGTTGAGTTTTAAATAGATATCCTCGCTGAAGGATTTCAGATCGATGTTGGCGGCATCAATATATCGGGCCAGTTCACGCAAAGGTTTTTCATTGATATAGCCTGCGGAGACCAGTATGTTTTTAATCCCTTTGCTGCGCGCGATCTTCGAAGTGTCATACGTATACTCATAAAAAGTAACGGGTTCCGAATATGTATAGGCTATAGATGCACATTTGGCCTTTATGGCCTCTTCCACAACCCGCGCTGGCATCAGGTCAGAATTCCTGGTTTCATGGGGACTTGTCTGGGAGATTTCCCAGTTCTGACAGTACAGGCATGCCAGGTTGCATCCGGCCGTAGCAATGGAATAGGAACGGCTTCCCGGAAGAAAATTGAACAATGGTTTTTTTTCTATGGGATCAACATGAACGGCACACGGATTTCCATAGGCGATCGAATATAATTTTCCCTTGATATTCATCCGGTTGCGGCAGTCTCCGGCAGTTCCTTCTTTTATGGAACATTCATTCGGGCATATCAAACACTTCACACCGCGCGGAGTGGTTGAATAAAACATGGCTTCCTTCATGAAACGGTCGCTATCATCTCCTGTTGACGGAACAGGTTCAAACACCGGGGAAAACAGACGGGAGGGATGCATCAGACAAACGGCTCCGCCTGCTCCCAGCAAACTGGTCTTAATAAAAGTTCTCTTTTTCATTTTACAACATAACCAATGTATGGAACTGAATACCAAAATTACTAAAAACGAATGTAGTTTGCACTATAATCCGTTTCTTTCAACATGCCGTCAGTTAGCTTGTTTTCGTCTCAGAAAAAGATTCAGCGCGTATAGCAGAAGAAGTCCGCCAATAAGATAAGAAGTATTCATGATGCCCAGCAACGGGATGAGAAAAATGGAGGTAAGCAATGCACCCAGTGCTGAACCGATAAGATCAGCACTGTAGAGGACGGCAATATTATCTGTAAGGTTGCCCGACCGCAGATGCACAGCCATTGAAAACAGTACTCCTGAGGCGAAAGATATGATGAATAAAAGCAATAAGACAATCAACAAGTTATAGGCAATACCTGATTGTACCATGTTAAGGACAAGCAATGTAGGGATCAGCAAGGCCAGTATTCCGGTAATAATCTGTATCAGCATGAACTGCCTGTAATTAACATTACCGAAAAACAGCTTCCGGCTCAGTGCTCCCAATGCCAGTCCTCCCATAAAAACAGCCATGCATATGCCGATAACCTGGTAGATGTAACCTGAAAGAATCTGCAAGGCAAGCAAAAGGATAATTTCCAGCGACGATGCCGAGAATCCTGTAATCATCAATGCCGAAGTCAACGGCTTGAAAAATATACCGGCAGCCAATATGATGATAATGAGCAATGCAAATATCACCCATAAGAGATTCTTTCCGGTATTAAACTGGCTCAGCCAGTAACCCAGGTAATAAAAATAGGAGACAGGTTTAAAATCTTTATTCGTCAATGCATGAGGATCCAGATGCTCCAGCAGATAATCCGAACGTTCCTGCAGGGAAAGGGTATCTATATAGTTTGAGTTTAAGTAATCATTTTTAATATTCTTTTTATCAATTAGATGTGTAATGTTAATTATTAAGCTTGCGTCTGACGCCAGATAATAATTCTTTTCTCCCGGGATGATCAATACATGAGGGAAGACTTCCCTGCATGTGTTGTAGATGATTGAATTTAAACGGATGGCTTCATCGCTTGCATAATTCGCGGTAGAAGGCATGTTCAGCGCCACAATGCAGCCTGTATTCATGATTTCTCTGATCTGACGGAGGAATTCAACCGTATAGTAACGGTTCAATTGCGCGGAGGACGGCTCTGGCAGATTGATCAGAACAATATCATAAGAATTCAGGGTCTTTTGCAGAAAAACCCGGGCATCCTGCCTGATCAGATGAATGCGCGGATCATTCAGGGAAGATGTATATTTTTTTCCAATAGAGAAAATCACCGGGTTAATTTCGACATAATCAACATGTTCAACATCATATTTCAGTATCTCATTCGTTATCCCTGATATACCGCCTGAAACCAGCAGTATATTGCGGGGATCAGGATGCTGTGCCATGGCAAAATGCACGGCTTCCTCATTGGCGATTTGATTCTCAGTAGAAAAAAGCAATTTGCCGTTATCAAATACACTGAGCTGATCAGCGCTTTTCGTTACCGCCAGATTCCCGAAAGGCGTATCTTTAAAATAGAGGACTTCCTGCCCGGTGAAAAAAATCGTTTTAAGCCGGTAATCCGCCTTAAGTGCAAACAACAAAGATATTCCGGTGACAGTAATCAATACGATGATGATATTCAAAGGATTAGTACCATTTACACGAAGAGGAAAAAGCAACAGTATGCAGGTTAACAGCGGGAGCAACAGCATGATCTGAAAATTTGACAGCAGGAAAAAAAGGACAAAACTTGACAGTATGCCGGCAACCAGGCTTCCTGTTGATTCAATAGCATAGGTCTTTTCAGCGGGAATACTGAGGTTGTATAGGCTGACGACAGCTGACAGGTAGGTAAAAAGGAATCCGGATAACAAACAAAAGGGTGCTATTAAGACAGCCGAGCTGAGCATTATTTGAAAAAAACCAATTTCAGTACCGGGCTTGAATACCTGGTTGCGGAAGAATTCAATAACAAACAGCAGTATGGGAGGGATCCAACCCAGCATGATCATGGCAAAGCGGAAAAAGCGTCTCATATTCCCGGTATGAATGGCTGTTTTTCCGATGTAGGCTCCGATTCCTGTAAGGACCATCCAGTTAGCCAGAATAACTCCGATAATCAGTTCATTGCCTCCGAATACGAACATGAATTCACGCAACATAACGATTTGCACAAGCATGGAGGTAAGGCCCAGTATGAAAACCTGGCCGTATATATGAGATAAGCCATATGACCCGGATGGTTCGGAATTATGCGGCATATGCAGATGCAAAGTTGGATTGCAGGAATAAAATTAAGGATTTACCCTCAAACGATAAAATACAATGGCTAACTTTGCTGAACGATTAAGCTGAAATCTTATGCACGCCTCCGGGAATGATTATATTTTGGTGCTGAGGAACCGGTATGGAATGCTGTTAAGAGCTATCCGGAAATACAGGGAAATCAAAGACCCTGCCTTGCTCAAGAAGGCATTTACCCTGATGCTGGAATCCCTGCAGGATAAAAAGGACATTACCGGCAGTTATATTGCTGATTCAGTTATGAAAATCGCTGTGATAGCCCTGGCTGAAATCGGACTTGGAGTAACTTCCATCACCGGAGTCTTCCTGCAGCACGCTTTTCAGGAAAAGGCCGTCTCCCTTCGGGATATTGAAAAGGGATGGGGGAACCAGGTTGCGGGAATTGTTAAAGGACTGAATTCCATACAACGCCTGGGTGACCAGGAATTATCACCACAGGCTGAGAATTTCAGAAACCTGCTGCTGAATCTTGCCGGTGATGTAAGGGTAATATTGATCAGGATTGCTGAGCGGCTGTATCTGATGCGCAATATGAAAATCCTTCCCCAGGATAAACAAATTGTGCTGGCTGCAGAGGCTTCTTTTTTGTATGCCCCACTGGCACACCGGCTGGGCCTTTATCTCATCAAATCAGAGATGGAGGACCTTTCACTGAAATATACCAATCGCGAAACCTATGACCTTATTGCCCGCAAGCTCGCTGAAACCATGCGTATCAGGAGGCAATTCATTCGTGATTTTATCAAGCCGATAGAAGAATCCCTGACAAAACAGCAATTTGATTTCGAGATCTATGGCAGGCCTAAATCCATTTATTCCATCTGGAATAAAATGCAGAAAAAAAACACTGATTTTGAAGATATCTATGACCTTTTTGCCATAAGAATTATACTGAACAGTGAACATAAAAATGAAAAAGCAAATTGCTGGCAGGTCTATTCAACGGTAACCGATATATATCAGCCTAATCCGCTCAGGTTGCGCGACTGGATTTCAGTCCCGAAGACCAACGGTTATGAATCCCTTCATACGACGGTTGTCGGATCCGGCGGACGATGGGTGGAAGTTCAGATCAGGACACGGCGCATGAATGAAATAGCCGAAAAAGGCCTTGCAGCCCACTGGAAATACAAGGGCGCGGAAGGAGAAAAGGGACTCGATAACTGGCTTTCAAAGGTCAGGGAGGTATTGGAAGCTCCCGAGCCTGATGCCAAAGAGTTTCTGGATGATTTTAAGCTTAGTCTTTACGCAAAGGAAATTTTTGTTTTCACGCCCAAAGGGGATCTCCGGAAATTTCCGGCCGGGGCAACCGTCCTTGATTTTGCCTACGATATACATACCCAGTTAGGATCCACTTGTATCGGTGCCAGGGTTAACGGTAAAAACGTTCCCATACGGCATGTCCTTCAAAATGGCGACAGGGTAGAGATCCTTTCTTCCAAAAGCCAGGGTCCCAAAATTGACTGGCTTGGTTTTGTCGTTACTTCAAAAGCAAAAAGCAAGATCCGGTTCAAACTGAATGAAGAAAGGGTAAAGATTGCAGAAAACGGAAAAGAGATCCTGCAGCGTCGCCTGAAAAACTGGAAGATACCGTTTTCTGATGAGAATGTCCGGAAACTGATGAAACAGTACAAGTTTAAAATTGCACAGGACCTGTATTACCTTATCAGCACGGACAAAATCGACCTGGCCGGGGTAAAGGAATGCCTGACTGAACCGGAGATAGTTGAAAAACAGGAAGAAAAGCAGGTGATGGAAACCGAAAAAGTTCCTGTGCAGGAACTTGGAAGATCGCTGAAATCAGATGATTACCTTATTATTGATGATAAAGTGGCCAATGTTGAATATAAACTGGCCCGATGCTGCAATCCGATTTTTGGCGACGAGGTCTTTGGTTTTGTTACCGTGGGCGAGGGAATAAAGATACACAGGCTGAGTTGCCCCAATGCCGCGCAACTGGTTTCCCGTTACGGGTATCGGGTGGTAAAGGCACGCTGGAAGGCTTCGGGCAAGGAAACCCTTTTTCCTGTTGAAATAGCGATGGAAGGGGATCATGATCCCACCATATTGAATAACATATCCAATGTCCTGTCCAAAGACCTGAAGATCAATTTGCAGTCGATCACCATGGACACTGCAAACGGAGTGTTTACCGGACGGTTGAAAATAACCGTCAGGGATACACAACACCTGGATTCACTAATGGCGCGGCTGTCATCCATACGGGGTGTATATCAGGTAACCCGGCTGCAACGTTATAATGCAAAGGAATAAGAGGGAATACAAACCTGTCGTTAAACCTATGTAATGTCTGTATTTAAGTTTGGTTGACCGGTGAGAGATGTATCCTTATGATTTTGTCAGGAACTTATGAAAACAAGGCCTTCCTTATTAATTTTTAAGGCATTTCAGTATCGTTTTTTTTTGTTTATTTGTATAAAAATTAACCTATGGAAGTTAAAGGAACAGCAATAAAAACCACACGAGATTTTATCAAAGCAAAATTTCCTGACCGGTACAATGCCTGGTTTAATTCTCTTCCTGCCGTGTCAAAATCTTTGTATCAGACGGCTCTTGATGCGACAGGTTGGTATCCGCTTAATGATGCCTATATAATTCCAATCCACAAAGTGATTGAGATGTTTTATCCCAACGATCCAAAAACCGGAGGGGAAGAGATAGGCAAGTACAGTGCGGAAGTAGCTTTGAAGGGTTTTTATAAAGTGTTTTTGCTGGTTGCATCCCCAACCTTTCTTATTCAGCGTGCTTCCAAGATTTTCACTACATTTTACCAGCCCAGCAAAATAGCGGTTGATGTAATGGATTCCAATTCCGCTATCCTAAGGATCCTTGATTTTGAGGGTATCGATGAGGCACTTGAATACCGTATTGCCGGCTGGATAATAAAAGCACTTGAGCTTACCCATTGCAGGGAACCTGAATATGAAATAAAATCAGCCATTTCCAAAGGCGATAAGGAAACGGATATTTTATACCGCTGGAAATAAATTCAAATTTCTACCAGTTTGTGTTTTACCGCATACACTACAAGGCTTGCGGCATTATTGGTGTTGGTTTTGGTCATCAGGCTGGCACGATGATGATCGACCGTACGTTTGCTGATAAACAGCTGATCCGCAATATCCTGATTGGATAATCCTTTGCAGATCAGTATGAGAACCTCTTTTTCACGGTCAGAAAGCGTCACTACTGTATCTTCCGGGACAGCCTGTCTTGTTTTGAATTTGTTTACAAGCTTATACAGGATTTCCTCCGTGAAGTAGTTATTTCCCTGCAAAACATTGGTGACAGCTCTCCTGACCTCTGAAAAATCAGAGTTCTTCATCAGGAAACCACAGGCTCCGGCATCAATTATCCGCTGAAAATATTCTTCATCACCATACATGGAAAGGGCAATGATCTTCAGGTTGGGATACCGGGCAAGAGCCTGGGTGGTTGCATCGATACCATTTAACACAGGCATCTCAATATCCATGAGTACAAGGTCAGGATTCTGCTCCGACAGTCTTTTCAGAAACTCCTCTCCGTTTGAGGCTTCCCAAATTTCATTAACCTCTTCAATATTCTTAAGCAACAGTTTTAAACCCTCCCTGAAAAGCTTATGATCATCAACAAGAAAAATATTAACCTTTTCCATCATTTGTGTTTTTGACATTGGTTTTCAATGTGATATTGGTCATCATACCCTGGGGTTTGATCCTTTTGAATTCAATGTTCCCCTTGATGGTCTTCAGCCTCGATTGCATGTTTGAAATGCCCATGCCGGTTTTATTCAGCAGGTTCTCCGGATCAAATCCGATCCCATCATCAAAATACTGGGCAACAAGACGGTTATCTGCATAATGTATGAGCAGGGACACTTTTTCAGCCCTGGCATGCTTAAAGGTATTGTTGAACAATTCACAGATGACACGGTATAAATTGATCTCTGTATGGGTATCAAAACGGCTGTTTTCTATATTATTGCTAAAGGATATATCAATTCCTCCCAGGGCATTGATCTTTTCAATGAAGGAATTGATAGCACTGGCAAGTCCAAAACTTTCCAGGATATGGGGGCTCAGATTGTTGGAGGTTTCTTTCAACGATATAATTGATTCATTTATAAGGATATGAATATTATTAATTATATCATTATTAAAACCGCTTATCGAGGACTTGTCAATGGCAGATACAGACATTTTGATATTGGAAAGCAATGGACCGAGGCCGTCATGCAGATCTTTTGCCAGCTGTCTTCTTTCCCTTTCTTCCGTTTCCATAACCGCTTGCAGAACCTTGTTTTCCGATTCAACCCGGACATCCTCAATCCGTTTCAGATAGCGGAACAATTGTTGGATAAAAACAACACCGGCCAGCAGAAAAACAGAGGTTACAATTCCCAGAATCCTGTCTATTAAAGACATTTCTGTCTCAAGTTCTTTGAAATAAACGGGTATCAGGTCTATGATCCGCCGGATGGCCATCAGCAAAAAGGCAATGGAGAGGAAGACCCAGCTAATGTTATACTTGGTTTTACGGGTCAAACCCAGGGCAACACCAGCAGCGGTTATCTGCAGCAGGATAGATAGCAGCAAGGCAATTTTCATGCAAAAGAAGGCACTAAATTGAGTAAAGATATCAAATGGATTTTACACTTTCAGTATTTCGCCTTCTGATTTTGCAATGATCACGGCACCGCAGGTATCACTTAGCACATTGACTGTTGTCCGGCACATATCGAGAATAGGATCAACGGCTAAGATCAGTCCCACAGCTTCAATGGGCAAGCCAACCACCGAAAGGACGATGGCCATCATAACCAGACCCGCCATCGGTATTCCGGCAGCGCCTATGGATGCCAGCAGTGCTGCCAGCGCCATCTGAATCTGCTGGCCTGCTGAAAGGTCCATTCCATATACCTGGGCAATAAAGAGTGCTGCAACGACCTCAAACAATGCTGTGCCATCCATATTAATGGTTGCCCCCAACGGAAGGGTGAAGCTTGAGATCTTGTTGGAAACTCCGGCCTTGTGCTCCACAGCTTCCATGGTGAGCGGCAGTGCAGCATTGGAAGAAGCCGTAGAGAACGCGGTAAGCAAAGGAGTTGACATGGCTGAATAGTGTTTTAAAGGATTGATCCTGCCAAACAGGTAAAGGATAATGGGCAGGGTAATCAAGGCATGAAATGTCAATGCTCCGATTACTACAAGCATATATATGCCGAGTCGCTGGAAAAGCTCCGTAAGATCGTGCTGCTGAGAAACCAGTCTGGCGACAAGTCCAAATATCCCCAGCGGAGCTAGTTTCATGAGGAAGAGCGTGACTTTCATGCTCAGTTCAAAAACACTGTTAAAAAAATCGGTAAGCAAAATCCGTTGTTTATCCTGAAGCCGGGTGATAAAGAAACCAAATAACAGGGCGGTGAATATGATGGAAAGCATTTCCCCTTTTGCGATCGATGCAAATATATTTTCGGGTACGATGGACAGGAAGGTATCTTTGATTGAAATTCCTTTCAGGTCTGAAACAGCGGGTGTTCCTGACAGGTTCAGGTCAGCGCCAACGCCCGGATGAAACAGGTTGATCAGCAGTAATCCGGTTACAATAGCGAGCATGCTGGTGACCAAATAATAGGTTATGGTCTTCAATCCGATCCTTCCAAGGCTGCCGGCACCGTTGATAGATGCCACGCCGGTAATGAGGGAGGAGAGGACCAGCGGAACCATGATCATTTTTAAGGCCCTGAGAAAAAGCGTTCCCATCCAATCAATATAAATCACATAGTCTTTTAGCAACAAAGCAAACAATATTCCGGCAATGATTCCCAAAATCATCATCCAGGCCAGCGATACTTTTTTCATAGGATGGGCATTCATTTCTTTCTCAACAAATATAAAATAATACAGAGAATTCAGCGGAGATCAAATCAATTATCAGAAAATATGCATGTTTACGTTTGTAAACATTAAAAATGATGGTTTTCCTGAGTCAAGAATATATTATTATAATACTGTATACCAGTTAAATAATATGCTTATTTAAACCATCAGTTCAAATATTTTTTCAAATTTTGTCAAACAGGTCTCATTTTGGTTAAAATTTTGAATATATATTATTAAAAAACAATATATTATAAATATTAATTACACTTTTAATTCATATAATTTTAATCCTGACAAAGAATGATAATTTTTCCTGGTTTATAATGGCAGATTATAAGAATACTTACATATAGCTTGGTATTGCAATTAATACCAAAGCAAATATAACTTTTACATAAGTGAAATCCATTTGAAAACTAATTTACATAAGTAATTTACAGTGTAAATTATTATAATTACATTTGTGATATATGAAAGATCAACTGATTAAAATATTAACCCATTTTAATATTTCTGCAACCCGTTTTGCAGATGAAATAGGCGTTCAACGCTCCAGTATTTCCCATATCTTAAGCGGCAGGAACAAACCCAGCTATGATTTTATTGTCAAAGTACTGGAAAAATACCCATCCCTGGATCCATTATGGTTATTGACGGGGAAGGGAGAGATGAGGGCGCATGGAGATGAATTATCAGCGACCGGCAGCACCGAACCTGTAAAAACAGCGGAATTATTCGGGGATATCAAAAAAGATCCTGTCAGCAACTTAAAGGCTGAAAAAAAACAGCAGGAAAATAAAATTGACACAGGTAAACAAATACAAAGTATTACAAATGTTAACAATATTGAATCAGTAATATTATTGTTTACAAATGGCACCTTTGTTCATTACAATAGAAATGAATAAATAATTACATTTTGATTAAAATCTGCTGCTGTTTTCTTCTGATTGCTTAAGAACCGGTGAAAGGCCTTTACAGGAATCAGGTTGGTTGCCTGTAAGTATGAATTGTTTCAGGATTGACTATGGGCCTTACCAATTAAATTCTCCAGGGTCTCATTATGCTTATGGAGGTATTCCTTTAAATCGTTATGAATCTCCTCAAAAACAGTATTATTGATGAACCACTGTGTACCTATTCCGGTTGCGGTTGCCCCGGCCAATATATATTCCAGCACATCATGACAGTTTGAAATGCCCCCGATCCCTATAATGGGGATCTCCTTCTTGTTGCATTCGGATATTTTTCTAAAACATTCATATACCATATAAATGCCTACCGGTTTAATGCATGGTCCTGATAAGCCTCCAATCTGATTTCCCAGGATGGGTTTCCTGTTTTCCGTATCAATGGCCATTCCCCTCAGGGTATTAATCATCGATAGCGCATCAGTACCGCCATTTATGGCCGCTTTTCCAATTTGTGCAATATCCGTAACATTGGGACTAAGTTTCGTGATGATGCATAAAGTATCCTGAACTTTGGATTTGACTTCCTTAACAACCTGCTCCACCAGGAGCGGATCGACTCCAAAAGCAGCACCTCCCTTTTTTATATTGGGACATGACACGTTAATTTCCAGTCCGCTTATGGCATTATGCTTATCCAGATTCCTGATGGTTTCAGCCAATGCCCCGAATTCACTGACAGAACCTGCAGAAATATTCACGAAAATGGGAAGTTTGTACTGGCATAATGACGGAACATCTTCTTCAAAGAACTTTCTCACCCCTTTATTCTGCAAGCCTATGGAATTTAGTAACCCGGACCTGACCTCAACAATTCTGGGCTCCCTGTTTCCCAGGCTTTCATTCATTGATACGCCCTTTGTCACAAAGGCACCCAATGATTCCAATATCTTCTTCCTGTTTTGCAGCAGGTTCATTTCATCCTTGCTTCCGGATGTGCCGGAGGCCGTTAAAAGAGGGGTCTTTAATGAAATGTTCTTTATGCGAACGCCAAGACTTTTATTCATTCCAGTTTATTTGATTTGATTCAATAATAGGACCATCAATACATACACGTGAGTAATGCTGCTTACCATTCACCAGGGTCCTGCAAACGCAGGAGAAACATACTCCTATTCCGCAAGCCATCCGTTTTTCCATTAAAACATAGGCTTTAATGTTGTATTGAGCCGTGAGGTGGTGGACTTTTTCTATCATGGGCAAAGGGCCGCAGGTAAATGTTTGAATCCTTAAATGGCGGTGTTTCTTCAGGTATTCAGCATAGGGTTCAGTAACAAGGCTTCCTTTAAACAGGTTTTTAATGCCTATTAGTTTTTCTTCAGCCGTATTGCACAGTAACGACACATATATATCTGAAGCTTCAGATAAACCCAACATCTTCAGATCGTCGATATAAATTTTAGCATTTCGGAGGGCACCAGTAAAACCCTTGTTATTAGCGTTTTTATAGACCAAAGTATGGATATCTTCAACGCCGACGAATGCTTTTACCTTGAAATTTAAATATCTTAATACCTGTACCAGATAAACCAGCGGTGCAATACCAACCCCGCCACCAACAATATGGATCTCATCAAGTTCCACTTTTACAAGTTCTCTGAAATCAAATACTTTACCGAGAGGTGCCAGAATCTTAACGTGATCACCTTTAACCAATCTGGTTAGTTCATTCGTACCCACTCCTTTATCCAATACTTTATAAACGATCTCAAAGGTATCGGGGATGGCAGTATATAAAATGGCAGCAAGCCTTCTGTCCAACTGCAGTTTTGAATAAAAATCAGGGCCGAAATTCCTGACATATGTCCTGTAAATTCCAAACGGACGCTTCAGGTATGAATGTTGTTTTGCTTGCAGATCATTATGAATGCCGGGTTTAATTTCCATCATGGAATTCACCATCCTGGGTTTAAATTCATCTTTTTCCTTGGAAGTCGATATCATAACAAACTGACCAGGTGTGATATCTATGGGATAATCCGTCTTGAATGCCAATTTATACAATTTGAAACTCTCCTTGCCAACCGGTATGTTATCCATAATTTCAATATTGTGCAAACTTGCTGTAGTATTGTACTTTAGCATTGTTTTACCAACGTCCCGGCGAATAGAGAATATTTTCTCATAGGATTTTTTGTCCCATTCAATGGCTTTCCCACAAATCTCGATAAACGATGTAAAAAAGCACCGATTGCAGGCATTGGCCTTGTTTACCTGCCTCGCTTCATGGAGTTCCTGGGTGTTTCTGAATATGATGATATGGATATTTTTATACGTATTCTTATCTATCGAAACAATATGATCGGACAGCTTATGCAGGGTCTTTGTTCCCTGATGACCAAAGCTAAAAATCAGGTTTGTCGTTTTGGTTTTTAAGATGAAAGCACAATGGTCTGTTATTGTTTTATCCATCACAAGGCTTAATTGCCCATTTAACCTTGATGACAAAAGAGTTGCGGGAAAACAATCTGGGTTCAGATAACAGGTTTTTATCTCAAGCCTGCGGGCAAGAATATTTAAAACAGCAAAGCAAAAGGCATTGTAGGCTTTCTTATCCGGCAGTTTCTTTTTAATTAAGGCACTGTATTCTTTACCAGCAGCGTACTTTGCCAATTCTTTCCTGAGACTGCCGGGAAGCATGATCCGCGTTTTGCGCATAACCTCATCGATGTTTCGGGGTTTGCGATGGTCATGAAATTCAAAATACTTAATAAATTCAATGTATCTGACTATTTCCTTTTTCGCCAATTTTTGCTTTTCGGTTGCCAACATTCAGGTTTTTTATCGTTTTAATGATTGAAAACTGGTCATTTTATGTCTTTAAATCCAGGATCAAAGTTAATCTTTTAAGGTCAAAATTGCTTGATAAATTTCTATTGTGAGGTTAATCTGTTACCAATATGTTTATAACGCAACCTATTCTTTTCGAAATTTTCCATAATTTTATGCTTAATCAAAGTACCTGTTTTATGTACTGTTCGAAAAGGATATTCATGCTTTTGTTGGCTGCAATCCTGAATATCATATCCGCTGCCATTCTTTTTTCACAGGCTAAAAACCTGGTCCCCAATTACAGTTTTGAACAATATGAAAAATGTCCGGAAGACTACACACCGCAGGATATGACTCATAAACTGGTTCCGCAGTGGTCATATCCTACAATAGCCACGCCCGATTATTTCAACCGGTGCAGTCCGCGTAATGTCGGAGTACCTTCCAATTTTGCCGGAGTAAGTGAGCCCAAAACTGGTGATGCATATGTTGGAGCCATATTAAGTGGAACAGAAGAAAGCTACCGTGAATACATCCAGGGAATGGTATCTCAACCCCTTGTGCAGGGAAAGAAATATTGTGTCCGTTTCTCCTATAAGCTTGCTTCCTATTCCAGATTTGCTGTTGATCAGCTTAGCCTGTACTTCAGTGATGTTGAAATTAAAAACACCATCAATGTAAACCTTCCCTATGCACCTCAGATCAGCAGCAAAGAGGGACTTTTTCTTGACAACATTGATGAGTGGGAGGAATTCTGTACGGTTTATACGGCGGCTGGCAATGAGAAATTCTTCACCCTCGGCAATTTCAAGAATTATAATAATACCAATTATGTGGTCACCGACAAGAACGTGGTTAATTTGCGCAATAAAGCTTATGCCTATTATTATATTGATGATGTCATTATTGTCCCGCTTGACAATTGCAGGGATTGTCCCTGCATACAGCATGACTTTGAATCCCGTATCGTTGATTCATCCTATACCGGAGGAAGGGATCCATTGACCGGTGATGTCGAGAGGATCATCAACGACGGACGGATCAGCATTAACATGGTAGGGGGGACACCTCCGTATTCCATATCCTGGAACAACGGGATGACGGGCCGGGAATTGAAAAATCTGCCCGCCGGGACATACATCTATAAGGCTGCTGATGCATTCAACTGTATTTCATCGGACACCTTGCATTTCAAGGAGCCTGTAATCAAACACCATGGATTGGAAGATAAACTCAATAATATCGAGGAGGGGTCTGCTATTGTGCTTGAAAATATATTCTTTGAGTTCAACAAAACGAACCTGTTATCGGCTTCCTTTGCTGAACTTGACAAGGTAGCCCTGTTTATGATTGAAAATGATATCAAATCGATTGAGATCTCAGGACACACAGATAGCGAAGGAGCTGATACGTATAACCAGAAATTATCGGATGGACGTGCCAAATCAGTAGTTGAATATCTTATCAGCAAAGGCGTCAGCCTTGAGAGAATTAAGGCTGTAGGATATGGAGAATCCCGTCCCATCGAATCAAACCAGTCTGATAAAGGAAGGGCGCAAAACCGTAGGGTTGAATTCATGCTGATAAAAAAATAAAGTATGAGAAGGATTACAGTCATTTTATTATCATGCTTATGCCTTTATGATTGTGTCGTTGCGCAAAGCACCCGGAAAGGCTATAAAATGCTTGAAAAGCTGGATTACGATAAGGCCAGGTCGGCGTTTAACGAGCTCAGGGCGTCAGATTATCAGAATCCTGCCGCGAACTTCGGACTGGCATTGGTTTATTCCGATGATAGATCGCCTTATTTCAACCTTATTGAAGCCTGGCAGCATTGTCGGATCCTGCTGCAAAATATAGATAAATTGTCGCAGGATGACCTGGAAATCATGGGGGAGTATTTCGTGAATACCGAACAAAGGTCCATTCCAAGGCCTGTTAAAAAAAAGATTGAATATGCGGTTAACACCGTTGAAGCACACCTGATCAAATATATCCGGGAGGAAAATAACCTGGCGCTGACCTACGAGGTTCTGGAAAAATTTCCGGATTTCCGGTATTACAAAAATGTAATCCACATAAGAAATCAGCTGGAATTCCGTAAATATGAAAAACAAAATACGGTAGAAGCATTCCAGGAATTCATGGAAAAATTTCCGGATGCTGCGCAAATAGACAAAGCCATCAGAACCCTTAATAAGCTTGCATTCGAAAAGGCTTCCGAAACAAACACCGTGGAATCATACAATAACTTTATTCTGGCGTATCCTGATGCAGAAGAGTATAACCTTGCGGTCAAAAAACGGAATGCTGCAGCCTTTAACCGGGCCAGGTCCATTCATACCATGCAGGGTTATGAGGAATACATTCAGCACTATCCGGGATCCCTTGAAGTTGCCGAAGCAAAAGCATGGCAAAAACAGTTGCTCTATGATTATGCAAAGAAGATCAAAACCCTCGAAGCATACGATGAGTTCATCAGAAAGTACCCTGAAGGGCAGCAGTACCTTGATATTTTTAATCTTAAGTCATTGGACCTGGGCATGAAATATTTATCTTCTTCAAGTATTACTTCAAGTAATATCCAATGGGCAAGAAGCTTTGACCTCGGAGGAGCTGTGGAAACCACCTCCACACTTGAACCGCTGGCAGACAATCGTTTTATGCTGGCAACAACAGCCAGGAAGAACGATACTTCATATACCGACATAGGATTACTTTGCCTTGATGAAGAAGGGAAGATGATTTGGAATAAAACCCTGGGGGAGCATTTCAACGACCAGGTATATGGTTCGTCCGTTAATCAGAAAAATGAAGTTGTATTGGCTGGTTACAGCTGGGGTGGATCTGATCCGTCAGCCTATGAGGTATGGTTATTCAAGCAGTCCCCGCAGGGAAAGAACATCTGGAGTCAGAAGCTGGGTAAATGGACCATCCATGCTCTTGCCACTGACCTCAATAACAATATCCTGCTGGGAGGTTATCAGGTAAGCGATTCACTTAGCAGGAATTACCGCATCATGGTATTGAATGACGCAGGACGCAGGTTATGGAACAGAACCTATACAGGTGCAGGTGAAGTGATGTTTTTGGGAGCGATGCCTGACCAGGCCATCCTGATGGTTGCCAATAATTGGGTCTGTAAAATGGATGATAAAGGTTATATACGATGGGAATATCTCCCATTGCCCGATTGCATCTATCACTGCGGAATGGTTTCAGACAGGGGAGAATGTTATTTGGGTGGAGTCGGGGAAAATAAACTGTTCGTCACCAAATTGAGTGCTGATGGGAAAAAGCTGTGGGACAAGCAATATATGTTGTCTGACTCGCTGTTCTCCATCCCCAGGATGCTGGCTGTGGAATCTAAAACGCTGTTGTTGGCATCCTACAGGAACGGAGGAAATGAAATGATATGGATACAGAATTTAACCGGCGAGATATTGAAGAAATCAAGGATAGAAAAGGGAATTATAAGCGATGCATTATGGGATGGCATGAAAAATCTGTGGCTGTTGATTGAGGATGGGAATACCATTCTTATCAAGAATGCTGGAGCCGATTTTTAGGTTCTTTTTTCTTCCTGGGTTTGGGAATTAATGTGCCGTCTTCTTTCTCAATGTACTCCGGAGCCCTGTGGATAATGATAATAAATATCACAAAGCAGAAGATAAAAAAATACAATATTCCAAGTAATATATAATGTACCACTTCCTGTTAGGCTCTTAAAAAAAAATACATTGCGTAAATTTGCGTTAGATGAATCGGAAAAGAACTACGTTTATTATTTTCTGCCAAGTTAAGGATTAATAATTGCATACAAAAAAAGATGAAAGTTAATATTCCAATGCAAAAAAACAAAACAGGCGTTTCTGACCAGGACCTGGCCAGAAATCGAAAGGAGATCAATGAAAGCCTCAGATATGCAAGTTATATCCAGAAAGCTTTACTCCCTTCGCCTCAAACCATGAAAAAATCGTTAACTGAGCACTTCCTTATTTTTTTGCCCAGGGAGATAGTAAGCGGTGATTTTTATTTTCTGGCACAAAGAAAAAATCAGCTGTATATTGCAGTAGCTGATTGCACAGGTCATGGGGTTCCGGGAGCCTTTATGAGCATACTGGGATTGACATTTTTAAATGAAATAATCCATCACGGGAATCCACCCAGTGCGGCAGCAGTACTCAACCAGATGCGTGAAAAGGTGATGAATGCCATGCAGCAAACCGGGGATGATGAAGAGCAAAAGGATGGTATTGACCTGGCGCTGGGCGTAGTTGACATCGAAACCAATCAGTTCAATTATGCCGGGGCTTTTAATCCGGTTTACATTGTAAAGAAAAACCGCTTGCTGGAAATGCTGGGTGATAAAATGCCGGTAGGCATTGCAGCAGATGAAGAAAAGCCATTTACCGACCATTACTGTGAATTGGATGACGGTGATCTGGTATATTTTTTTACAGATGGCTTTGTTGATCAATTTGGTGGTCCGCATGGCAAGAAATTCAAATATCAGCCATTCCGTTCGCTGATACTTACAATTAGTTCATTGCCAATACATAAGCAAAAAGAAAAATTAATGGGGATTTTTAATGACTGGAAAGGAAACCTGCAACAGCTTGATGACGTATTATTGCTAGGTTGGCGTTACCACCGGAACAATTAACTACTAAACAAACCGAGAAAATGAGATTACGGGCATTTCGGATCAGAAATTACCGGTCGATTATTGACACAGGATGGTGTTTTCTGGCATTTGACAACATCACTTCGCTTATCGGTCAGAATGAATCAGGTAAGACATCGGTGCTGGAAGCATTAAAGAGCTTCTCTGAGCGAAGAATATCCGATGATGTTCTCCGGAGTGACCTTAGTTATCCCATCATTGAATGTACTTTTGAACTGGAGAATGAGACATTCCAAAGTATTCTCAGCAAGGACAGACTGCCTGATGCACTAATTGCACAGCTGGAAAATAAAAAGGAATTTAACCTATGTTGCGAGTGGATTGATTCCAAAACAAATAAGCTGACCATTGCAGAACCATCCATTATTAATTTTTTCGAAACTGCAGAAAAAAAGAAGGAAGAGGAAGAAAATAGGATCAGTAAGGCCATCGCTGATCTGTATGACTCTACCAATGTAGTGATCCATGAAATGGAAATTGCGGACAGGGCTAAACAGGAAGCCCGTAAAACGCTGAATGACGTTACACAGCTGCTTGAAGATGCCCGTAAAGCTATCAATAAAGCTAAGAAGCCTGATTTTCAGATCATCGCTCAGCAGGAATTTGAAAAAGCCAAAATGCTGTTGGAAGAAAAAGAAAAGGACTTTAATGATAAGCTTCAGATATTTGATGACAAAAAAATGATGACCCAGGAAATATCTGAAAAAGTCAGCGTTTGCAAGACCTTCACTGAATTAAATGAACATGCCAAACAGCTGGATGATCAGATAGCGCGGAAATATAGCCAGCTTCGTGATGCCGAGCATTATCATGATCTGTGTTCCAATGAAAAGGAAAGAAAGAATAGTGCACAACGCCTTGAGCAGTTGAGATCTGAATATCAGCAAATGCAAAAGACTTCAGCTGAATATCATGAACAGCTTATCATAAAAAAGAGGATAGCTTTTCTTGTTCTGGAAGGCAAGAAGTTTCGTGACGCTGAAGTTGAATCTACTGTGGAGATTGAAAATGACAAGCGATATATGACACTGGAAGATATTGCCAGAACCATGTTTGATTATATCCCGGTTTTTGAGTTCTTTGAGGATTTCAGCAGCCTTCTGCCCAATAAAATTGATCTTGAGGATTTGCTGCATGAAAGTGGTGCAGTCGAGGGATACAAAGCAGCGCAGAATTTTCTTACCATCGCCGGTCTCAACGCTGATTTCTTCCGCGAAAAAAACCAGCGTATCCTGAAGCAGAAGATCGAAAACCTAAACAGTGATATTACTATAGACTTCCAGGATTACTGGAGTCAGAATGTAGGAAAGGACAACAAGATCAGGTTAAATTTTGAACTTGAGCATTATGATTATACGGTTCCTGAAAAGAGCGGCAAGCCTTATCTGGAATTCTGGATAAAAGATAATACAGAAAGGCTTTATCCAAAGCAAAGAAGCCGCGGTGTCAGATGGTTTTTATCCTTTTACCTTGAACTCAAAGCTACCGCAAAGAGCAATCATTTTAACCGCGTATTGCTTATCGACGAGCCCGGATTAAGCCTGCATGCCAGGGCACAGGAAGATGTTTTAAAGGTTTTTGAGGACCTGAAAGATAAAATGCAGATCCTGTACTGCACCCATTCTCCTCATTTGGTCGACCCTTCAAAACTTTACAGGGTAATGGCAATACAACGTGCCGATGAAGATGATGAAAGAAGTGAAACCATTGTTATGGATGCAAAATCATTGCACGAAGCCTCCTCTGATACCTTAACCCCGATTTATTCACTGATGGGTGCACGGCTTTATGATGAACAGCTGATTCAGCAAAAGAATAATATACTCGTCGAGGATTCTGTTACTTTTTATTATCTGACAGCCATTTCAAAACTGCTGGACTTTGAAGGGAAGGTGTTTTTTATACCGGCAACCAATGAATCAAGTATTCCTGTTTTGGTAAACATCCTGATCGGATGGAAACTTGATTTTATGGCGCTGATCTTTGACACGCCCGAAAAAAGAGAAATAGCCGATTGGATTAAGAAATCAGCTTTTATACCATCCGAAGAACAGCCTCAGAAAAAGATCATGCTGGCTGAAGGTTTCCCAAAAATTGAAGACCTGTTTTCCACCATTGATTTTAAAAAGTTCATACTGCAAAAAAGAACAGGCATCACCGAATCGAATTCAACCTATATTGAGAGTAACGGCCTTTCACGAATGATACTTGTCACCAACTTTTTGAACTATCTTCGGACTGAGCAGACCGACCTTTCCGGTTTTGACGATGAAACACGCAAGAACTTCAAAACCGTGTTTGATCGGATCAAAAAAGCCCTCTGAATATACCACCCTGCCAAAGTGGTATGAAAAGCAGAATGAGAATGAGAATGAAGAAAAATGAGCTTAATTATCATTTACTTCCTCATTTTCATTCTCATTTTCGCTCTGTTTTATACCCGCCCTGGTTCCTACGATAAACTGGCACCCGTCAGCTTTTGATTAACTAATTATTAATCAGCATTTTATTTATATTATCATTAGCATGTGGCCTTTTGAAACAAAATTTTGACAAATACGTAAAAATAATTGACGAAACATATTATATTTGTGACGAACCCTAATAATAATCCCTTATATCTCATCCAATGAGTACAATTTTACTAATTCTGCTTCCTGTCGCTTCCCTGCTGGTATTGTTATATCTGGTATTTACAGCACCTGAAGCAAGGGATGCGTGAGATTTTTGCATGTCAACAATGCATAAGGCCGGTGAAATCCGGCCTTTTTTTATACTAATTGTCTATTGCATGTTAACCTGGTGTTTCTTCTTGAATGAATTTCATAATTTTGATGGCACAACATTTGTCTTGGTAAGATCTATGATTTCCTATAAAAAGAAAAGCATGATGGTATTTCTGAAAAGATTATGCATTGCGGCAATATTCATGCTGCCTGTTATTCAGGTGACTGACCTGAAGGCACAAAACAGTATGAAGCAATATACCGAAGGATTGAATTTAAAGTTTGACCTGCTGGAAAGCAAAAAACTGGATCGTGCCATAAGTCTGCTTGACCAGGCTGATGCTGAATTTGAAAAAGCCAATCAACGCTATGACCAGCTGAACACGCTTGAAAAGAAGGAAAGGATCACGGATGAATATCTGAAGGCATTAAAATCTTTGTTTGAAGCCTCAGAAAAATACAGGGAAGCTCATACCATTATCTTTTCCGTTTATCAGGCGAAGGCTGAACTATTCTGGAAAAAGATGTCGAGGGTCAACCACCATGCGGCAGGAATGGATAAAGCGCATTACTATGAAGGCAAAGCACTGAAAATACATAACAGAAGCCTTATCCGAAGAGAACAGGTGCTTGAAACAGATCGTTTTGAATACGGATTGATCATCATGAAGGACGCGATCAGCCTTGAAATACTTTCCATCAGGGATGAGGGGAGGGCAGTACAGATTTGTCAGGATTACCCTGTTGAATACAATTACGGTTGGGATGATGACAAAACCCTGGAGGAGATTGTGGCCCTCATGAGGGATCCTGCGTTAAATGAACCCCCGCAAGATATCTTTGCCACCGTGGACAAGGAGGCTAAAGTTGATTCCATGTTATTAAAGGAAATCATTTTTAAGGTGCAGATTGCCGCTCATACCATACCGTTATCAATTGAATACCTGGAAACTTTATACAAAGGTGATCTGAAAATTGATATGATATTTGAGGATGATTGGTATAAATACTCTATCGGGCGCTATTTCACTTTTGATGAAGCTGAGGCCACCCGCCGGGAATGCAATATTAAAAAGGCTTTTGTAGTTGCCTATGAAGGCGGTAAGCATATATCCACCCAGGATGCCCTTAAGATCCTCGATGAACAGGCAGCATTTCAGTAAGACATTGAAAAAGTTTATTGTTCCCTGCGTTTATGTGTTGTATATAACATCCCGCATTCTGCAAAAATATCCTGCCCCCGGGATGCCCTTATGGTGGTCAGCATTCCTTTTTCGTTCAGCCGGTTTTTAAAACTGAGTATGGTTTCATCTGAAGAAGAACGCAACGGGGTATCCGGGATCTCATGAAAACGGCTCAGGTTAATCTGGCATTTTAATCCGTTCAGCAGTCGGGTCAGACCATAAACATGGCGCCTGCTGTAATTAAGCTCCCTGAACATGATGTATTCGAAGGAAATTCTTCGCTGTCGCTTAAGCTGACTTTTCTTAAGCAATGCAACAACTTCTTTTATGGGATAAATCTTTTCAACCGGCATCAGGCTGCGTCTTTCCTCGTCAAATGGGCTGTGAAGACTTACCGCGAGGTGACAATGGGTTTCCTGAATCACTTTTTCAAGTCCGGGCAGCATGCCAACGGTTGATAGTGTGATACGGGTGGGACTCCATCCAAAACCATAGGTTGAGGTCATAATATCGATGCTTTTGATGACATTATCGGTATTGGCCAGCGGCTCTCCCATTCCCATAAATACAATATTGGATAACAGATCCCTCTCGGGCAGGGATGCTATCTGATTGATGATTTCTCCGGCAGTCAGATTTCCCTGAAAACCTTGTTTCCCTGTCATACAGAAGACACAATCCAGGGTGCATCCCACCTGAGCGGATATACAGAGTGTATTACGGTTCTTCTCAGGAATGTAAACCGATTCAATGGTTTTATCCACGCGGGCCGGAAAGAGGTATTTCTTTGTCCCGTCTCCCGACACCTGCACTTTTATCGGCAGGGGTTTGTTCAGGATATAATTATCGGATAGTTTTTTGCGTGTTTCTTTGGAAAGATTTGACATCTGATCAAACGAAGCTGCATTCTTCCTGTACAGCCAGTCGCTTAACTGATGGCTGGTATAACCAGGCAAATTCAGTGCTGCTGCTATGGCTTTCAGTTCCGGGAATGTATATCCGAATAGATTAACAGGACTCATGTGTGCGATATTAATAATCCCATGACTGCAATAATAGGATGGCTGCAAAATTATCAAATTTAACACAGTTTCAACATGCAACATAAGCCATGTAAATTTCCTGCCAAAAAGTCAATAATGGTTTAGTAGACCGGAAAAGTATTAATTTTGTATTTTTACAGATCAAAACAGCATGCTATGCCACTGAATATACCTGATCAATTGCCTGCGGTTGATATACTGCAGGAAGAGAATATTTTCGTTATGCGCGAAACCAAGGCAATCCACCAGGACATCAGGCCTCTGAGAATTGCTATCCTCAATTTAATGCCGGTAAAGATCACCACAGAGACACAAATACTGAGAATGCTTTCAAACACTCCTTTGCAGGTTGAGATCGTTCTGCTGTATACCCGTGATCACCGGCCCAGGAACACACCGCCCGAGCACCTGCAGTCATTTTACAAAACATTCAGTGATGTAAGCCATCAAAAGTTTGATGGGATGATTATCACCGGTGCACCTATAGAGCATCTCGAATTTGAAGAGGTCAATTACTGGAATGAACTTAAGGAAATAATGGACTGGGTGCGGCACAATGTTATGTCTACCCTGTTTATTTGCTGGGGAGCGCAGGCCGGTTTATTTCATTATTATGGAGTACCCAAGTATAAACTCAGCAGAAAAATGTTCGGCGTATTTACCCATACTGTCAGCAATCCCAGGATTCCGCTTATCAGAGGATTTGATGATGAATTTCTGGCACCTCATTCCCGGCATACCGAAATCAGAGGCAGCGATATCAGGCACATCAAAGATCTGATTATCGTTTCTGAGTCCCGGGAAGCCGGAGTGTATATTGTCATGACCAAAGACGGAAGAAGCATATTTGTTACCGGACATTCCGAGTATGATCCCTATACCCTGAGGGATGAATACCTGAGGGATATGCAAAAGGGATTGCCCATTGATATTCCCAGGAATTATTTTCAACAGGATGACCCTTCGAAACCTCCCGTTGTTCGTTGGAAAAGTCATGCAAACCTGTTGTATTACAACTGGCTGAATTACTATGTTTACCAGCAAACTCCTTATGATATCACGGCTATTGCGTGATGATCTGCGAATAGCATAGACTGCAGCCCTGCATCATCTGTATCTGTGACCTGTAATCCCTGAGCCGTCATTCGACGTTTTTTAAACGGTTAGTGGAATTCAGCGAGCCGTTCATAAAAAAATGCGGCAAGTTGGAAAAATCAGGACAACATATTGATGAAAATTGCGTAAATTTAAGTAAATTAAGTAACTGAAAAACAATGGGCGTCATGAATAGGTTTTTTGCTGATGAGGAAAGAATTAAATTTGAAACGGACGATCAGGAGCTTATCGATAATCTTATCATTGATACGAGAAGGATCAGTAATGGCTTGCTGACGGGGCATAAACATGGTCTGGAGATCTTTGATGTTTTTTTTGATCTGCTGGGAGGGACCATTTGCCCGGAAGCTTTTTCAACGAATCTGCCATATTGCCTGTCTGCTAATGACAGGAACATAAACTTCGTTAGGGAAGAAGAGGGGAATGCCAGGAAAACCTATAATTGGGAAGACAAAACCATTCTTATTGCTGAAGATGAGGAAACCAATTTCCTTTATCTGAAGGCTGCCTTATCGCGGACCGGTGCAAAGATATTGCGTGCTAAAACAGGAAAAGAGGCCGTTGCCGTTGTAAAGGACATCGATAAAATAGACCTCATTCTTATGGATATAAAAATGCCCGAAATGAATGGCGTTGAAGCAACCATAGAGATTAAGTCCTTCAATCAGAAAATGAAAATAATCGCACAGACTGCTTACGCTATGGAAGACGACAGAAAGCTATACTTTCAGGTTGGCTGCGTCGATTACCTGGCCAAGCCTATCCACCGTGACCTGCTTTTAACAACGATTTCCAAATATATATGAGTATTACGCTGGCAACACCTGCCTTATTGTTCTCAGCCATTTCCTTATTAATGCTGGCCTTTACGAACCGCTTCCTGGCCCTCGCCAATCTTGTCCGGTCACTTCATGCGCAATACAAGGAAAAGCCAAATGAATTGCTTTATGGACAGATCCGTAATCTTCGAAGGAGGCTCGTGCTGATACGGAATATGCAGATCTATGGGATATCAAGCCTTTTGCTGTGTGTTTTGAGTATGTTCCTGATCTATATCCAAACACCGCGAATTGCTGAAATTGTTTTTGGCATCGCCCTGTTATTGCTGATCATATCCCTTGGGCTTTCCATAAAAGAAATCCTTATATCCGTTCATGCCCTGAATCTGCATCTGAGTGATATAGAAGACAAGCATGAGCAATGATCTCTTTTATTTGCGCCTTTTTTTCCGCATGATTATCTGCTCCTTCACAAAATCAATTAATTCATAATCCATTTTCTGCCAGGGCATTGGCTTCCTTACCTGCAGATCAGCATAAGGCAGTCTCCCGTCAACAGCTTCCGTATGGGATAATCCGGTTTCCGTGCCATAATAAAGAATGGGAGGCTGGGGGAGGGTGAATTGAAATGCCAGGGCTTTCCTGAGTTTTTCCTTGTCTTGTCCGGCATCAAACATAAACCGGTTCATGTCATGATTATCCACAAAGGAAGGTAAATAATATCCAGCCGGAAACCTGGCATAATGAGCATTCATAGAATCCTGCAATGATTCCAAATGGATTTCAGGAATATTCTTCCAGGCTATAAACTCTGTGATGCGGTGACGAAAGAAAAAGTCGAGGACTCCGTCGAATACACTCCTGTAATCAAGCTGGATATCCCACGGATGGGTGCCACTGATCCAGCGGAGATATTTGTGTCGAACGCCTGATGTTTTGAGCTGCCTTAAGCTAATACCTTCCATCCATGCTTCACCGATCAATACGGCTTCTCTGTTGGTTCGTTTCACTTCAGCGGAAAAGACTTTCCAGAAATCAAGGGAGGGGCCAACAGCATGATCCAGCCTGAAACCGTCAAATCCCAGCAAAAGCCAGTATTTTGCTGCATCGATGATGTGATGGCGTGTCTGGGGATGGTTAAGATTAAGCTTCGGAAGCTCCCTGTAGTGAAGAAAAGTCGAATATCTCCCGGTCAGGGAATTAAAATAAAACCAGTTGCGGTATTTGCTTTTACGATCTTTCAGGGCCGCCTGAAAAAAAGGATGGTTAACCGAACAATGATTGGGAACAAAGTCCAGCATTATCCTTATATTCTTTCGGTGAAAAATCTCCAGCAGATCCCGGACATCTTTCAGGGTACCAAAATGAGGCTCAGGCTGATAGAAGTCTGTAATTTGATAACCGTGATAGGCGTCGGTTTTGAAAACCGGGGATATCCACAGTGCATTGATCCCAAGATCTGATAAGTAATCGGCCCTGGCAATAATACCTCTCAGGTTGCCTCCCATGAATAAAGGCTTTTCCCAGTTTTTCTCCGGATCATAGCCGGCAAAACGGTCAATGAAGATATGGTAAAGGATAGCTTCTGAAAACCAGGTGACAGGCAATGAATTCACAGTTTGACCCGATAGGATTAATGGTCTTTTCCTTTTTCAATCCAGTTTCTCGCATTTACAAATGCTTCAACCCAGGGTGATATTTCGTCGTGCATCCTGAATTTAGGATAAAGAGCCCAGTTCCAAGGGAAGATGGCCCTTTCAAGGTGCGGCATAATGGCCAGGTGACGACCATCGACTGAACAAATGCCGGCGACAGAGAAATCAGAACCATTTGGATTTCCAGGATATTCGTTATAGCTATAGCGCAAAGCAATATTATAGTCCGTTTCTTTTCCGGGAAGAAAAAAACGGCCTTCTCCGTGGGCTACCCAGATGCCTAAACGGGATCCGGCAAGAGAATGGAACATGATCGCATTGCTTTCGCTTACATCAACATTCAGAAATGAAGATTCAAATTTCTCCGATTGATTATGCAGCATCGCAGGCGTATTCTTTCCATGACTTGTAATCAATCCCAGCTCAACCATTAATTGGCATCCATTGCACACGCCCAGGCTTAGTGTATCGGTACGACTGAAAAAATTCTCCAGCGTAATGCGGGCTTTTTCGTTGTACAGGAATGCGCCTGCCCAGCCTTTGGCACTACCAAGAACATCAGAATTGGAGAATCCGCCTACGAAAACAATGAAGCTTATATCTTCGAGGGATTCTCTTCCGGCAATCAGGTCGGTCATGTGCACATCTTTAACGTCAAAGCCTGCAAGATGCATGATATAGGCCATTTCACGATCGCCATTGACTCCCTTTTCGCGAATAATGGCAGCCTTGATTCCGGTAGGGGCCATTCTTGTCAGGTTAATGCCAAGTGCATCAGCTTTTCCTTTAAATCCGTCCGGAAAACGAAACCATACCGGCTGTTTTTTGTAATGATTATATCGCTTTTCTGCAAGTTCGGGACCGCATTGATTACGGTCAAGCAAATAAGAAGTTTTATACCATAGATCCCTGTATTTTTTTATGTTCATTGATGTTTTCCAATCCTTCTTTTCCAGGGTAATGGAATCTGATTTGACTGGTTTTCCCAGAACATAATATTGGATACCCCTGTCATTCAATATTTCAATGGCCGGAGAGGCTTTATCAACCTGGATAAGAATGCCAGGATTTTCACTGAAAAGGATCTTCATTACGTCCGGTTCCGGCAAGGCCGACAGATCGATTTCAAGTCCGATCTGTTCGCATGAGAACGTCATTTCGAGCAGTGCGACGATCAATCCTCCTGCTGAGATATCATGACCGGCCAGTATGTGGCCCGAAGTGATCAGTCCCTGAACCGTATTGAAGATGGTTTTAAAATAGAGAGGATCAGTGATGGTTGGGGTAGTGGTGCCCAAAGCATTCATGATCTGCGCGAAACTGCTTCCGCCGAGGGAGAATCCATTGCCGGACATATCGATATAAATAAGGCTGGAGCCCGGGCAATCCTGCAGAACTGGCTCGACTGCTTTACGGAAATCGGTGACCTCTCCTGCGGCAGTAACTATAACGGTACCGAGTGAATACACCACCTCGCCGTCAGGATATTTCTGTGTCATTGAAAGAGAATCCTTGCCAGTGGGTATGTTTATCCCCAGGGCCATAGAAAAGTCGCTGGCTGCCTTAACGGCAGCATAAAGACGTGCATCCTCACCCGGGTTTTTGCAAGGCCATGCCCAGTTTGCGCTCAGTGAGATGCCTTCAATTCCATTTTCGATCGGTGCCCAGATAATATTGGTGAGGGCCTCGGCACTAGAGAGAACAGATCCGTTTTCCGGGCTCACCAGACCAGCGGCTGGAGCATGCCCCAGTGCGGTAGCTATGCCTCTGTGGGATGAAAAATCAAGGGCCGCAATAGCCAGATTGTTGAGTGGCAACTGATACATGCCACATGTCTGTTGTTTTGCGATCCTTCCGGTTACGCAACGATCAACCTTGTTGGTCAGCCAATCCTTGCAGGCAATACTTTCAAGCTGAAGCAGGTTTTCAAGATATTCCCCGAAATGATCTAATGTATATTGCGGTTCAGGAAAAACCAGTACCCTTGTTTCATCACGCAATATCGTTTTCGGTGGATTTCCGAACATATCCTTAAGTTGCAGGTCAATGGGTTTTGAACCATCCTTATCCACAAAAGTGAACTGATGATCTCCGGTGACTTTGCCGATGACATACATCGGAGCTCTTTCGCGCCGGGCAATTCGCTTAAGCAAAGGCAAATCATTTTCTTTCATTACCAAACCCATGCGCTCCTGGGACTCATTTCCGATAATTTCCTTGGCCGACAAAGTAGGATCGCCCACCGGAAGCTGTCCGATCTCAACCATGCCGCCCACATCCTCCACCAGTTCGGAAAGGCAATTAAGATGGCCTCCGGCACCATGATCATGGATGGATATAATAGGATTATTATCCGATTCCGCCAACGCGCGAATAGCATTATAGGCCCTCTTCTGCATTTCAGGATTGGAACGCTGAACGGCATTGAGCTCAATCTGATTGCCATATTCTCCTGTAGCAACAGAAGAAACAGCACCGCCTCCCATGCCAATACGGTAATTATCACCTCCCAGTAAAACGATGCAGTCTCCTTTCTCCGGTACTTTTTTTTGGGTGTATACGGTATCTCCAAATCCGATACCCCCGGCAAGCATTACAACTTTATCGTACGCATAAAGCGGATGATTATTGTTGTTCTCAAAGGTCAGGACGCTCCCACAAATCAAAGGTTGTCCGAATTTATTACCGAAATCGCTGGCCCCATTGGAAGCTTTAATGAGGATTTGTTCAGGCGACTGGTATAGCCATTTTCGGGCAGGAATGCTTTTTTCCCAATTCCGGCCGCCCGTGAGCCTGGGATAAGACGTCATGTACACAGCAGTACCGGCCAAAGGGAAAGCCCCCCTCCCTCCGGCAATCCGGTCACGGATCTCACCACCAGTACCCGTGGCTGCTCCATTGAAAGGCTCAACTGTGGTTGGAAAATTATGGGTTTCTGCTTTCAGGGACAAAATAGCGTGAATCTTCCGCAGGATGAAAAAGTCGGGTTTATCCTGCGTTGCAGGAGCAAAAAGTAGTATTTCAGGTCCCTCCAGGAAGGCACAATTGTCCTTATAGGCTGAAATTACACGATTCCGGTGTTTATGGGTTGTCTCCTTGATCAAATGAAAGAGTGAAACATCTTTCTTAATTCCATTGATAATAAAAGAGCCGTTAAAAATCTTATGCCTGCAATGTTCGGAATTGACCTGTGAGAATCCAAATATCTCACTGTCGGTCAAGGGTCTCCCCAGTTTCTGACTAAGTTCTTCAAGATACCTGATTTCTTCAGGACTTAGGGCCAATCCCTCCT
>Ga0105101_10000126_pt1 | contig 29295 bp, 23 predicted proteins | sample PPLLak21cMay2015_2_FD_87037 | JGI IMG/M metagenome (GOLD analysis project Ga0105101, IMG submission 87037) | Freshwater sediment microbial communities from Prairie Pothole Lake near Jamestown, North Dakota, USA - PPLs Lake P8 Core (1) Depth... | ecosystem: Environmental > Aquatic > Freshwater >... | reverse complement strand
TATTTAATTAAAAACTTATAAAAAGAACCTCATATATGTATATTATTTGTAGCGATCTCGAGGGAGTGCTTGTACCGGAAGTATGGATTAATGTTGCAAGATGGACCGGAATTGATGAACTGAAACTGACAACACGCGATATCAATGATTATAATGCACTTATGAAACGCAGGCTGGAAATACTCCGGCAACATGGTATAACAATAAATGATATCCAGAAAGTTATTTCACTGCTTGAACTTATGCCGGGTGCCATGGATTTTATTAACTGGCTGCATGGTCAGGCACAGATGATCGTAGTGTCGGATACTTTCAGGGAATTTGCAGATCCACTTCTTGAAAAAATGGGATGGCCTGTGCTGTTCTGTCATCATCTTACAACCAATGAAGAGGGGATCATTACTGACTATCACCTGCGCCAGCCGGATGCCAAAATGAAAGTAGTTGAAGCCCTTCAGAACCTTAATTTCAAAGTGATTGCAATTGGCGATTCCTACAACGATATCCAGATGCTCAGAAAAGCAGAGGTGGGTGTGCTTTTCAAGCCTCCGCAGAATGTGATTGATGATAACAAAGACCTGCAGGTAGTGAATTCTTATCTCTCGCTGAAAAAAGTCGTTTCCGAAACGATGGCAGAACGATGAATTTTACTTCAGTATCTGTGAAGTGTATTTATCTGCAAGGTCGGCCTGATCTTTTGCAAGGCCGGTAATAATCACTATAAGGTTTCCCTTCCAGGACAGAAATATTGTTCCGTTGTACCCGTCAGCGAAAACGAACTTTCCTTCATCTGACTGGCCGGCCTCAAGCCCTGCCGTAGCAAGATATTCTTCAGCTGTTTTAAGTGCCTCAGGTGCCGAGCTCATTTTCATAAGAAAAATGCTGAAGTTATCAGGTCCCACATTATAAAGTGCCTTGAATGATGCATTCAGAAACCTGTGCCCCAGTACGCTTTCATTAATATATGTCTCCTCATTGATCTTTTTCCCTTCTGCAGGAAACTCCGCGACCATGGATGGCATAGTAGTCTCACCCTGGAGCAAATCGGCAACCCTGTAAGCCAGGGATTCGGCAGATTGCAAAACCTTTGGTTTTCCTGAATAAGTTCTGATCTTTATGTAATAGTTGCCCTTAAAGAAGTTTATTGAACCATCTACAATATAGCCCTGTGCTCCCAGACTGGTGAAATTGTATGATGGAGAACGCTCTGATGAGTAAATTCCAAAAGCCATTGTATGGTTGGAATGCCTGTAAATTTCAAGTTTTATTACATTTCTGCCTTTCTTATACTCAGCCACATGAAGCTCTTCAAATCCGAGAGCCAGGTATGCTTCAGCCGCGCCGTTTATGAAATCCCACAGATTTTCAGGCTGATAAACAGGATATTTTGTGATTAGTTTAAATCCTTTCAATTCAGGATATTGAATATCCTCTGCAGTAACAAAACCTGAAATGAAGGCAAACAGGACTCCAATAAGAATTTTGTTCTTCATCATTCTTCAATTTGAGGTAATCAGTTAATCACGATAAAAAATCTTTGGGTACACTCACCAGCCTTGAGACATCCGAAATTTTCTCCTTTATCGCGAAATTTCTCGAACACTTAACACTGCAAACTTCGCATTTACCGCACGGGTCGTTCATTGTTCCAAGTTCACAAAGCAATGTCTTTGCCATCAGCGGATTTGAATAACCGTATGCATACATGTATGCACGCATCAAATCAGGTACGGGTAAATTGTTCGGGCATTCAGACAGGCACTGCTTGCATCCTGAACAGAAGAGACCCGGCTCATCCATGGAAGCAATCAAATCGGTCTTTTCCTGCTCGTTAAGGCTTATGTCTTCAAGTATTTTAGCGTTCAGATCCAGATGATCGAATGCCGTCATACCGGGAATGGTAGTCGCAACACTCTGATTTGACAAAACCCATTTAATTGCTGCTGATGTATTCATGGGTTTGGTTTTCTCCTTGTCGAGCCATCCTCCGCCTGCAATGGTTTTCATTGCAACAATACCGATACCTGTATCTGCAGCTTTCTTTATTGCGTCATTCAATTCTGCAACGTAAGCCTGCCGGTAATTAAAAGCTGTCAGGATAACATCCCAGGTATCCAGTCCGGCAGCAGCATTGATCACCGCCGGCTCATTCCTGTGTGTGGAAAATCCTATGAATTTAGCTTTCCCGTCTTTCTTCAGCTTCTTGATTACATTAACGATGGGCTTATATTCCAGCATCTCCGGATTGCTGATATCATGAACGTAAAGAATATCGACATAATCCATCTGGAGTCTTGAAAGACTTGTATTGAACATCTCAAGGAACTTTTCGGGAGAGGTCTGGTCATTAGGTTTTCCTTCCCTGTCGGTTTGTGGTTTTACTTTTGTTGCAAGGATAAAGGAATTCCTCTGAAAATCTTTAAACAATGTTCCAAGCATTGCTTCATTATTACCGTTCATATACCCATGGGCTGTATCAAAAAGCCTTATCCCTTTATCGTATGCAGCTTTGCACAGGTTTGGACTATCGGATCTCATCACACCAAAGCTTATCACCGGGACTTTAATGCCGGTTTTGCCCAATGTTCTGTAGATAATATTTTTATCCTGGACTACCCCGGATACAGTTACTACTGCAGGTGAGAATGCAACCATCCCTGCACCGGCTATTCCTGTTTTTAAAAATCCTCTTCTTGATATGCTTCTCATTTTAAACTATTTTAAGTTTCTGATTCTGACATCTATATCTGTGTTTTTCAATAATTTAACCAATCTGTCGGTGTCAGTATCCCCGTAGTGGTATGGATAAAGTATTTTTGGTTTGAAAGCCTTCGCAGCATTGGCCACCATTTCAGGGCTCATAGTATAAGGAAGGTCCATTGGCAGGAAAGCAACATCAATTTCCTTAAGAGCCTTCATTTCGGATGTATTTTCCGTATCGCCTGCAATGTAGAATTTTTTGCCGCCAATTGCAAGGATGAACCCTAAACCGGATCCCTTTGGGTGAAATGGCTGGCCCGGAGATCTCATATTGACAATATTGTAGGCTGGCAATGCCTCAATACCTATAGTTCCTACAGTCACCGACTCGCCTGCTTTTATAGCTTTGGACCATGGTACCTCTGATGTACATTTTTGACTGCATATCATTACCGTTTCCGGCTTACGAAGTTCAGTTATCAGCTTGCTGTCCAGGTGATCGTAATGCTCATGGGTTACGAGTATTAGGTCAGCTTTCGGAAGATTACTATAGTTCCCGGAACTCCTGACAGGATCAATATATATGCAAAAGTCTTTCACCCTGAACATTAGCGATCCGTGTCCGATAAAGTGCATCTCAACATCACCTGCAGAGGTGGCTAATTTGTCCGGTACAGGAGATTCCTGATTGAATACGGTAGCTGGCATGGTAAAAAATATTAATGTGAGTATAACAAGTTTTAATCTGTTCATAACAAATTTATTATAATTATCATAAAAATGGTTCAGATTCCAGGGCAACTGATTTCATTATGTCCTCACTCCCATCACAAGTATGTCATCAATCTGAGGTAATTGCCCCATCCAGTCCTTCAGTTTATTTTCAAGTATTTCCTTCTGACGGGCCATTGGGAAATCCTGTATCTCAAGCAGCAGTCGTTTGAAATTCTTTTTCATAAACTTGCGGCCTCCTGGTCCTCCGAACTGATCAACATAACCATCAGAAAACATATAGTATGAAATCCCCTTTTCGAGTGTCCAGTCATAGAAAATAAATTTTTCGTTCATGAGAGAGGATATCCCTATCGGCATTTTACTTGCATACACTGTTTCAAGAATATACTTACCGTCCGACATGGAACCATCTGAAAGATTGGCATTGGAACCCTTGTTGCCGGGAATTTCATTTTCGGGCAGTTTTCTGACTCTGAAGCAGGGATTGTATGCGCCTGAGAATTCAATGCGGCGGGCGCTGTTATCAACTACCAGAAGTGCAAGGTCCATACCGTCTTTCGCTTCATTGTCCCCTCCGACCTGTTTCAGTGAATCAGTTACATGGAGCCTTAATTTATTCAGAATAAAGTCAGCCCTGGGCGAATGTTCCTTATCAATTATCTCATCAAGGAACGACATACCCAGGAGGCTCATAAAAGCTCCGGGAACCCCGTGCCCTGTGCAATCGGCAGCGGCTATGTAAAGTCTCCCGTCCTTTTTTGCCATCCAGTAAAAATCTCCGCTTACAATATCTCTTGGTTTGAAAAGTATAAAGTAGTTTTCGATATTCTCGGCGAGAATTTTTTCAGAAGGAAGGAGTGCCATCTGGATCCGGCTTGCATAATGTATACTGGATTCAAGCTCTTCTTTCTGCTTCACCACTGTGGCAGTGCGCTCCGCAATGATGCCCTCAAGACGGAGATTCTCATTTTTTAGTCTAAGTGTATAAGCGGCAATAATTGCAAAGATCAGAAATATTGCCGTGATGGCATACAGAAATAACATCAGGGTTGTCAGATACCAGGGCTTAAGGATATTGAAACTGAATGAAGCCTCTTCCGATTCTATTCCTGTGGTTGTTTTTGCCTTCACCCTGAATTTATAATGACCGAATCTGAGGTTCGAAAAATCCTTATAACCGATCTTTGCCCATTTGGACCATTGGTAATCATATCCCTCCAGCATATAACTGTACAGCATCTTCTCTTCATCAACCATATATGTTGTTGTCCAGTGGAATGAAGGGGAGTTGAAAGTATGCCTGAATTCAGGAGGTTTATCTGCAGGATCAGAAGCCACAGGATATCTCCTGCCGTTCTCATCAACAGAATAGAAAGTCTCGTTCATAAATACCGAATCTATTCCTTTGGATTTGTTGGTAATCCTGGTAAGAAGGGTAATTGCCGGAGGTGAATCAGTGTAAAGCTTTTCTTTATCAACAACATAAATTGCTTTTGATTTAGCCATCCATATCCTGCCCTCGATTGAGCCGATATGCATCAGCTTAACATCAGGTAAAAGATTAAACATTCCACCCGTATATTTTGTAAGACTGTCATTCTTCTTCGGGAAAAGGATCTCATTAATCCGGTCTTCAGTGGCCGATAACCAGTATCCACCATCAGGATCCGGGAAAAGCCTGTCAGAATTAACATTTTCGGAATAACCTCCCGTAAATTCATCAAATGACTTCCAGGAATCATTTCCGGGATTCAGTTTAAAAATACCTTTGCCGGAACATAAGATAAGGTCACCGTTGATAACGGATAGTGAATTAAGGCTGGCCTCCCCCGGTATACCTTTGTCAGGTCCGTATTTTACCGAAACAGTATCATTAAAGGGAACCCTGAACAACCCTTCGGGGTAATGTGACAATACTATAAGGTCACCGTTTCCCAGTTCATTCAGTGAAACAATGCTCCCCTCAATGCTTTTAATATTAGTTACATGCTTCCAGATACCATTGTTATAATCAAGGATTTTAAGTCCTGCTGAATTCTGTCCGAAATAGAACCGGTTATTTTTTACTTTTGACTGAAGAATGCTCCTTGTATCAAAATCCCGGGTATCAACTTCATTTTCTGCATCTATAACTCTGCCTTCAAGAATGGAAGATTTGCCATCAGTCATTATTTTATACACACCACTGAATGAACCGGCGAGCAGAAAACGTTCGTTCCCTGCCGTTGCAGACAGTAAAGGAAAGATCTGGGCGGTTATGTTACCAAGCTGGCTGAAGATCCTTGTCCCGTCCTCTTTTATACTGCTCTTAAAAATACCGTTGTCGGTGGCAACATAAACTGATCCGCCGAAGAGACAGAAATTATTCACTCCTCCTTCCAGTCCTGACTTTTCTGAAAACTGGCTGAAAGGCAGATTAACACAGGCTTTGGTTATCGAACCCATGGTAGCGATCCACAGCTCAGAACCGGCATCCTTACCGGAGTAAAGTGCTGATATTGTATTATCCTGCATATCAGTATTCTGAGTGTTCCAGTGTCCGGTGTACATACCTTTACTATCAAATACATACAGCCCATCCCCCATCGTTCCAAATACTATCTCTCCGGTACTTAGCCTTACACCACAATAGACTCCCGCTTCTTTGAGCCTGTTGAACATTTTACTGTCAATAAAGCTGCTGTCAACGGAACCTGTGGAATAATTATACAGGTAAATTCCTGATTCCAGCGTACCTACAATCACATTATCATTTTCATATGGCAGCAACGTAAGACTTCTTTTTGATCCGAAGAATTCTCCTCCCGGAAGCTGATAGATCCCTCCATCCCTTAATTCAAATAATCCGAAAAGATTATCAGTTATAATTACCTTTTCATTTATCGAAAAAATCCTCATCACCTGTCTGAATCCCATCTGCCTCAGGTTAATATAGCTCAGATCGTCATCATTCCTGTCATATATTATAAGCGATCTTTGACTAAGATAATAAACTGCGGAATCCTTTATTATAAGAGAGAAGATGTTACCTATGGAGAAGTCTGACCGTTCTGCCATCTCTGACGCCGTTGAATCACCCCATGCACCGGCTGTAATATCCTTTGCATCGGAAATGCGATTATTTAATGAAACATAAACACGGTTTCCTGAAGAGTCAGGTTCAATGTACCCAAACTCATCCTGACCTCCTATATAGATTATCCCGTAACTATCAGATCCGATTGCCCTTACAATGGTGGGTGCATTCCTTTTAACCGGAATGGTAGTCCAGTTGGTCCCATCATACCTGATTACCAGGTTATTATCGTTACCAAAATAGACAGCCCCGAATTTATCCTTTGTTATGCACCAGTTATATTCTGCCCCCCGTGTGACCTCCATGCTGTAACTTTTTGTAATCGGAGTACCATATTTGTTTATCTGCCCAAACGCCACGGAAATCAGGGCATTGAGTATGATAATGGGGATAAGCCTTTTCATAGATTATTGTATTCAGACGGTAAAATCAAGTATAAAAATACGAATCTTATGATTTTAATCAAATTTATTAATACCACATACGTTTTATGTCGGAATTTTAATAACTTGCTGCGGGTATTTAGGTTACAGCGTTAATTAATTAACACTGATGTGTTTAGGGAACGATAAACGGGTTTGGGCACTTGTTTTAACTATGTGCTTAGCTCAGGTTGTAAACGGGCAGGCCGGAAAAAACCTCCGGATCCGTTTTGATGGCAACCTGCAGAAAAACAGTGTAATAGCCGATGATCAATCCCTCACATTTAATTACAGTCTGAAGGAACTGGAACTTGCATCTCTTCTTATCGATGAGGGCTCCTTTTACCGCCTTTCAATTCCCGGCCATACCCGAACGACAACTCCCGGAAAACCTGAACTACCGGTCCTGAGCCGGCTTATAATCCTCCCTGACAACGGCACATATAAAATAAAAATCTCGAAAGTAAGATCGGAAAGGATTAATCCCGCAAGGAAAAACATAGATGGAATACTATTCCCGGCCCAGGAAGGTGAAACAAAGGAACCACAGACAAAAAAACCAAAATTTGCCTTTGATAAATCAATCTATTCAAACCGTGATTTCCTCAGGTCCGACACCATCAGGATCGACCCTGTCGGAAAACTGAGAGGGAAAAAAATTGCCAGTCTGACCATCTCTCCTGTCAGCTACAATCCTCATTCAAATGTTATTGAGATCATTACTTCAATGAAGATTGAACTGGTCTTTACCGGCTCCGGTGGCGCCAAAGCCCTCTACCCGGAATCAGTTCTTTTTGGGGAATCCTTTGAAAAGGGAATGCTCAACTACGACGAAAGCGACCTGATAACCGGATATTCCGACAAACCCGTAAGAATGGTGATATTGACTGATACGGCATTCAGGGATCATCTGGCACCTTTCTTAAAATGGAAAACACAAAAGGGGTTCAGGCTGGATGTACTTTACAAAGGAACCGGCTTTGCCGGAGATAACTATACTGAGATCAAAAACACCCTGACCAGCCTCTACAATTCATCGACAGAAGATAATCCTCCTCCGGAATATCTGCTTATTGTGGGAAATACCGCACTGATACCCTATTATGGAACCGGACATGTCACAGACCTCTATTACGGGGAATTTGACGGGGACGGTGATTATCTGCCTGAAATGTTCATTGGGAGACTCCCTGTAGCGGATACTGCTGAACTCAAATCCGTTCTTAATAAAATTATCGAATACGAAAAATTTGAATTTGCAGATACAAACAAATTTTATTCAAATGCTCTTACCACGGCAGGATACGATGCCAGTTATGCAAGTTATATGAACGGGCAGGTTAAATATGCCGTTACAAACTACCTTACCACCGGAAACAATATAAATGAATATCATTTTTATTATCCGCAAACTCAGACAGCTCATAAGGATTCCGTCGTTGAACTGATCAATAACGGAACATCATTTATCAATTATTCGGGACATGGATCATCCACTGCATGGCTCCATTTAAATATTGATACCTCGGATGTCCGCAAACTGACAAACAGGAACATGTACCCGTTTGTGATAAGTAATGCCTGCCAGACAGCCAGATACAGCATGCGCTCCCTGGGTAACAGAATGGTACTTTCCCCTGAAAAAGGTGCGATAGGCTTTATCGGTTGTTCAGAGGATTCATATTGGAACGAAGATTTCCACTGGGCTGTCGGGTTAGGAACACCATCTGAAGATCCCACCTACGAGACAACCGGACTGGGCGCACTGGACAGGTTGTTTCATACTCATAACGAGCCTCCCTCGGAATGGTATTATACTATGGGACAGGTAATTTATGGAGGAAACCTGGCAGTGAGCTCCAGCACAAGCTCCCGAAAGAAATATTACTGGGAAACCTATAACCTGGTCGGCGATCCAAGTGTAATTCCGGTAATCGGCACTCCGGTTTCATTCAGCACTCATATCCCTGATTCACTTCCGAACAATATTAAATCATGGTCATTCACATCTGAACCGTTTTCCTATGTTGCCGTTTCCCATTCCGACACTCTCTGGGATGCATCATTTGCCAGTCCTTCGGGTTCGGTAACGCTTGAGATGCCAGGTTTATCCGACGATTCCTGCCTTGTTGTGATCACCGGTCAGAACAGACTACCGCTTATCAAAACTATATATTTTGGTGAAGTCACTAAAGAATTTGTAAACCTGACAAGGTACGAAATAAACGATGAACCGGAGAATAACAACGGGCGCGCCGACTTTGGTGAAACACTCTCCCTGAACCTTACAATAAGCAATCTCGGATTAACAGATGCCGGTAACCTTTATACCCGTATAACATCAACATCGGAATGGATCACGATCAACACCGATTCAGCCATGATCGGTACCCTTCCTGCCGGCTCTGAGATAACTTTTAATAATAAACTGTCATTTACAGTTGATGAGAATATTCCTGACAAAGGGATGGTTACTCTTGACCTGATGCTGAAGGATGATGTTGCCGAGACACATTACAAAATAGATATTTATGTACATGCCCCTGAACTGAATATTCTTAGTTTTCTGATTGATGATTCTAATACCGGGAACGATGACCTGATAGCTGATCCCGGAGAAACTTTCAGACTTGTATTCTATGTTGAAAACCAGGGAAGCAGCAGCACTTCCGGACAATTCAGCATAACAAGCTCTGACGCTGATTTAACCATCCTGGAACCAACAAAGAATTCAGGCACCTTACAAAATGGTGAGGTGACGGAGATACCTGTGCTTGTTAAACTGGCAGAATCAGTTGGTACAGGGAACACAATTTCCATTATGAGCCTGCTTGATTGCGGTCCTTACCAGGTTGACAGGGAATTTGCTTTCAGGGTCGGCCGCATCAGGGAATCATTTGAATCGTCTTCCTTCAGGGTATTCCCCTGGATAAATATCAGTCAGAAACCATGGTTAATTACCAGTACAGCCTCTCCTGACGGGAATTTGTCGGCCAGATCAGGTGCTGTCCTGCACAACGAAGTTTCATCGCTTATTATAAGAACTCATTATACTGAAGCTGATACTGTTAAGTTCTATTATCAGGTCTCTTCCGAGACTAATTATGATTTCTTCATTTTTTACCTTAATGATGCAGAAGTATTCAGGAAATCGGGAGAGACTCTATGGGAGATGAAAGCAATACCTGTTCCTGCCGGCTATAACAAACTTGAATGGATCTACAAAAAGGACCAGTCGGTTTCGCAGGGAAAGGATTGCGCATTGATCGATATGATAGATTTTGCAGGCACGGCAGGTGTCGAATACATTAACAGGGATCTTGTGGTTGCCAGGATCATAAATCCGGGCCAAAAGGAAAATATCGGTAAGGAACTGGTAACAATGAAATTACTGAATTTCGGACCGGATACTATAAACGGATTCAACCTGGCATATACTATAAACGATGGCATACCGGTTGTGCAGCATTTCACCGACAGGGTAATCCCGTTCAGTGATTCATTGAGCGTGACATTTACAACCCGCGCAGATCTGTCACGTTACGGGATATATGACTTTGCCATATACAGCTTTAATAATGATGATGATTATCTGTTTAATGATACACTCAGGGTAAATATCGAAAATACTGAGATCGACGAACCTCTTTCGGTATTTCCAAATCCGTTCACAGAAAGGCTTGATATTGTCATAAATTCAGAGATTGATGCGACAGTCCGCATCTCCCTTATAAATTCTACCGGTAAAAAACTGCTGGATTTTGAACATGTAATTTTACCGGGATCAAACGAGCTGAGTATGGAAAATATTCACCTGCCTCCGGCGGTCTACTACCTGAAAATTGAGTACCCGGGCATGAGAAAAACAATCCCTGTCATAAGATTAAAACCCTGATAATTAACACAGATCCGGTATCTTAATAGTCTGTCATTAACCAAACTCAATATTATGTCTTACATTCCTGCCAGGGTAGAAACCCTGGAGCTTTTCAAAAAATATAATAAAACAGAAAGCCTTTTGAAGCATGCTCTCGCCGTTGAAGGTGTGATGAGGTATATGGCAAGGAAATCGGGAGAGGATGAGGAGAAATGGGGGATCATCGGATTGATCCATGATCTTGATTATGAGATGTACCCCGACCAGCATTGCACAATGACAAAAAAGATCCTTGAAGAGAACAACTGGCCTCCGGAATATGTGAGGGCTGTGTTGAGCCACGGCTGGGGGCTTGTGACGGATGTCGAACCGGTTACGCTGCTTGAAAAGACCATCTATGCTGTAGATGAACTCACCGGTCTGGTAGTGACAAGCGCACTAGTAAGACCTTCGAAAAGCGTCCTCGATATGGAAGCCAGGTCGGTTAAGAAAAAATGGACTGACAGGAGATTTGCAGCAGGTGTTGACAGATCAGTCATTGAAAAGGGAGCTGCAATGCTTGGTGTCAGCCTTGATGAACTGATAACCGACTGTATAATGGGTATGAGAGAAGTTGCGGATCAGATTGGATTACAAGGAAATACCCCCCTTTAGCGGGCAGGGGGGTCGAATTTCACCTATAACTGTCTGATCTTTATATTCCTGAACCACACATCATTACCGTGATCCTGAAGTCCTATATAGCCTTCCTGGGCAGTATTGATGAACCATGGCCATTCTGCGAATTTGGAGTTTGCACACATTTTCTTCCAGTCGTCGGTCCAGAGGTGGAATTCAACGACATTGGCCCCGTTCTGAGTGAATACCACAGTGCCCTGGTAAACCAGGATCTTCACCTGGTTCCACTGACCGACAGGTTTGGTATTCTGGGGTACAGCCGGAATCAGATCATACAATGAACCTGCCATGCGGTTCCCGTTAACACCGAGCTTTGCATCAGGATGTCTTTCATTATCAAGCACCTGCATCTCGGGTGACGATTTGTATATAGGTTCATTCGGTATCTCCTGTGCCAGGATGAAGATTCCGCTGTTGCCCCCTTCCGAAATCTTCCATTCGAGTGAAAGCTCGAAATTCCCAAATTTCTTATCATAAATGATATCACCTCCTCCTCCGCCTGCCTCGCCGGCGCCTGATCCCACACATTGCAGGGTTCCGTCAACAACCCTCCACCCCTTTTCAGGGAAGGTTGTTTTATTATAACCACGCCATCCGCTGGTTGTTTTACCGTCGAAGATGCTTGTCCAGCCTTCATCCGCTTTAGCGGTTTTTTTCTTGCCTGTTGATCCGCATGATGTAATTCCCATTACAACAACGATTGACAAAATAATGTTTATCAGCCTCATATTGAAATTGATTTTAAATGAATTTTATCTGGAAAATGTATTGGAAGGGGCTGTCTTATCAGCCCTTTGTTGATCTGCCACCCCTTAATCCCCCAGCCTTGCTCCGTCGTAGCGGCTACGCGAAGGCGAGGGGGGGGGACTTATTGATAAACAGATACTTGCTAAGCCCCCCTTGGGGGGTTTGGGGGTAAAGAACAGCTTATGAGACATCCCCTTCACCATACATTTTTGAATTATCGCCTACATCGGCATTGCCGGCAGCGACCACCCTGTACGATAGTTATGTTTTACCATCTCAGCAGCAAACTGTTTTGCATTCATCGGGTCGGTCCATTTCTTGGCGAAAGTCGGATGCCCGTCTGCAATTGTGAATGCGTCTTCAACACAGATCTTTACTGTTTCGGAGTCAGAAATGTTAGTGAACTCCATTTTTTCTCCGTTCCATTCAAGCTCTTTAAAAAGTCCCTGAAGTCTGACGGCAAGAACTCCCATAACAACCATTTCGTTAAACGGACCGGCTTCTGAAAAGTCTGATTTGGTGGAAACTCTGCTTTCCGGGCTCTCCTTGCATGCACGGACCCAGTCCATTTCGTGTGATACCTTGTCGGGAAGTCTGCGTTCGGTTTTGGGAGCTACAGGTACACGGCCTGACAGCAACCATGGATCCCTTCCGTAACATCCGCATATCAGTTTATCTTTTGTCCCGTGGAATATAACGCCGCCACCTCCGTTGTCCATGTCCTTGCCGGCAGGCCACCCGGCAGGTCTGGCGGGTTGCAGTCCACCATCATACCAGATAACTTCAACCTGCGGTAATTTCATTTTGGCTTTCTTCGGAACAACTCTTTCAGGATAAATTAGCTTAACCATCTGAGCATTGGGAGCACAATCAGTCAGCAACAAGGTAGAACTGCCCTGAGCCTTTATCGGGTACTGAAGCTTAAGACCCTTGAAAACAGGATGAAGAATATGGCAGGCCATATCTCCCAGAGCTCCTGTTCCGAAATCCCACCAGCCACGCCAGTTCCATGGATGGTAAATGCTGTTATATGGACGCATTTGAGCAGGGCCGATAAAGAGATCCCAGTTAAGTGTTTCAGGAACCCATTCTCCTTTTGCAGGTCGGTTCAATCCCTGAGGCCATATCGGACGATCGGTAAATGCTTCAACTTTTGTAACATCACCTATTTCGCCGTTCTGCAGCCATTCAACAGTAAGGTTAACACCCTCTCCCGAGGAACCCTGGTTACCCATTTGTGTTGCAAGTTTTTGTTTTGCAGCAAGTTTGGTCAGCAGTCTTGATTCATATACCGAATGAGTCAACGGTTTCTGAACGTAAACATGCTTACCCATAGCCATGGCAGTAGCGGCTACAATGCAGTGTGTATGGTCGGCAGTTGCCACAATAACCGCATCGATTGAGTTCCCCATTTCATCATACATCTTACGCCAGTCCCAGTACTTTTTTGCATTGGGTTGCGATTCGAAGACCTTCTTCGAATATGCCCAGTCGACATCACAGAGAGCAACAATATTCTCTGTCGGGGCGACTGCTCTCAGATTGGAGTTTCCCATACCTCCAATCCCAACAATAGCGATATTGAGCTTATCGCTGGGTGGTCTTTTTCCCAGACCACTGATAACGGAGCTGGGGAGGATTGTAAAACCTGCAGCCACTGCTCCGGTCGTTCCGATAAAAGAGCGGCGTGTCATGCTTTTTGATTCTTCTTTCATTTTTAGATGAGTTAAATTATTAATGATTTGAGCGTTGTATTTTACGACAATATAAAAGTAATAAATTCAATTTAATTCCAAATTATATCAACCATTATAATTTTCTATCTTGCTGATTAAAGAATTGAAAGATTTCTTATAATATTCTTCAAATGGAAAATAGATATTTCTCACTTGAACCAAAGGATAATCCACGTGCGGTAAAAATATTTCAGCTTGTTCTGGGTGTTCTTTGTATTGCTATAGCTATTTTCTGGATAGTATTCAGTATCAAATCATTGAAAGCAGATAATACACTCTGGGCATCCAATGCATTCCTCGTTTTGTTCGGAATTTATGAGATACTGGCCGGTACGGGCAAGACGACTAAATATATTAAAATCCACCCTCATGAAATTGATATAAAACAACACTCTGTCCTTCCTGTCATGAAATTGAAATCCGAAGAAATTGAAATAATTGAGCTTTACCCTCTAAGCATGATCTTCTGCCTTAAAAACAAAAAGAAGGTTGTTATGAGGTTCGGATTGAGTTATACCGGGATAATTGTGCCGGTGAAGGATGAAATAAATGAGTTTGCAAGGGTGAACGGGATACAGGTGGAAGAGAGGGAGGAGGAGATATGAGGAAGTCGCAACGGCGGGTATTCTGCTGGCTTATAAAGTTTCAATCTCCCTCCACACATCTCTGCTCACAGGAATCCCGGATTTTAGGTTCTCATTACGTATTTTCACAACGTTCTCACCGGGATAGCGGATTTTTGTCTCTTTATTTTCCGGTGTTGAAGACTTAAGATCATCAATGATCTTCTGAACAGCATCTCCGACAGAAGAATGTTTATGGAGCCGTTTTGGACTTATTAAAATAAAAACCTGCGAAATACTGTATTCCACACTGCTTTTAGTGATCTCATGAGTGGATAATCCACCGGATATGACTGTTGCCAGAATATCAAGCAGCAATGAAAATCCTGATCCTTTCCAGTTGCCTATTGGTAAGGCACGTCTTGTCAGGAGTATTTCCCCGGGATCATCAGTCAGTTTTCCCTCACTGTTGAACCCACCGGGAAATGGCAGTTTCTTTCCTTCCCTCTTATAAGTCTCCATCTTTCCGTAGGAGAATTGCGTCATGGCAAAATCGAGAACGATCGCTTCGCCGTTGTACGGAACTGCGATCACAAAGGGATTATTCCCCACACGCGCATCTGCAGCTCCCCACGCGGGCATATTGGCTTCGGTGTTTGTCCAGCCGATAAAAATAAATCCTTTCCGTGCCGCCTGCCAGCCATAGGTCCCTCCCCGCATCCAGTGGTTTGTATTGGCAAGTGCGACCAGACCGATACCATTCTTTTCTGCCAGTTCTGCAGCCCGCATGGTTGCAAACGAAGCATTCAGGGGACCGGGTCCGAGATTACCGTCCCACTGCTCAAGCGCCCCGGCGCTGTGAACCAGTGCAGGTTCAGCCTCCGGAATTACATAACCGTCCCTTACATTTCTTATAAATCTGGGGAACCTGTTGACTCCATGAGAATAGACTCCTTCAAGGCTGTTTAAAGTAAAGATCCCGGCACATGCATCAGCCTTACTGTCAGAAAATCCTGTTCGTTTAAGGATCCCCGAAAATACGTTTTTCATATGTCCGGCAGGGATCCTGACTGTCTGGTCATCCGGTTTCATTTCAACACCACATCTGCGAAATCCATAAACCAATTCCAGTCTTTAAGGAGCAGATTATGAGCTCCATCTCTTATATGAAATGCCACCTTCCCTCCGATTACAGGTTTATTGAGGGGAGGCATTATTTCAGGCAACGAGGTCTTTGTCTTCAATAGCTGAAACAGCGGAACAGAATGATACAGAGCAAGATATGAACCTTTAGGATCGCCCCACAGGTCCTGATCAGCACAGGCAACATACAGAGCCCGCGGAGCAATTAAACCGAGAAGCATATGCATATCCACCGGCAGTGCATCTTCATTATTATTATATTTTCTGTAATTGCTGCAAAACCAGTGAGGGAATGAAGTGTTTATCCTTGACACTGTCTCACCAAATCTGCGTCTTGCGAGGGCAGCCCCGCCACATCCCGATTCATTGCTAATGACCAGGGCGAACCGCTGATCCTCTGCACCGGCCCAGAGTGCTGTTTTCCCGCCACGGGAATGTCCCAGAACAGCAACCTTTTTCCTGTCTATATCCTTATCTGTCTCGAAATAATCCATACAACGGCTTGCTCCCCATGCCCATGCCGAAATTGTGCCCCACGCATCGGGCTGACGTTCACCCCTGTCAAGTACAGGATGTATCCCGTCCCTGAATTGGTCATAATTATCCGGATCCAGATCAGCATTTCTGAATACCGCAATTCCATAACCTCTTGCAATAACCTCTTCGGCGGGCCAGAATTCGCTTTTAACCTTTCTGGTGGGATCGATATTGGCCGGACCACGGTTGTCAATAAGCAGAAATACAGGTACAGGTTTCTGAGCCTTATTTGGGACAAAAAGCGTAAGATGGATAACAAGTGACTTCCCGTCTGAATTTATAGTAATATCCACCTGTTTAAGGGTAGCATCGCCGTTCATTGCGTACTTATCCACATTAACAACTTTAAATGTTCTTGTATATGGAGTCGCGGGAACCCTGCCATAGATATTCTCCCTGAAGAGTTCCAGCACCTCCTGTCGCCTCTCTTTCTTCCATTCCTTTGGTGAGGTGATCTTCTTTCCTGATGCATTTGCAAGAATATCCGGCAAGATGTAAGCCGGCACTTTTTCTTCATAGTAGTTGAATTCAGTCCGTGATTTTGAAAGTTTTTCCACTACCTCCGGAGATGCCTTCCACGTCTCCCCTGTCTGGCAAAGAGCGGTACCTGCATACATTATTCCAAAACCAGTCAATGCGGCAATACTATTTCTGATCTTCATTTTCATACTTATTAAGTCAATAATAATATTCGAATATATGTGTATTTTTGCAATTCGCTATCATCAGAACCATGACTTCTCTGTTCAACAAAGCAGGCGATAAAATCCAGTGCATTCTCTGTCCGCATAACTGTATCATAGGAGAAGGCATGACAGGCATTTGTAATGTAAGGAAAAATAACGGTGAAGCTATTGAACTTCTGACATACGGAGTTATTTCAGGTTATGCGCTAGATCCGATAGAGAAAAAACCGCTGTATCATTTTTACCCCGGAACCAATATCCTGTCAATAGGCTCGTACGGATGCAATATGCGGTGTGACTTCTGCCAGAACTACACTATTTCGCAACGGAATATGGCAGGATTCACAACAAAAACCGAACCCGAAAAGATAATAAGAAGCGCCCAGACTGCCCTCCACAATATCGGAATTGCTTTTACCTATAATGAACCCATAATATGGTTTGAGTACATCCGTGATGTAGCCCTGAAAGCAAGAAAAAAAGGACTTCGCACTGTTATGGTCAGCAACGGATATGTGAATAAAGAACCTCTTGATGAGATAATTTCCTTTACCGATGCTTTCAACATCGACCTGAAGGCTTTCAATAATGAATTCTACAGGAAGCTCGCAGGTGCCGGGCTTGAACCTGTTAAAAATACCCTGAAGCAGATAGCAAAGTCCGGAAAACATCTGGAGATAACTACACTTATTATCCCGGGACAAAATGATTCTGAAAATGAGATGGCAATGCAGGCAGAGTGGATCGCCGGCGAACTGGGTAAGAATATACCGTTTCACCTGAGCAGGTATTTCCCCATGTATAAGAGGGAGGATCCGGCAACTTCGCAGGAGACTCTGATGAAACTTGCGGAAATAGCTTCCAGGAGTCTGACCTGGGTATATGTAGGCAATATGAACTCAGAAGGAGGACAGCAGACAAAATGCCCGGGATGCGGAATTACCGTGACCAAAAGATCAAAGTACCATGCAAAACTTCAGAATCTTGACCAGAAAGGGAATTGTAAAGTATGCGGAACGCGGATCTACGAGCATTTCACCTATTTTTCCTCTTCAATAAAGAACTGAGACACCTTTAATATAAGCATCACAATAAGAGGTTAACACGGATTTATTCTGATCTGAACTGACTGACACTCTCCTCTGCCTTACGAATATATAGATTCCTCAGCTTCTCTATCAGTGGCACTCTGATCTTAAAAACCTTGTCATCAATGCTGGAGAATGGCAGAACCATCGGGGAGGTACCTGTCATGAACACTGCCTCAAAATCCGAAATCCGGGCTGCTTTTACGCACGCAATTCTGACTTTAATATTATTCTCCTTACAAATATCAAGAATATACTTCCTGGTTATGCCACTGAGTATCATTCTGTCGGGCGCAGTAACAAGTGTATCGTTTTTCAGGAAAAAGATGTTCGATCTGCTACCTTCGGTTACCAGACCATTTTCATTCACAAGCAGGGCTTCATAACCTCCGTCAAGGATCAGTTTGTGAAAAATTGATGACCGTAACTTGTGATTAATAACCTTTGACACGGGATCTTTCCTTTCAGCATAAAACAATATCCCCTTCACACCACTCCTGTATTGCTTCTCAGTAGGGTAGATCGGTTCGATGAAATAAACAAGATAGTTGAAAGAACCATTATTATAGTTGAAAACGATCTTAAGGTTTGCCTCTTTCTTCTTTTCATAACGGGTCAGATTTATAATATCTTTTTTCAGGACAGATGGATCTGCAAGCAATTGCTTTTTCTGTAACCTGACGCTGGTTGCCAGCCGTTCCATATGATCATTAAAGAAGACCGGACAGTTTCTGATCATCCTTACTACCTCATATATGGAATCACCATCATAGACCAGCGTATTATCAAATGATTCAGCCTGTTCAATCCTGCCATTAAGGATGAATTTCTTCCCGTAGCATTCATTCATATAATTGCCATTTATTCTCAAAATTACAAACTATTAACCACTCTGAGGGCTTTTCTGTTTATATTCGTAACTGATAATCCGGTGCAGGTTACAGAATATGTACGCGATAATTGATATTGAGACTACGGGAGGCAGTGCACGGCTTGAAAAAATAACGGAAATTGCCATCTATCAGCATGATGGTGAGAAGATTACCGGAGAATATGTCACACTTGTCAATCCTGAAAGGAACATTCCGTATTTCATCACCAATCTAACAGGAATTACAAATGAAATGGTGGAAAATGCACCGCGTTTTTATGAGATCGCCAGAGCAATCGTAGAGCTTACTGAAGGAAGAAAATTTGTTGCACACAATGCCAGGTTCGATTATTCATTCATCAGGCAGGAATTTAAATCCCTCGGTTATAATTTCAGAAGAAGCCTTCTTGACACAGTTACTTTAAGCAGGAAGCTTTTCCCGGGGTTCCGGTCGTACAGTCTTGGAAATATCTGCAGGGAGCTGAAAATAATAATCAGCGACAGGCACCGTGCATCAGGAGATGCTCTTGCCACCGTCAGACTTTTTGAAATGCTTTTGGAAAGGGACAGGGATATAAACGGGAACTGGTCAGATCTTATCAGGAATACAAGGATTTCCAAACTGAATCCGAAACTTGACATTTCAAAAATTGACATTATCCCTGAGGAGCCGGGCATTTACTACTTCTATAATGAGGATGGGGAACTGATCTATATCGGTAAAAGCAGGAATCTTCAGCAAAGAATATCGACTCACCTTTCGAACAACACCTCCAACCGGGCAATGGAAATGCGCGATTTCATAGCAGATATCGACTGGGACCTTACGGGAAGCGAACTTATTGCTCTTCTGAGAGAATCGTTCGAAATAAAAGATAATAAACCATTCTATAACAGGGCACAGCGAAAGTCAGTATTTCAGTGGGGTATCTACACCTCAACCGACAAAAACGGTTACAATATTTTCAATTACATGCCGGTGAATTCGGTGGAGAATCCGCTTTCTGTTTTCACTTCAAGGGAAAGAGCGAAGTCAAAGCTTGAATCGCTGACTGAAACATATAACCTCTGCCAGAAACTGACAGGTCTTTACGAGTCGGCTGGTCCCTGTTTCCAGTTTCACGTCGGTATCTGCAAAGGAGCCTGTTGCGGAAAAGAACCGCCTCATGAGTATAACGAACGTGCATGCAGGGCCGCCCGGGAATTCATCTTTTCCAAACGTAACTTCTTCATTATAGATAAGGGCAGGAATGAAGAAGAGAAGAGTGCCGTGAAAGTCATAAATGGAAAATATGCCGGATATGGCTATTTCAACATTAACGACATGGGATTCGGACTCACCGCACTTCATGATTGTATAAGACCAGCGCCCGATAACAGGGATATCCAGGTCATCCTGAAACAATACCTTAGAAATAACAGGGTTGAAAAAATAATCGAATTCTGAGCAGGGTTAGCCGAATAATCCTATTTTTGTTATACACATAATGATCAAAAAAGTATGGCTGTTTTTACAAGAACAACTAAAAACCTTATTCTCAACATAGATGAGTTCTTTGATAATGTGGAACTGGGGGTACTGGTCTTCAGGGAAGGGATAAAGTCGTACCTGTATAAGAATCTGGACGATTTTGACAGGCATCTTCAGAAAGTTGATACTCTTGAAAGCAATGCTGACAAGCTTCAGCGCCTGATCGAAAATGAGATGATCACCCATTCAATTCTCCCGCAGCATCGTGAAGAGGTTACGAAGCTGCTTGACGAGGTGGATGAGATTATTGACTCGGTGAAAAGTTCTCTGAATGAGATAATTATCGAAATGCCCGAAATTCCTGATGCACTCACCAATAGCTTCCTGTGCCTTGCAGAAGCATCTGCGAACGCAGCTGAAGAACTGATCCCGGCAGCCCGTGCATATTTTAAGGCGCCTTACACAGTAAGGGAAAAACTGCTCAAGGTTTACTACTTCGAATCCGAGACTGATAAAATATCCAGAGATATCAAAAAGCAGGTTTTCCAGGATATGAAAGAACTTGACCTGGCTCATAAAGCGCATCTGCGGTATATTATTCAACACATTGAGAATATATCCGACCTGGCCCAGACAGCAGCGGACCTTCTGGCAGCTATGGCGATAAAGGTTGTTATTTAATATGATCCTTTTCTTCCTGACTAGCGGTTTGTTCCTGGGCTGGTCCCTCGGAGCCAACGATGCATCTAATGCATTCGGATCGGCTGTGGGATCAAAAATGGTTTCATTCAGGAAAGCTGCAATTATTGCCTCTGTTGCCGTGATACTCGGGGCTATTATCCAGGGCGCCGGAACTTCCCAGACACTTGGTAAACTCGGTGCTGTAAATGCGATCGGAGGTTCATTCACTCTTGCCCTTGCTTCAGCAATCACAGTTTATATGATGACGAAATTCTCACTCCCGGTCTCAACCACCCAGGCTATCGTCGGGGCAATTATCGGGTGGAATCTGTTTACAGGAAATAAAACCGATTCAGCAACACTATCTGCTATTGTTGCAACATGGGTCACAGGTCCGGTGCTTGGAGCGCTTTTTACAATACCTCTCTTCATGCTGGTAATCAAAGTTAAAGTAGCTGCAAAAATTCACCTTATCACATTTGAATCTTACATCAGAACAGGATTGATAATTGTCGGAGCATTTGCAGCTTACAGCCTTGGTGCAAATAACATAGCCAATGTCATGGGTGTCTTTGTACCCGCTTTCAATCTCGATGACCTCGATCTTGGCATAATCACTCTGAACTCCGCCCGGCAACTGTTCCTCCTCGGGGGAATGGCAATTGCCGTCGGAATCATTACCTACTCAAAGAGAGTGATGGAGACTGTGGGCGCAAATATCGTTGAGCTTAATCCTGAGGCAGCCATGGTTGTGGTACTGGCACAGTCTCTTGTTCTGTTCATTTTCTCCTCTTCTGCGTTATCCTCTTTCCTTGCCGGATTAGGCCTCCCGCGGATTCCGCTGGTCCCTGTCTCCAGCTCACAGGTGATAATCGGGTGCGTTATAGGGATAGGCCTTTACAAAGGAGCCAGAAACATAAATTTCCGATTACTCGGAGAGGTCGCCATCGGGTGGATTGCCACACCATTGATCACATGTATCCTTTGTTACCTTTCACTTTTTATTTTCAAAAATATTTTCAATATCAACGTTGGAAGCAAGATCACTGCAGTCACTCCGGAATCAGGGCCAATATCAGTTATTGCCGGTTCGGAGACATCTGCAATCATGAGGTATATTCTTTTTGGTATACTGGCAGGAGGTATAATCCTTCTGGTATTTTACTATCTCCTTGAGAGAAAGAAAAGACTGGAATTGCAAAAATCAGAGACGAAATTCTGGAAAAACCTGAAATAGAATTTCACCTTTAACTGATCAGATCAGGAAATTTTCAGATTCTCACAATAATAAAATGAACATGAAAGACGGAAATGATTTTGGATCCGGAAAGGGAGTTTCGCGCAGAAAATTTATAAACCAGGCAGCAACCGGAACTGCATTTATGGTCCTTTCACCTTTTGCTTCATTGGCACCGGAAAGCCGGCAGCAGGCAAACAAATGGGCATCGGGAGCCGCAAAATTCAGAGTTCACATGATTGGACATGCCCATATTGATCCTGTATGGCTCTGGCCCTGGCCGGAAGGTATTTCGGTGGTTTACAGCACATTCCGTTCAGCACTTGACAGAATGAATGAAACGCCTGACTTCACCTTCACCGCCAGTTCTGCACAATTTTACCAGTGGATCGCTGATAATGATCCGGCTATGCTTCAGGAGATCAGAAAACGTGTCGATGAAGGGCGCTGGAACATTGTCGGAGGATGGTGGGTCGAACCTGATGTGAATATACCCGGCGGCGAAGCGCTGGTCCGGCAGGGACTCTACGGGCAGCTTACATTTCAGCGCCTCCTGGGGCGTCGTGCAAAAGTATCAACTAATCCCGACTCCTTCGGCCATACAGGAACTTTACCCCAGATTATCAAAGGGCAGGGCATGGAGAATTATATATTCATGCGCCCGGGGATCAGGGAGAAAACAATTCCTGCCGATCTTTTCTGGTGGGAGGGTACCGATGGCACCCGCGTACTCACTTACAGAATACCGATCAGCTATAATGACAGCGGTTCCGTCAGGAAACGGATTGAAGATGTGCTGGCCCAGTTCAGAGATCAGCCAATGAAGAGCTATATGGCTTACTATGGTGCAGGTGATCATGGTGGCGGCGCAACCAGGGAGAATATCCGGTCCATCGAAGAGTTAAAAGCTGAAAAGGGAGCTCCGGCTGTTTTCTACAGTACAACGGATAACTACTTTGAGGAAATCCGGAAGGATAAAATCCTTAGCCTCCCGGTGGTCAGGGACGATCTGCAGCATCATGCCGTGGGCTGTTATACTGCCGAATCTGAAATAAAGAAAGGAAACCGCCATTCAGAGTCAGCTCTTATCACAGCCGAAAAAATTACTGCAATAGGATCTGCAGGCTGGGGATCAAAATATCCGAAGAACGAATTTACAACCGCCTGGCAGAGGGTACTTTTTCTTCAGTTCCATGACAGTCTTGCCGGCTCATCAGTTCCTGAACACAGTCAGCATGCAAGAGAAGGCTACGGGTACGCACTGGATATTGCACACCAGGCCACTTACCTTGCCATCCAGAAACTGGAGAGCCAGATCCCCTCGGAGAATTATGATTCACAGTATCTTGTAGCCTTCAATCCGCACGCATGGGAAGTGACCGGCTATGTGGAATATGATTTCGGCTGGAACCCCCGCAATCCCTCAGGAGTGGAGGATGAAAAGGGTAATTCACTTCATCATCAATGGGTTGCCGGTTCAACAGAAACCGGAAACCGGAACAGGATCGTTATCAGTCTTACCCTGCCTCCATTTGGTTACAGGCAGATCAGGATATTTGCAGGCGATCCTTCTGCTATTTCCAAAACTGCCACAGCTACCGGCAGGCAACTCGAAAATCAATTCCTCAGGGTTATATTTTCAGATTCAGGAACACTACGGATTTATGATAAGGAAAACAATAAGGAAGTGTTCTCTGGTGGAGAAACGGGGTGTAAAGCCCTCATAATAAATGACCCGAGTGACACATGGAGTCATAATATCAGGACTTATTCCGACGAATCCGGTTCTTTCGGGAATGCTCAATATAAGATCCTGGAAAAGGGTCCATTGCGGGCTATGGTACGTGTTGTCACCACCTATGGGGACTCTTCTCTCACAACAGACTGGATATTGACTTCCGGTTCCCGAATGATCGAGGCCAGGGTCACTCTGGACTGGCACGAACATCTGAAAATGCTGAAATTTTCTTTCCCGGTTGATGTGGAGTTGCCTGTTGCAACATATGAAACACCCTATGGCAATATTGAGAGGACAACAAACGGGGATGAGGATCCGGGTCAGAGGTGGATCGATCTTAGCGGGAAAACCGTTGGCAGTACTTATGGACTTTCTGTTATAAACGATGCAAAATACGGATACAGCGTACACGGGAGTGATCTCAGAATATCAGTAGCCAGGTCAGCAGTTTATGCCCACCACGATCCTAAAGTGCTCGATATGAAGGCAGAGCATATATGGATGGATCAGGGAATCCAGACCTTCAGGATGCTCCTGATCCCGCACAAAGGCACATGGAAAGATTGCAACGTTGTAAGGTCAGCTGAGGAGTTCATGTCCCCTCCGGTGCTTATCTATCAGGGTATTCATGGCGGAAATCTTCCGAAATCCGGCTCATTCCTGGCTATAGATGCTCAGAATATAATTGTTTCTTCGGTCAAGCTAGCTGAAAATGGTGATGATCTCATATTCCGTTGTGTTGAAACCCGGGGACTGGCATCAGAAACGACCCTCGATCTCAGGTTTGCAAACCGAAAATGGAAAGGCAACTTCCGTCCGTATGAAATTAAAACTCTCAGGATGAACAGAAAATCGGGTGAAATACGTGAAGTAAACCTGCTCGAAGAGTAGAAAATTTCTAACTCCCCGGCCTGGCTATTTTTCTCCTGACAGGGCTTTTTATTTTATCAATCTGAACTTTCTCTTCAAGAATCAGTAACATATCGCCATCGACCGGAGAAGTTACTGTGAGTATTTTCCCGTCTTCGGCACCGGTTCCGTCGGAATATTCATTTTTCACAGGATTAAACCATCTGACACTGTAGTTATGTCCATCAGGTTTTCTGATTTTAATTGTTTGTTTTACAGGCAGATAAACAAGGATTGTATTATTGTCGGTAGTTTTTACAACTGAAACAAATTCATTGAAAACCTTATTACCCGGTTGTTCCGAAAGTAATTCCTGTGCAGGATAAAAGTTCCACCATGCAAACTTTGTAATAAATCCGGCAAGGTAACCCATCTGGATCGATCCCGGCAGGTTTATGCTGACATTCCACGGAGAGGTCCATGGAGCATCGGAATGATTGAGTATCTTCTCCCCTTTTCTCAACCAGGGCCAGATACCGTTTGCACCGTAGGTTATACCGGCAATCGGAGTCGCAAAAAGGCTCCAGTAGCATGCATTGCGAACATCTTTATCCTTTATGGTGGGTTGTATTTCTTCGTAGTTTGGTTCAAGATTAATAATTGGTCTGGGGGGCAAATATGGCCACATCCGGCTCATGGGTCCTTTTGTTATCCAATTGACGGTACCCTCGGCATTGCTGTGGCTGCTCTGGTACCCTATTATATTAAGCCAGGGCTCATCAGTGTAGATCTCCCCAATCCATGATCTCCCCCGCGGATGCTGAGCCACAATACCCTGCTGCCTGCCGTCAAAGACTGCACGACCAATGGTCTTCCACCTTTGCTCGAATGTCTCTGTATAATTTCCATCGCCACCCAGGAACCATACAACATGATTTGCACCATACCTGGCCACTATGTATTTCGCGAGCAGTACTGCCTGATCATCAGGAAGATAATAACCAGGGCTCAGTTCTCTTCCTGACCCGGTCTGAAGTGCCCAAAGAATCACTGGTGCAGCAACCAGACCGTACTCATTAACCCGGTCGATCTTTTTGTCGATCAGTCTGAAAAAAGCCGGATTGATCCGTATCCGTCCGCTCCCTTCAAATGCGACCAGCCCCTCACTGCTTATGTCGCATCCCCGCCACTGGGTTGTAACCAGCTGTATTGCAGTGTAATTATTATTCACCCGATGCTGAAGATACTGATCCCATTCTTCATCGGTAGATTTCAGGGCGCCGTTCCATGCAGTGCAGGCAAGCCAGAAAAAGGGAGTTCCGTCAGAGTGCGTCAGGAAGAATGTCCCTTTCGGATTGATTACCGGACCATGCCGGTAAATGGCTTTCGGGTCATCCATAAGTTTACACACGAATGAACCATTCTGCCCATGCAGACCCGTATTTTTAGCATCCGAGCATACGGTTTGAAATGTCCAAATTCCGGTTTCATCAGGCATAAACCTGGCTTTCCAGGTCGTCTCACCATCCCAGAAACCGTTAATTGTTTTTTTCATTCCCGTTGGTGAGGTAAAATTCACCTCAAAGCTCCGTACCTCCTGGACAGGATTTTCGTAAGACACGCTGCTTTTAAATACAAGTTCAAACTTGTGCCACTTAACGGCATCAGTTGCCTGAGCCTGTATTAGTACCGGAAGTGTCATTGATATAATTATAAATGAAAACAATCTCTTCATATTCATAGTTTTAAATAGTAATAACGCGTTGTGCAGTTAACAATCTTCTATGTCTGCATGTACTCACCCCCCAAGCCTTCGCTAAAGCTTAGGCTTGCAAAGCCGGCCCCCTCTCTGCTTTGTTTTTCATGTACTCATCCCCCCGGCCCCCTTCTCTGCTGTCGCAAAGAAGGGGGTGACTATTGAATTACGTTACAAAACCCTCCCCCTCTTTGCGTGAGCAGAGAGGGGGACGCAAGGGGGTGAGTACGTGTGATCCAGAAGCAGAAAGGGGGACGCAAGGGGGAATAATTTACCATTATCCGATCATTTTCATTCAACAATATAATGAAAAAAATTTATTTCCCCGCAACCACCAGCGTAATGCTTTTACCATTCTTTGTTTTTTCCTCTTCTGAAAAACATCCTCTGTTGTTTTTTGTTATTCTGAAGATACTCTGTAAATGGCGAAATGGTTTTAACTTTAAAGATCTTCTAAGAGTTAACCAGGGAAATGTACTATCGGCTTCACCGAAAAAAACAAATGACTAATGAGAGCAAACTTTAAGAACGTCGACGATTACATAAAAACCTTTCCGGGAGAGACACAGGAAATCCTGAAAAAGCTCCGGGTTATCATTAAAAAAGAGGCTCCTGAAGCCGAAGAAGGAATCAGTTACGGGATGCCCGGTTATAAATATAAAGGCAAGCCCCTTGTATACTTTGCCGGATACGAGAAACATATAGGTTTTTATGCTACACCCACAGGACATTCGGAATTTTCGAAAGAGCTTTCAAAATACAGGCAGGGAAAAGGTTCCGTGCAGTTTCCGCTTGACAAACCAATCCCATTCGACCTCATTGCCCGGATCACAAAGTTCAGAGTGAAAGAAAATTCAGGACAATATTGAATTCAGATTCATTCAGGTCAAATATATTATATCCGGAAAATGACGTATCACTGGCAATTTTTAAAGAGTAAATATCGGATAGCTTTTTATATGATCTTCCGGAACTGCAGATGGTTATTAATTAAATCTCCTGTTATTCCGTGTCCTGAAATATGTCATCCCATTGATCACTCTCATATCAAGTAATTTAAAGCCGTGAGATTCAAATAGTCGTGAGATTCCGGCACTGTCATATTCTTTTTCATATTTTGAATCCAGAAAATTCAGGAATCCCTTATACATTCTTGAATAGAATCCTGAATCATTTCGGGAATTAATATCATGAAAACATCCAATGAAATTTGCACCCGGAGATAAAACATGATATAACGCATCCACGAAACTTTCAATATGTTTTATCTGATTAAGTTTTTTCAGAATTACTAATGTTGTTGTACACTTTAACTCGTTAAGATCATAATAGTAATGGTACTTTGAAGAAAGCACAAGCATACCGGGTTCGTATTTCAGGCCTGTTGTATTGAGATAGCGGATAAAATCCTCTCCTCCCTCAGCAATAAGCCTTTTAATCGTATGATTATTGGCACTCTCCCGGGAAAAAACCGGAGTTCTGGCGTAATTTGTTTTATTTGTAATGTCATCTATTAAACCTGTTTGATTTAAAAGGTTTGTATTTTCCATGAGCTAAAAGTTTAATCACCTTTGCACAGGTGGTTTTCTACTTTGTTCAACAGTTGCTTTTAAGAAATGTTCAATACCGTATTCTTCTGAAATGCATATCTGTCTCACACGGACACGGGACCGGATCGATTCCCATAAATCAAAAATACTATATAAAATAGAGATTATGGATTCTTTGCTTCGTTGTCCCTTTTTTCAACAATAATTGTGCAATCCGTTGCCAGAGCCGTCAGGGCACCTACGGCAGCGAATATCGGAGCCAGAACAACACCTATAACCCCGACGGTAACAGGAAATTCTATGATCGTCACATCTTTATCGTTTTTAATGATAATCTTTCGTGCATTCCCTTCTTTAATAATTTCCTTAACCTTGGATAAAATCTCGTCGCCGGAGACCTTGAAAGATTCCTGATTTGAATTATCTTTTTCTGTCATTTTTCCCTCCTGAAGTTTAATATCTGGATTAATCTACTCAAAATTAGATAATTTCATCTGGAAAATCAATTCCGGAAAATTTACTTTAGTTTAAATGAGAATACTGAATGGAAATGCCAAACCGGGCCCCGTCATAAAAGAATAAAAATGCCAATGAACAAAACAGTCTGTCAACTCCTTTATACTACATCTATACAGTTAACTCTTGATAAATTTAAAGCCAATATATGTAAAATGAAGAAAAACAGCAAGTTACTTAAATTAATAGGATTTATTATATTAGCAGTTTCCTGTATATTGTTTATTCTGATACCTGTGGTTCCATGGTTGGGTTTTTCAGCAGGACAGATTGCAGGAATATCAGCCGGATTGCTGATTGCCGGGGAAATATTATTCTATTCAAGTTTGATTATATTAGGTCGCAGTTTTTTTGATAAAATAAAACATAAGTTAAAATTCTGGAAGTCCAAAACCAAAGGCCCCGGTCTTTCAGCGGAAAGTGAAAAATAAATCCGAATATGAAATTTAAAATTAAACTCCTGGCATCATTAAGCATTTTAAACGCGTTGTGCAGTTAACCATCTTCTCTGGCTGCATGTACTCATCCCCCCGGCCCCCTTCTTAAATCACACGTACTCATCCCCCAAACCCCCTTCCCTGCTACGCAAGGAAGGGGGCTTATCTCGCTGTATTACATGCAGTTTCCCCCTCTTTGCG